>Ga0208612_1000460_pt1 | contig 17911 bp, 19 predicted proteins | sample AntDryMetagUQ889_FD_188089 | JGI IMG/M metagenome (GOLD analysis project Ga0208612, IMG submission 188089) | Polar desert microbial communities from Antarctic Dry Valleys - UQ889 (SPAdes) | ecosystem: Environmental > Terrestrial > Soil > Desert | place: Antarctic Dry Valleys | collected 2008-12-31 | reverse complement strand
CGCCCAGCCGGTCCGCTCGGTCAAGACCCGCGCCTCGGCGCCCTCGATGTCCATCTTCACGTAGTCGACGCCGCCGAGCTCCTCGACCAGCGACGAGAGCGAGACCGCACGCGCGTGGCGGACGACGGCGGTCGAGTCCTCGTCGTCGGTCACCCGGAACGACGAGGTGTTGGCCGACCACCCGTGGTACTCGAGCTCGCCGTCCTCGGGCCATACCGCACCCTCGACCAGCGAGCACCGTTCCGACCAGGGCGCCACGTTTCGCCGGGCCAGCGCGGCGTTCGCGGCATCGAGCTCGACGCCGACCACCCGAGCGCCCGGGAACGTCTCGGCGAGGTGCGCCACCGTCAGCCCGATGTTCGCGCCGAGGTCGAGCACCGACACCGGCCCAGGGTCGCCGCGGGGCGACACGGCCTCCGGAGGGGGGAGGTGGTACCGGCGCACCAGGGCGTCCCAGAGCGTGTCGGCGTCGCTCGTGCCCGGCCGGACCAGTACCTCGCGCCCGCCGAGGGGCCGGGCGCGCACGGCCACCGGCTCGACGGCAGCGGGATCGGACGCGGGTGCGGCGCGACGCATCGCCGCGAAGCGCCTCAGGCTCTCCCGATCGCTGGTCAGGCGCCCGTAGGCCGCGGCCAGGCGGATCCGCTCCTTGAGCGGCTCGGGGACGGCCCGGAGGAGGGCACGGCGGGCGACGACGGCCACGGCGTCTGAGACTCTAGGCGCGTGTCCGCCACCCAGCTCCGGGGTCTCGTGCTCGCCGGCGACCGCGGCGAGGTCGCCGACGCGTCCTGCCCGCCGCGGCGCACGGGCCTCGCGGACGTCGGCGCCACGCTGCTGCTAACCGCGCTCTTCTACGCGGTCTTCCCACGCGGGCTGCCCAACTACGACGGCTTCTACGCGCTGGTGTGGGGTGGCGACCTGCTCGCCGGCCGCGTGCCGCAGTACGACGCCCCGGTGGCCTCCGCACCACATCCCCTCGCCATCGCGGCGGCCGCACTGACCGGTCTGCTGGGGGAGGGGACCGAGGACGGCTACCGGCTCCTGGCCGTGCTCGCCGCCGCCGCGATGTGCGTGGGCCTCTTCCGGCTCGGGCAGGAGGTCGCGGGGTGGGGGGTCGGCCTCGTCGCCGCCGCACTGCTCGCCACCCGGGCGCCGTTCCTCGAGAGCGTGACGCGCGCGTCCTTCGACATGGTCGCCGTGGCTCTGATGGTGTGGGCGGCGGTCCTCGAGGCGCGTCGTCCGCGGCGGGGCGCCGCGATCCTCCTCCTGCTCGCGCTCGCCGGGCTCCTGCGCCCGGAGGCGTGGCTCTACGCCGGCGTCTACTGGCTGTGGCTGGCGGTCGGCCGGATGCCGCCCCGCCGGCCCGCCGGCGTTCCCTTCGAGTGGCGGACGCTTGTGGGGCTTCCCCGGAGAACGGACCTGCCGCGGCTGGCCGGTCTCGCGTGCCTCGTGGTGCTGGCGCCGCTCATATGGACGCTCACAGACCACCTGGTGACCGGTGACCCCTCCTGGACTCGCCATCAGACCGAGCAGGTGGCGGTCATCCGCAGCCTCCCCACCGGCCTGTTCAGCCTGCCCGGCGAGCTGGCCCGCCACCTCGGCGGGATCCTGTGGTTCTCGGGCCTCGCCGGTGGGGCGGCGGGCCTCGCCCTCGCGGTCGTGCGGCTGCCCCGGCGTCTGGCCCTGCCGCTCGCGCTCACCGTCCTCTCCGGGATGTCGGTGCTCGCGCTCGGCGTCAGCCAGCTGCCCGTGCTCCAGCGCTTCCTCTTCCTGCCCGCCGCGCTCGCGTGCCTCTTCGCGGGCATCGCGGCCTTCGGGTGGCAGGTTCTCGACTCTCGCGACCCCCTGCGGCGTTACTGGCGAGCCGGAGGATTCCTCTTCCTCGCGGTCATGATCGCGCTCCTGTCGACGGACTTCGGGCGGCTCGTGGACATGCGCGCCCGGGTGGGGAACGAGGATCGCGTGCACCGCGAGTTGCGCGACCTGGTCCGGCGACCCGCGGCCGGAGCCACGCTGCAAGGATGCCCGGCGGTGTACGTGCCCACCGGCCAGCCCATCCCCTCGCTCGCTCTGTGGGCCGAGGTGCGCCCGCGCCGGTTCTCCGCCGACCTCGAGCGCAGCGCACGCGGAGCGCTCGTGGCGCCGCGCACGGCCCGCGCCGAGGCCCTGCTCCTCGGGCGGGCCGGCGAGCTCGACGTCGAGGCCCCAGGCCGGCACCGCGCCGTCGCCCGCAGCGACTCGTGGGCGATCACGAGCGGGTGCCGATGAGGTCGCGACGGCGGCGCTTCGAGAGCTTCGCCGGCACCGTCGTGGTCGTCACCGGGGCGGGCTCGGGGATCGGCCGGGCCACGGCCCGGCGCTTCGCCGGGCTCGGGGCCAGGCTCCACCTCGCAGACATCGACGCCGAGGCGCTCGTGCGCGTCCGCGAGGAGATCGTGGCCGCGGGCGGAACGGCGCAGGACCACGTGGTCGACTCCTCCGATCCCACCGCGGTGGAGGGCCTGGCGGAGCGCGTTTTCGCGACGGACGGGGCGGTCGACGTCCTCCACAACAACGCGGGCGTCGGGCACGCGGCCTCCACCGAGCACACCACGGTGGAGGACTGGCAGCGCGTGATCGGGGTCAACCTCCTCGGGGTGGCCTACGGCGTCCAGGCGTTCGTTCCCCGCATGCTGCGCCAGGGACGCGGAGCGGCGATCGTGAACACCGCGTCCGGGCTCGGCCTGATCCCCGCCGCGAGCATGGCCCCCTACACGGCTTCGAAGTTCGGGGTGGTGGGGATGACGGAGGCGCTGAACGCCGAGCTCTCACCGCGCGGCATCCAGCTGAGCGCGATCTGTCCGGGGATCATCGACACCGAGATCACCGGCACCGCGACGATGCGCGGCGAGATGGCCGCCAGCCAGGACGCCGCCGTGGCGTTCTACCGCCGCTACGGGGCTTCGCCCGACGCGGTGGCCGAGTCGGTGGTGGAGGCCGTCCGCAAGCGCAAGCTGATCCAGCCCGTCCCCACGTCGCACGTGGTCCCGGGCTGGCTCGTCCACCGTCTATCAGCACGAGCGTTCCAGCCGCTGGCGCGCGGGCTCGTCAAGCTCATCGCCCGGGGCGGCCGTTGAGCGCCACCGCGGTCGAGCACGGCCAGGAAGCCCTCTGGGACCTCGAGCGCCTGCGACGCGCCCGCGGACTCGGCGACTGGATGTTCGAGCAGTTCGCCGGGCGCACCGGCCCGCGGGTGGCCGAGGTGGGAGCGGGGATCGGAACGTTCAGCGAGCGCCTGCTCGGCGTCCCCGGCGTCGAGCACCTCCTGCTCGTCGAGCCCGAGCCGGCCTGCGCCGCCGTGCTCGACGGGCGCCTGGGGGGCGATCCGCGGGTCGCCGTGGTTCGCGAGGAGCTGCCCGAGGCCCCCACCCTCACGGCCGGCGAAGGGACCTTCGACCTGGTGGTCTGCCAGAACGTGCTCGAGCATCTCGAGGACCATGAGGCCGCCATGGCCGCGATGGCACGAGCGCTTCGCCCCGGGGGCTGGCTCGTGCTGCTGGTGCCCGCTCATCCGCGACTGTTCGGAAGCCTCGATCGCCGCTACGGGCACTGCCGCCGCTACACCCGAGAGCTGGTGCGCGACCTCGTGAGCGAAGCGGGGCTCGAGCTGGCCGACCTCTACTCGTTCAACCTCCTCGGGGTGCCGGGGTGGTGGGTCACCGGCAAGCGCTCCGCGCCGTCGATCGGAGCGCGCGCGCTCGCCGTCTACGAGGCGATGCTCAAGGTCTGGGGGCCTATCGAGCGCCGCCTGCGGCCGCCGGTCGGGCTCTCGCTCGTGGCCCACGCACGACGACCGGAGACGGCGCCGCGCATGGCCCCGACGCCGGCCTGACCCCCGCCGTGGCCGCCGTGACCCCGGACCTCACGGTCCTCATGCCGGTCTACAACGAGCGGGCCACGGTGGTCGAGGCCATCGAGCAGACGCTGGCCGCGGAGCTACCGGGGGAGAGCCTCGAGCTCGTGGTGGTGGACGACGGCTCGACCGACGGCACCCGCGAGGTGCTCGAGGGGCGAGCCTGGCCGTCCGCGGTGCGTCTGCTGCGTCACGACCGCAACCGCGGCAAGGGCGCCGCAGTGCGCACCGCGCTCGCGCAGGCGCGCGGGCGCTCGACCACGATCATGGACGCCGACCTCGAGTACGACCCCGCGAACATCGCACCGCTGCTCGAGCCCATCGTGGCCGGCGAGGCCGAGGCCGTGTTCGGCGTCCGTGGCTTTCAGTCGCACTCCGCGTACTCGTTCTGGTACGTGATGGGCAACAAGGCGGTGACCCTGTCGGCCAACCTTCTCTACAACTCCTGGCTGGCTGACATCATGACCTGCCACAAGGTCGTGACCACCGACGTCTTCCGCGCCCTGCCGCTGCGCGAGCGCGGCTTCGCCATCGAGCCCGAGATCACCGCCCGGCTCCTCCAGCGCGGGGTCCGGGTCTACGAGGTGCCGATCACCTACCGGGCGCGGAGCCGGGCCGAGGGCAAGAAGCTCACCGCGGTCGACGGTCTGCGGGTGCTGCGGACGCTAGGTCGCTGCCGGATCGACCGCCGGGGCGTGTCGGCGGAGCGTCGCGAGCAGCGCCTCGAGCGCCGCTGAGCAGCCATGATGCAGGGCCCGTCCTGACCGACTGAGGAGCACACCGTGGAGAGCTGGGACATCCGCAACCTCGACGTCGAGCCGCACAAGCCCGTCGTGCTGCGCTCCTCCGATGAGGCGCGGGCCATCGCGATCCACCTGCCGGGCGGCGAGGAGATGCAGGAGCACCGCACGCACGAGGCCGCCTACGTCGTGGTGGTGGACGGTGAGGTCGAGATCGAGCAGGGTGAGAGCTCGACCTCTGGAGCGGCCGGGTTCGTGGCCTACTTCGACGCCAACGAGGATCGGCGCATCCTGGCTCGCAGTGACGCTCGCCTCCTGCTCGTGCTCGGTCCGTGGCCCGGCCAGGGTCACCCGAGTCGCCACGACTGAGCCCGGTTCTGCCCGCACGAGCCGCCCGTCACCGTGCCGGGCGCCGCCGCGCTCGGAGCGGACGATCCGGCCTGCGAGAATGACCGCGATGGATCCCGCCCGCAAGCGCAGGCTCCGGCTCTTCGTCGCGCTCTCCACGGTCGTCGTGCTGGCCGGAGCGCTCGTCTACACGAGCTTCAGCGCCGCCACGCAGGCCTCGACCCCCTCGCAGGTCACGGCCGCCGCGGAGCCCGGCCGCTCCTACGAGCTCACCGGCAAGGTGGTCGACGGCTCGGTATCGGCGCGCGGTGACGAGCTGCGCTTCGCGATCCGCGACCGCGCCGGCCCGCAGTCGGTCCCCGTGGTGTACGCGGGCGTGGTGCCCGACCCCTTCCGGGAGGGCCGCGAGGTGATCGTCGAGGGACAGATGCGCCAGGGGACCTTCGTGGCGGAGCGGGATTCGCTCGTCACCAAGTGCCCCTCGAAGTTCACCAAGGAAACCGCCTCCACCCGCGGATGACCCGCGAGCGGCGGCGACCCGCGTAGTGGCCGCTGCACTGATGCCCGCGATCGGCGCCGCGTGCCTGTTCGTAGGCCTGCTCGCCGCGCTCTACGCCGCCACCGCATCCCTCTACGGGGTGCAGACCGGGCGCCGTGCCCTCGTCGTGTCCGCCCGCCGCGCGATGTACGCCCTGGCCGGTCTGCTCCTCCTCGCGGTCGCGATCCTCGAGGTGGCCTACGCGCGCTCCGACTTCACGTTCGCTCTCGTGGCCGAGAACTCCTCGACCACAACCCCCACCTTCTACAAGCTCACCGCGATGTGGTCCTCGCAGGCCGGGTCGCTCCTGCTGTGGGCGGTCCTGCTGTCGATCTTCTCGGCCGTCGTGCTGCGCGCCACCCGCCGCCGGCACCGCGAGATCGTCCCCTACGCCACCGCCGTGCTCGGAGGCGTCGCTGCGTTCTTCCTGTCGCTGATGCTCTTCTACTCGAGCCCGTTCGACGTGCTGGCCACCCCGCCGGTCGAGGGCAACGGCCTGAACCCGCTGCTGCGCCACCCGGCGATGATGATCCACCCGCCGATGCTCTACACCGGCTACGTCGGGTTCACCATCCCGTTCGCGTTCGCGGTCGGCGCGCTCATCACCCGGCGCACCGGGGCGGACTGGATCCGCTCCACGCGCCGGTACACGCTCGTGGCCTGGTCCTTCCTCGGCTTCGGGATCATGCTCGGCGCGCTGTGGTCCTACTCGGAGCTCGGGTGGGGTGGCTACTGGGCGTGGGACCCGGTGGAGAACGCCTCGCTCATGCCCTGGCTCACCGGCACCGCCTTCCTGCACTCGATCATGGTTCAGGAGCGGCGCGGAATCCTCCGGGTGTGGAACGTGTCGTTGATCGCGGCCACGTTCGTCCTCTCCCTGCTCGGCACCTTCCTCGTGCGCTCGGGCATCCTCGACTCGATCCATGCCTTCGGGGCCTCGACGCTCGGCACGCCGTTCCTGATCTTCATCGGCGCGGTGGTGATCGGGTCGGTGACGCTCATCATCGCCCGGCTGCCCGACCTTCGCTCGGCGCCCTGGCTCGACTCGCTGGTCTCCCGCGAGGTGGTGTTCCTCCTCAACAACCTGGTGCTCGTCCTCCTCTGCGTCGTGATCTTCTGGGGCACGTTCTTCCCGCTCATCTCGGAGGCGCTCAGCGGTAAGCGCCAGAGCGTCGGACCGCCGTGGTTCAACTTCTTCGGGACACCCCTGGCCCTCGTGCTCGTGCTGCTCAGCGGGATCGGCCCGGCGGTCGCCTGGCGGCGCGCGACCCTGGCCGGCCTGTGGCGCACGCTGACCGTGCCCGTCGCCGTGGTGGCGCTCACGCTCGTGCTGCTGCTCGTGCTCACCCCGGCCGCGGACAACGTCTGGGCGCTCGCGATGTTCTGCCTAGCCGCGTTCGTGGTCGCGGTCGTGAGCCAGGAGCTCGTGCGCGGAGCCTCGGCGCGGCGGACGATGACCGGCGGGTCGTGGCCCGCCGCCCTGGCGGGGCTCGTGAGCCGCAACCGCCGCCGCTACGGCGGCTTCATCGTCCACGTGGGCATCGCCGTGCTGTTCCTCGGCGTCGCCGCCTCGTCGGCGTTCATCGAGCAGCGCGACGTCCGCCTCGCCCCCGGCCAGAGCGTCGAGCTGGACGGGTACCGCGTCACCTACCGCGAGCCCACCGCGCGCATCCTCGCCGACGAGTCCGACACCGGCGCCCCCATCACGCTCGGCGCGGTGCTCGACGTGGAGAAGGACGGCGAGCGCTTCGCGCTGAGCCCCTCGCGGAACTACTACACGGCCGGCGACGCCCAGTCCACCGGCGCCATCCGCCGCTTCTTCGAGGGCGAGGCCACGAGCGAGGTGGCCGTGCGCTGGGGCCTCCGCCAGGATCTGTGGACCGCGGTGCGGCCGGACATCGGCGTGCTCGAGGAGGCCATCGCCAAGGCCGACCGGCAGTTCTCCGATCCCCGCTTCGCCGACGCCCAGGGCCTGATCGTCGCCACGATCGTCGAGCGCTACCGCCAGCAGGCGCCGCCCGCCTACTTCCGCACGCTGGTCTCCCCGCTCATCGCGTGGATCTGGATCGGGGGCGGCATCCTCCTCCTCGGAGCGCTGGTCGCCCTCTGGCCGGCGCCCGGGGCCGCGGACCGGCGCCTGCGCGCGCTGTACGCGGCGCGGGTGGGCCGGGAGCTCTCGCGTGCGTAGGAGGTTGCCCGAGGGGGCTGACGTAGGTAGGGTGGCGCGATGGCGGTACCCGGACTCGACGAACGCAACGAGCGCCTCGCGACGGGGATGGTGCGCGGCGTGATGGCCGCGATGACCATGACCGGCCTACGCCAGATCACCACCGGCCTCGGCCTCGTCGACCAGACGCCGCCCGACGCCGTCCTCAAGCAGCGCGGGTTTGGCGTACTGGTCAGGTCTCCGCGCCTTGCGTACTTCCTGGCCCGGCGCCAGGTGGCGGTGGTGGAGCTCGCCCACTGGGGCTTCGGGGCCGGCGGTGGTGTCGCCTTTGCCCTGCTGCCGCCCTCGCTGCTGCGCCGGCGATGGACCGGGGTCGTCTACGGGCTCGCCACGTGGGTGGCGTTCGAGGTGAGCGTGGCACCGGTTCTCGGCCTTGATCAGGCGAAGCAGATAAGGCCGATCGAGCGGCTGATGTTCGCCCTCGACCACGTGCTCTACGGGGTCGTGCTCGCCGGGGACGGTCGCTGGGCCCTCCCCGAGCGGGGCCGGCTCCTGCGCCGGCCGTGGAGGCGCATTGCAGGTCGCTGAGGCGATGTCCACCGACTTCTTCGCGCTGCGGCCCGAGGAGACTGTCGCGGACGCGGCGCGAAGCATGGTCGAGGCGTGGGTCGGCTCGGCGGTCCTCGAGCCCGACCGGCCGGGCTCGCCTCCGGGCATCTTCACCGAGCGGGACGCGGTCAAGGCCGTAGCAGCGGGGGTCGACGCGCAGAGCGCGCGGGTGGCCGACCATTCGACGCCCGAGGCCACCGTGGCCGCGCCGGACTGGTCGCTCGAGGAGGCGGCAAGGGCGATGACCGAGGGCGACTTCCGCCACCTCCCCGTCGTCGAGGGGGATAGAACCGTCGGGGTGCTCTCGATGCGGGACGTCGTGAGCGTATGGACGAGCGGGGGGTGGCACCACCGCAAGATGCAGATCCGCGAGGCCATGAGCCGCGACTTCCTCGAGCTCGATCGCACCGACGGGCTCCGCGACGCGGCGCGTCTGATGGTCGAGCGCAACGTCGGCGCGGCCATCGTCGCTCCGCCCAAGCCGAGGGCGCACCCCGAGATCGTCACCTCACGGGACTTCCTGGAGCTGGTCGGGGCCGGCGGGGACCCCGAGCGCGAGCGGGTGTCGGACCACGTCTCGGGGGGGATGACCTTCTCCGCGCCCGACTGGTCCCTCAAGCAGGCCGCCGAGGCGATGAGCACGGGCGGGTTCCAGCACGTGGTCGTAGTGGACCGGATGGGCACCGTGGGCGTGATCTCCCTGCGCGACATCGTGGGTCACCTGCTGGACTGACGGCCGCCCGGCAATGGAGTACGCCCTCGCCATCCTCGTGCTCGCCGCTCTCGTGTCCCTCTTCGTGGCCGCGCCGCTGCGCGAGGGCGCCGCGGAGGAGTTGGCCGAGGACGCCCGCCGGGCCGAGCTCGAGGCCGCCAAGGAGGCCAAGTATCGCGAGATCCGCGACGCTCAGCTCGACCTGGGGATGGGCAAGCTCTCCGAAGCCGACCACCGGGCCGTCGACCGCGAGTTGCGGGCTCAGGCCATCGCCATCCTCGAGGAGCTCGACTCCCTCTCCCCGGAGGAGGATCCACCGGCGACGGAGGCAGCGAGCCGAGACCGCGCCGTCCCACCAGCCGAACCGCACCAGCACGCGCGGTAGCCTTTCGCACCCGTGGTCGCCGCCTTCTCCGTCACCCAGGTCCTCCTCTCTGTGCTGCTGATCGTGCTCGTGCTGCTGCATTCCGGCAAGGACGCGGGGCTCTCGGGCGCCTTCGGCGTGGGGGCGACTGGCTCTTCGCTGGGCGCCGGCCCCCTGCTCGAGCGCAACCTCACGCGCTACACGATCTTGACGGCGGCGCTGTTCGTGGTCAACGTCGTCGTCCTGCTGAAGATCTAGAGAGCCTGGGCGACGGCCGTCCGGCGGGGCTCAGGCCGTGAAGCGCACCGCCCCGGCCCGCAGCGGTGGGCACACCACGCCGCTCGCGAACCGCCGCCCGTACCAGTGATCGTCGCCCACCAGCACCGAGCGACCGCCCAGCGCCTGCACGCGCCCGAGGATCCCGAGCACGCTGTCGGTCATCCGCATGTCGACGAGAGGGCGGGTGATGCGGCCGTCCTCGATCAGGAAGGTGCCGTCGCGGGTCACGCCGGTCAGGAGGGTCTCTCGTGGCCGCACCGGGTTCGTGTACCAGAGCCGTGTCACGTAGAGGCCGCGCTCGATGCCCGCGCACAGCTCGAGCTCGTCGGCCGCACCACCGCCCACCAGCACGAGGTTCATGGGAGCGGGGGGTAGGCCGGCGCCGCCGGCGGCGAGGGCATGGCCGGTCGAGGTCGTTCCGAGCAGCGCCGAGCTCCGCGTGTCATGGACGACCCGGTGCGCCACCCCGTCCTGGATCAGGGGCAGCGGTGCCTTCGGCACCCCCTCGGCGTCGAAGGCGCGTGGCAGCGTGCCCCGATAGCGCGGAGAGTCGGACAGGTTGATCGCCGGGGACGCTACCCGGGTGCCGAGGCGTCCGCAGAGCGCGCTGCGGTCCTCGGCGTAGGCCAGCCCGCTGAAGGCGAGCCGTCCGAGCCAGTCCACCAGGTCAGCCACGGCCGGGGGCTCGAGCACCACCGGGTACTCGCCGGGCGGTAGTCGCACGGGCACACCCGGGAAGGTGGCCTTCTCGGCCGCGCGGTGCGCGATCTCGGCGGCGTCGAGCTCACGCGTGGCCACCGCCGCGCGCGTGGCGAGGCCCGAGCGTCCGTCCGGCGCGGTGGCCGTGACCTTCATCAGTGCGTCGGTCACGCGGTCGACCGTGGCCAGGCCGCTGCTCGAGGCGATCGCGGTCTGCACCTCGGCCGCCGTCCACACGCCGTGGGCCTCGGCGCCGAGCGCCGCGGCGCGCGCGAACGCGGTGGACAGGGCCTCGCCTCCCACGCGCGGGTCGAGGCGCGCGGTGTCGAGGTCGTAGCCGTGGTGGGCGCGGGCCGCGGCCGCCTTCGCAAAGCCCGGAAACGCGGCGGGCGCGCCGGAGCGGGCCGCCGCCTCGGCCGCCGCCGCGGCCGATCGTGCGCACGCGGCCAGCGACTCGGCGTCGAGCCGGTTGGTGGCCGAGCTGCCGGTGCGCCCGTCGCGGACCACGCACACCGAGATCGACAGGTCGTCCACCGACGTGGCCTGGGTCGGCTCCGAACGGGCGAAGCGCTGCACCAGCGAGCGCTCGCGGGAGGCCGTCACCTGCGCGCCGTCCACCCCGGCGGGCACCGCCTCCAGCGCCCGCACGGCCACATCGAGGGGCACCTCGCCCCCGGCGCCCGCCATCAGGCCACGCCGACCTGCACGTCGCGGAAACGCGCGGGAGCGGTTCCGTGCGAGACCCGCATCATCTGACCGGGCTCTCCCTTGCCGCAGTTGATCACTCCCCACAGTCGCCAGGCCGGCTCCGAGCACACGGCGTCGAGCCCGCCCCAGAACTCGGGGGAGACACCGGCGTAGCTCGGGTTGCGCAGCATGCGCCCCAGCCGCCCACCCTTGATCTCCCAGGCCACCTCGGTGGCGAACTGGAAGTGGAGGCGCCGGTCGTCGATCGACCACGAGCGGTTGGTCTCGAGGTAGACGCCGTCGTCGGTGGCGGCGATCAGGTCCTCGAGCGTGCCCGCGTCACCGGGCTCGAGGTGGAGGTTGGTCATGCGCACGAGCGGCTGGCGGGCGAACCCCGCCGCGCGCATGCAGCCGCCCGAGCGCTCGAGGCCCACCTGCCCGGCCGACTCGCGCGAGGAGAGAAAGCCCCGCAGCACTCCCTCGCGGACGATGGGGACGGCCTGAGCGGGCACGCCCTCGTCGTCCCAGCCGAAGGATCCCAGCCCGCCCGGGGTGGTGGCGTCGGCGGTCACCGACATCGCCGTGGAGCCGTAGCGCCGGCTCCCGAGGTCGGCGGGAGAGAGGAACGAGGTCCCGGCGTAGGAGGTCTCGGTTCCGAGCACACGGTCGAGCTCGACCGCGTGGCCGACCGACTCGTGCAGCTGGAGGGCCACCTGCCCGCCGTCGAGCACCACAGTGGTGCGAGCGGCGGGGCAGCGCGGCGCGGAGAGGAGCGCCACCGCCTCGTCGGCGACCCGCGCGGAGTGGCCGACGAGGTCGAGCCCGCGGAAGTGCTCGTAGCCCGCCTGCGCGACGTCGCCCCGGAAGGAGGCGGGGTATGAGCGCATCTGGGTCTCCCCGTCACCGGTCGCGACGGCGGCGATACCGCCTCCGCAGTCGGTGGTCACCTGCTCGAGCAGGGCACCGTCGGTGGAGGCGAACGCCCGCTCCTCGCGGAAGGCGAGGAAATGGGCGCTCGAGACCGCGACGCGCGGGTCGCCGCGGAGACCTGCCTCGGCGGCCAGCAGGACGGCGAGCTTGTCGTCGAGGGACACCGCGAAGGGGTCCTCGCCGATCGGGGCTACGTGGCGGCCGCGGACCGGAGCCTCGGGCGCGAGCTGCGCGGCCGAGCCGCGCGGCATGGCCGTGGCCGCCGCGAGCGCCCGCTCGAGGGCGTCCTCGCCGGCGCTGCGGTCGGATCCGGCGGCGGCCGCGAATCCCCACGCGCCGCGAACCCGCACACGGACGCCGATGCCCTCCTCCTCGTCGTGCGCGGCGGCCTCCACTCTGCCGTTCCGCGTGGAGACGCGCTCCGCGCGCGAGCGCACATGCCGGACGTCGGCGTACTCCGACCGGCCGGAGGCCGAGTCAGCGAGCTCCTCGAGCAGGGCGAGCACGGACCGCGAGCTAGCTCGACATCGAGTCGGCGACCGCCCGCAGCCCCGTCTGCGACTCCACCCGGTCGAGTGCCTCGATCAGGCACGCGTGGAAGCGACGCGGGGTGGTGGCGGGTGCGAGATGCGCGGAGCGCAGCTCGAGCGGCGTCACTCCGATGCGCCGCGCCAGCTCGCGCTGTCGCGCCGGGGGGACCAGCACGTCGACGGTCGTCAGCCGCTCGGCCAGCTCGGTAAGGGTGCGAAGGGGAGCCAGCACGGACGGCGCGCATCTTCTCAGAGGGGCCTGACGGCCCCGGCGTGGCGCTCAGCCGCGCCGGGGCACCTGATGGAAGATCATCAGGAAGCGACCCTGCTGTCCGGCGACGCGGAGCTGCCGGGAGGAACGCGCCCCGACGGAGGCCGGGCTCCTCGGCGAGTTCGAGCACCCCTGGCGGTACCAGTCGCTCGAGCCGCGCCACCACTCGCCGGAACCGAGGTTGTCGACCAGCGGCGAGTTCACGCAACCGCGCCGGTGCGGCGCGCTGGGCGATGCGAAGTGGCCGAGCTCGTGGACCATCACGCTCTCGAGGTCGATCTCATTCGCGTTCGGGTACCGCGGACCCTGGTTCCAGGCGAACGTGGGGTTGACCGAGACGTCGGCCTCGAGGATCACGTCGCGCCGCACGCGCCGGCAGACGCGGCCCCGCGACGTGCGTCGGCACTGCCGGACGTACGACCGCCGGCCCCAGGCCTCGTACGCCCCGAGCACGCCGGGGGGCAGGGCCGGGGAGAAGCCGAGCACGTTGGCGCCGTCCTGGCGGCCCGTCTGGCGGGCGGTCTCACCGGTGATGCGCAGCCTCCAGCCTCCGGCGGCGAGGTTCCCGAGCGCCCTGAAGCGGTCGGGCTCGACCGTAGGGGGCAGGTTCGAGCTGGGATTGATGGCCAGGCTGCGGGGCGCCGCCTCGGCGGCAACCGCGAAGATCAGAACGGCGAAAAGCGCGACGGGCAGGACGGAGAGGCGTCTCATGGTCTCCTGGGGGAAGAGGGAGGTGGCAGGTGACCGGCTAACCCGCGAGGGCTGTGAAAGTAGCACCGCTGCGGCCTCGCACGAGCCGCTCGAGAAGTGCGCCCAGGGAGACTCGAACTCCCACGGACCATACGGTCCACAAGGCCCTCAACCTTGCGCGTCTACCAATTCCGCCACAGGCGCGTAGCGGAACCGAGTATAGGAGCGGGCGCCGCGCGAAATGGCCGTCCTATGCCCCCGCTACGGTGTGCGAACACATGTTCGTGAGAAGCTTCCCCGAGGCGCCCGAGCGGGGCGAAGGAGCACACACTCGATGGACCTGAAGCTCACCAAGCGACAGACCGAGATCTTTGACTTCATCAAGAGGTACTCGGCCGCCAACGGGTATCCGCCCACGGTCCGGGACATCGGCCGGGCGATCGGCCTCGCGTCCTCCTCGACGGTCCACGCGCACCTCGGGAACCTCGAGAAGATCGGCCTCCTGCGTCGCGACCCGACGAAGCCGCGGGCGATCGAGCTTCTGGCCGATCGTGCGCGCCGGGCGGTCGACGCCTCGCCGCGCCTTCCGCTCGTGGGGCGCGTTGCCGCCGGTTCGCCCGTGCTGGCGGAGGAGAACATCGAGGAGCACGTGGACGTGCCGGCCATCGCCGGGGGAGAGGAGGGCGAGTTCGTCCTGCGGGTCTCCGGCGAGTCGATGCGCGACGCCGGCATCCTCGAGGGCGACTACGTCGTGGTACATCCGCAGGAGGTCGCCGACGACGGGGACATCGTGGTGGCGCTGCTCGGCGATGAGGCCACGGTCAAGCGCTTCTTCCGGGAGGACGACCACGTGCGCCTCCAGCCCGAGAACGCGACCATGGACCCGATCCGCACCCGAGAGGTCACGGTGCTCGGGCGCGTGGTGGGTGTCTGCCGGAGGCTGACGTGAGCCGCCTGGCCGGGCCCCCGGCGCGCACCCGCGAGCGCCGACCGGCTCGAGGCCGGCGTCCGGCACAGCTTCCGCTGGCTCCCCGCGCGCCCGAGCGGGTCGAGCATCCCTTCCGGGCGCCGGTCTCAGAGCTCGGTTCGGTCACGCTCGGCGCGCGGCTCGACGGCGCTTGGGAGAGCCTGGCCGTCTCGGGTCGGGCCGAATGCCCGGTGTGCCGACGCCCGATGGAGAGCGTGGGGGGAGTCGGGCAGTGCGGATGGTGCGGCAGCTCGCTCCGCTAGTAGGAGAGCACCGAGCGGCTCACCGCGGCCGCGTCACCGCTCAGGATCGGACTACTCTTCACGGGCTGGCCAGGCAGCCGCGGGAGGCCGGGGAGAAAACCGGTCCTCGAGGAAAGTCCGGACACCGCAGGGCGGGGTGGTCGGCAGGTCTGAATCCGGGGATCAGTCCTCGGTCGAGGACCGAACCGACCCGGGGAAACCCGCGGGAAAGTGCCACAGAAAGCAGACCGCCCAAGCGGCGGGTCCGGCGGTCCGCCCCCGGGGGGACCTTCGGAGCAACCCGCCGCCGGCAAGGGTGAAACGGTGCGGTAAGAGCGCACCGGCGGCGTGGCGACACGTCGGCCAGGCAAACCCCACCCGGTGCAAGGCCAAGCAGGGGCGATGACGCTGCCCGCCGAGCCCCAGGTCGGCCGCAGGGTCCCTATGGGGCCCGCGTCGGGCGCGAGCCCGGCGCAGATGGATGGCTGCCCACGACAGAATCCGGCTTACCGGCCAGCTAAGGGAGGGGCGCCGCCACGGCGCCCTTCCTACGTCTGAGCTCCTGCCCCCCACGGCACGCGCGTCTCAGGCCCGCCGTACCCTTCGTAGACCACCGATGAGAACGGAACCCACCACGGCCACTCCGTTCGACCCTCACGTCGCCCGAAGGTGGATCGACCGGCTCGCACCCGACGGAGTGGAGCATCTCAACGACGACGTGGCCGTCGAGGAGCCGCTCGAGATCCGGGTCGATGGCGCGGCTCTCGCGGTCACCATGCGCACGCCCGGCGAGGACGAGGAGCTGGCCGTGGGGTTCCTCGCGGGAGAGGGGCTGATCGGTGGGCCCGAGGACGTGTCCTCCGTGGGCCCTACCGACGACCTCGCGGGCGGCGTGGTCGAGGTCCGAACCCGCCACGGCCTGCGCCGAGACCCGTCGGCGGAGCGCCGGTTCCACCTCACTTCCTCGTGCGGGGTATGCGGGAAGGCGGCGCTCGAGTTCGTACGCCAGGAGGCACCCCCGTCCGAGCCGGGCCCCGCGGTGTCGCCGTACATGGTCCTGGCCGCGCCCGGCCTGGCGCGGGCGAGCCAGCCGGCGTTCGACCGCACGGGCGGACTCCACGCCACCGCTCTCCTCGAGCCCAATGGGGAGCTCATCGCGGTCCGAGAGGACGTCGGCCGCCACAACGCGATGGACAAGGCCCTCGGCTCCGTGCTGCTCGCCGGTCGCTTCCCGCTGCCCGGTGTGATCGCCTGCCTGAGCGGGCGCGCGTCGTTCGAACTGGTGCAGAAGGCGAGCATCGCCGGGCTGGCGGGACTCGTGGCGGTGGGCGCGCCGTCCTCGCTCGCCGTCGACCTCGCGCGGGAGCGCGGGATGCTCCTCTGCGGGTTCGTGCGGGGCGAGAGGTTCAACGTCTACTCCGGTGCCGAGCGGATCGAGGGAAGGTTCGGGACAGGAAACGACGGGTAGGGACTGAGAAGTCGGGGTGGGAAGGTACTTGTGTGCGACTGACGGGTTCTTGCGCTAGGTGCGGCGAGAGCGGTCCGGCATCCGGCCGATTCCCGCGGCGCCGCCTCCGGCGACGCTACCCTGCCCCTCTTCCATGACCGCACCCCTCGAGAACACCCCACCCGCCGCCGTCGAGCCTCTGCTACGCCGCGGCGAGGAGCAGGGGTGGCTCGAGTACTCGACGATCGCCGCCGCGGTGGAGGAGCTCGAGCTCGACGAGGGCGGCATCGAGGCCATCCACGCCGAGGCCGAGCGCCGGGGCATCGAGCTGACCGAGGACGGTGGTGCCCGGGAGAAGCCGGCGCCGACGGTCACCCACGGCGAGGTCTCGGAGGCCACCAGCGATTCGCTCCAGCTCTTTTTGCGCGACATCGCTCAGCGTCCGCTGCTCACCGCGGCGGAGGAGGTCACCCTGGCCAAGCGCATCGAGCGCGGGGACCAGGAGGCCAAGAACCGCATGATCGAGTCGAACCTCCGGCTCGTGGTCTCGAACGCGAAGCGCTACCGCGGCCTCGGGCTGCCCTTCCTCGACCTCATCCAGGAGGGAATCCTCGGACTGATACGCGCGGTCGAGAAGTTCGACTACCGGCGCGGGTTCAAGTTCTCGACCTACGCGACATGGTGGATCCGCCAGTCCATGCAGCGCGGCCTCCAGCACCACTCGCGCACCATCCGCCTTCCCGTCCACATCGGCCAGGAGCTCACCAAGCTGCGCTCGGTCGAGCGCTCGCTGGCCTCGGAGCTCGGGCGCGAGCCCACGCCCGAGGAGATCGCCGGTCGCCTGGGCGTGGACCTCGAGCAGCTCGAGGAGCTCCGCTCGGCCGAGCGGGTGCCGGTCTCGCTGGAGACCCCGGTCGGCGCCGAGGGCGACGCAGAGCTCGGCTCGCTGCTGCCCCACGATGGACCCGGTCCGGTCGAGCAGGTCGAGGTGGAGCTCGAGGAGCAGTCCGTCCATCGCGCGCTCCGCCGCCTGGACTCGAGCGCCCGCCAGGTCATCGAGCTCCGCTTCGGCCTCCGCGGAGGGGAGCCCCTTCCGCTCCGCGAGGTGGCCAAGCACACCGGCCTCTCCGCCGAAGGCGTCCGGAAGCTGGAGCGCCGCGCGCTGCGGACGCTCGCCGAGGAGCGCGAGCTCCAAGCCCTGCCTGCCTGAGGTTCGGGCCCGGCCCCGAAGCCGGCGCGGCCCGCGACACCGGCGGCGACTCCCGCGTGGACTAGATTTCCGCGCCGATGAGCTGGCTGGTCTTCCTAGCACCCTTCGTCGTCATCGGAGCGCTCACCGTCGTCTTCGCGTTCTCCCCTGGAACGCGCCGGCGCGGACGCCGTCTTCGGCGGGCGCGCGCCTCCGGCACCGGGGGGGGGACGGGGACGGCGCTGAAGGTCGGCGTCACGGTCGTGGCCCTCGGGCTCGGACTGGCCGTACCCGCCGCGGTCATCGCATCGCGGAGCGCCGGCCTCGGGCGCAGCAGCGAGCTGGCCGACCAGGATCTCAGTCCGCAGCTCCGCGATGGAAAGGTCCTCTTCGGCCAGAACTGCGCCTCGTGCCACTCCCTGGCGGCCTCCAACGCACGCGGGGCCACCGGTCCCGACCTCGACCAGCTCGGGCGGGTGTCGGAGGAGAGGGTGCTGAACGCCATCAACAACGGAGGCACCGGCGACCTGCGCATGCCCGCCGGCCTCCTCGAGGAAGAGCAGGCGAAGGCCGTGTCGGCCTACGTCTCGGCGGTGGCCGGGCGCTAGCT
>Ga0208612_1000458_pt1 | contig 17931 bp, 17 predicted proteins | sample AntDryMetagUQ889_FD_188089 | JGI IMG/M metagenome (GOLD analysis project Ga0208612, IMG submission 188089) | Polar desert microbial communities from Antarctic Dry Valleys - UQ889 (SPAdes) | ecosystem: Environmental > Terrestrial > Soil > Desert | place: Antarctic Dry Valleys | collected 2008-12-31 | reverse complement strand
GAGTCCCCGGACGAGCTGGTGGGCCGCACCGGCGCCGCTCCCGGGGACGTGGTCGGGGTGACCGGCAGGCTGGGGGCCTCGGGGGCGGGGCTGCTGTGCCTGGGCGACGCGCCGTTCGGAGTGGACACGGCCACGGCCGAGCGGCTGCGAAGCGTCCACCGGCGCCCGCGGCCACGACTCGCGGCCGGACGGTCCCTGGCCCGGGCGGGCGCCACGGCCATGATCGACATCAGCGACGGGCTGGCCACCGACGCCGGTCACATCGCCGAGGCGAGCGGCGTAGGCCTGTCCATCCAGCTCGACGCCGTCCCCTTGGCGGAGGGAGTGCGCGAGGTCGCGACCGCCACCGGCCGCGATCCCGCCACCTTCGCGGCAACGGCCGGGGAGGACTACGAGCTCCTGCTCTGCGCTCCCGCCGAGCGCTGGGCGCAGGTGGTCCAGGCCGGCCGCCAAGCCGGCGCAGCCATCACGCGGCTAGGCCTCGTGGAAGGGGGCGCAGGCCTCCGGCTGCTCGGCCCCGACGGTCTCCGGGTCGGCGGGCTGCGCGGCTACGAGCACGGCTGAGGGCGGTCGCCGGGCCATCCGGGCGACTATCGCGGCGGCTACGCACTCGGCGTCGACGCGATAGCTCCCGGACTCGATCTCTTGGCGTAGAACCGGGTCCATGCCGGGCCTATCGTCGCAGTCCGCCGGGACGGGTATGGGGCGAGCACCCCATTCGACATATGGATGAGGAAAGGTGGATGCCCCGTTTCCGAGGCCCAGGGCTGCAGGGAGTGTGCAGGCTGAGTGCTCTAGGGCGCAGGGAAGGTGGAGGCCGTTTACCGATCCGGCAGGATGCCGGATCGGTCGAGGGCATCCCTTTACCGATCCGGCAGGATGCCGGATCGGTCGAGAGCATCCTCAGCGCCGCAGCGCCGAATCGGTACCGCCGAGCGATCCGGGGCCCGCGTAGGTCGCCGGGCCGCGGACCTTGGGGACCTCGCGCGGCGGGCGCCTGGGCTCCGGCGGCGTGCTCAGGACGACCGAGATCATGCAGCCCAGCACAGCGGCGTACACGCAGCCCAGCAGGGCGCTGAGCACCCCCACATGGCCGCCGGTGACCAGCAGCATCAGGTACCAGGCCCCGGTCAGGGGGTCCAGCGACAGGATGCTCAGCTCATAGACCGCCAGCAGCGCGGGAAGGACCAGCCCGCCGACCACCAGAGCCACCCGGCCCCGCCGGCCCGGAAGGGGATCGACCAGCAGCGCCAGCGTCCAGAGGTGCAGCGCCGGGACCATGATCAGGGCGGAGAACGGGTTTACGAGCCACACCACAAGCGTGCAGAGCGAGAGGACCAATCCGAGCACGACCGCCGCACCGGGCGCCGCGACCTCGCGCAGGTCGGGGTCGGCGGCCCTCGCCAGGCGGCGCAGCAGGACCCAGGCGAGCGCGGTCGCGAGCGCGACCAGCGCGAGCGCCGCGATCGGACCGGCGCTCAGGGGAGACAGCTCCGGCGCCACGGGCGCAGCGGGAGAGTCGATGGCCCCGACCAGGTCGAGAAAGTGGGCGAGGCCCGCCCCGATCACGAAGGCCAGCACGCCCGCCCCGAGCCACGCGAGCCAAGCCGCGACCGCGCTGCGGCGCCGGCGCGCGCGCGCGAACGCGTCCACCGACGCCACGAGCGCCGGCAGGATCAGAGCGAGGGCGAGGACCGAGAGCACCCAGCCCGGCATCACCTGGCTGACCGCCGTCAGGTAGGTGCTCGGACCCTCGCCCGGGCTGCGGGCCTGATCGAGCGCGGTGACCGTGCGCAGCACGGCCCGCCCGCCGACGCCCAGACGGTCTCGATCGATGTCCCCGGCCCGGCTGGCCGACGTGTCCTGGCGCTCCCCCCCGCCCGCTATGCGCACGGCGTCATAGCCCTGGTCCAGGAGCACCCCCTGCGCACCGAGACCCAGCGGGAACGAGAGCCGCGCCAGCTGTCCGGCCGCGCTGGCGCGGGGGGCGACGGCGTCCGCCTCCGCCCGCAGGGACTCGACGGCCGTGCGCTGGAGGCGCAGGCCGGCGCGGGCGGTGTCGTTGGACCACGAGACCACCGACGGACGGTCGGGGCCGCCGTAGCCCAGGCCCGAGACGACCACCACCCCGTCTACCAGCCCCGGGTCCCCGATCGAGGAGGCCAGCCGCGCCGCACCCACCTCACCGAGCGTCCCGCCGTCGACGGAGGCCAGGACCAGCGTCCTGCTCGAGGGGCGTCCCTGAAAGATCCGCGCCAGATCCATCAGGGCTGCTGTGTCCGAGGCGCTGCCGGCCGCGTCCGGCACGCCGGTGGCGTCGCGATCGGCCACGACCACGATCTGACGACGGCTCTTGCCCGCCCGCCGGCCCACGACGTTCACCAGGTCGCGATCGTGGCTCCTAAAGCGCGCGACCTCGACGGTGAAGCCCTGGCGGCGAAACGCACCGGCCACCAGGCCGGCCGTGCGCCGGTCGCCCACCGACCCGGCTCTGCGATCGCGCGCGGCCGCGACGATCCGCCCGGCCGTCACCGAGCTGCTCGATCCCCCGAAGACCACGTCGGCGGGCAAGCCCTGGGCCAGCGCCCCCGGGCGGCTCTCCAGCGAGAACATCACCAGCACCACGGCCAGGATCGCGGGCAGGAAAGCCGCCCGGTAGATGCGCAGCTCGATCAACGCGTAGGACCCCTCACCGCCTCAACCTACAATGGGCGAGGGCGTCGCTTTCGTGCTGCAATGCCCGAACGGCTCCCGATGGCAACGCAGGCTCCCCGCATCCTCCTGGTCGACGACGAGCTGTCGGTGCAGAAGCTGCTCGCGTACCCGCTCCGCAAGGACGGGTTCGAGGTTGTGGCGGCGCTCGATGGCCGTGAGGCCCTGGAGGCCGTCCGCGACGGCGAGTTCGACCTTGTGGTGCTGGACCTGATGCTGCCCCGGGTCGACGGGTTCGAGGTCTGCCGGCGGATACGGGCCACCTCCTCGGTGCCGATCGTCATGCTCACGGCTCGGGCGGAGGAGCTGGACAAGGTGCTGGGGCTGGAGCTTGGAGCCGACGACTACATCACCAAGCCGTTCTCGGTGCGCGAGTTCCGCAGCCGGGTCAAGGCGGTGCTGCGGCGGGCCGACCTGGCCCGGGGCGGTGACGAGCGCACCGAAGCGCCGATCGAGGACGGCGATCTGCGGATCGACTTCGAGAAGCGCACGGTCTCCCGCGCCGGGCGAGCGGCCCCGCTCACCTACGTCGAGTTCGAGATCCTCGCCGCACTCGCGCGCAACCCGGGCCGGGTCTACAACCGGATGGTCCTGCTCGAGCGCGTCTGGGGAGACGCCTCCTACCGGGATCCCCGCACCGTCGACGTGCACATCCGCCATCTGCGCGAGAAGCTGGAGACCGACCCCCGGGTTCCCGAGCTGATCCTGACCGTGCGCGGCGTCGGCTACCGCTTTCGCGACCGATGACCGGGCGAGCACCGATCGACCCCTTCCGGCGCCCGCGCCTCAAGTCGCTGCGCGACAAGCTCGCGTTGCTGTTCCTGGGGATCACGGCCGCGGGCTTCGGCGTCATCTACTTCATCGTCGTTCCCCAGCTGCAGTCCAGCCTCGAGGACGCGAGGCTCGACGAGCTGGCTCGCGTGGCCGGCGCATCACAGCCGGCGCTGGAGAAGCTGATGGGAAGCCGCGGCGCCACCGCGGCCACGCTGGACCGGCGGGTCCGGTCGATCGCCGACTCGGCGGGTGCCCGGCTCACGCTGCTGGGCGTACAGCAATCCCGCGGCCCGGCCGCAGGGGCTCCCCGCTACTTCGTGATCACCGACTCGCGCGAGGAGCGTCGCGTACCGCGCAACGACCCGCTGGTCAGCCGGGCGATCCGCAGCGGGGGCCTGGCGCGGGGGAAGGGACTGCTGGGCGCCGAGCAGCTCGGGGAGCTGGCCCAGCCGCTCTCCTACGGCGACCGGACCGAGTGGGTCGCTCTCTACTCCCGTTCCTTCGACGACGTGACCGAGACGGTCACCTTCATCCAGAACCGGCTGCTGCTGGCCACCGCGGCGGCGCTGGTGGTGGCGCTGTCCGGAGGCTACCTCGTGGCTCAGGCGCTCTCTCGCCGGGTCCGCCGGGTCGAGCGCGCGGCCCAGCAGGTGGCCGCCGGGCGCTTCATCGACCCCCTGCCCGTGGACTCGGCCGACGAGCTGGGTCAGCTGACGCGGTCGTTCAACGAGATGCAGGCCCAGCTGCGCCAGATGGACGTGGCCCGGAAGGAGTTCGTGGCCACGGCCTCGCACGAGCTGCGCACCCCGATCTTCTCGCTGGGCGGATTCCTCGAGCTGCTGCGCGACGAGGACCTCGACGAGGACACACGGCGCGAGTTCCTCGACACCGCGGTCGAGCAGGTCGAGCGGCTGCAGAAGCTGGCGGTGGACCTGCTCGACCTGTCGCGGCTGGATGCGGGCTCGGTGGCGCTCGAGCGGGCGGCGATCGACCTCTCGGCGCTCGCGCGCGAGGTGATCGGCGAGTTCCGGCTCGCGGTGACCCGCCACGAAACCGAGCTGGAGGTGCGCCTGCCGGCCCGCGTGAGGGCCACCTGCGACCGCGAAAGGGTGGCCCAGATCGTGCGTATCCTGCTCGACAATGCGCTTCGCCATACGCCCGAGGGGACACAGGTGACCGTGTCCGCCGGGCGCGCGAACGGGGCGATCAGCCTGACCGTGGCCGACAAGGGACCCGGCCTCCCCGACCGGGCGCAGGTGTTCGAGCGCTTCTATACCGGGGACGCCACGCGCGGCGCCGGGCTGGGACTGGCGATCGCCCGTGAGCTGGCCGAGCGCATGGACGGGAGCCTGCGCGCCGAGCCCGCGCAGCGGGGCTCCTCCTTCACGCTGGAGCTGCCCGCCTACGTGGGGCGCCCGCCCACGTGATGCGGCTCATCCGCTCTGCGCTCACCGCGTGATCGAGCTCGTCCGCGACCTCTCGCTCGCCCTCCGCGAGCAGGTGCTTCCCCAGCTCGGCGCCCACGCCGGTCGCACGCACGAAGAGGACTCCGAGGCCGCCGGAGGCGATGTGACCTTCGCCATCGATGCCGCCGCCGAGGCCTTCCTGGAGGAGTTCCTGTCGAAGCGCGCCCCCGACGTGGCCTTCTACTCCGAGGACCGCGGCCTGGTGTTGCCGCGGGGCGCCCCGCTGGGGTCGCCCCGCGGGGCCGCCGGTCCGGCCCGCGCCGTCCTGGTGGTGGACCCCATCGACGGCACCCGTCCGGCGCTGGCCGGACTCGAGTCCTGCTGCGTGTCGGTCGCCGCCGCGCCCCTTTTCGGCGAGCCGACGATGGGCGACGTGTCAGTGGGCTGCGTAGTCGAGATCCCCTCCGGCCAGATCTTCCTGGCCGCGCGCGGAGAGGGCTTGGTGGAAGGGCCGGCCATAAGCTTGAGCCCCAACGAGCGGATCGACCGGATGTTCTGGACCTACGGCTTCCGCGGCCGCCCGGCCCGCGCGCTGACCGAGGTGCTGGCCGAGCTGCTCGACGTCTCTTCGGTCGGCGGCGGCACCTTCGACCTGGGCTCGGCCGCCTTCGACATGACGCGGGTCGTGACCGGCCAGATGGACGCCTACGTCGAACCCGGCCCGCGGATGGTCGACGATGTGCCCGGAGTGCGCGAGCAGTTCGAGCGCGGCGGGGCGGTGCTCAACAACTCGCCCTACGATCTGGCCGGGGCTTGCCTGGTGTGCCGGGAGGCCGGGAGGCCGGGAGGCCGGGGCGATCGTGACCGACGCCTATGGCCGCAGCCTCGAAGGCCGGCCGCTGCTGGGCTCGGGCGCGGACTACCAGATGTCGGTGGTGTGCACGGCCAACCGGGCGCTGCACGAGTCCATCCTGCGCGAGGTCGATGCCGGCGTCGGCCGACTGGCCGGCCGGATAGATTCCCGGCCCGAATGAGCGCCGACAGCCGCGATGTGTCACTAGGCGTCCCGGCCCAGCCGGACTACCTGGTGCTCGCGCGACTGGCGCTGGCCGCGGTCTGCCGCCTGACCGCCCTGCGACCTTCCGAGGTGGCCGACCTCAAGCTGGCGGTGACCGAGGCGGCCGGAGAGTTTGTCGGCGACGGCGACGACCCGGGGCCCGGTGGATCCACGGACGCCGCCCCGGGAACCGGGGTGCGGATCGACTTCGCCTTCCGGCTCGAGGACGAGCGCCTGGTGTGCGAGCTCTCAGGCTCGGGCCCGCGCATCCCCGCGGTGGAGTCCGAGCTCTCCCGCGCGATCATCGAGGCCACGGTCGACCGGGCCGAGTTCTCGTCACAGCGCACCCTCCTGGTCAAGGACCTCTGATGCCCCGGCCGATCGCCGCCGGGCACGAGAGCCGAGCCGGCGAGGAGCACGTGCGGGGGCGCTCCCCGACGACGCCCCGACTCCTCCGCGGCCGGCTGCGTATCTTCGGGGGGCCGCAATGAGCAAGCAATCGCCACTCATCCTCGTCTCGAACCGGGGGCCCGCCACATTCGAGCGCACGGATGACGGCGAGCTGGCGCCCAGCCGCGGCGGCGGCGGACTGGTCACCGCGCTCACCGGTCTGGTCCACCACCGCGACGCCCTGTGGATCGCCTCGACCCTGTCCGACGAGGACGCCGAGGCCGCCCAGGAGCACGACAACAAGGCCTTCGCGTGCGAGCTGGACGGCGTGACCTACGACATCCGGCTCGTGGAGTCCGACGCCGAGGCCTACGACCGCTTCTACAACACGGTGGCCAACCCGCTGCTGTGGTTCATCCAGCACTACCTGTGGGACCTCTCCAACGCACCCGACATCCGCCAGTGGGAGGTCGATGCCTACTGGGAGGGCTACCGGGCCGTGAACAAGGACCTGGCCGGGGCCGTGCTGGAGGAGATCGAAGGGGCCGACGACCCGATCGTGATGCTCCACGACTACCACCTGTACGCCGCCCCGCGGTTCATCCGCGAAGCCAGGCCCGACGTGTTCCTGCATCACTTCGTGCACATCCCGTGGACCCAGCCCGACGCCTGGCGGGTCCTGCCCCGCGACATTCGCGAGGACCTCTTCCACGGCATCCTCTCCAACGACATCATCGCCTTCCACACCCGCTCGTACCGGCGCAACTTCCTGCTCTGCTGCCGCGAGCTGTTCGACCTCGACGTCGACGAGAAGGAGGGCATCGTCCACTTCGAGGACCGCGAGATCTGGGTGCGGGCGTACCCGCTGCCGATCTCCGCCGAGACCTTCCGCAAGAACGCCCAGCGCGCCCAGGTGCACGAGTACGAGCGCCAGATCCTGCGCCGCCGCCGGGACCACCTGATCCTGCGCGTCGACCGGGCCGATCTGTCCAAGAACGTGCTGCGGGGCTTCGCTGCCTTCGACCTGTTCCTGGAGCAGCACCCCGAGTTCGACGAGCAGGTGACCTTCATCGCCCACCTGATCCCGTCGCGCCAGGACGTGGCCGAGTACGCCGAGTACCTGGAGCGGATCGAGGCGCTGGTTGCGGTGATCAACCATCGCCACGGCACAACCGACTGGATGCCGATCGACCTGCGCCTGCGCGAGAACCTGGAGGAGGCGATCGCCACCTACAAGCACTACGACCTGCTGATGGTCAACGCGATGTTCGACGGGATGAACCTGATCGCCAAGGAGGGCCCGCTGGTCAACGAGCGCCACGGCGTCTCGCTGCTCTCGGAGAACACCGGTGCCCACGAGGAGCTCGCCGAGTTCGCGCTCTCGGTCAACCCGTTCGACGTCCAGGAGCAGGCCGACACCATCTACCGCGCGCTGACCATGTCCTCCGACGAGCGCGCGCGTCGCGCCGAGGGGATCAAGCAGGTGGTGGAGTCGCGCGACCCCGGCGACTGGGTCGACGACCAGCTGGCCGACATCGAGGCCAAGCGCGTCGGGCGAGCGCCCGAGTCGGCGATCGGGTCGAAGGAGCTCGAGGAACTGTAGCCGGGCTCAGAGTGTCGGCTCCGCCTCGGGGCTGAACTCGCCGGGCCGTGCAGGCGGGGCGGGCGATGGGGGCCGTGCCGCCGGGGGAGGCGCAACGGCCGGCGGGGCGGTCCGCGGCGGCTGTCTCGGCGTGCGGCGGACAACGGGCCGCCGGGGCCTGGGCCGCAACGTAACCGGGGGCCGCGACGCGGGCTTCACCGCCGGATCGCCGGGACGCCCAGATCTCCCGCCCCTGGTGGGCTTCTTGGGTCGCCCGGACCGTTCGCGTCCCGGCGCGGGCTTCGTCGGCTTGGCCCTTGCGGAGGGATCGCGCCGGGGGGCCGCCCGCTCGAGGGGCGGCGGCGCCTCCGGTCGAGCGCGTGCCTTGGGGATCGTGACGGAGGACGAGGGCGTCTGGGGTCGCCCAGGCATCCCGCAGCCGCGCGTTGCGATCAGCAGCGCGACGGCGAGCAGCACGGCCAGCCGGGCCACGTTCTCCCACCGCACCCGGTCGATCAGACCGCGTGCCCCGCGTGCTCGCCGCTCCGCCACGTCCTCTAAAGGGCGCTCAGCGGGCATTCTCACCCCCGCACCAAAGCGCTGATGCGCCGCCCGGTGATCGGCCTGGCCCTCCGGTCGGTGGACGGACGGGCCTGTTTACGCGATAGGCACGATGCCTATCGCGTCGAAGGGCATCCGCATACGGGGTAGGGAGGCCTGCCTATCGCGTCGAAGGGCATCCGCTATCGTCACCCGGTCGATGCCCCACCTCTACGACCTCATGCTGCTGATCGACTCGAACGCCCCCGACGAGCGCCGCGAGGCGATCCTGGGCGAGGTCCGGTCGATGCTGGAGAACGGCGGCACGATCGTCTCGACCCACGACTGGGGCCGGCGCCGGATCGCCTATGAGATCGATCACCGCCCGGAGGCGCACTACCAGCTGTTTCAGTTCGAGGGCGAGAACGACCTGCTCGATAGGGTCAACCACTCGCTCCGGATCATGGACGGCGTGCTGCGCTACAGGGTCATCCGCCAGAAGCCCGGCGGGCCCGAGGTGCCCCCGAGCCCCGAGCAGCCCAACTCGCAGCGCGAGGACGAGCCCGCCGCCGGTCGGGTCGCCGCGCGCGCCGCCGCCGACGCGCCGCCGGATCAGCCCGCCGAGAGCGAGCTGACCGCAGCGGAGTAGTTCCGTCGGACCGGCGGCCATCCGTTCGGGCAGCGGGACGGGCGCTCGCCGGGATCGCCTGGGGCGCATCGCCGCCGCCCTGCCGGGACCGGCGCAGACGCTGGTGCGCCTGGCCTTCGTGGCCCTGCGCGTCACCCAGGGCCCGCGCAGCTTTCTCGCCTACCTGCGGCTGAGCCGGATCCGCCACCACACCGGGTCGAACGGCCGTGTGGTGCGCATGCGGCTGCGTCCGCTCGGCGGGCGAGAGGTGCTCATTCGCCCCAGCACCTCGGACGTGGACACGATCTGGGGCGCCTTCGCCGGGCAGTACCATCGCGAGCCGCCCGAGGCCGTCCGCCCGGCTCTGATCTGGGACCTGGGAGCCAACATCGGCCTCACCATGGCCGATCTGGCCGAGCGCCATCCCGGGGCCCGGGTCGTCGGGCTGGAGATGGACCCCGAGAATGCGGCTCTGGCGCGGCACAACACCCGGCCCTGGGGGGAGCGCTGCGAGGTGATCCAGGCCGCGGCCTGGCCCCGGGACGGCGAGTTGCGCTACCTGCGCCTCGCGGGTGCCACCTCCGGTCACCGTGTGACCGACGCGCCGCTTGACGCCGACCCGGCGGTGGCCACCGCCTACGCGCTGTCGCCCTACTCCCTGCTGGCGCTCGAGGGACCGGGGGCGACCGTCGACTACGCCAAGGTCGACATCGAGGGAGCGGAGAGCGAGCTGCTGCGAGACAACGCCGGGTGGACACGGCGGGTCCTGACCATCGCCGTGGAGGTCCACGATCCCTACTCGGTCTCCGACTGCGAGCGGGACCTGCAGCGGCTGGGCTTTACGACCCGCGTCGACCCCCGGCACTGGGCCTGCGTCATAGGTGTGCGAGACGGAACTGCCCCATCGGTCACGGCCGAGTCACAAAAGTCCTAAAGAGCAGCATCGGCACGGGGCCGGCGCTGCATACGAGCCGACCCCGGGGCTACCCTCGATCGTCCAACCCCTCCCCGCCTTCCCGAGAGCGAGACAAGGAGCACAAACATGGCAGCGACCAACATCAACAGGGTGATTCTGACGGGCAACCTCACACGCGATCCCGAGTTGCGCTCGATCCCCTCGAGCGGGAATTCGGTGTGCAGCCTGCGCGTCGCCTGCAACACCCGCCGCAAGGACAGCTCGACGGGGGACTGGGTCGACAAGCCCAACTACTTCGACGTGACGATCTTCGGCCGGCAGGGCGATAACGCCGCCCAGTACCTGTCCAAGGGACGCCCCGTGGCCATCGACGGCCGCCTGGAGTGGCGCGAATGGCAGGACAAGGAGGGCAACAACCGCCAGTCGGTGGAGATCGTGGCCGACAACGTGCAGTTCCTCGGCGGGCGCGAGGAAGGCGGGAGCGCCAACGGCTCCCGCTTCACGCCCCAGAGCGACGTCCCGGCCGACACCAGCGACTTCAGCACGGTGCCGAGCGGCGGGGGCGGGGGCAGCACGGACGACGACATCCCGTTCTAGCTCTCGCAACGTGCGGGAGCCCGTGACAGCGTCCTTACCCCTTCGGGGCACAGGCAGTCTCTGGCCTGCGAAGCAGGCTTCGCCGCTGCCTGTGCTGCGAAGCAGTGCTTCCTTGTCACGGACTCCCGCACATGGCGAGTCGCTACAGTTTCGGTCGCTCCGCGCGGCACAGCGCGGAGAACCGACTTATGGCCCAGGCGATTCTCCTCCAGCCCGTAGACGCTCTCGGCGAGACCGGCGAGGTCGTCGACGTATCCAAGGGCTACCTGCGCAACTTCCTCGTGCCGCGCAAGCTGGCCCAGCCCGCCACGCCGGCGTCCATCGCCGCGGCGACGCAGCGGATCCAGTCGGCCGAGCGGGCGGCGGCGGAGCAGGTCGAGCGGGCGGAGGAGAACGCCGGGCTTCTGCGCAGGACGGTGCTCACGATCTCCCATCAGGCGGGGGACGACGGCCGGCTCTTCGGCTCGGTCACCGCGCAGGAGATCGTCGACGCCGTGCGCCAGGCGCGGGGCGTCAAGCTGGACCGCCGACGGGTCCACCTCACAGAGCCGATCCGCACCACCGGCACCCACATGGTCACGGTGGAGGTGGCGGATGGCGTCACCGCCTCCATCAAGACAATCGTTACCGCGGAATAAGCGGCGTCAGGCGGCGTCCTTACCCCTTCGGGGCACAGGCGGTCTCCGGCCTGCGAAGCAGGCTTCGCTCCCTGCGACCTTGCCTGACTTGCTTCTTCCGCGTTAACCCTCCGTCGGCGCGAAAGCTGGTCGGCTGATGGCGACCGCCGCCCCGGAGCAGACCGCCGGCCTCCCGCCCCAGAACGAGGAGGCCGAGGTCGCGGTGCTCGGCACCGTGCTCATGGCCGAGCAGGCGCTGGACAAGATCATGGTCGAGCTGCACCTCGACGCCGACGACTTCTACCGGCCGCGTCACCAGCTGATCTTCAAGTCGATGATCCGCCTCAAGCAGAAGGCGGAGCCTGAGGCGATCGACGCCATCACCATCTGTGACGACCTGCGGCGCCAGAGCCAGCTCGAGGAGGCGGGCGGCCAGTCCTACATCCACGCGCTGCCCACGCTCGTGCCCTCGGTCCATGCCGTCGAGGACTACGCCAAGATCGTCCGCGACCATTCGATCCTGCGCCGACTGCTAGCCGCCGCGCACGAGATTCAGCAGAAGGTGATGACCCACGCCGGCGATCCGCGCGAGCTGGTCGAGCAGGCCGAGCAGTCGGTCTTTCGCGCGGGCCACAACGAGGAGTCCAGCCAGCTGCGCTCGATCGAGGACGTGCTGCACGAGGAGCTGGACAAGCTCGAGCGCCTGTCCAAGGAGGGCCAGTCTCTCACCGGCACCCCGTCGGGCTACCGCGACCTCGACGAGATCACCGGCGGCTTCCAGCCGGGCAACCTGATCGTGCTGGCCGCCCGGCCCGCGATGGGCAAGTCGGCGCTGGCCACCAACATCGCCGAGAACGCTGCGGTCGACCACGGAAAGGCCGTCGCGCTCTTCTCGCTGGAGATGTCCGAGGGCGAGCTGGCCCAGCGCTTCATCGCCTCGCGGGCCAAGCTCAACGGGGAGTCGCTGCGCAAGGGGCGCGTCAAGCCCGAGCAGTGGCCCAAGGTGCTCAAGGCCACCGAGAAGCTGACCCAGGCGCCGTTGTTCGTGGACGACTCCTCCGACCTCGGGGTCCTGGAGCTGCGAGCCAAGGCGCGGCGGCTGCATCAGCGCCACCCACTCGGGCTGCTGATCATCGACTACCTCCAGCTGATGCGGCCCGAGGATCCCCGTGACGGCCGCGTGGAGCAGGTGGGCAAGATCTCCCGTGGCCTGAAGATCCTGGCCCGGGAGCTGAACGTGCCGGTGATCGCCATCTCCCAGCTCTCGCGCGCGGTCGAGGCGCGCCCCGACAAGCGACCGATGATGGCCGACCTGCGTGAGTCGGGCAACATCGAGCAGGACGCCGACCTGGTTATGTTTGTCTACCGCGACGAGTACTACAACCCCGAGACCACCGAGAAGCCGGGGGTGGCCGAGATCATCATCGGCAAGCACCGCAACGGCCCCGTCGGCCAGGTAGAGCTGACCTTCCTCAACCGCTACCCCAAGTTCGCGAGCATGGCCGCCGAGGCCGCCCCGGGGGCCGCCGCGGCCTATACCCCATCGCGGCGCACAGGCGGAGGCTGAGTGCTGCGCTCGGTCCCCGGCCTGGAGGAGTCCGGCGACGACCGCGCCGCCACATGCCCGCTGGGCGTCTGCGACGGCAGCGGATGGGTCCTGCGCGCGGACGACACCACCGAGCCGTGCGGCTGTCGCGAGCGGATGATCGGCCGCGCCCGGAGCAGGGGCATGGGCACCGGGATCCCCAAGCGCTTTCGCGGGGTCTCGTTCGACCGCCGCCCGGTGTGCGACATCGACCCGTTCATCCTGCGGCCCGTCCGTACCTTCGTCGAGCAGGTCGGGGTCAACGTCGACGCCGGCCGCGGGCTTTGGTTCGCCGGCGACGTCGGCACGGGCAAGACGTCGCTGGCCATGCTGGTATCCCAGGCCGCGGAGCGAAGCGGGCGCTCCGTGGCCATCTACCCGGTCACCCGGCTGCTGGCGGAGATCAAAGACACCTACGAACGCGATACCGGCGCCTCCTACATGAGCCTGTTCCGCCGGCTGTGCTCGGTCGACCTGCTGCACCTCGACGACCTGGGTGCGGAGAAGCGCACCGATTGGGTCCTGGAGCAGCTCTATTCGATCGTGAACGAGCGCTGGCAGGATGAGCGCTCGATCGTCGTCACCAGCAACATCCTCGACCTCGACCAGCTGCGCGAGCAGGTCGGGGCGCGCACGGTCTCCCGGCTGGCCGAGATCTGCGGCGGGCCGCTCCCGGTGATGGGGCAGGACCTGCGCACCTCCGGGCCGTGAGCCGCGCGCGCCGCGATCGGCCGCGCTCCTACGCCTAGACTCACCTGTCGCATGCCAGGCCTGGTCATAGTCGGCGCCCAGTGGGGCGATGAGGGCAAGGGCAAGGTCGTCGACCTGCTGGCCGAGCAGGCCGACGCGGTCATCCGCTTCCAGGGCGGCAACAACGCCGGCCACACGATCGTGCGCGACGGCGAGACCTTCAAGTTCCATCTGATCCCCTCGGGCATCCTCCACTCGGGCAAGCAGTGCGTGATCGGCAACGGCGTGGTGGTGGACCCGCGTGTGCTGATCTCAGAGATCGACGGCCTGCGCAGGGGCGGCGTGGACCTCAGCGGCCTGCGCGTGTCGGCCAACGCCCACCTGATCATGCCCTACCACCTACTGCTCGACCAGGCGGGCGAGGCCCGGCTGGGAAAGCGCGAGATCGGCACCACCAAGCGCGGGATCGGCCCCGCCTACGCCGACAAGGCCTCGCGCCTGGGCATTCGGGTTCAGGATCTCCTGGACGAGAAGATCCTGCGCCAGAAGATCGCCGCCGCGATGGAGCCCAAGGCCCCGCTGCTGCGAGATTTCGTAAAGGACCCCAGCCTGGACCTGCACCAGATGACCGAGGACCACCGCGCCTACGGCGATCGTCTGGCCCCCTACATCGCCGACACGCCGCCGCTGGCCTGGGAGGCACTGGACAAGGGTCGCCTGGTGGTCTTCGAAGGCGCCCAGGGGACGCTGCTGGACATCGACCACGGCACCTACCCCTTCGTCACCTCCTCCAACACGCTGGCCGGCGCGGCCTGCGCCGGCGCCGGCGTGGGGCCCAAGTCGATCGACGAGGTGTGGGGCATCGCCAAGGCGTACTCCACCCGCGTGGGCGCCGGGCCCTTCCCCACCGAGCTGGACGACGAGATGGGCGCCCGCCTGCGCGAGGCCGGCCACGAGTTCGGCACCACGACGGGTCGCGCGCGCCGGTGCGGCTGGCTGGACCTGGTCGCGCTGCGCTACGCGGTGCGCATAAACGGCCTGACGGGGCTGGTGCTGACCAAGCTCGACGTGCTCACCGGCATCGACCCGCTGGCGGTGGCTACGGAGTACTCAGGCCCGGAGGGAGCCCGCTTTGCGTCCTTCCCCTACCACCAGTCCGTGCTCCACCACGTGCGCGGCGAGACGGTGGAGCTGCCCGGCTGGGACGAGGACATCTCCCGCGCCCGGTCGCTGGATGACCTCCCGGCCAACGCACGCGCCTACATCGCCTTCATCGAGGAGCAGCTCGGAATCCCGGTAGTCACCGTAGGCGTGGGCCCCGGACGCGAGGAGATCATCTGGACGAACGCGGCGGACGAGCTGCGCGAGGCCGCGGCGGCCTGAGTCGCACCACCCGGGCGATCCCGGTGTGAGCGACCGTATGCGCGGTGCTCTTCTGCAGCCGGGTCCGGAGGCTAGGCGCGCACCACGTGAGTGGTGACGATCATATCGTGCAACGCCCGGTCCGAGTCGTCCCACAGCGGCCACAGGTAGTTGAGCGCCCACGGGATCAGGAACGTTCCACCGATCATGTAGAGCAGCAGCCACTTTACGACGATCTGACGCAACAGCGCCCAGCCGACGTCGAACGGCTCACCGCGGTCCCGGACCGCGCGGATGCCCAGGATCTGCTTCCCCCACGTCTGACCGTTGTGCTCACCCTCACGGGCCATGAGCATCGAACGGCCGAGGAACCAGTAGGCCAACGACACGAGGCCGAGCACGATTCCCACGACCACTCCGGCGGCGGTGCTCGCCGAGGCTGCGCCTACGGTTAGCGCGACGGCGACCGCGATCGGCACCCAGACGAACAAGAAGTCGAGTGCGACAGCTCCCGCACGGCTTCCCCAGCTTGCGACCTGCCCCGGCGGGGGGTTGGACGAGGGGGTACTCAGCGGCTGCTGCCAGCCCCCGGGCGGAACCGGTCCGCCGTAGCCCGGAGCCTGCGGACCGCCGTAGCCGCCCCCGGGGGGAGGTGGAGCGGAGGGCGGAAGGGTGCCCGCGGGCGGGGCGAACTGCGGCTGCGGACCCTGTCCCGGGGGAGGTGGCGGCGAATGCCCGCTCGGGCTCTGCGGGCCTGCGAGACCCTGCGCGCCGCCGGGCGCCGGGCTCTGCGGGCCTGCGAGACTTTGAGGACCCTCGGGCGCCGGGGCCTGCGGGCCGTTTCGCTCCTCCTCTTCGTCGTCGGGCCCCTGGCCACCCGGCCCTTGGCCAGAGGAGTCGGGGCCGAACGGTCCTGGGCTCTGCGGGCCGGATCCGGACTCCATGGGCGGGGAGACTACCGCGACGCGCGTCGCCTGCTCCGATCGACGGCTCCTGCTGCCCACATCGGCGGACCGGTCAGGGAGAGCTCTTCACGTTCACGTCCGTATCGACGGCGATCTGGTAAATGACCCAAGCGATCACCAGCACCAGGACCACGGTCCCGAGGATGCCGAGAACCTTGCCCGCCGTGGCCATCCCCTTGCCGCCGTACTGACCCCCCGAAGCGGTGATCGCGGCCTCAGCGCTTCTGCCCTGCCACCACGCGAACGGAGCGCACAGCTGGCAGACGACCAGGCCGAGGATCCCCAGGACCAGTGCGGCACTGCTCCAGGGGCGTTTGGCTGGGCGCCCGGCGGCGCGACGTAGCCCGTCGGCGAAGCGGAGGCCTGGGGTCCGTACCCGCCTGCGGGCGAGCCGGGAGGCGGTTGAGGTGTCCCGGATCCCGGAGGCGGCCCTCCCTCCCGGCGGTGCTGGTCGTCATCGAATTCTTGGCTCACAGGACTCCCCTCGTCAGTTGATAGTCCCAGGACGACGCGAGTGCGATACCCCCGGCTGACAGCCATGGTCGCGGCCAGACCAGTAGGCGCCTCGATCGCATCGCCACGAGCAGACGCCAGGCGACCAAGGCCGGGCCACGGCGACCAGCGGACCTACGGGCGAGTACCGGAGGCTCGCCCCCACGTCTCCCTGGCCGAGCGCCATCAGGCTGTGCGTCAGCCCGCAGAACGGGCAGGGCAGGCCGGTGACCAGCCGGACCGGGCACAGCGTGAGGTCGTCCGAAGGCCGGGCGCCGGTACCCAGACCCAGGGCGACGGCTCCCAGGCTCCCGGCACACAGGAACCCCGTGACCAGCTCGCCCCCCGTGAGAGCGGAGGGCGAGCGAGCCGGGCCGCCACCGTCATCAGCTCTGGTGAAGGCGAACGCCCCTCCATCGAGGTGCCAGCCTAGCGCGGCGAGGGAGGCGCACCCTCCAACACCGCCTCCTCACCCCGGCGCAGGAAGCGAATGGCCAGAGCCATGGAAGCGAGCAGGGCCGTGACCGCGAGCGTGATCTGCACGCTCAGGATGCCCTCCTCGGACCAGTACACGTCGTCGAGCTCGAGCAGCAGGGCGGACTCGTCCAGGGTGAGGCCCATCCCCGCGCCGAACGGCAGCGCCAGCCACGGGTCGAGCTCAGTGTTGCGCGAGACGATCGCCGCGCCCCCGGAGGCAAAGGCCAGCACGATGCCCGGTACGAAGTGGTGGATGTGGCGGCGCCCCACCTGGACGTTGCGAAAGGGGCCGACCCGCGCTCGCCCGCGCAGCAGGAAGGCGATCATCCGCGCGGTGATGAAGGTGATGACGAAAGAGGCCAGGAGGTTGAACAGCGAGTTCTCGCGTCGCGAGCTCTGCTGGTAGCCGACCTTGGCCACCACGGCAGTCTCGGCGGCGGCCTCGGCGGCGGCCTCGAGGGGATCGTCGGCTTCGGCCGGCAGCGGTGCGCTGCCCCGCTTCCACACGCGTCCGTACTCGGCGGCGACCACCGCCCCGGTCGCCGCCGCGGCGGCGACGGCGAGGGCCACGGTGGCCGGGCCCGGGTGAAGACCGCCGCGGCGGCGCCTCAAGGCCAGCGCTCCAGCAGGTCCTCATCTCCGACTTCGCGCACGACTCGGGCCGGGACTCCCATCACCACCGACCGGGGCGCGACGTCGCGGGTGACCACCGCGCCCGCGGCCACGAACGCCTCCTCGCCGATCTCCACCCCGGGCGTGAGCACCGCGCCCCCACCGACCCGGCAGGCGCGCCGCAACGTGGCGCCGCGCAGCTGATGGCCGGGGCCGTGGCGGCCCATCGTGTCGTCGTTGGTCAGCGTCACTCCCGGAGCCACGAACACGTCGTCCTCGATGACGGAGTGGGCGGTCAGGTAGCAGTTCGTCTGGATCCGCACCCGGTCGCCGACGGTCACGTCGTTGTCGACCGCCGTCCCGCGTCCGATCACGGTGTCCTCGCCGATCACCGCGCGCTCGCGCACCTGCGCCTGATCGCCCACCACCGCGCCGGTGCCGATCCGGGCGCCGGCCACGATCACCGCACCGGCGCAGACGGTGGCGCGGTCGCCGACCCGCGTCGGGGGCGGCGCGTCGAGCGAGGCCG
>Ga0208612_1000457_pt1 | contig 17952 bp, 18 predicted proteins | sample AntDryMetagUQ889_FD_188089 | JGI IMG/M metagenome (GOLD analysis project Ga0208612, IMG submission 188089) | Polar desert microbial communities from Antarctic Dry Valleys - UQ889 (SPAdes) | ecosystem: Environmental > Terrestrial > Soil > Desert | place: Antarctic Dry Valleys | collected 2008-12-31 | reverse complement strand
CGGCGAGTTCGAGGAGCGCCTCAAGAAGGTGATGAAGGAGATCACCCAGCGCGGCGACATCATCCTGTTCATCGACGAGCTGCACAACCTCGTCGGCGCCGGCGCCGCCGAGGGCGCGATCGACGCGGCGTCGATCCTCAAGCCGGCGCTCGCCCGCGGTGAGCTCCAGACCATCGGCGCCACCACGCTCGACGAGTACCGCAAGTACCTCGAGCGCGACGCCGCCCTCGAGCGCCGCTTCCAGCAGATCCGCGTGGACCAGCCGTCGATCGACGAGACCGAGCAGATCCTCAAGGGCCTGCGCGAGCGCTACGAGCAGCACCACCGCGTCGAGATCACCGACGAGGCGCTGCACGCCGCGGCGGAGCTGGCCGACCGCTACATCTCGGACCGCTTCCTCCCCGACAAGGCCATCGACCTGGTCGACGAGGCCGCCTCGCGCACCCGCATCAAGTCGATGACCGCCCCGCCGGAGAACCGCGAGCTCGAGGCCGAGATCGAGACGACTCGGCGCGAGAAGGAGAACGCGATCGAGTCGCAGGAGTTCGAGAAGGCCGCGAACCTGCGCGACAAGGAGCGCCAGCTCACGAACAAGAAGAAGCAGCTCGAGGAGCAGTGGCGCTCCGGCGAGACCGGCGAGCGGCCCGCGATCGGCGAGGAGGAGATCGCCGACATCGTCTCCATGTGGACCGGCATCCCGGTGTTCAAGCTCACCGAGGCCGAGACCCAGAAGCTCATGCGCATGGAGGACGAGCTCCACAAGCGGGTGATCGGCCAGCAGCCGGCCATCGAGGCCATCTCCAAGGCCATCCGCCGCTCGCGGGCCGGGCTCAAGGACCCGAAGCGCCCCACCGGGTCGTTCGTGTTCCTCGGCCCGTCCGGCGTCGGCAAGACCGAGCTGGCCCGCACGCTCGCCGAGTTCCTCTTCGGCGACGAGGAGGCCATGGTCCGCATCGACATGTCCGAGTACATGGAGAAGCACGCGGTGTCGCGGCTCGTGGGCTCGCCCCCGGGCTACATCGGCTACGACGAGGGCGGCCAGCTCACCGAGGCGGTGCGCCGCAAGCCCTACTCCGTGCTCCTGCTCGACGAGATCGAGAAGGCCCACCCCGACGTCTTCAACATCCTTCTCCAGATCCTCGAGGACGGCCGGCTCACCGATGCTCAGGGCCGCACGGTCGACTTCCGCAACGCGATCGTGATCATGACCTCGAACATCGGCGCGTCGGAGATCGCCCGCAACACGCCGCTCGGCTTCTCGATCACCAACGACGAGACCGGCGTCACCTACGAGGACATGAAGGGCAGGATCATGGGCGAGCTGAAGAAGGTGTTCCGCCCCGAGTTCCTCAACCGGATCGACGAGGTGATCGTCTTCCACAAGCTCCAGAAGGACGAGATCAAGGAGATCGTCGAGCTTCTCCTGCGGCGCGTGCGCACGACGATGGCCGAGCGCGAGCTCTCGCTCAACCTCTCCGAGGACGCCAAGGACCTGCTGGTGAACAAGGGGTGGGACCCGGCGATGGGCGCCCGGCCGCTACGCCGCGCGATCCAGCGCTACATCGAGGATCCGCTGGCCGACGAGGTGCTCAAGTCGTCCTTCGAGCCGGGCTCGACCGTCGAGGTCGAGGCCGACGGGCCGATGGACGGCGATTCGGAGCCCGAGGTCAAGGTCACGATCCGCGCCCCGGTCCGCGAGCGTGAGGCGGTGGGCGTGGGGGCGAGCGGCGGCTCGTCGCCCGACTCCGACGACGACGTCGAAGGCTCCTCGCTCCCGGACGAGCCCGACGTGCTCCCCGACGTACCGGACGTCCCGCCCGGTCCCGAGGAGGATCCGGGCCACGACGAGCCGAAGCCCTAGCCGGGTCCCGTCGTCCGCTGGAGCACTACGTGGCTGACGTAGAGATCAAGGCACGCGAGAGCGGTCCCTACCGCGTGCAGGGGCCGATCCGCCTTCTCGACGCCGACGACAACGAGTACGACCTGGGCGAGCGCGGCGAGGTGATCGCCCTGTGCCGCTGCGGTGCCTCCACCACGAAGCCGTTCTGCGACGGCACGCACTCGAAGCTGGGCTTCGAGGCGGCCGAGCGGGCGGTGGCGGCCGAGGGGTAGGTCTCCGCTGACGTGGGGCCCGAGGCGCTGGTGGCGCGCGGGTCCTGTCGCCGTCCGTGCCCTCGCGGCTCGGGCTGCTCGTCTACCGCCTGAGTGGTTGGGCTCGACTCCCCCACCTTTCGGCTACCGCCTTCGGCGGGCTCGCTCGCGCGGGCGTGACGCCCTCGCGCGAGAGCACTTCCGGCGCCACCCGCGCGAGCCGCGCCGGGGTTGACGCCGGGCTCGGCCCCTCGACCTGTGTTCGCTACAGGAGTGCGGCCCTCCTCTGAGGCTGTGCCTCGTCGAGCGCAGCGGGTCAGCGCTCGAGCACTCGCGTGCTGGCCGCCTTCCACGCGGCGATGGCGCGCGTGCCGGTGGTCAGCCCCAGGTGGCGGACCGAGGCGTCGGTGACCTCCGCGATGAGCGGCTGTGGCGCGGTAAGCCCGAGGCGGACGCGGTTTCCGATGGTGGTCACCGAGACGATCTCGACGTCGAGGCGGTTCTGCGCCGATCCCGTACCCGGCGTCCCCGCCGGTTCGATGGTGATCTCCCACGGATGGACGCTCACGGCGACGGGCCCCTCGCCCGGCTCGGTGCTGGCCACGTGCCCGCCGCCCCCGAGGGCGACCTGGGTGAGTCCGTCCTCGCCGGCGCGAGCCGTGCCGGTCAGCACCACCGCGCCCGTGAGGTCGGCCACGAAGGCCGAGGCCGGCGAGGCGGCCAGCTCTGCCGCCGTTCCCTGCTGGATCAGCCTGCCGCCGTCGATCACCGCGACGCGGTCGCCGAGGAGAGAAGCCTCGACGAAGTCGTGGGTGACGAGCAGCGCGGGGACGCCGGTTTCGCGCAGCACGGCGGCGAGCTCGCGGCCGGCGGACGCGCGCGTGCGGGCATCGAGCGCCGAGAGCGGCTCGTCGAGCAGCAGCAGGTCGGGCCGTCGCGCCAGAGCGCGGGCCAGTGCCACCCGCTGGCGCTCGCCGCCGGACAGCGTCCGCGGGCGCGCGTCGGCGAGGTGCGCGACTCCGAAGCGCTCGAGCAGCTCGAGAGCACGCGGGTGGCGATCACGGCGCGGCACCTCGCGTAGCGGGTAGGCGACGTTCTGCCACGCCCGCAGGTGGGGGAACAGCGCGTACTCCTGGAACACGTAGCCGCATCGCCGCCGCTCGGGCGGGACGTCGACGTGCCGGGCGGTGTCCAGCCAGACCTCGTCTCCGCAGCTGACCCGGCCCGAGTCGGGGGCCACCAGTCCGGCCACGACGCGCAGGATCGAGCTCTTGCCGGCGCCGGACGGGCCGGCAAGGGCCAGGCAGGAGCCGGCCGGGACCTCGAGCGCTACGTCGAGCGCGAAGGCTCCGAGCCGGGTGGTCGCCTCAACGTGCAGCACCGCCGAGCCAGGCCGATCCGCTGAGCAGCTTCACCGACAGGAGCAGCGCCGCCGAGACAGCGACCAGGACCGCCGACAGCGCCAGCGCCCCTGTGAAGTCGGTCGAGAAGTCCTGGTAGATGGCCAGCGGGACCGTCTGGGTGATGCCGCGGAAGGAGCCCGCGAACATCAGCGTCGCGCCGAACTCTCCGAGCGCCCGGCCCCACGCCAGGGCCAAACCCGAGATCAGCCCGGGCCCTGCGGTGGGGATCGCCACCGCCAGGAAGGTGCGCGGCTCGCTCGCCCCGAGCGTGCGCGAGGCGTCGAGCCAGGTCTGGTCCAGCGCCTCGAAGGCCGACTGCGCCTGGCGCAGGAAGAACGGGGCCGACACGAAGGTCAGGGCCACGACCACGCCGGCCGTGGTGAGCACGAGCTCGACGCCGGCGTCCTCGATGAAGCTCCCGAGCAGGCCGTTGGGGCCGAGCGCGGCGAGGAGGCCGATGCCGGCGACGGCGGGAGGCAGCACGAGCGGCAGCTCGATGAGAGTCACGAGCGTGGCCCGACCCCGGAAGCGCCGGGTCGCCAGCAGGTAGGCGGCGGGCGTGCCGACGAGCACGATGATCCCGATGGCGATCGCGCTGCACGCGACGCTCAGCCGGAGCGCTTCCAGCGCTCCCTCCTCGCGGAGGCTCGAGAGCAGGTCCAGCGGGCTCGTGTCGACGAAGATCGCGACGATGGGCAGCGTCAGGAAGCACAGCACGGTCGCAAGCGACGCCGCCAGCAGGACCCCGAACCAGCCCCGTCGCCTCACCCCGCGGGGGGTGGCTCGAATCCGGCCGGCTCGAGCTGTTGGCGCCCCGGACCGGACACGAGGCCGTCGATGAACGCCTTGGCCTGCTCGGGCTGCTTCGCGCCCTTGACGACGGCCACCCCGTAGGAGACCGAGGGCTGCGCCTCTTCGGGCAGCTCGATCGCCTCGAGCTTTCCGTCGGTGCCGCGCACGTCGCTGATGTAGACGAAGCCCGCGTCGACCGCGCCCTGGGTCAGCTTGCCGACGATGCCCGCGACGTCGGGTTCCTCGGAGCGCACGTTGGCGAGGATCGCCTCGCTCTGGCTGGCCGGCAGCTTGCCGAGCACGGTGCGCGTGTAGGAGCCCACCGGCACCGAGGGCGCGCCGATCGCCACGTTCACGCCTTCCTGCCGGAGATCCTCCAGCGAGGCCACCTTGGCGTCCTCGGCGGGAACCGCGAGCACGAGGCGGTTGCCGGCGAAGACCGTCGGCTTCTCCACCAGCCCCTTCTTGAACAGCTCGTCGGGCAGCTTGGTGTTCGCCGCGGCGTACACGTCGGGCTTCACGCCCTGCTGGATCTGGGCGGCGAGCTCGTCGGAGCCGGCGAAGGAGAACCTCGCGTCGGCGGCCTGGAACTCCTTGCCGTAGGCGGTGAACGCCTTCTTCAGCGACGCCGCGGCCGACACCGTGAGCGTCGGCTTGGACGCGCTCGGGCTCCCGGACGGCCCACCGTCTCCGCCACACCCGGCCAGGAGCACTCCGGCCAGCACGCCCACCGGCCGTCGAACCCTCATCCATCGCTCCTTTCGATCATCACCGACGTCGCCTTGACAGCGGCCGTCGCCCGCATGCCCTCGGTCAGGCCCAGCTCGACGACGGCGTCACGGGTGATGGCCGCCGTCACCAGATGCGGACCGGCCTCGATCTCGACCAGGGCCATCACGCCCTCCACCTCGACCGAGCGCACCACGCCCGCGAACCGGTTGCGCGCCGAGCGCCCGTCCCCGACCGTGTGCCGAGGCGCGCGCGAGGTCAGGCGCTCGATCTCCTCACGCGGGACGAGGCGCTGGTTGCGATCGTCGCGCGTCGTCCTGAGCTTCCCGGCGCGATCCCAGCGGCGCAGCGTGTCGACGCTCACGCCGATCGCGCGGGCTGCCTCTCCCAACGTCGCGTCCATGGTCTGCCTGAGCATTGCACAAGCAGACTGTCGAAGTCGCGCGATTTGCCTGGGCAGTAAGCGGCTGGCGGCGCAACCTAACGTGGGCACGACACCGGACGAGGTCAGGCAGGGCCGGTTTCGGCGAAGTGTCCTGCCCGGGTGCCCTCCTGGGGCACCAGGGCAGGACGGTCCCCCGGGCTCGCGCTAACCAGCGCGGAAGACCTCGGATCCGTGCCACTCCAACAGCTCCGGCGAGGGATGCGACCCTGGGTCGGGAGGCAGCAGAATCTCGCGTCCCTCCAGTGAGTAGTAGGAGCGTCCGTTCGAGTACTCGTCCCGCAGACGCGGGCTGACGACGAATCGGTGGTCGGACCTGACGGTCACGTAGCCGAGGTCGAACAGCCGGTGAAGGTCACTCCGCAGAGGAAGCCCGTTGGCCAGCTCATGCTTCCCGCCGATCGCCCACGGCTTGATGTGCGCGGCATCCAAGACGGGAAGGGAGTGCTCGGTGGTGACGGCGCACGCGCCCCCGTAGGCATCCAGGACCGCAAGACGGAAGCTCGCCTGCCCGAGCCGCGGGCGCACGATCTGCGGAGCGCCTCGGCGGTGGGTATCGAGTGCCTCGACAGCCCATTCCGGCGCCTCCCGCACATCCGCGACCCGCTCGAGACACGACTCCCACATGACCCTGCCCTCGCCCGAGGACAGCTCGTAGGACCTGCCGGACACGATCTGGGGAGCCCAGTCGCTCGGAGTGGAAACCCACTCGTCGGGGGGGAAGAAGAGCGGCTCGGTGATGGCGACGCACCCGATCTGGTGGTCGAGCGTCAGCCGAGCACCCGGACCGGACAGCCGCTCCAGCCGATCTCGAAGCGCCAGCTCGGTCGCGACCCCATTGGCGGCGTCGAAGAGCTGCCAGGCACGCCACACCGGCAGGCGGGCAAACCGAGCGAAGAGCCCGAAGCCTCCTATGGCGTTGTAGCGACCCTTCAGCTTGAAGAAGAAGGGCTCGCCCGGCTGGAGTGCTTGAAACCCAAGGCCACCCGGTCGCCAGAAGTTAACCTCGGTCAGCTCCGGTCGCGCTCGTAGGAACGTGTACCACTGGTGGTCGGTGGGCGCGACGAATCCCCGCACGCGCGCATTGTCCGCGATCAAGACTCGACGGGCGCTAACCACCCGACGACGACGCGACGATCCCGACCACCGCAAGCAGTAGGACCACCACGACCACCGGCGCGACCGCCGCCTTTGCGATCTCGCCCTCACGGCCCACTAGGCCGGTGGCGGTGGCGGCGAGCACCAGACGTTGGGGCGAGAGGTAGCTCGCGTGGCTGCCCGCCACGTTCTGGATCCCGGCTATCAGCGCGACGGAGGATCCGGTGCTCGCCGCGGCCTCGACCTGGAGGGGCATGAACAGCGCGTTCGACCCGACGTTCGACCCGGTGAGCCCGCCGCCCAGCGCGCCGAACACCGGAGCCGTGATCGCGTATGCGCCCCCGAGCGCGTGGGCGGCCCCCCCGGCGAGCAGCGCGGCGGCACCCGAGCCCGCGATCACCTGCCCCGCGAGCACGAACCCGATGGTGGCGAGCGCGACCGGCAGCCACTGGCGCGCGGTGGCCGCCGCGGCTTCGGCGCTCGCGGCGGGCGTCACCGCGAGCAGCGCTGCCGCGGCGAGCGCGGAGAGGAACAGCCACGGCGCGGGACCGGTGAGCGCCGGTCCGAGCGACTCGATGGCCGCCTGCACCGCGGGAGGGCCGGTGGCGACGACAAGAAGGATCAGGAGGAGCGCGTACGGAGCCACGGCCCGCACCGGCGGACGAAGCTCGCGGAGGCGCCGTCGACGTCGGAGGAGGAAGACTCCTGCCGCGAGCGCCGCGGCCAGCGCGCCGGACAGCTCGGGAACGAGCAGCACGCTGACCGCCAGCGTCGCTCCGCCGGCCAGAAGCCCCAGACCGAGCGCCTCGGCGCCATGGCGGCGAACCGCGGCGGCACCGCCTGCGAGCACGAGCGAGGCGAGCCCGTAGAGGGCGAACAGCGGAAGGCTCAGCAGCGCGCTCACGTCCGACAGCTCGCCGAATCCGAGGCCCGACAGATCCGCGCCCACGGTCGTCCCCACGCCGAGCGCTCCCCACGGGACCGCACACTGCGACCAGCAGGCGAGCACCGCCGCCCGCAGTGGATCGAAGCCGGCGGCTAGGAGGATCGGCGCGCCGATGACCACGGCGAGCCCAAAGCCGGTGACGGACTCGAAGAACGGGCCCACGCCGAGGACGACGAGCAGGGCGAGGGCCTCGCGGTCGGGCTCGACGCGATCGAGGAACCGGGTGACCTCCCCCACCGCGCCGCCCCGCGAGAGCACGTTGTGCAGCAGCAGGCCGCCGAAGAGGATGACCAGCACGCGTGCGCAGATTGCCGCACCCTCCGCGAGCGAGCCGGGGATGGCGCCGGCCTCGAGGTCGGGCGACAGCAGTGCGCCGAGTGCCGCGGCGGCGAGCGTGGCCGCACCGGCCCGGCCGGCCGACCACCGGAGCACGAGGAGGGCCACCGCCGCCACGGCGAACGGCGCGGCCCCCACCGCATAGCTCACCGCGTCGCTGGACCCCCGTACGGCCCCCGGCGGGTCAGGCACTCCGCGCCGCAGCGAGCGGCGAGGGCTAGGGCCTGGTCCAACCGCTCCCCCCGTCCGAGCGCGTGGGTGAGTCCGGCGGCGAAGCAGTCGCCGGCGCCGTAGGCGTCCTTGGGGGCGCCCGGGAGCGACGCCGACGGGAAGTCGCCGGCCGAGCCGTCCGCCCGCTCGAAGTGACCGCCCTCGGCCGCGAGCGTCTCCACCGTCACTTCAGGGGCCGGGTCGGGAGGCCGGGGCAGGCGCTCGCCGGGGTCACTGCCGCTGCCGACCAGGGCGTCGAGGCGCGTTCCGGCCTCGAGGAGCACGTCCCCGGCCCGGGGGGTGGCCACCAGAGCCTGCGCACGGCGGGCGTGCGCGAGCGCCCCGGCGTCGCCGCCGGTGAAGAAGGCCGCGGCGCAGCCGTCGAGCTCGTTCCAGGGAAGCGAGTCTCCGCCGCTCGGCACCATGCGGTCTCCCATGACGGTGATGGTTCGCTCGCCGACCGCGTCGAGGAAGGTGAACGCCCGGCGCTGGGGCCCGTCACGGATGCCGGCGAGCACGCGTACCCCGAGGTCCTCCAAGCGCTCACGGGCGCGCGCCCCGAGGTCGTCGTCGCCGAGCGCGGTGAACAGGGTGACCTCACCACCGAGGCGCGCGAGCTCCACCGCGGCCACCGCCCCGCCGCCGGCCGCCTCCTCCCACCACTCCAGCGCATGGACGATCTCCCCGGAGGCGGGAAGGCGCTCGACCCGCGCGAACTGCACCCACTCGACGTGCCCGATGACCGCGCTCTGCACCGGCGTCAGTCTGACGGTTGTGGCCACCGGGACGCGCGACTACCGGCCGCAGGTCCAGGCGAGGAGCGCTCAGGCGGCCGTGCGCCTCCGTCACCTCCACCGGCTCGCCGGGCGCCGACGGCGAGATGGACGCCGTCGCAAGGCGCAGATCAAAGCACGCACGGGGGGCGAGAACGTCCGCCTGCGCGCTTAGGTTCACATGGTGGCCGGGCGCACCCTCTTCGCCTGTACCGCCTGCGGTCACGCGAGTCCCAAGTGGCACGGTCGCTGCCCGTCGTGCGGCGAGTGGAACGGGATGGTCGAGGAGCCGGTGCCCGTCTCGTCGAGTGGGCGCGCGGCGGGGTCGACCGGTGCGGGCCGGGGCGCGGACCGCGGGCGCGCCGCCGCCGCGCGCGCCGTCCCGCTGGCCGAGGTCGAGGCCCCGCGTCACGCCCGTCTCGAGACCGGCATCGGCGAGCTCGACCGCGTGCTCGGAGGCGGCCTCGTGCCCGGCTCGGTGGTGCTCATCGGCGGCTCGCCGGGCATCGGGAAGTCCACGGTCACGGGCGGCGCCCTTGGCCGGATGGCCGCGGCCGGACGGCGGGTCCTCTACGTCTCCGGAGAGGAGTCGGCTGCCCAGGTCAAGCTCCGGGCCGAGCGCCTCGGTCCCGACGCTCTGCTGGTGCCGGTCATCGCCGAGACCGACCTGGACATCGTCGAGGCCACCATCGACGCCGAGCGCCCCGAGGTGTGCGTCATCGACTCCGTGCAGACCCTGAGCGCCGCCGATCTCTCCGGTCCGCCCGGATCGGTCGGGCAGGTCCGGGCGGTGGCCGATCGCCTGATGCAGGTAGCCAAGGGCCGCGGCGTGGCCATCGTGCTCGTCGGGCACGTGACCAAGGAGGGCGCGCTCGCGGGGCCTCGCGTGCTCGAGCACCTGGTGGACTGCGTGCTCCAGTTCGAGGGCGAGCGCGAGCGCACCTACCGGACCCTTCGGGCGCTGAAGAACCGCTTCGGGTCGACCGACGAGGTCGGCGTCTTCGAGATGGGCGAGCGCGGGCTCGAGGAGGTGGAGGACGCCTCGTCGCGCTTCGTCGCCGAGGCGGCGAGGGCCCCCGGCTCGGTGGTCCTGTGTGCGATGGAGGGGTCGCGGCCTCTGCTGGTCGAGGTGCAGGCGCTCGTGGCGCCCAGCGAGCTCGTGCCCCCGCGCCGCGTGGCCAACGGAATCGACCGCAACCGGCTGGCTCTGGTGCTCGCGGTGCTCGCACGGCATGCCGGCCTCGGCCTCGGGGGAAGCGACGTCTTCGTGTCCGTGGCCGGGGGCCTGCGGGTCGACGAGCCCGGGGCGGATCTGGCCGTGGCGCTGGCGCTGGCTTCGGCGGCGCGGGGAACCTCCCTGGGGACTCCGGAGCGCCCGCTCGCCGCCTTCGGGGAGATCGGGCTGAGCGGCGAGCTCCGCCACGTCGCCCATCCCGATCGGCGCCTGGCCGAGGCACGCCGGTTCGGCCTCGACCGCGTGGTGGCCCCAGAGAGCGATCGGACGCTCCGCGCGGCGCTCGCACGGGCGCTGGGAGGGGAGGTGACCGAGGCGGCAGCCGCGGCCTGAGGCCACGGTGGGTCGAGGTCCGTTCCGCTCAGGTGGCACGACGGCGCTGTGACCGGCTGAGTAATAGGACAACCGGAACGACGGCCCGGATCGCCTTCCGTATCATCTCCTTGTATGCAGGTCCCTTCGGACGAGGTGGCTGAGCTCGAGAGTCGCCAGGAGCCCCGGCTCGTCCGGGCTCTCGAGATGGTCGCCCCCGGCACCGCCTTCAGGGAGGGCCTCGACCACATCCTGAACGCCCGCACCGGTGCGTTGATCTCGGTCGGCGACACCGAGGAGCTGTCCTTCCTCTACTCGGGCGGGATCAGGCTCGACATCGACTACACGCCCGCCCTGCTCTACCAGGTCGCGAAGATGGACGGGGCCATCGTGCTCTCGCCCAACGCGACCAAGATCGCCTGGGCCAACGTCCAGCTCATGCCGGACCCGACGATCTCCTCGATGGAGACCGGCACCCGCCACCGCACGGCCGAGCGCGTCTCCAAGCAGACCGAAGCGCTCGTGGTGGCCATCTCCCAGCGCCGCGCCGTGGTCTCCCTCTACCTCGACGGGGTCAAGTACGTCCTCGAGGACATCCCCCAGGTGCTGGCCAAGACCAACCAGGCGCTCGCGACCCTCGACAAGTACCGCTCGCGCCTCGAGCAGGTGTCCACGCGGCTCACCGCGCTCGAGTTCGAGGGCGGCGTGACCCTGCACGACGTGCTCACCGTCCTGCAGCGGGCCGAGCTCGTCACCCGCATGGCCGTCGAGATCGAGCGCCACATCGTTGAGCTGGGCACCGAGGGCCGGCTGATCGAGATGCAGCTCGAGGAGACGATGGTCGGCGTGGCCGGCGACAAGGCGGCCCTCCTCCACGACTACCTCGCCGAGCACTCGGAGCAGACGTTCGCGCTCGTGCTCGATGCCCTGGCGCGCCTTCCGCACCAGGACGTGCTCGACTTCGGGCGCCTGTCCGAGCTGCTCGGCTACGACCGCAAGCTCAACACCCTGGACCACCCGGTGGCTCCGCGCGGCTACCGGATCCTCGGTCGCGTGCCGCGCCTGCCCAAGCTCATCATCCAGCGCATCGTGCGCTCCTTCTCGGGCCTCGAGGAGATCCTCGCGGCCACCGACGCCGAGCTCGAGGCTGTCGAGGGAGTGGGCGACCTGCGGGCGAAGGACATCCGTGAGGGCCTTCGCCGTCTGCAGGAGATCAACCTCGTGGACCGCTACCTGCAAACGTGAGCGCTCCGCGCTCGATACCAAGGAGGCAGTTATTCAGGAGGTAACCGAAGACTGGGAGCAGGACGTCGAGGATCTCGAGATCACCCGTGAGGTCGTGGACATCGAGTACGAGATCGGCGACTACGTCGTCTATCCGCACCACGGGGCGGGCAAGGTCCTCAAGAAGGAGATGAAGACGGTGATCGGCGAGAGCCGCGAGTACCTGACCATCAAGATCCTCCACAACGAGATGACCGTGATGGTCCCCACCGAGAACGCCGGCCGCGCGGGCCTGCGGCGCATCATCGACGAGGAGGCCGTCGCGCGGGTGACCGCTGTGCTGTGCGACGAGACCAGCACGATGCCGAAGAACTGGAACCGGCGCTTCAAGCACAACCGCGACAAGATCAAGACCGGCGACGTCTACGAGCTGGCCGAGGTGGTGCGCAACCTTGCCATCCGCGAGTCCGACAAGGGGCTCTCCACCGGCGAGAAGCAGATGTACACCAGGGCCAAGAAGATCCTCGCCTCGGAGCTCATGTACGCGCTCGAGCTCGAGGCCGATCCGGCCGAGGAGCACATCGACCGGCTCATCGACGACGCCCACCAGAACCGCAACGGCGACGGCCACGCCGCCGCGGCCGGTTAGGGGCGCCGCGCTCCCACGCGCGGCGTCTTCGCCCGGTACCCGCGGGCGGGCTCGGGACGGTGGCGATCGTGGGGATCGTGCCCGCCGCAGGGAGCGGCGAGCGCCTCGGGACGGACGGCCCCAAGGCGTTCGCCGCCTGCGCAGGCAGGCCGCTGCTCGAGTGGAGCCTCGACGTGCTCGAGACGGTCTGCGACCGCGTCGTGGTGGCCGTTCCCGCCGGCTACGAGCACGGTGCCGACCGCGTCCGCGGCGCGGCCTCGCGGTCGGCGTCCGTCCGTGAGGCGCTTCGGGCCGCCCCCGAGGCCACCGTGGCCGTCGTGCACGACGCCGCACGGCCACTCGTCTCCCGGGTGCTCGTGCAGCGCTGCCTCGACATGCTCGCCGCCGGCGGGTGTGACGCCGCCGTGGCCGCCTCGCCGATGAGCGACACGGTAAAGGAGGCGGGCAATGACGGCACGGTGGTCCGCACCCTCCCCCGCGCGGGCCTCTGGAGCGTGCAGACCCCGCAGGTGTTCGACGCCGCCGCGCTCCACCGGGCCCTGGGAGTCGACGACGCCGTCCTTGCCGCTGCCACCGACGACTCCTCGCTCGTCGAGGCCGCCGGCGGAGTGGTCAGGCTCGTCGAGGCCCCGCCCGAGAATCTGAAGGTCACGAGCACCGTCGATCTGGCGCTGGCCGAGGCCCTGCTCGGCGACCGCGAGCTCCGCGCCGCCGCTCGCGGCTGAGCCCAGCCCGCCCGACGATGCTCACCGACCTCCACGTCCACCTGCGCCGCGACGATGTGGGCGCGACGGCCGAGGAGCACTTCACCCCGGCCAACGTCGAGCGCTACACGACGGTGGCCGCCGAGCGTGGAATCGGCGCGCTCGGCGTCTCCGAGCACATGCACCGCTTCGTTCAGGCCCTCGACGTGTGGGACCACCCGTTCTGGCGTGAGAACGCGGTCGACGATCTCGACGAGTACTGCGAGTTCGTCCGCGATCGGACGCCGCTGGCCCTGGGGATCGAGGCCGACTTCGTGCCGGGTCGCGAGGATCGAACCGCGACTTTCCTAGAGAGCCGGGACTTCGACTACGTGCTCGGCTCGGTCCACTTCCTCGGCGCCCAGGCGGTGGACATGGGCGGGGACTGGGACGTCTGGCGTGCGGGCGCCGATCCCGACCGGGTGTGGCGGCGCTACTTCGAGACGCTGGCCGAGGCGGCGCGCAGCGGGCTGTTCGACGTGCTCGCCCATCCCGACCTCGTGAAGATGTGGGGTCCGCAGCGACCGCAGCCGAGCGGCGACCTCCGCCGCTTCTACGATCTCGCGATGGAGGCGATCGCGGACTCCGACGTCGCGATCGAGGTCTCCACCGCAGGCTTGCGCAAGCCCGTCGGCGAGATCTATCCCGCCGTCGGCTTCCTCGAGATGTGCCTCGAGGCCGGCCGTCCGGTCACGCTCTCCTCCGACGCCCACGCCCCGGACCAGCTCGCCCACCGCTACGAGGAGGCGGTGGAGATGGTGATGGAGGCAGGGGTGGAGGAGGTCGCGGTGTTCGAGGGCCGCCGCCGGCGGATGGAGCCGCTCGGGTGAGCGCCCGGGCCGGGATCGGGTACGACTCCCACCGGCTCGTCGAAGGGCGCCGGCTGGTGCTCGGAGGGGTGGAGATCGCCGACGCCGAGCGTGGCCTCATCGGCCACTCCGACGCCGACGTCCTGGCTCACGCCGTGATCGACGCCCTCCTCGGCGCCGCGGGGCTCGGCGACATCGGCCAGCACTTCCCGGACACCGACGAGCGCTACCGCGACGCCGACTCGATGCTGCTCCTGAGCGAGGTCTGCACCTTCCTCGACGACCACGGCTGGCGGGTCTGTCACGTCGACGCGACGGTGATCGCCGAGGCTCCGAAGCTCTCTCCGCACCGCGATGCGATCCGCCTCTCGTTGGCCGAGGCCGCCGGGCTCGCCCCGCTGTGCGTGAACGTGAAGTTCTCCACCAACGAGGGGATGGGCTTCATCGGACGCGGCGAGGGCATGGCCGCGCACGCCGTGGCGAGCCTCGAGCGCGCGGACTGACGTAGGCGTGCGAGACATCCGCCTCCACGACACGCTGAGCGGCGAGCTCCGCACGCTCGAGCCCCGGCAGCCGGGCCGAGTGGGGATATACGCCTGCGGCCCGACGGTCTACGAACGGGTGCACGTGGGGAACGCGCGGCCGTTCGTGGTCTTCTCCCTGCTCAAGCGCTTCCTCGAGCACGAGGGCCACGATGTGCTGTTCGTGGAGAACGTGACCGACGTCAACGACAAGATCTACGCCGCCGCCCTCGCCGCCGGGGTCCCGAGCGCCGACCTCGCGCGCCAGATGACCGCCGCCTTCGTCGCGGACACCGACCGCCTCGGCCTCGGCCGCCCCGACGTCGAGCCGCTGGCCACCGAGAGCGTGCCGGAGATCGTCGGCCTGATCCTCGCGCTGGTGGAGCGCGGGCATGCCTACGAGGCCGGTGGCGATGTGTACTTCCGCGTGCGCTCCCACCCGGGCTACGGCAAGCTGTCGAACCGGCCGCTCGACGACATGGTGCAGGGAGAGGACGACGACCCCGCGCGTCCGGGGCTCAAGGAGAGTCCGCAGGACTTCGCACTTTGGAAGGCGCACAAGGAGGGCGAGGACACCGCATGGCCGTCACCGTGGGGGGAGGGCCGCCCGGGGTGGCACATCGAGTGCTCCGCCATGGCCGAGCACATCCTCGGCCTCGACTTCGAGATCCACGGTGGCGGGTCCGACCTGGTCTTCCCCCACCACGAGAACGAGATCGCCCAGACGGAGGCCGGGCGCGGAGCGCCGCTCGCCCGCCTGTGGATGCACAACGGGATGATCCGCTTCGAGGACGAGAAGATGTCGAAGTCGCTGGGCAACATCCGCTCGCTGGCGGGCGCGCTCGACCAGTCCGGGCGCGACGCGCTCGTGATGTACATGGTCAGCGGCCACTACCGCCAGCCGATCGCGTTCTCGCCCGAAGCCCTCGAGGAGGCTCGGCGGTCGGTGGGGAGGATCGAGGAGCTGTCCCGGCGTCTCGACCCGGAGGGGCCCGAGCCCCAGGGGCTCGACACCTACGTCGATCGCTTTTTCGACGCCCTGGCTGACGACTTCAACACCCCCGCCGCCCGTGCCGTCCTGTTCGACTGGGTCGGGGAGGCCAACCGCCGCGCCGACGCCGGCGAGCGCCCGGGCGTGGGGCGGCTGCGCGACATGTTGTGGACCCTTGGGCTCGAGGCCCTGCTCGATCGTCCGGGGACCGCGCAGGGTGGCCCTCCGCCGCAGGTCGAGCGGCTGCTGGTCGCCCGTGAGAGGGCTCGGGCGGACGGCGACTTCGCGGAGGCCGACCTCCGGCGCGAGGACCTCAGGACGCTCGGGTGGGAAGTCCGCGACACCCCACAGGGTCCGCAGCTCCTGCCCGTCCGGTGACCGGGCCCAGCCCCCGTCCGCCGATCGACCTCGGTCCCGGCTCCGGCCAGCTCGTCTGATCGTCTACGGCCGCAACCCGGTGTACGAGGCCCTTCGCGGGCGCCGGCGGGTGCTGGAGGTGTGGGCCACGGACCGCGCGGCACGCGAGCCCTGGCTGCCGGCGGGCACCGAGCGGGCGGGCCCCGACGAGATCGAGGCGAGGTGCGGTTCGTTCGAGCACCAGGGTGTGTGCGCCAAGGTCGAGCCCTATCCCTACGCACAGGCTGAACGTCTTCTCGAGCCTGAGGATGCCCTTGTGGTCTGCCTCGACGAGGTCCAGGATCCCGGCAACCTGGGGGCGATCTGCCGCACGGCCGAGTGCACCGGGGCGGCGGGCGTCGTGATCCCCGAGCGCCGGGCGGCCGAGGTCACCCCGGCGGTGTGCCGTGCCTCGGCGGGGGCGGTCGAGCACCTCGCGGTCGCGCGCACCCGCAACCTGGCGGACTTCCTGGAGCACGCGAAGCGGGAGGGGGCGTGGTGCTACGGGGCCACCTCCGATGCCGGCGTGCCGTGGACACGACCGGACTTCGCCGGACGCGTCGTGATCGTCCTCGGCGCGGAGGGCCGGGGCCTGCGGCCGAGGGTGTCCGCCGCGTGTGACGAGCTGGTATCCCTGCCCCTTTGCGGCCGGGTCGAGTCCCTCAACGTCTCGGCCACCGCGGCCGCCCTTCTGTACGAGATCTTGCGGGCACGCGGGCACGGTGGTTGACAGAACCACGCCGAGGACGCATACTGCCCGACGTAGCTCAGGGTGGACTAGAGGGTTAGTCCAGCCTCGTCCAGTGTTCAACTGGCGTCATAGGGGAGGTAGGTACGCCGCGTCTTCAGGGCCCGAAGGGTCCGGAGGGAGTGTCTGTGGCCGTCTCCGCCGTCTCGCCCCGCTCCGTCGAGGTCCGCCTCGACGACCTGTACCTCGTCGCCCTCGCCAAGAGCGGGAGGACCGACGCCTACGACCGGATCATCCGCCGCTACCACGGCTTCGTGCGCCTCAAGGCGTCGTCGTACTTCCTGATCGGTGGCGACTCCGACGACCTCATCCAGGAAGGGCTCGTCGGGCTGTACAAGGCCGTGCGTGACTACCGCACCGACCGGGAGTCGAGCTTCCGCAACTTCGCCGAGCTCTGCATCACCCGTCAGATCATCACCGCGGTGAAGACCGCGACCCGCAACAAGCACACCCCGTTGAACCAGTACGTGTCGTTCTCGTCGACGCCGGCCACCTCCACCGGTGAGGAGCCGAGTCTCGACGAGACGCTCCCGGGCCCGACGTCGCGCGATCCGGTCAACCAGGCGATATCCAGCGAGGAGCTGCGCAGTTTGATCGCCTGCCTGTCCACCGCCCTGTCCGACCTCGAGAGCTCGGTGCTCTCTCTGTACCTCGACGGCCACCCGTACGAGGAGATCGCCGGGCGCCTCGGGTGTGACACGAAGACCGTGGACAACGCCCTACAGAGGGTGAAGCGCAAGGTGGGAGGCCACCTCGCCGCCCGGGCCGTGCCCGCGTAGGTGAACTGAACAGTCACACCGCCGCCGCGTCGACGGTGCGATACGGTGTAGGTGACTTCACCGCGAACCGGAAGGATTCCGAATGGCAGAGACCGTGAGCCGGATGTTGAGTGAGCTGCGCTCGAGGCGCGACGAGCTGCGCCCGATGGTCGAGGAGCTGACCCAGATCGAGGCGGCGATCTCCGCCCTCGAGCAGCTCGAGCCCCAGAACGCGGCCGCCGCCCGCCGCCGCGGTCCCGGGCGCCGTCGCGGTCCGGCGCGAGGCGCCACCCCGGGGCGGCGCCGCGGACGGCCCCCGAAGGGCGAGCCCACACGCTCGGACCAGTTCCTCGCCCTCGTCGAGCAACGACCCGGCATCACGATCTCCGAGGCCGCGGCCGAGCTCGGAATCGAGCCGAACTACCTGTACCGCGTGTCGGCCACCCTCCAGCGCGAGGGCACGATCATCAAGGATGGCCGTGGCTTTCAGTCCGGCGTGACCGCTCCGGTGGGCGGCGAGGCCGCGCGGGTCATCGAGCCGCCAGCCTCGGACGCAGCCCCGGAAGCGCTGGGGGCCGGCGGCACCGACGGGGCCGTGGACGCGGCCGAGGCTGTCGAGCCCTCCTCCGAGAACACGCTCACGTAGCTCCCCGAGCCGGCGGCGAGAACGCGCCTCCAGGGCGCGCAGCGCCGCCGCGAGGGCGCCCGGCCGGGCTCGCTACCGTGGTGCCCCTCTCGGTCTCCCGC
>Ga0208612_1000456_pt1 | contig 17958 bp, 13 predicted proteins | sample AntDryMetagUQ889_FD_188089 | JGI IMG/M metagenome (GOLD analysis project Ga0208612, IMG submission 188089) | Polar desert microbial communities from Antarctic Dry Valleys - UQ889 (SPAdes) | ecosystem: Environmental > Terrestrial > Soil > Desert | place: Antarctic Dry Valleys | collected 2008-12-31 | reverse complement strand
CCTTTCGGGCAGGTCCGAGCCGACCGAGGACATCGTCGAGTTCGTCGAGATGGCGCGGCGACTCGAGGGGATCTTTGATCTCGACCCACCGTCCGCCGGACGGGAGAAGGCGCTCTTCTCCGCTGCCGTCGCGGCGAGGGGACGAACCGGTTTCACCTGGGGCCGCCTGATAGCCCCCGTTGTCGCCGGCGCTGGCCTTGTCGCCGCTCTCGGCTTCGCCTCGGGCTCTGCCCTCCCAGGAGACGCCCTTTACCCGGTTCGTCGGGTGTTGCAAGACGTGGGGATCGATGAAGGATTCCTGGACGAGGCGGACGAGCGCATCGAAGAGGCACGGTCGCTGGTGATCGGGGCCGAGGACGTGCTTGACACCGATCAGGTTGAGGCTCGGGCTCTCGCGGTAGCGGCTATCCAAGAGCTGGCGCCGGTGGACGAGTTGCTTGAAGAGGTCGACCCTGCGACAGAAGACCTGGCTCTGCGTCACTCTCGTCTCGACGCTCTGATCGGCCGGGCCACTGCGGTGATCGCCGAGGCAGGTTCAGATCTGCTCGAGGGGCGCTCCGGACCGAACGGCCATGGCCCCGGCGGTGGGGAAGACTCGGACGACAACTCGGGGCCCGGAAGCGAAGCGGATAGCTCGACCGACAGCTCGGGGCCCGGAAGCGGGGACCTTGACGACGATTCCTCCGGTAGCGGTTCGAACGACGACACGGACGATGATGGGGACAGCTCGGACTCGGGATCAGGCGACTCGGACTCGAACGATCGTGCCGACTCCGGTGATGACCGCAGCTCCGATCCGGATAACGGCGACGGTGACCGCTCCGGATGGGGCTCCGACTCCGAACCCGACGACCCCGACTCGGATGACGAGCCGATCGACGGTCTCTCAGACGGCGGCGATGCCGCGCTGGACGGGCTCGAGGGTTCGGACTCGGGGAGCGACTAGACCGGCAGCTGCGCTCTTCTGGCCAAACCGAGTGTGTTCTTCAGCAGCATCGCGATCGTCATAGGTCCAACCCCGCCGGGAACCGGAGTTATCGCCGACGCGATCTCGACCGCCGCCTCGAAGTCGACATCACCGACCAGACCATCATCGGTCCTGTTGATCCCAACATCTATGACCACCGCACCCGGCCGGATCATCGGACCGGTGATCGCTTTGGCCCGGCCGATAGCCGCCACAAGGATGTCTGCCCGCTTCGTGTGCTGCTCGAGGTCCCGCGTGCCCGTGTGACAAACGGTCACCGTGGCGTTCGCTCCCGGCCCCTTCTGCACCATCAAGGCCGCAAGTGGCTTGCCCACGATGTTCGAGCGACCCACCACGACGACCTCGGCCCCCGACGTCTCGACGTTCGACCGCAACAGAAGCTCCTGGATGCCGGCCGGGGTCGCCGGAGCAACAAGCGTGTCGCCGCTCATCAGTCGGCCCAGGTTGTAGGGGTGGAAGCCATCGGCGTCTTTGGCGGGATCGACCCGGTCCAGGACCAGCTGCTCGTCGACGTGCTCGGGCAGCGGCAACTGGACCAAGATACCGTGCACTTTGGGATCAGCGTTGAGCTTGTCCAGCAGCTCCAACAGCTCTTGCTCGGGGGTGCTCGCCGGGAGATCGTGATCCCACGCCTTGATGCCGACCTCGGCGCACGCCTTGCGCTTGGAGCGCACGTAGACGTGTGAGGCGGGATCGTCTCCCACCAGCACCGTGGCCAATCCCGGCGTCACGCCGTTGGCCGCCAGGGCCGCTGCTTCTTCGGCCACTTCTTCGCGGACCTGTTTCGCGATGGCCTTGCCATCGATGATCTGCGCTGACATCAGCTGTCCCCTCGTCGTCCGGCCCGGCGCGCATCCTACTTAGACGCCCCTTCCTCACCACTAACATCGACGGGTGAAGAGAGTCTCTCCCGACCAGATCGGCATCCTTCGGCCACTCAAGATTCGCGATTTCCGGCTCTTGTGGACGGCCATGACCATCTCGTTCTTCGGTGATGGCATCTACCTGGTCGCTATCGCATGGCAGGTCTTGGAGCTCTCGAACCTTCCAACGGCCCTCTCCCTGGTTGGGGTGGCCTGGAGCCTTCCGATGACCCTGTTCCTCTTGATCGGGGGCGTCCTGACCGACCGCTTCGAGAGGCGGCGCATCATGATCTGGGCAGACCTCCTGCGCGGAGCGAGCGTGAGCACGATGGGGATCCTCTCGATCACGGGCACGGTGCGGCTCTGGCACCTCATAGTGCTCGCGGTCGTCTACGGCGTCGGACAGGCTCTCTTCGCGCCCTCTTTCGGCGCGATCGTTCCCGAGATAGTGCCCCGGGAGCTTCTCACCGAGGCCAACTCACTCGACAGTTTCGTAAGACACTCCGCCGAACGGTTGTTCGGGCCGGCCCTTGGCGGTTTCGCGATCGCTCTTATGGGGGCCGGAGGCGCGTTCCTCCTGGACGCGGCCACCTTCGCGATCTCGATCGCGGTGCTGCTCAGACTTTCGAAACGGCCCATCCCCCAAGGGCAGACACAGACAGCGTTCGCCGGCATCAAGGAGGGTTTCGGTTACGTTCGCTCCCAGCCCTGGCTCATCGCCACGTTGTTGTCGGCCCTGATGACTCTCCTTTTCGCATTGGGTCCGTTCCAGATCCTGCTCCCATTCCTTGTCAAGAACGAACTTGACGGAGACGCGGCCGATCTGGGCATCGTCCTTGCTGCCGGTGGCGTTGGAAGCGTGTTCGCGTCCGTTCTGATGGGACAGCGCGGCCTTCCTCGAAGGCACATCACGTTCATGTACGTGATGTGGGCAAGTGGTGTGGGGATGCTCATCGTTTACGCCGGCGCAACACAGCTCTGGCATGTCATCGCTGCCGAGTTCGTTGTGTGGGGCATGTTCACAGCGGGGTTGATCGTCTGGGGAACGCTGATGCACCGCTTGGTCCCAAGTCGACTTTTGGGCCGCGTAACCAGCGTCGACTGGATGATCTCAACGGCTTTCGTTCCACTTTCCTTCGCCCTTACCGGCCCCGTCTCTTCGGCGATCGGGGTGCGAGGGACCTTCTTCTGGGGCGGGGTCCTGGGAATGGTCGCCACCCTGGCGTTCCTGGCATGGCCGGGCGTGCGCGACACCGAGAGGGACGACCGGATGATCACGGCCCGCATCGATCTGCAGCCGGATTCCACGACCTGACCGGACGCCGCGGCAGCTAGCCCGGTACGACCTGCCCGCGCCTCAGCGAGGGAACAGGGATCGTGGCCAGGTACAGGAGTGCCACGACGAGGATCAGCCATCGGTAACCGATCGCCAGGGCGCTGTACTCCAACACGCCTCCAACCATGGCACCGAGCAGGTTCGCGCCGAAGGCCGCTGTGGCCGAAGCCGCTCGTTTGAAACGCTCGGCGAAAACCAGGTTGGCGATCGTGATCGGAGCGAAGTTCACCACGATGGCCGCCAGGGCTCGCTGCACGGTCGGCAACTCCAGCAGTGACTCCGGGGGAACGAGGGCCGAGACGACCAGGCTTGCGAACAACGCGGCGTAGAGCCACGGCTTGGGCCCGCCTTTCAGCCGGCGCGAGACCTCGATCGCCAGCAGGATGGACAACAGGACGCCCGTGAACACGATCGTGTTGACGAACCAGGTCGTGCCGAACAAGAGAGCGAACTGAACGACGCTCTTGGTCTCCAGCAATAGGAACGCGGCTCCCATGAAGAACAGATCCCGGTAGGTCAGAACGCGAGCCAGCGAAGCTCCTTGTGAACGCACCGCGGCAAAGCTCACCAGCAAGATGAGGCCGAGCGCGATCAGGTGCTCGCGAGGGATGCGCGCCTCGCGCAGATACACGAAGGGCCGATCGTCCGACACGGGCTCGGGAACCGGGTCCGTCGCGGCGACCCACGTCCCCGGGCAGGCGAGCGTGCCGCCGTTCGAGGACATGAGCAGAGCCATCCGGTTGATGTCTCCGATCGAGTCGAGACAGGGCGGGGTACCGAAGACCGAGCCGAGGGTGTTGGCAAGCCGGTCGATCAGCCAGTCCTCGCGGTAGTAGTTGTACATCCCGAATGAGCCGCCCGGTCGGAGGTGCGAGCGCGCTGCTTCGACCGCTTCGCGGGTGAAAAGGTAGCTCTCCAGTCGCAGCGCCGACTGTCCCTCGATCAACAACAGCGAATCCGGAAGCGAGAACAAGATCAGGTCGTACAGCTCGTCGGTCTGCGTCAAGAACGCGCGCCCGTCCTGGATGTGGACGTCCACCCGCGGGTCGTCGTAGGGACGGTCTGGGTGCAGCTCGCGACCGATCTCGTAAAGACGCCCATCGATCTCGACCGCGTCGACCTCCTCGGCGCCCTGGGATAGAGCTATCGCTACATCGGTGCCGGTTCCAGCACCGACGATCAAGACCTTTCCGGCGGGTTGGGTCAGCCGCTCGTAGGGAGCGAAATAGATCCGCTCCCGTTCCCGCCGGGTCTCTACAGATTGGATCGCCTGGTGAGGGATGCCGTTGACCGAGACCTTGACGCCTGACTCTCCCTCGTCCTCCAGCGAGACCTTGTAATAGGAGGACCAGCTAAGCGACGGGATGAGCGACTCGGCCAGCAGCATCAGCACGAGCCCGGTCAGCACCGCGGGGACCAGCAAAGAGGTTGGGCGTAAGGCAAGGCCGAGCGCGCAGGCGACGACGAGTCCCCACACGACGGGGGGCGCGTGCAGCAGCGACAGGATCCCGAAGGCGATGACCCCCGTCAAGCTGCCGAGGATGTCGACGCGGTACGCGTCCAGGCTCTCCAAGGCGGCGAAGGCCCGGGACGCGCCGTCGGCGAGCATCGCCATCAGCCCCGAGACCGCTACGAAGATCGCAGGCAAGACCAACCAGATGGGTAAGGCGCCTTCCTCATCACCGCCGAAGTAGATGAGCTCTGATCCCGACCGATCGACCTGGACGGGGAACACGAGGATCGCCGCCACGAAGACGGTGAGCACGTAAGGAGCAAGAGGCAGGAGATCGCGCTTGTCGGTGCTGCGAAGGAAACCGAGACCGATCCCGAGGAAGCTGCCCAGGAGCACGAAGTTCGAGAAATAAGACAGGTAGATGATGTTCGAGCCGGTCCACCGGATCAGCGCGAGCTCCAGGAACAGGATCAGGAAGCTGAGGAGCGCGAGACGGCTCCGTGGGTGATCGATGGAACCCCAGCCGGTCGACGTCCTTGCCCGCTCGCTCACTGACCCAGTCTCGCCTTCAGCTCGGGCTCCAGCTCCGGCGCCTGCAGGGCCGGGATCGCCTCGGGCGGCAAGCTGACCGGGCTGCTGATCAGCTGGAAACCGGGAAGATCCACCTCTTCAAAGGCCGCGCCTGCGACGAGGAAAGCCTGTCGGACGATGTTCGCGGTTTCCGATCCGTCGGCGAGGACGTAATGAGAGCCCTCCGCACCTCTCACATGTGCCGCCCAGTCTTCGTTCCTCAGCGTCCCCCTGAATGGCGTGCCGATCACACGCTCCTGCGAGTAGAAGGCTACGGGGTAGGCGACCCAGTAATCCGCGTAGAACGTGGCTACGTCCTCATCCTCTAGGTCCGCTGCAAGCTCGCGCAGATCACCGGAGATGAGGACGTCGGGAGCTGCCGGCGTGCCGATGCGGCCTTCGTCCATGGCGACGATGTTCGCAGCAGCGAGAGCGGACATGACCACAACGACCCCAACGCGCTGCCAGTCGACCGTGAGCGCGGTCGCTATAAGGAACGCGAGCATGGGTGCCAGCAAGTAGAGGTAGCGCGGCTCGCCACGAGACAGCGGCGAGATCGCATAGACGAACGGATAGAGGACGATCGCCAAGCGCACCAACAGATGCCCCTGCAGCAGGAGCGCGGTGGCAAGAAGGCCGATCGTCAGCGCGAAAGCCACCATCCCAAGCGGGTCGAAGAACCAGTGACCGAACTCGCCCTGCAAACGCAGTCCGAAGAAGGCCGGGAGGGCCTCGATGAAGAAGGAGGCGAGACGCGCTGGATAAGGATCTGCGGTCGGAACTGGGGGAACGATGAACGAGGCCCAGTCGCTTCTGACGTTCGCGTAGATCCAGGGGGCAGCGCCGATCCCGGCAGAGAGCGTCGCTAGCGAAACCCCCACCAACGAGGCGCGTCTGCGGACCAATAGCCACAGTCCCAGTGGCAGCAAGAAGAAAGCGATCTGCGGCGAAGCCCACCAGCCCTGCCCCGCTACGAAGCCGAGCGATCCCCAGTCGCGGGCCCGGGAGCGCTCGTCGATGCGAAGAGCCAGCAACCACGACGCCAGACCGGCTACCAACGCAACTCCGTAGAAGCCGCTCTCTTTCGTCGACCACCAGACCGAGAATGCGGGCCACATCCAGAAGAGCGCTCCGGCCAACAGTCCGGCCTTTCTCGTCGCGATCCGACGCCCGATCAGGTAACAGAGTCCGACGCCGACGAGATGGAAGATCTGCGGAACGGCCTTCACCGCAGCAACCGAGGTGGGGGCCAGGGCAAGTAGAGGAGCCGCAAGGATCGCCTCCAGACTGCCCCCGTACTCCTGGCCCCAGTAAAAAGCAGGGAACTCGCCCTGTAGGACGTGACGCGCCATCAGACCGACGATGGCCTCGTCCGCATTCATCTCCCCCAGGGAAGAGCGGGCGATGAACAGACGCAGGCCCAACCCGGACAGGACCGCAAGCACCAGCGCCAGCATGTGCGGACGCGCCAAGCCGCGCACGGTCTCACTAGGCGTCGCGAGAGTCTGTTCGATAGGGCAGCTAGTGCCTGAAGTGGCGACGGCCGGTGAACACCATCGGGATGCCGTGCTCGTCGGCCGCTGCGATGACTTCGTCGTCGCGCACGGAACCGCCCGGCTGGATGACCGCCACGGCCCCCGCCTCTACGGCGGCGTCGAGCCCGTCTCGGAACGGGAAGAAGGCGTCCGACGCACAGACGGTTCCCTTGGCGCGGTCCCCTGCGCGCCTAGCGGCCAGTTCGGTCGACTCGACCCTGCTCATCTGGCCCGCGCCCACGCCGACGGCCACACCGTCCTTTGCCAGGACGATCGCGTTCGACTTCACGTGCTTGGCTACTACCCAGGCGAACCGCAGATCCCGCCACTGCTCGTCGGTTGGCTGCATCTTCGTGGGTACCTGACCCTCGGCGGCGGCGTCCTTGGGGTCGGGAGACTGCACCAGCAGACCTCCGGCGACGCGCCGCACGTCGAACTCGGCCCGATGAGTGGGAGAAGCTTTGAGTAGGCGCAGGTTCTTCTTCTGGGTGAGCACCGAAAGCGCCGCCTCGTCGAAGTCCGGTGCGATCACGACCTCGGTGAAGATCTCTGCGATGCCAGTCGCCGTCGACTCGTCACAAGGACGGTTCAAAGCGACGATGCCACCGAACGCCGAGGTGCGATCGCATTCCAGAGCGAGCGCATAGGCCTCCGCGGTGTCGGTCGAAACCGCCACCCCGCAGGGGTTGGAGTGCTTGATGATGGCGGCAGCGGGCTCATCGAGGTCCAGTACCAACTTCCAGGCGGCGTCGGTGTCCAGCAGGTTGTTGTAGGAGAGCTCCTTGCCGTGAAGTTGCTCGGCCGTGGCGAGCCCACCACCGGCGGTTCGGTAGAAGGCGGCGCGCTGGTGCGGGTTCTCGCCGTAGCGCAGGTCCATCATCTTCTGACCGGCTAGGAGCAGCTTCTCCGGGAAGTCGCCCTTGCTTGCGAAGTACCCAGAGATGGCTGCGTCATAGGCGGCCGTGTGGGCGAAGGCTTCGCGGGCCAAGGAGCGTCGCGTGTCCTCGGAGATCTCTCCTCCGCTCTGCAACTCCCCCACGATCTCCGGATAACGACGCGGGTCCACGACGACCGCTACCGAGTGGAAGTTCTTCGCGGCTGCGCGCACCATCGCCGGGCCACCGATATCGATCTGTTCGACCGCGTCGTCCTCTTTGACGCTGGGATGCGCGACCGTGCGTTCGAAGGGGTAGAGATTGCAGACGACGAGATCGATCGGACCGATGCCTTGTTGCTCCAGCTCGGCCAGGTGCTCAGGCTTCCGTCGATCCGCCAGGATCCCGCCGTGGATCTTCGGGTGCAGCGTCTTCACGCGGCCCCCCAGGATCTCGGGAGCCCCGGTCACTTCGGCCACCTTTCGGACCGGGACGCCGGCCTCCGACAACGCCGACGCGGTGCCGCCGGACGAGATCAGCTCGACTCCGGCTGCGACCAGAGCGCGGCCGAGCTCAACTAGCCCCTCCTTGTCCGAAACACTCAGCAGCGCTCTCTTGACCTGCACATGACCTCCGTTCAGTGAACAACCCGGACACGGGTTCCCTCGATCGCGACCTTGCCCTCCAAGATCAACCGACACGCACGTGGAAGGAGCCGGTGTTCGACCGTCTTGATCCGCGCGTGCAGAGTATCGACGTCATCACCCTCTCTGACCTCGACCGCCTCCTGCAACAGGATGGGACCGTGATCCACGAGGTGGTCCACGAAATGCACGGTGCTACCGGTCACCTTCACGCCATGCTCTAACGCGTCGCGCACGCCATGAGCTCCCGCGAACGCGGGAAGCAGTGCGGGATGCAGGTTGATGAGCCGTCCGGGAAAAGCGTCCACGAAGACGGGGGCCAGGATCCGCATGAAGCCCGCCGACACCACGAGATCGGGCTCGTAGCTGCGCACCCGGTCCCGCAACGCGTGACTCCACTGTTCCCGTTCGGCATAGTCGGAGAAGTCAACGAGGTGAGCCTCGCGCGAGAGCTTCTCGGCAAGTCGCAGACCCTCGCAGTCCCGATCGGCGATAACCGCGACGACCTCTCCTGGGACCTCCCCGGCGCGACAGGCTTCGACCAACGCCTCCATGTTGGTTCCAGATCCAGAGATCAGTACGACGATGCGCCCGGCCATCCCGAGACTCTACTCAGCAGGCCTCATCCGCGGTTGTGCGGCCACGTGCCTAGGTAGCAAGGGTGTCGGCAAGCGCTTTCAGCGCCACCGGATAGCGATAGGCGATGCCCATGTGGCCGCCGTCGAAGAGCTCGAAGCTGTGTTCGACACCACCCTTGGTGAGCTCGTTCGAGAACGCCTGGGCCCCCAAATCGAGGAACGGCTCGTCTCGGTTGCCGGCATCCAGCCAGATCAGTCTCATGCTCTTCAGCGCGTCGAGGCGCTCGGGAGCCATCCGCACCGGATCCCAAGCCAGCCACTGCTCCCAGACTTCCGGCACCAGACGACCTGTGTCGAGCTCGAAGGGAAGCAGAGCCTTGCCGGGGTTGGCGGTGTCGGGCGAGTAACAAGCCGCGCACGCGTAGATCTCCATGGGGTGACCCCACCGCTCGAAGTCGAACCTCTCGGCCTGTTCCACGCGCGTGCGGAAGCGCTCGAGGAACACGTCGTAAGAGCCGTCGAAGTGGTCGCGCAGGATGCGGACGACATCGCGGAACTCGGGCAGACAGCAGACCTCGAAGAGAGCATCGCCCGCGTGCGAGGCGAAGGCCCCGAAGACATCGGGGCGCAGCATCGGAACCACCATCGCTCCGTAGCCGCCACTGGACTTCCCGGTGAGACCGCGACGATCGCGATCGGGGGCGGTCGCGTAACGCGCATCGATGAAGGGAACGACCTCGTCGCAAAGGTAATCCATGTACGGCCCCGTCGAGACGGAGTTGATGAACTGCGACCCTCCGTAAGAGGTCCAGGCATCGACGAAGACCACGATCGCGCGCCGCGTGCCGACACCAGAGAACAGGTCGTCAACGCGCTCGACCATGTTCGGCTCGAAGGGGCTTCGCCCCAACCACATGTCGACCTGGCCCGTGTAGCCCTGGATGACGTAGATGACGGGATAGCGCCCCGCGCTGTCCCCATAACCCGGGGGCAAGTACACGTACAGGGGACGGCGGGGCGAGTCTCCCAAGGGGTTGCCCGCCAGCAGCTCGGACTCCACGACGAGCTGCTCGAAGGTGCCGGTTAACTCACGCGCCCAGGGGACCCCGGGCAGCCCTTCGACCTCCTTGAGACTCATGCCTTGGTGCGGAGCCCCGACACGATCTCGGCCACCTGGGTGGGGTTCTTCGCGACAGGGAACCCCGCCGCCTCGAAGGCGTCGGCCTTGGCCTGCCACGTCCCCTTCGAGCCCGAGACGATGGCCCCCGCGTGACCCATCCGCTTGCCGGGAGGTGCTTCGCGCCCGGCGAAGAAGGCCACGATCGGTTTCGTCATGTTCTCTTTCGCCCAGGCCGCGGCGCGCTCTTCGGCGTCGCCACCGATCTCACCGACCAGGACGACCATCTCCGTTGCGGGATCCGCCTCGAACTTGGACAAGACGTCGATGAAATCGGAACCCGGCACGGGGTCGCCACCGATGCCGACGCAGGTCGACTGGCCGATGCCCAGCTGGGTGAGCTCGTGCACGATCTGGTACACGAGCGTTCCCGAACGCGAGACGAGGCCCACAGGGCCCGGCGAACAGATCTCTCCCGGGATGATCCCGACGTTGGCCTTGCCCGGCGAGATGACGCCCGGACAGTTCGGCCCGATCAACGAGACACTGCTGCTCCCACCACGTAGATACGCAACGACGCGCGCCATGTCGATGGCGGGGATGTGTTCGGTGATCGCGATGATCGTCTGGATCCCGGCGTCGTACGACTCCAGGATCGCGTCGGCGGCGAAGCGCGCCGGCACGAAGACCATCGAGGTGTTCGCGCCGGTTTCCTTCACGGCGTCTTCCACGGTGTGGAAGATCGGGGTTCCGTTGTGGTCGGTGCCGCCCTTGCCCGGGGTCACTCCCGCCACAAGGTTCGTTCCGTACTCCTTGTTGCGGCCTGCATGGAAGGAGCCCTCACTTCCGGTCAGGCCCTGAACGACCAACTTCGTGTTCTCGTCGATGAGGATCGCCACTTAGCCCTCCTTGCCGTGGGCGAGCTGGACGGCCTTCTCGGCGGCGCCCAGCATCGTTTCGGCCGTCACCAGCATCGGGTGCGGCGCGTCGGCGAGCATCTTGCGTCCCTGCTCCGCGTTGGTCCCGTCAAGGCGCACCACGATCGGCACCTTCACGTCGAGGCGACCAAGGGCATCGATGATGCCTTCGGCGACCAAGTCGCAACGGGTGATGCCCCCGAAGATGTTGATGAAGATGCTCTTGACCTCTTCGTTCTCGGTGATGATCTGGAGCGAGTTCGAAAGCACCTCTGCGTTGGCGCCGCCGCCGACGTCCAGGAAGTTCGCGGCCGAACCGCCGGCGTCCTTGACCACGTCGAGCGTCGACATGACCAGGCCCGCGCCGTTCCCGATGATGCCGATGTCACCGTCCAGCTTGATGAGGTTCAGTCCGTGCTCCTTGGCACGCCGTTCCTGCTCGTCGACCTCGTGTGCAGCCTTCAACTCTTCGTAGAAGGGGTGGCGGAAGGCGGCGGAGTCGTCGAGGATCACCTTCGCGTCTAGAGCCATGACCTTGTCGTCCCCGGTGAGTACGAGCGGGTTGACCTCGATCTGGGAGGCGTCCAACTCGACGAAGGCGCGGTAGAGCTTGGGGAGGATCGAGAGCGCGCCCTTGCGCGCATCTGCGTCGAGGTTCCCACCGAAGACGAGCTCGCGCGCGTGGAAATCCGACAGGCCCAAGAGCGGGTCGATCGTGACCTTGGCGATCGCCTCGGGCCGGGTGCGGTTGACCTCCTCGATGTCCATGCCGCCCTCGGAGCTCATTATCGCCAGGTACTTGCGCGAGGTGCGGTCCAGGATGAGCGAGCAGTAGTACTCGGCTTTCAACTCTCCGGCGCGTTCGACCAGGACCCGCTTCGCTTTCTCGGCCTGGTCCTTCTTTTGCTCCCAGACCCGGCTCTGCTCCTCGGACAACTCCCCGGCATCCGCGGCTTGCTTCAGCTTGTAGCCCTCTTGGTCGTAGAAGTCGATGGCGAATATGCGCTCGGCGGCCTCGCGGGCTTCGTCGGGGGAGCTCACCAGCTCGACGCCGCCTTGCTTGCCGCGCCCCCCGACCGAGACCTGAGCCTTCACCACGACCCGGTTGCCCAGGAAGCCGGTCGCCTCCGCTGCCTCGTCTGGTGTAGTCGCCACGCGGCCCTCCGGCACGGGGATCTCGAACTTCCGAAGAAGCTCTTTGCCTTGGTACTCGAAGAGGTTCAAGTCGTAAGTCTCCTAACTCGCCCGGGAGCCAACGTTGGTATTGACCCAGTCGATGATCTCTTTGGTCGAGGCGCCGGGGGTGAAGATCTCGGCGATGCCCGCCTGCTTGAGAGGTTCGAAGTCGGCCTCCGGGATGATCCCGCCACCGAAGACGGTGATGTCGTCGGCACCCTGATCCCGCAGCAGCTCGACGACCCGCGGATACAGCGTCATGTGCGCCCCCGACAGACACGACAAGCCGACCGCGTCTACGTCTTCCTGGATGGCGGCAGCCGCGATCTGCTCGGGGGTCTGGTGCAAGCCCGTGTAGATGACCTCGACACCGGCGTCACGCAGAGCGCGAGCGACTACTTTGATGCCACGGTCGTGACCGTCGAGGCCAGGTTTCGCAACCAGGATGCGCGGTCGTCCTGAAGCCATAGGAGGGAAAAGCTCCTCGATCAGTGGGTGGATGTTGCTACGTTGCTACGTATCGACCCTAGCAGGTCACTCAGAGAGGAACGCCTTGAACGGAGCCCCTGAACCGCCCATTCAGCTTGCCGATCGAGGCACGTTCGAGCCCTTCAACGACGACCTCAGATCGCGCGACCCACTGGGCTACCCCGACTACATGAAAGCCTTGATCAAGGCCGGTGAGCGGTCTGGAAGTGACGAGTCGGTCACGACGGGACGCGCGCGGATCAAGGGTCACGAGGTCGAGCTCGCGATCTTCGACTTCGCTTTCATGGGCGGAAGCATGGGGGAGGCCGCGGGCGAGCGCCTCGCCCGGGCCATGGAACGCGCGGCCGAGCGCGGGGTCCCCTTCGTGCTGCGCACCGCGACGGGGGGGGCGCGCATGCAGGAGGGGATGCGCTCGCTGATCCAGATGCCCAAGGTGGTCGCTGCCCGCATGACCCTGTCGGAGTCGCACCAGCCCTTCATAGCGCTCCTGGGGCACCCAACGACGGGGGGTGTTTTCGCCAGCGTCGCATCTCTAGCCGACATCACGGTCGCAGAAGACGAGGCAACGATCGGTTTCGCGGGACCTCGGGTCGCGCAGCGAGTTACGGGCGAGCCCCTCCCCCCTGGATCCCACACCGCGACGTCCGCCCTCGACAACGGCATGGTCGACGACGTCGTCTCTCCCGAGACCGCGCCGCACCGGATCGGCGACGTGCTCGATTGCCTGGCCCCCGACGACCCGGAGCCTGCTCCTGAAATTCCGCCCGAAGCGCCGCCGGACGGAGCCCCGGACGCCTGGGAGGCGGTGCAGCGGGCCCGACGGGACAAGCACATCGACCTCTCGAGCTTCGATCGCAAGGTAACTCTGCACGGGGACCGGGCCGGGAGTGACGCGGGCGCGCTGGGTTCATGGCTGGTACGTCACGGAGGCCGAAGGTTCGTCCTCTTGGACACCGCAGGCGCTCCGCTGTGGCCGTCTGGCTTCCGGAAAGCGCTGCGCCTCGTCGACCTGGCGAGTCGTCTGAACGTCCCTGTGGTCACGCTAGTGGACACCCCGGGCGCGGATCCCTCGGCGCGATCCGAGAAGGAGGGGATCGCATCTCTGATCGCTCGCCTCACCGAGAAGATCCTCGCGGCGCCGGTGCCGATCCTTTCCGTCGTGACGGGTGAGGGTGGAAGCGGCGGCGCTCTGGCCTTCGCGGCCGCTGATGTTCTGATCGCCTACGAGCATTCGATCTTCTCGGTGATCGGCCCCGAGGGGGCCGCCGAGATCCTCTGGAAAGACGCTAGTCGGGCGCCCGAGGCGGCACGCGCTCTTAAGCTCACCGCACATGATCTAGGCAGACTCGGCATCGCCGACCAGGTGGTGGCGGGCTCGCCCAGCGCGACCTCGCTGACCCAGGTGGTGACCTATCATCTCGAACGCATGCCGGTCGGAGACGGCCTCTCGCAGCGCAGACGCGAACGATGGAGGAGAACCTGGTGAACGTTCCGGACAAGCGGGCTCGCAAGAAACAACATCGCGACGAGATCCGTGCCGCTCAACAGGCGGCCTTGCAGCGACGGCGCAACATGCGCCTGCTCGGGGCCATGGTCGTGCTGGCGGTGTTGGTCGGTGGCGCGATCTTCTTCTCGCGGGAGGAACCGGAGGCCCCAGCAAGCGGGGCGGGAAGCGCGACCGAGGAGCCGGAAGAGCCCGAAGAGACCGCCGAGGCCGCATGCGGCGCCGAGGCTCCGCCCGAGGCCGCTCCCAAGACCGACTACAAGGAACCGGAACAGGTCACCAAGGACGGCGTCGATTACCAAGCCGTCATCCATACCTCCTGTGGCGACATCGTCATCGACCTGTTGGAGGAAGAGACCCTCGAAAGCGTCAACAACTTTGTCTTCCTCGCAAGAGAGGGCTACTACGACGGCAACATCTGGCATCGCGTCGAGCAGAACTCGGTGATCCAAGCGGGCGATCCGAACGGCCAGAACGGCGTTCCTCCCGACGGTCCCGGCTACTCGATCAAGGACGAGCTACCGGAGAAGTCCAAGGAGTACGTCTACGGCGTGGTCGGGATGGCGAACGCGGGGCCGAACACCGGCGGAAGTCAGTTCTTCGTCGTGATCCAGAAGAACCGGCCCGCCGGCTACCAGCCCTTCTATTCGATCTTCGGCAAGGTCATCGAGGGCAGCACCGAGGCGACGCCTGAAGAGATCGGATGCAACGTGGACGGCGAGGGCCTGATACCCACGCTGGAGGCCATCGGCTGCCAACCGACGGACACGGGCGCCTCCGATCCCACCGCAGCGGTCAAGCCCATCGTGCCGGTCTTCATCGAGTCGATCGAGATCCAAGAAGGCTGATCGCCAGGAACAAACCCGCTCGGTCCTCCGTCTGATTTCACAAAGTCCGTTTACTTCCTTTGCTTGGAGGCCGATGCTATGTACATGACCCGCCGGGTGCCTTTCGTCGCGACCTGCCTAGCAGTGCTGATGACCCTCGTTCCCGTTGCGAGCGCCCAGACCGCCGGCGGGGCGGACCTGCGCCTCGCCGTCCAAGGTCCGGCGTCCACTCCCCTCGTAGGGGACATCTTCGACGTCACCTTCACGGTCGCGAACGCAGGGCCCTCCGCGGCCGATCAGACCTTCCTCTCGAATTACCTGCCCGCCGAGCTGGAGCTTCGCTCCGCCGTACCTTCGGACCCGGCGTCCACGTGCACCAAGGACGCCGGTTACCCCGAGGCACAGCCGGCGAAAGGCTCCACCGGATCGGGGAGCTCGCCGGGTTACTACGGCGGGGGCCTCAACTGTGACCTCGGCACGCTGCAACCCGGAGCGCAGTCGACCGTGAAACTGACGTTGCAGAGGGTCGGAGCCCGCGAGACGTTCGTCAGCGCCTCGGTGAGCTCCGCCGTGGAAGACCCCACCTATGAGAACAACTACAAAGACCTCTTTCTGACGGCGGATCGTTCGAACCCCGCAGATGTCGGCGTGTCGATAGCCGGGCCGAAGTCCCCCGACGTAGGTGCCACCTTCGAGTACACGGTGACCGTCACCAATCACGGGCCGTCTCGTGCGGATAACGTTCAGGTGACACACTCCAGTGGCGGCACCCGCCTGAACTCTTTCGCCTCCTCCGATCCCACCGACACCTGCAGCAAGACTTACGACGACCCGTCCGGGTATTTCGAGCTTCGCTGCGAACTCGGCAGTCTCGGGGCGGGCTCGTCGACCAAGATCACGCTGTCCGCCGAACGAGCCAGCGCGTGGGAGATCTACAACTCGGCTTTCGTGACCACCGCGAACCTCGACGAGAACTACGAGAACGACTACGGCCAGCACGTGATCGCGGCCGATCCTTCCGTGACGTCCGACCTAACGATCAAAGCAACGCCTCTCTCGCGCACGCCGCTCGTCGGCGAGACCTTCAAGATGATGTTCACCGTGTCGAACCGAGGGCCGTCGCAGGCCGGCGACGTCTGGGTAAGCGATTACCTGACCGATGGGCTCGAGTTCGTCTCGGTCGCCCCAGCCGACAAGTGCAGCTTCAACTCCTCGGAGCGTTACCCCTACGCGGACGGGCCGACGGCTGCCCCGGCAGGCAAGTCCGGTGACTCCTATTACCCCGTCTCTCCCGACGGTCTCTACTGCCAGCTCGGCGCGCTTCCATCCGGCGCATCGGCCACGATCGAGATGACCGTGACGCGGACGAAGGCACGGGAGCTGTGGAACAGCGCGTGGGTCTCCAGCTCCAACCACGACCCGATGTACGAGAACAACTATTCCGAGCTGCAGCTTGCTCCAGACAAGACGAACCCCGCCGACCTCGCCGCATCCGTGTCGGCGCCGGCCAACCCGCCGGTGGGCTCGAGCTTCGACCTCACGATGAGCGTGACGAACGAGGGTCCGTCGGATGCGAACGGGGTTGAGCTCCGAACCTACCTGCCTTACGGGCTCGACTTCGAAGCGGTCACGCCTGAAGCGTGCGCGGTCTCGGAGGACGCCGGTCCGCAGCCTCTGGCCCGCGAAGACTCCAGGCCCGCTTACTACGGGAACCGTGAGGTCACCTGCGACTTCGGGACGGTCCCGGTGGGTGAGACGCGCACGGCGACGGTGTCGGTCACACGCGCCACCGAGTACGAGATCTGGGCCAGCGCGTGGACCTCCGGGGCGAACTACGACGAGAACTACGACAACGACTACGCGTCGCTCCGCATAGACGGCGAGCCGTACCCGGGCGCGTGTCCTGCAGACGGTGGCGGGATCGAGGGCACGAAAGGCTCGGACACGATCGTGATCGGCGACTGCGCCATCAACACGAAAGCCGGCAACGACTCCGTCGAAGCCGCTCCGAGCAGCGAAGGCGGGGCCCGAACGATCCGGACGGGACGTGGCTCGGATGAGATCTCGATCCTGTTGCAGACCAGTAGTGCGACCAGGCGGCGGATCGTCGTGGAGGCGGGTCGCGGTCGCGACACGATCAGGCTCACCGCGGTCCCCGGGGCCGGCAACGCCACCGTGATCCTCAAAGGCAACTCCGGTGACGACAACGTCGTCTTGGACCTCTCCCCCGGCGCTACGGGACTGAGGATCGTCGTGCGGGGCCAGGATGGTTCGGACACCGTCACCGGTGGCTCAAAGAACGACGCGAGCGGATCCATGACCGGGGTCAAGATCCTGGGCGGGGGAGGGACCGACATCCTCGAGGGAAGCGACGGCGATGACCTGATCTTCGGCGGAGCGGCAGCCGACCGACTCTTCGGGGGCCTCGGCGACGACGACCTAGACGGCGGCATGGGCAGGGACATCTGCCGCGGAGGACCGGGGCTGGACTCGTCCCACCGCTGCTAGCTGCTTCGGCTCAAGAGGTGGGCTTGAGGGGGGCGAGAGAGAGGTCAAGGCGCTTCTCGCCGCCCACTTCGGGGAAGTGGATCGTGGCTTCCAAGCCGCCGATCCCCGACCGGGCGATCTCGAGGATCGTGCCGCGGCCCCATTTCTTGTGCTCGACCTCCTGGCCGACCTTGAAGATCGTCGGATCGCTCGCCGCCTCCGAGCCCGCAGAAGAGCCCTTGGCCCTGCCCGACTCCTTCTTGTCGGCGCGGGACACGAGCTCGCCGGGGATCTCCGACAGGAACCGCGAGGCCGGGTTGTAGTTGAGACCGCCCCACAGGCTGCGCGACCACGCGTTCAAGAGGTAGAGGCGCTCGCGGGCCCGAGTGATGCCGACGTAACAGAGCCTGCGCTCTTCTTCGAGCTGGTCCGCGTCGCCGAGCGAGCGGATGTGGGGGAAGACGCCCTCTTCCATCCCGACGATGAACACGACCGGATACTCCAAGCCCTTGGCGTTGTGCAGCGTCATCAGCGTCACGCCGGCGTCTTCCCCCTCGACCCTGTCGGTGTCGGTGATCAGCGCGATCTCTTCCAGGAAA
>Ga0208612_1000455_pt1 | contig 17962 bp, 18 predicted proteins | sample AntDryMetagUQ889_FD_188089 | JGI IMG/M metagenome (GOLD analysis project Ga0208612, IMG submission 188089) | Polar desert microbial communities from Antarctic Dry Valleys - UQ889 (SPAdes) | ecosystem: Environmental > Terrestrial > Soil > Desert | place: Antarctic Dry Valleys | collected 2008-12-31 | reverse complement strand
CTCGCGGACAGAGCCCGCGTCGTCGGCGACGATGCTGGACCCAAGCTTGACGACGATCTTGGCCACGCGAAGACCCTACGCGCGGGCGGCGCGCCCTAGCGCTCGCTCGTTGCACTCACCGAAGGGGCGCGCCCGGATCCAGCTCGAAGACGGTGCCACCGATCTCAACGTCATCGCCCGGCTCGAAGCCCGCGGCGTGCAGCGCCTTGATCACGCCGATGTCCCGCAGCCGCTCCTCCAGGTAGCGCAGCGCCTCCTCGTTGCCGAGGTCGTGACGGGCGAGCAGCCTCTCCACCCCCCGGCCCTCCACGCGGAAGGCACGCTCGCCCTTGCGCTGCACCCGAAAGCCTTCGTCGGCGCCGGGGCGGTAGATCCGGTGCTCGGCCTCGACCGCCGTCTCCGTGGTCGCCCCGGCTGCCTCCTGCGGCACGCCGGACAGCAGCGCCGCGCGCAGATCGCCGAGGCCGCGCCCGGTGGCGGCCGAGGTCACGATCACCTCGCCCCCGGTCCGCGCCCTCCACTCCTGTGCCGCCGTCGCGACGGTGTCCTCGGGCACCAGGTCCGCCTTCGAGAGTGCGACGAGCCTCGGAAGGACGGCCAGCCCGCCGCCGTGCTCCCGCAGCTCTTCTTCGACGGTTGCGTGGTTGGCGACCGGATCGGAGCCGTCGGCCGGCGATAGGTCGACCACGTGCACCAGCAGGCGGCAGCGCTCCACGTGGGCCAGGAACTCGTGCCCGAGCCCCGCACCCGCGCTGGCGCCCTCGATCAGCCCGGGAATGTCGGCCAGCACCAGTTGGCGGTCGTCGGCGTCGATGGTCCCCAGCACCGGCTCGAGCGTGGTGAACGGGTAGTCGGCCACCCGCGGCGCCGCGCGGGTCATGCGAGCCAGCAGGGACGACTTGCCGGCGTTGGGCAGCCCCACCAGCCCGGCGTCGGCCATCAGCTTCAGCCGCAGCTCGAGCCAGCCCTCGTCGCCGGCCAGGCCGCGCTCCGCGAAGCGCGGCGCCTGGCGGGTGGACCCGGCGAAGCGCTTGTTGCCCTTGCCGCCGGGCCCGCCGCGCGCCACGGTGGCCCGCTGCCCTGGCTGAGTCAGGTCCCAGTGCGCCTCTTGGTCCGAGCCCACCCATCCCTCGGCCACGGTGCCCGGTGGCACCGGGACCTCGAGCACGGCCGCCGTAGCGCCGTGGCGCTGCGAGCCCTCCCCGTGGCCGCCGCGCTTGGCCCGAAAGTGCGCGCCCCGGCGAAAGGCGCCGAGATCGCGGCGCGAGGGGTCACAGACCAGCACGACGTCTCCGCCGCGGCCCCCGTCGCCGCCGTCGGGCCCGCCTTTGGGCACGTGGGCCTCACGGCGGAAGGAGGTCGAGCCGTCGCCCCCGGCACCGCCCCTGACGAAGATCCTGGCCGTGTCGGCGAACATCAGCTCATGAGGTTGACGTTTGACTCAACAGCTCGGTCAAACGTCGACCGCGTCCCGGCGTGCTGCGCCGCCCGCGAAGCCCAGGCCGCTAGGCCTGGGCGACGACCGAGATGGTGCGGCCACGGTGCCCTTGGGCGAACTCGACCACGCCCGCGCGCTTGGCGAAGATCGTGTGGTCGCGGCCGAGGCCCGTGCCGTCGCCCGGCTTGAAGCGGGTGCCGCGCTGGCGCACGATGATCTCGCCGCCTGTCACCGTCTGGCCGGCGAAGACCTTCACGCCGAGGCGCTTGGCGTTGGAGTCGCGGCCGTTGCGGCTGGACCCGAGTCCCTTCTTATGAGCCACTAGTCCTCCTTCTCCTTGGCCGGCTTGCGGGAGAGCTTCTTGATCTCGCCGATCTCCAGGCGGGTCAGCTCGGAGCGGTGGCCCTGGTGGCGCTTGTAGTTGCCCTTCGGCTTGAACTTCAGCACCCGGATCTTCTCGCCCCGCTCGTGGCCGGTCACGGTGGCCTCGACCTTGACCTTCGTAAGGTCATCGCCGTCGAACACGGTGTCGTCGCCGTCGGCGAACAGCAGCGGCTGGAGGGCCACCTTCGCGCCCGCGTCCTCATGCATGCGGTCGACCACCAGGGAGTCCCCGGTCTCGACGCGGTACTGCTTGCCTCCGACCTTGACGATCGCGTACATGAGCGCGTGAAGGCTAGCGAACGCCCTGCGGGGTCTAACCGGCATCGGCGGTCGACTTGCGCCGCCCGCGCCCACCTCGGCGTCCTCGTCGCCGGCCGCTGCGCTCGGAGCCGTCGCCGTCGCCCGAACCGTCCGCGGCGGGCGGCGGGTCCACCAGCTCGGCCTCGGCGGCCGAGCGGCCCACCTTCTCGATGCGGACCATCGTCTTCTGGCCTATCAGGCGCCCGGCCCCGGCCACGGAGATCACGTAGGCGTCGAGCTTCGCCACGGCGTCGTCCTCGTTGTACATGTGGGGCTCCTGGATGGTCACGAGCACCTCCTCGCCCTCCCGGAAGGGCAGGGCGCGCTCCTCGACGTCTTCCCGGCTGCCCTCGAGCAGCACCGCGAAGTGGTCGATGGGCAGCGCCTCGGAGCCCTCGAAGTGGAAGCGCCTGCCGGTGTCGGCCTCGATCCCGTGGATCGGAGCGCCCGGACCGGCCACCAACTCGGTGGAGACCTCGGGATGCACGGCGATGAGGAACGACTCGGCGTCCGGGCGCTCGGCGGCAAGCTCGCGCAGCTGGCGCTCGGCGTCGATGGCCACGGTCTCCTCGGAGAGCACCACACCCTCGCCCTCGCACGTCGGGCAGGCCTTCGTGAGGATCTCGCGCACGCCCTCGGTCACGTTCTGGCGGGTCATCTCCACCAGGCCCAGCGGCGAGATCTCCACCACGTAGGTCTTGGTGCGGTCCTCGTCGAGAGCCTTTCGCAGGGTCGTCAGCACCGTCTCGCGGTTGCGCGAGCGCGACATGTCGATGAAGTCGATGACGATGATCCCGCCGATGTCGCGCAGCCTCAGCTGGCGCACGACCTCCTCGGCGGACTCGAGGTTGGTCCTGACGATGGTGTCCTCGAGGCGGGCGCCCTTGCCGCGGCCGATGAAGGAGCCGGAGTTCACGTCGATCACCGTCATCGCCTCGGCGTAGTCGATCATCAGGTAGCCGCCGCTGGGCAGGTCGACCCGGCGGGAGAGCGTGGACTGGATGGCCTCCTCCGCGCCGTAGCGCTCGAACAGCGGCTCCTCGCCCTTGTAGAGCTCCAGGCGCTCGAGCAGCTCGGGCGCGGTCCGCGTGAAAAAGGACTCGAGGCGGTGGTGCTGCTTGGGGTCGTCCACGATCGCGCGCTCGAACTGGCCCGAGAAGATGTCGCGGGCCACGCGCACCGACAGGTCGGCCTCCTGGAAGACCATGGCCGGTGCCGGCGTCTCCTCAGCTCGCTTGCACAGCACCTCGTGGAGCTTGTGCAGGTACTTGATCTCGCGCTCGAAGTCCTCGCGCTTGCCGCCTTGGGCAGCGGTGCGAATGATCGCCCCGCCTCCCTGCAGGTCGATCTTCCCCGCGGCCTTGCGCAGACGGTCGCGCTCACCGTCGGTGAGCCGGCGAGAGACGCCGACGCCCTCGCCTTGGGGCACATAGACCAACAGCCGCCCCGCGATCGACAGCTGCATGGACAGGCGCGGGCCCTTCGTCTTCAGTGGGTCCTTGACCGCCTGGACGAGCACCTCCTGGCCGGGCTTGAGCAGCTCGGTGATCTGCTTGCCCTTGCCCCGGCCTCCGCGCCCGCGGCGGGCCACCTCGACGCCGGGGATGACGACGTCGTCTGCGTGCAGGAAGCCGTTCTTGTCGAGGCCGGTGTCCACGAAGGCGGCCTCCAAGCCGCCGAGGACGTTGTCGACCTTGCCTTTGTAGATGTTGCCGACTATCGAGCCCGAGCCGCGGCGCTCGATGTAGAGCTCAGCGACGCGGGGGTCTGCTGACTTGCGTCCATCCTCGGACTCGAGGATGGCTACGCGGGTTTCGCCACGGTCCGCCGTGACGAGCAGTTGCTTCTTCAAGGGTTTTCTTTCCTCTCATAAGGCTAGGTCCCTGCCCTTGGCGAAAGCAGCGTCGCGCGCCTGCGCGTGTATGGACTGCAGGAGGCCGAGGGCCAGGAGGGTCACGATCACCGACGAGCCGCCGTACGAGACGAGCGGCAGGGTGATGCCGGTGATGGGCATGATCCCAATGGTCATACCGACGTTAACGAACAGCTGGAACATGAGCATGGCCGTGATCCCGCCGGCCAGCAAGGTGCCGTAGAGGTTCTTCGCCATGGTCAGGATCCGCAGCGCCCTCCATATCAAGAGCGCGAACAGGGACAGCACGATCGCCGTCCCAACGAAGCCGAACTCCTCGCCGACCACGCTGAACACGAAGTCGGTGTGGTGCTCGGGCAGGAAGTCGAGCTTGGTCTGGGTGGCCAGGTCGCCCCGGCCGGTCTTGCCTCCGGAGCCGATCGCGGTCAGTGACTGGTTGACCTGATAGCCCTGCTCGCGCGGGTTCTCCGTCGGGTCGAGGAAGGCGGTGAGGCGGTCCATCTGGTAGGGCTTGAGCACCTCCACTCCGGCTGCGGGGGCCGCCACCAGCACCAGGACGATGGCCACGCCGGCGAGGGCGGCGAGAGCAGCGAAGTGGGTCCACTTGGTGCCGGCCACGAACAGGCAGGCGGTCACCACGGCCAGGTAGACCAGGCCCGAGCCGAGGTCGGGCTGCGCGATGACCAGCATCGCCGGGAAGACCGCCATCAGCACCGCCCGGCTGGTGGTATCGCGGTCCCCCAGGCGCCGCACACGATCCACCAGGAAGCCCGACAAGGCCAGAATGAGAAGCAGCTTGCCGAGCTCGGAGGCCTGGAAGCTGAAGAACCCAAGCTCGATCGAGCGGGTGGAGCCGCGGGCCGAGACGCCCGCCAGCATCACCAGGAGAATCGAGGCGATCATCGCAACGTAGATCCCGGCCTTCCACTCGCGAAAGCGCGAGTAGTCCACCCGGGAGACGATCAGCATCAGGACCAGCCCGACGCCGAAGTAGGCCGACTGGCGGGTGAGGAAGTAGTAGGGACTGCCGTCGATGTCGCCCGTCGTGGCCGTGGCGATCGTGTAGAGGCTGCAGGCGATCAGGGCGAGGGTCGCGAGGAGCAGCAGCGGGTCGAGCCGGAACACGGGTACGCGCGGCTGGTCGCGGAAGTCGCGAACGGAGGTTCCGTAGGGAGATGCCTGCACGGTGGTCGGCACGCTAGCCGCTCGGGGCCATCAGTCGGGCGCGGTGCCGCCCTGCACCTGCTTCTTGGCATCGCCCTTGACGCCGAACAGCTCGCCCAGGATCCGGCGGGCCGCCGGTGCGGCCGTCTCGGCGCCGAAGCCGCCGGCCTCGAAGGTCACCGCCACGACGTACTTGGGGTTCGGATAGGGCGCCAGCGCCACGTACCAGGACTGGTCGGCGCGCCCGGCGCCCTTCTCCGCGGTGCCGGTCTTGCCGGCCACCGGCACGGGGAAGCCCTTGAAGACCGGGGTCGAGGTGCCGCCCGGGGCGCTGGCGGCGCCACGCAGGCCCTCCATGATCGCCTGGCGGTGCTCGGGCTTGATCTTCACCCGGCGCGGCGAGGGGGTCTCGAGCTGCTGGAGCGCCCGGCCGCCGGAGTCCTCGATGCGCTGGCCCAGACGCGGGCGCAGGACCCGCCCGCCGTTGGCCACAGTGGAATAAGCCACCGCCATCTGCAGCGGGTTGGCCGCCAGGTCGCCCTGGCCCACCGAGAGGTTGATGTTGTCGCCGACGCTCCAGGGACGGTCGGTCAGCTTCTTCTTGAACAGCTCGTTGCGCCACTTCGGGCTGGGGACGAAGCCGGGGGACTCCGACGGCAGGTCGATGCCCGTGCGGCGCCCGATGCCGAGCCTGCGCGCCCAGCGCTGCAGGAGCAGCCCATCGCCCGAGCCGTTGGCCTCGCGCCCCACGAGGTAGTAGTAGACGTCGCTGGAGACGGTGAGCGCCTTGCGCAGCGCCACCGGTCCGTTGACGACACCGCCGGCGTTCTGGAAGCGCACACCCCCCACGGTGATCGAGCCGCCGTCGTACTGGACGGTGTCGGGTGTGATCAGGCCGCCCTCCAGGCCCGCCACCGAGGTGATCAGCTTGTAGGTCGAGCCCGTGGGGTAGCCGCCCTGGGTCGCACGGTTGAACAGCGGCTTGCCGAGCTCCTCGGAGGACAGGCGCTTGAAGTCGCGCGGGCGGATGATCTTCGAGAAGAGGTTGGGGTCGAACGATGGCGTGCTGCCCAGGGCGACCATCTCGCCGTTGCGCACGTTCATCACCGCGAAGGCGCCCTTCGCGCCGCCGAGCGCCTGCTGGCCCACCTTCTGCACGCCCAGATCCACCGAGAGGCGCAGCTGGCGCCCCTGCACGGGCCGGCGCACCGCGAGCTCGCCTTTGAGGCTGCCGAGGGCATCCACCTGCACGCGCGAGGCGCCGTTCTTGCCGCGCAGGAAGCGGTCGTACTGATACTCGATGCCCGACTGGCCCACTCGGTCCCCGAGGCCCACGCCGCGGTAGCGCCGGTCCTTGAGCTGCTCCTTGGTGATCTCCCCCACCGTTCCGAAGAGGTGAGCGCCGATCTTCTTCTGGGGGTACTGACGCAGGAAGACGCGCTCGACCGTGACCCCGGGGAAATCGTTCTGGCGCTCGAGCAGGTAGGCCACCACGTTGGGCTTGACGTCCTGCTTGACCGTGGCCGCCGAGTAGGGCAGCGCCTTGAGCTGGTCGGAGACGCTGCGATCGATGCGCTTGGCACTCGAGCCGAGCACGCCCGCCAGGCGCTTGTACACCTCGCGGCGCCCACCCGGGTCGTCGGGCAGCTTGCCCGGGGTGACCTTCACGGCCAGGCCGGTGCGGTTGTCCACCAGCACGCGCCCGTCGCGGTCGACGACCTCGCCGCGCGGCGCCTGGACCTTGATCTCGCGCACCCGGTTGTCGTTGGCCTTGGCCTCGTACTTGTCGCCCGAGAGCACCTGCAGGTACCACAGGCGGAAGAAGATGACCCCGAAGGCGAGCAGGGCCACACCACCGATGAGGGCCACGCGAAAGGCCAGCTGAGGAGTGAGCGAGCGGCGGTTCTCTCCGTCGAGGTACATCAGACTTCCATCCCCCGGAGGCCAAGCGGGCCGGACTCGCGGGGGCTCTGGCGCCGGCGGTTGCGCTCGAGGGGATCGACCGCCAAGGAGGGACGGATCACGCGGCGCACGAGTCCGAAGAGGGGCAAGGCGATCAGTGTGTCGAGCACCACGGTCACGACCATCTCACGGAAGACGAGCCCGCTCACGCTGGCGGTCCCCACGTCGAGCATGAAGGAGACCGCGCCGAACGCAAGCACCCAGCCGACCGCCGCGGCCGCTCCGACCGGGATTGGCAGCAGGCCGTGCGAGGGATCGCGCAGCTCGCGGAAGCGCCCGACCCCGTAGCCGATGGCGCACAACACCAGCGAGGACGCGCCCATGGTCTGAGCGGCCAGCAGGTCCAACAGGAAACCCGCGGCGAAGCCCGTGGCCGCGCCGGGCACGCTGCCCGCGTAGTAGGCCACCCCGCCTACCACCAGCGGGGTCAGGTCGAAGTGCCCGCCGAGGACGCGCAGCTGGCCCAGCCCCGAAAGCTGGATGACCACTGCGCCCAGCAGCAACAGGCCGACGCGCAAGAAGGCTCCCGGGGTGGGGCTCACGGCGACGGCACCCCGGCGCGTGCGCCCGGGCGCTTGGTGAGCACCTGCACGAAGTCGATTCGGCGCAGGTCGGCGAACGGCTTGAGGTGCACGCGCTGGTAGAGCTCGACCTCATCGAGGTCCACGCGGGATACGCGTCCGACGGGAATGCCGCGGGGGAAGATCGACTTGACCTCGTCGGAGGCGAAGCCCGACGTCACGACCGTGCCGCCCCGGCGGACACGACGGCCCTTCTGCACGAAGTCCAGCAGCAGGTCGTCGGGCTTGCCCACCTCGGGCTTGATGATCCCGTTGGCGCCGTTGGGCACCACCTGGGCCGAGACGGCGCTCGAGGAGTCGGTGATCAGCGTGACCTGGGCGCTGCCCCCGGAGACCTGGGTGACCTTTCCGGCCAACCCGCCGGCCGCTATCACCGGCTGGTCGGGGCGGATGCCGTCGCTGCGGCCTTTGTCGACCCTGATCGACGAGTACCAGACCGTGGGCGAGCGCGCGATGACGCGCGCGGCGACAGGGTTCGTGGCGCCCGGGAAGCCGTCCGTGCGGCGCAGGCCCACCAGGCCCCGCAGCTGATCGGCGTCGCGGCGCGCGGTCTGGCGAGTGGCCAGCTCCTTGCGCAGGCCGGCGACCTCGTCGCGCAGCTGCTCGTTGTCGTCCTTGGCGTCGAAGGTGTCCCCGAGCCAGCCAAAGAGGTCTCGCACCGGCTTGAGCGCGCGGTTCGCGCCGGTCTCGATCGGCGAGACGACGTCCTGCGCACCGCGCTGGATCGCGCCCAGGGGACCACCACTCGAGAACGACATGGTGATCAGCACCATCGAGGCCGCCACGAAGGCGACCAGCGCCGCCCGGCGGCGCCGGATTGTCTTGCGGTCGAACATCTTGCCTCGGGAACCTCCGAGGGCCCAGGGCGCCTAGCGGCGCCGGTTGTTTCGGGATTGCTTGTTGGCGCGGTGTATCGCCTCGAACTCCTCGAGGCTGCGGCCCGACCCCACCGCCACGCAGGTGAGCGGCGAGTCGGCCAAGTGGGCGGGCATCTGCGTCTCGTCGCGCAGACGCTCGTCGAGACCCTGCAGAAGCGATCCCCCGCCCGCGAGCATGATCCCGCGGTCCATGATGTCCGAGGCCAGCTCGGGCGGGGTGCGGTCGAGGGTCTCCTTCACGGCATCGATGATGGCCGTCACGGTCTCCTCGAGAGCGAGGCGCACCTCTTCGCTGGTGAGCACGATCGTCTTGGGCAGCCCCGACACCAGGTCGCGGCCGCGGATCTCGGCCTGGACCTCCTCGTCGAGCGGGAAGGCCGAGCCGATCTCGAGCTTGACCTCCTCCGCGGTGGACTGTCCGATCATCAGCTTGTACTCGCGCTTGACGTAGTTGATGATCGCCTCGTCGAGCTCGTCGCCCCCGATGCGGATCGACTGGGAGACGACGATGCCGCCCAGCGAGATCACCGCCACCTCACTGGTGCCCCCACCGATGTCGACGACCATGTTGCCCGTGGGCTCGCCGACCGGCAGCCCGGCACCGATTGCGGCAGCCATGGGCTCCTCGATGAGGTACGCCTGTCGGGCGCCGGCGCTCAGGCAAGCCTCCTCGACGGCGCGCTTCTCGACCCCGGTCACGCCGGAAGGCACGCAGACCACCACGCGCGGGTGAGCCCAACGGTTCTGGTGGACCTTCTGGATGAAGTGGCGCAGCATCTGCTCGGTCACGTCGAAGTCGGCGATCACGCCGTCCTTCAGCGGCCGGATGGCCTGGATCGTTCCGGGGGTCCGGCCCAGCATCCGCTTGGCTTCGATGCCCACGGCGTGGACCTCGGCCGATCGCGAGTCGATGGCCACCACGGACGGCTCGGAGAGCACGATCCCGCGCCCCCGCACGTATACGAGGGTGTTGGCGGTGCCGAGATCGACCGCCATGTCGCGGCCGCCCATGCCGGTGAGGTAGGAGAAGAAGCCCATGGAGACGGTCTGAGGATAGGGCGCAGGTCCGGACGCGCCCATTAACGAGCAGGAACGCGTGCACGCAACCGAGGACGAAAGCCCAGCCCGCGACTGCATTGTATCCGTTTACGGGCGAGAAACCCGAGCACGAGACGAGCCCGTCTCACCCGGTCTCCCCGAGGAGCTCGGGCGCCAGCCCGAGCAGCGTGGCCACCGGCAGGCCGACCACGTTGAGGTAGTCGCCCTCGATCCCTTCCACCAGCGCGGCGCCGCGGCCCTGGATGGCGTAGCCGCCGGCGCGCTCACGCCACTCGCCGCTGTCCAGGTACCAGGCCAGCAGCGCCTCGCTCAGGGCGCGGAAGCGGACCGTGGTCACGGCCAGCCCGGTCCGCTCGCGGCCGGCGGGCCCGATCAGGGCCACTGCGCTGAGCACCCGGTGCTCGCGGTCGGCCAGGCGGCGCAGGCCAGCCTCGGCCTCCGCGCGGTCGGCCGGCTTGCCGTAGGCACGCCCGTCGCAGACCACGGCGGTGTCCACGCCGAGCACGAGCTCTCCCGCGACGGCGCGGGCCTTGCGCAGCGCGTTCTCGAGCACGACCGCTCGCGGCTCTCCTTCGCTGAGCTCATCGACCTCGGGCACGTCCACCACGAACCGAACGGCGAGCTGCGCCAGGATGGCTCGGCGCTGGGGCGAGCGGGAGGCGAGTACCAGCTCGCCCGTCCAGCGCTCAGCCACCGGCGGCCGAGAACAGGTCCGCGAGGCCCCTCCGCCGCCGGCGCCCTCCACTACAGCTCTGGGAAGAAGAGGCCCGTCTCGCGCTGGGCGGACTCGGCGGAGTCCGAGCCGTGCACCAGGTTGGCCTGCACCTCGAGGCCGAAGTCGCCGCGGATGGACCCCGTGGTGGCCTCAAGCGGGTTGGTCGCGCCGATCAGCTGTCGGGCGGCGGTCACGGCCTCGTGGCCCTCGAGCACCATCGCGACCAGGGGTCCACCGGTGATGAAGTCCACCAGCTCGCCGAAGAAGGGCCTCTCCTTGTGCTCGTCGTAGTGGCGCTCGGCCAGGTCGCGCTCGACGGTCATCTGCTTGAGCGCCACCAGCGTCAGCCCCTTGCGCTCGAAGCGGGCGATGATCTCCCCCGTCAGGCCGCGCGCGAAGGCATCGGGCTTGACCAGGATCAGGGTCCTGTCCATTCGGGACTCCTCTCGGTCTGTGTCTAGCTGCTGGCCGGCGGGCGGGCGGGTGGGCGTTCGGCATCTTCCCCGTCAGGGCGCGGCTGGCGCGCGGCCGGCCGGCCCTTTTTGGAGGCAGGGGCCGCGTTTGTGGGCGGAGCTGCGTTCGCGGGAGAGCCTGCGTTCGCGGGCCGCCTGGGCGGCTGGGCATCGGCCTGCCGCTGGGGCTGTCCAGCACCCGGCTGACGGGGCGCGGCCTGTCCTTGGCGGGGGGGCTGCCCGCCGGCGGGCTGGCGGGCCGCCTGGCCACCCTGGGCCGGCCGGCTCGCCGGGGCTTGGGCAGGCTCACGAGCGGCCGCGACACCGGGTGCCCGTACCCGGCGCTCGCGCCTGCGCGGCTGGGCGGGCGCCTGGCCCACCTCCGCCTCGCAGTAGGGACAGATCTTCCAGCGCGGGTCGAGGGGCTTGCCGCACACCGTGCACGGCTCCTTGAGGCGGCGCAGGCAGCTCGGACAGCGCAGGAAGCCGGGCTCGACGTCGAAGTCGCAGTGCCGGCAGGTGTCCCGGCGCACGCTGTTGAGACGAGCCTCCGCGGCGGCGATCTCGAGCTCGCGCTCGTGCACATCGTCCAGGTACTCCGGCGGGCGGACGATGAGGTAGATGATGGTCCCGATGAACGGGAACAGCGACGCGGCGGTGGCGCAGCCCACCAGCATCGGGTCGGCTATCCGCCGGCGGGCGTCCGCGTAGGTCCAGAAGAGCAGCGCAAGGTAGAGCACGAGAAGCGACAGGGCGAGCAGGTTGACCACGAGGTTCAACCCGTCGTTCTCGATGCCGAAAAGGGCCAGCGGGGCCATGAGCAGCGACAAGGTTAGCCCGTATGGGGCGTCCCGCCCGACCTTGGGAGCCAGGGCCCTTCAGGCGCCGTAATCGGGCGGTATCCCCGGATTCCCTACAGGAACAGGCGCCCAAGCAGATAGCCGACGGTGAAGAAGACGAGGATCACAGCCGCCACGATCACGGCCACGAGGCCGATCATGGGCAGGAAGCTCGGCCCTTCGTCGCGGTCCATGGCAGCCCATCCTGCCAGCCTTGGTCAAGCGGCGGGCTAGAGCGTCGAAGCCCTGGCCGCGTCGTCTTGGCGCACCAGGTCGCCCACCAGGTAGATCGAGCCGGTCGCGGTGACCGCCCCGCCGGAGCCCGCCAGCTCCCGCGCCCGCTCCAGGGCGCGGCGAGGCTCGGCCACCGTCTCGGCCTCGGGCCCGTCGAGTTGGCCCACGAGGCTGGCAAGCGTGCCGGGCGAAAGCGCGCGAGGGTTGGCGCAGCGGGTCAGCACCAGGCAGTCGAAGGCCGGTAGCAGCGCGTTCAGCATCCCTGCAGCGTCCTTGTCCTCGAGGATCGACAGCACGCCTACGCGGGGCCGGCGATCGCCGACGACCTCGGGCAGTGCCTCCGCCAGCGCTCGCGCGCCCGGAGGGTTGTGGGCCCCGTCGATCACGGTGAGCGGACTCTCTCCCACCACCTCGAGCCGCCCCGCGATGCGGGTCTCGGCGCCGGCCCGCGCCACCGCCTCGGGATCGAGCGGGCGGCCCAGGAAAGCCTCGGCGGCGGCGGCGGCGGCGGAGAAGTTCTGGCGCTGGAACAAGCCGAGGGCTCTGAGCGCCGGGGGCGCCTCGCCCGAGGCGAAGGCCAGGCGCGCGTGTCGCTGGGCGGCCACGCGCTCAGCCGCGGCTCGGGCGTCCGGGCCGAGCGCGCCCGCCACCAACGTCGAGTGGTCGCGCACCACGGCCAGCTTCTCCTCGGCGATGTCGCGCACGGTGGGCCCCAGCCAGCGGGTGTGCTCGAGGCCGACCCCGGTGAGCACCTGCACCCGTGAGGGGATCACGTTGGTGGCGTCGTAGCGCCCGCCCAGCCCGGCCTCCACCACGGCCACGTCCACCCCGCGCCGGGCCAGCTCGTGGTAGGCGGCCGCGGTGAGCACCTCGAACTGGGTGACGCGATCGTCGCCGTCCAGCGTGCGCTCGACCAGCTCCGCGGCGTGGGCCGCCCGGGTCACCGCCGCGCCGAGCTCGCCGGGCTCCAATGGCTGCTCGTCGATCTCGATGCGCTCGCGGAAGGAGCCCAGGTGCGGCGAGGTATAGGAGCCGGTGCTCAGCCCGTGGCGGCGCAGGATCGCGGCGAGGAAGCGGACCGTGGACGACTTCCCGTTGGTGCCCACCACGTGCACGCTCGCGAACCGCCGCTGGGGCATGCCCAGGGCCGTCATCAGCCGGTGCATGCGGTCCAGGCCGAAGCGCATCCCGAACAGCTCGAGGCCGAGGAGGTGCTCCTCGGCCTCGCGTAGGTTCACGTGCGCGCGGCGTCGAGCGCGGCGCGGTACTCGGCCAGCTTCGCCCGCTCGGCCTCGACCACCTCGGCCGGCGCTCGCTCGGTGAAGCGCTCGTTGGCCAGCTTGCGCTCCAACCGGTCGATCTCGCCCTCGAGCTTCTCGCACCTCGCCGCCACCCGCCGGCGCGCCTCCTCGGGGTCGAAGGCGTCGGAGGGCAGGATGCCAACCGCGCCGCCGGGCACCCGCACCTCGGCCACCGCCTCGTCGCCGTCAGGCGCAAGGGTGAGCCGTGCCAGGCGCGCAAGCTGCTCTTCGAGCCCGTCGTAGCCGGCGGCCTCCATCCGCACGGGGATCGCCACCGACGCCTTGGCGCCCACCTCGTCGCGGTAGCGGCGCAGCTCGGTGACCGCCTCGATCAGCCGCCCCACGCGCGCCTCGGCCTCCTCGTCGACGCGGGCGTGGTCGGCCTCGGGCCAGGCCGCCAGCGCGAGCAGGCCGCGCTCGCCGGGCAGGAACGACCACACCTCCTCGGTCACGAACGGCATCGCCGGGTGCAGCAGGGCGAGCACGCGCTCGAGCGCGTGCAGCAGCACGGCCGAGACGGCGCCGTTGTCCTCGCAGTACAGGCGCGGCTTGGCCAGCTCGAGATACCAGTCGCACAGCTCAGACCAGAAGCCGTCGTAGAGCTCGAGCGTGGCGCGGGAGAGCTCGAAGCCGTCCACCAGGCCCGACGTGCTCTCGGTGAGCCGCTCGAGACGCGAGACGATCCAGCGGTCCTCCACCGTCTCGACGGCGTCCGGGTCGGGCCTGGCCTCGGGCGACACCCCGAGGAGCACCAGCCGTGAGGCGTTCCAGAGCTTGTTGGCCAAGTCGCGGCCCTGCTGCACCCGCTGAGCAGAGAAGCGGACATCCTGAGTCGAGGACATGGCCAGCAGCCCGAAGCGCACGGCGTCGGCGCCGTGCTCGTCGATCTCCTGGATCGGGTCGATCCCGGTGCCCAGCGACTTCGACATCCGCCGACCGTCGGGCGCCTGGATGACCGAGTGGATCGGGACATCGGTGAACGGCGCCCGGCCGGTGAACTCCAACCCGAACATGACCATTCGGGCCACCCAGAGGAAGATGATGTCGCGCGCCGTCGAGAGGACGTCGGTCGGGTAGAAGGCGCGCAGCTCGGGCGTCTCCTCGGGCCAGCCCAGCGTGGCGAAGGGCCACAGCGCCGAGGAGAACCAGGTGTCGAGCACATCGGGGTCGCGCGACCAGCCCTCGCCCTGCGGGGGCTCGGTGCCCACGTACTGCTCGTCGCCGCGGTACCAGACCGGCAGCTGGTGGCCCCACCACAGCTGGCGCGAGATGCACCAGGGCCTGATCTTCTCCAACCAGTCGAGGTAGACGCCGGTCCACGGCTTCTCGGGATGGAAGCGCAGGCTGCCGGCGCGCACCACGTCGATGGCCGGGCCGGCGAGCCTGGTCACGTCACAGAACCACTGGAGCGAGATCAGCGGCTCGATGCGCATCCCCGAGCGGTGCGAGTGGGGAACATCGTGCTCCCAGGGCCGCGTGCCCGAGATTCGGTCCTCCTCGCGAAGGGCGGCCACCACCTCGCTGCGGGCCTCCTCGACGGTCATGCCCGCGAAGCGCTCGCCGGCCCCCGGCGCCATACGCCCGTCCTCACCGATCGCGCTGATCTCGTCGAGGCGGTGGCGACGCCCGATCTCGAAGTCGTTGGGGTCGTGGCCCGGAGTGATCTTGAGCGCGCCGGTGCCGAACCCCGGGTCCACGTAGTCGTCGGCGATGATCGGGAGCCGGCGCCCGACGATCGGCAGGATCGCCGCCTCACCCACCAGGCGCGTGTAGCGCTCGTCGGTGGGGTTCACCGCGATCGCGGTGTCGGCCAGCATGGTCTCCGGTCGCACGGTGGCCACCGTCACCGAGCCGGCGCCGGACTCGAGTGGGTAGTCGATCGAGTAGAGCGTGTCCTCCACCCAGCGCTGCTCGACCTCGAGGTCGGAGATCGCCGAGCCCGTTCCGGGATCCCAGTTGACCATGTAGTTGTCGCGGTAGACGAGCCCCTTCTCGTGCAGCTTCACGAAGACGTGCGCCACTGCGCGCGCGTACCGGTCGTCCATCGTGAAGCGCTCGTCGGCGTAGTCCAATGAGGCGCCGAGGCGCTGGAACTGCTCGGTGATGCGCGAGCCGTACTGCTCGCGCCACTCCCACACGCGCTCGGCGAACCCCTCACGGCCGAGCTCCTCGCGGCTGGTGCCCTCCGCGCGAAGCTGCTCCTCGACCTTGACCTGCGTGGCGATCCCGGCGTGGTCGGTGCCATAGATCCACTTGGTCGGCTTGCCGCGCATGCGCGCCACGCGGGCGCACACGTCCTGGATGGACGCGTTCAGCGCGTGGCCCATGTGCAGCTCGCCCGTCACGTTCGGGGGCGGCACGGCGATGGAGAAGCTCAGCGACCCATCGCCCTCGGGCTCGGGGCGAAAGGCCCCCGCCTCCTCCCAGCGCCGCCACACCCTCGCCTCGGCCTCTGCGGGCTCGTAGCGCTTGCGCTCCTCAAGCTGCTTGAGGCGGTCGGTGGGCGGCATCGTGGGTCAGTGTAGGTCGTCCGCTGATATCAGGTTTACTCTATAGTATATTTAGACTATGAGCGCGAGCGCAGCTACCGTCCGCACGGCCCGGCTCGCGGCGGGCCTGACCCAAGCTGAGCTGGCCGACCGCCTCGGCAAGAGCCAGGCCAGCGTGGCCGCCCTCGAGCGCCCAGGGGCAAATCCCACCCTGCAGAGCCTCCAGGGGACGATGCATGCCACGGGCCACCGTCTCGAGCTGCGCGCAGTGCCCGAGCGGTCGAGCGTCGACGAGACCCTGATCGCATCGAACCTCCGGCGGACTCCCGCCGAGCGGCTCAGGAACTTCGAGTCGGCCCATCGCTCCATGGCGCAGCTGCGAGAGCTCGCCCGCCGCTCCGATGGCTGAGTTTCAGCTCGAACGGCTGCTCCGCCACCTGACCGGGCGGGGGATCGATTTCGTCGTGATCGGGGGAATCGCCGCAGCGCTGCTGGGGTCAGCGCACGACACCTTCGACCTCGATATCTGCCCGGCCACGGACAGCGAGAATCTGGACCAGCTCGGGTCGGCGCTCCTCGAGCTCGACGTGCGCCTGCGCGGAATCGAGGAATCGGTGCCGTTCGTATCCGACGGCGCCTCGCTCGCAAGGAGGGAGATCCTGACCCTCGAGACATCTGCCGGCCCGCTGGACGTGCGGATGCGGCCCGACGGCAGTCCGCCCTACGCGCAACTGCGCAGACGGGCCGAGCGCAAGGACCTCGGCGACTTCCAGGTGCTGGTGGCCGGAGTGGACGACCTGATCGCGATGAAGAGCTCGGCCGGGCGGCCCAAGGACCTGATCGTGGTCGAGGAGCTCGAGGCGATCAAGCGCCTGCGGCGACGGCTCGGCAAGGACGGGTGAGCGGGCCGGCCTGTGGCTAGGCCGACTCAGCCGCGGCGTCGTCGGCGGGCTCGTCGTCCGCCGCCTCGGTGACAAGGGTGGGCGCGAGGTTGCGCTCGATGGTCTCCTTGGTCACCACGCACTTCTTTACGTCGCGCCGTGAGGGCAGCTCGAACTGCACCTCGAGCAGCGCCTCCTCGAGGATGGAGCGCAGGCCGCGGGCGCCGGTCTCGCGCTCGAGGGCCTTGGTGGCCACCGCGTTGAGCGAGTCATCGGCGAACACCAGCTCGATGTCGTCGAAGCTGAAGAAGCGCTCGAACTGCTTGACGAGCGCGTTTCGCGGCTCGGTCAGGATCGTGACCAGGTCCTCCTGCTGGAGCTGGTGGATGACCGAGAGGACCGGGAGGCGGCCGATGAACTCGGGGATCAGCCCGTACTCCACGAGGTCCTCGGGCAACACCTGCTCGTAGAGCTCGCCGGCGTCCTTGTCCTTTTTCGACGTCACGTTCGCGCCGAAGCCCACGCCCTTGTGGCCGATGCGCCGCTCGATCACCTTGTCCAGCTCGGCGAACGCGCCGCCGCAGATGAACAGGATGTTCGTGGTGTCGATGGTGAGGAACTCCTGGTGGGGGTGCTTGCGCCCGCCTTGGGGCGGCACCGAGGCGGTCGTGCCCTCGAGGATCTTCAGCAGCGCTTGCTGGACCCCCTCACCGGAGACGTCGCGCGTGATCGACGGGTTGTCGGCCTTGCGGGCGATCTTGTCGACCTCGTCGATGTAGATGATCCCCGTCTCGGCCTTCTTGACGTCGAAGTCGGCGGCCTGGATGAGCTTGAGGAGGATGTTCTCCACGTCCTCGCCCACGTAGCCGGCCTCCGTCAGCGCCGTCGCGTCGGCGATGGCGAAGGGGACGTTGAGGATCTTGGCCAGCGTCTGGGCCAGCAGGGTCTTGCCGCAACCGGTGGGGCCGAGCAGGAGGATGTTGGACTTCTGCAGCTCGAGGTCACCCTCGGCGCTTTCGCGCTGCATCATCTGCACGCGCTTGTAGTGGTTGTAGACGGCGACCGAAAGCGCCCGCTTGGCCGGGTCCTGGCCGACCACGTACTCCTGGAGGACGGAGTTGATCTCCTTGGGCTTGGGGAGGTTTTCGAGGTCGAACGAGGAGGGGCCCGTCAGCTCCTCGTCGATGATCTCGTTGCAGAGATCGATGCACTCGTCGCAGATGTAGACGCCGGGACCGGCGATCAGCTTCTTTACCTGGCGCTGGGACTTACCGCAGAAGGAGCAGAGCAGCTGCTCGTTGGAGTCCGTAGGACGCGCCACGAGGCCCTTACACCGCCGGCTCGATCACCCGGTCGATCAGCGAGTAGTCCTTTGCCTCCTCGGCGGACATGAAGTAGTCACGCTCGGTGTC
>Ga0208612_1000454_pt1 | contig 17971 bp, 14 predicted proteins | sample AntDryMetagUQ889_FD_188089 | JGI IMG/M metagenome (GOLD analysis project Ga0208612, IMG submission 188089) | Polar desert microbial communities from Antarctic Dry Valleys - UQ889 (SPAdes) | ecosystem: Environmental > Terrestrial > Soil > Desert | place: Antarctic Dry Valleys | collected 2008-12-31 | reverse complement strand
GCCCGTTCCGGCGGGGCGGCTCGACGTGACCGGCGCATACCCCGTGCTGCGCCGCGCGCTGTTCGCCTCCGCCCCCGACGGCGTCGACGATCCCCACGTGGTGCTGCTCTCCGACGGCCCGGCCAACAGCGCCTGGCACGAGCACGAGCAGATGGGCGCCGAGATGGGAGTCACGGTGGTCACCCGCGATGAGCTGAGCGTTCGCGCCGGTCGCGTGCACGCCCGCCCGGAGGGAGGAAGCGACCGCATCGTGGACGTGCTCTACCGCCGCACCGACGAGGATCGGCTGCGCGACGAGGAGGGGCGGCCCACCTGGTTCGCGGACCTGGTGCTCGACCCGATCCGTCGCCGGACGCTGACGGTGGTGAACCGCCCCGGGGCCGGGCTGGCCGACGACAAGCTCGTGCATGCCTACGTCGAGGAGATGGTGCGCTTTCACCTCGGCGAGGAGCCGCTGCTGCCATCCGTGCGCACCTACGATCTCGGAGATGCCGACCAGCTCGCCGAGGCGCTGGAGCGCCTGGGCGACCTGGTGGTCAAGCCACGCGACGGCTACGGGGGAGCGGGCGTGGTCGTCTGCCGCTTCGCCACCGCCGAGGACCGCCGTGCCGTGACGCGGAAGGTCCGCGACGATCCCGACTCCTATATCGCCCAGGAGACCGTCATGCTGTCCACCCATCCCACGGTGATCGAGGGCCGTCTGGAGCCCCGGCACGTGGACCTGCGACCGTTCGTGGTCGGAGGGGGCGACTCGTCCACGGCCGTCCCCGGCGCCCTGACCAGGGTGGCCTTCGGCGCGGGCGAGCTCGTGGTGAACAGTTCCCGCAACGGAGGAGGCAAGGACACGTGGGTGATGGGTTGAGGCCGTTGATCGCCGTGACCACGTCGGAGATGCGCAGCGCCGGGGAGGTGCGGCAGACCGACCAGGGCGATCCGCCGCAGGTGGAGATGGCCCTGGGCCTGCCCTACCTTCGCGCCGTGGAGGCCGCCGGAGGCCTGCCCCTGGTCGTGCCGCCGATGGACCTGGAGGCCGTGAAGCCGCTGCTGGCCCAGGTGGCCGGGGTCTGCCTGTCGGGCGGCCCCGACCTGGACCCGGTCGCCTACGGCGCCGAGCCCGACCCGTCGCTGGGACCGGTCAACGACGCCCTCGACCGCTTCGAGATCGAGCTGGCCCGCCAGGCCGACGCGCGGGGGCTGCCGCTGCTGGCCATATGCCGGGGCATGCAGACCCTCAACGTGGCCCGCGGGGGCACCCTTCACCAGCACCTGCCCGATCGTCCCGGGGCCACGACCGCTCACCGCCAGAGCGAGCCGGGGACCGAGGTCACCCACGGAGTCCGGATCGCGGAGGGAAGCCGGCTGGCCTCGATGATGGAGTCTCAGGTGGCCGAGGTCAACTCCTTCCACCATCAGGCGATCGACAGGCTGGGTGGTGGCCTGCGGGCCGTGGCCTGGTCCACCGACGGCGTGATCGAGGGCGTGGAGGCGCCGGCGCGGGACTTCCTGGTCGGGGTGCAGTGGCACGCCGAGACCCTGACCGACCGGCCCGAGCAGAGTGCGCTGTTCGGCGGCCTGGTGCACGCCGCGTCGCGGCCCGGCGCTCGGAGCTCCCGGATCGAGAGCGCGGCGTGACCGAGCTGCCCGACTGGGCCGAGTGGAGGCCCGGCAGCGAGTACACGCTGGGCCTGGAGGAGGAGGTCATGCTGCTGAACCCCCACGACTGGTCGCTGGCCCAGCAGATGGACCGGGTGTTGCCTCTGCTGTCGTCGCAGCTGTCGGCTCACGTGACGGCCGAGACCCACCGGTCGGCGCTGGAGCTAAACACCGGTGTCCACCCGACCGCCGGCGAGGCGACCTCGGAGATGCTCGAGCTGCGCCGGACGCTGGAAGACGAGCTCTCGCCGCTGGGCCTGCGCTGCGCCAGCGCGGCCACGCATCCCTTCACGGTGTGGCACGAGACGGTCCTCTCCACCGGCCCGCGTTACGACCTCGTCTCCGGCTCGATGCGCGAGCTGGCCCGGCGCGAGCCCACGTTCGCCCTGCACGTGCACGTAGGGGTCCCCGACCCCGAACAGGGCATTCAGCTGGTCAACCGCATGCGCGCGCACCTCCCGCTGCTGCTCGCCCTGTCTGTCAACTCACCCTTTTGGCAAGGTCGTGACACCGGCCTGGCCTCGGCCCGCACGCCTTTGTTCCAGGCGTTTCCGCGCGTGGGCATCCCGCGCGCCTTCGGCGACTACGAGGACTGGGTCGAGACGGTCGCCCTGTTGATTCGCTGCGAAGCCTTTCCCGACCCCACCTTCCTGTGGTGGGACGTGCGCCCGCAGCCCCGCTTCGGGACGGTCGAGGTGCGCATCCTGGACGCCCAGATGACGGTGACCGAGACGGCGGCGCTGACCGCGCTGGTGCAGTGCATCGCCCGGCTGGAGACCCAGGAGGGAGTCGCGTCCGAGCAGCTCGTGCGAAAGCGTGAGGTGCTGGAGGAGAACCGCTTCATCGCGGCTCGGGACGGCATGAGCGGGGAATTCATAGATCCCGACGAGGAGTGCCGGAAGGGGGCCGGGGAGCTGCTGGAGGAATTGCTGGACGCCTGCCGACCCCATGCCCAGGATCTGGGCTGCGAGGCCGAGCTGGAGCCGATCCCCTCGATGGCGCGCGCCACGGGGGCGAGCCGCCAGCTGGAGATGGCCCGCGGGCCGGCGCGGCTGCCGGGGCTCGTGTCGCGGTTGGCCGACGCCTTCGGACACGAAGGCCTCGTCGAGGTCGAGCAGACCCTGCGCGACCCGCGCGCCGAACGCCCTTAGGCGACTCCCGGCTCGGCCCCGAGCACGTGGTCGACGGCGGCCCGAGCCGCTCGGAGCCACCCACTGGGGTCTGTCGGGCCTTCCTCGATCACCGCCACCGGCATCATGCTGGCCTCGCCCGCCTGGCGTGTGAGCTCGGCGCCGTCCCGAAACAGCGATGCGTCGACCGTGCCCGCTCCCTCGTAGACCAGGCCGCGCACACCGCTGTCCACCAGCTTGGCGAGCAGGCTGCGAAGGCGGTCGCCGTGAAGGGCCTCTACCTGCTCGGGGTCCCCACCGGCGCTTCCCATCAGCCAGCACACGACAGTCACGCCCGGCAACTGCATCAGCACGGTGCCCAGGCGGTCGGGATCGGCCTGAACGGCATCGGCGCCGACGGCCTCGATGGCGGTCAGGCGCCCGGGGTCACGGGTCGTACCACGCACGGCGTGGCCGGCGGCCCTCAGCTCGCGCGCCAGCCCCTGGCCGCGACACCCGCAGCCGACGATCAGGATCCGCGCCAGCTCAGGCCCCGCCGGGGTCCGAGGCGCGGTAGCGCTCTGCCTCGTCCTTGCGCCGTCGCTCGTCGCGCGCCACGTTCTCCCGGATGCCGCGCTCTGTGATCTCGGGACGCCCTGAGGCGCGGCGGCGCGCATTCTGGGCCTCGATCATCTGATCCACATCGTCGAGCTCGAGCTGTACCTCGAGATCCGGCGAGCGCGTGGGCCGCCAGTCGACCTGCTCGGCGCCGGAGCCGGGGTACCACTTGCCGATGCCAGGAAGATGCCCACCACCACGACCAGGGCGAAGAAGACGAACAGGCCGAACTCGTCCATCGCCGGAGGGTAGCCCGATCGTGCTAGCCCCCGACCCGCGCCCCCGTCGCTTGGGCCAGGCCGTTGGCCTTGGTGCTGATCGTGTTCGCCTTGTCGGGCAGGCGCATGCTCACGGCGGCCAGCGCCCGGGCGTCTTCCTTGCGCGCGGCGGCCACTACCCCGTCGACATCCTCGCGCGTGGTGTCCAGCGTGTCGGTCAGTGCCTTGGACTCCTGCTTGAGGTCGGCGGGGGTGTCGAGGGCACCGATCTGGCGGCTGAGGGTCCTCAGCTTCTTGCCCAGCGGCGCGAACCCGGCGGCCAGCTCGGCGTTGGTCTTGTTCTGGGACCCGTTGATCGTCCGGGCCAGGTCGTCGTTGACCTTGATCAGCCGCGTGTTCAGCGGGCTGTAGGCATCGATGTACTTGTCCTTCTCGCTTTGGCCGCAGCCTCCGAGGGAGGCCGCCAGCAGAGCGCCGCAGGACACGAGTGCGAAAAAGCGGGAGGACATCAAGGACCGCAAGCTATTGCCTGGCGCGGACGAAGGAAGGTCGGTCTCCGGGTTCCACCAGACGTTGGCGCACCCCCGCTGGCACAGGCGTGCAGCCAGCTACGCGCGGCCGCGCAGCACGAACTGCAGGATCCCGCCGTGGCGATAGTAGAGCCACTCGTTGGGCGTGTCGATTCGCACCCGCGCGGTGAGCTCGACCGGATCACCCCCGTCGTCCGGCGTTGCGGTGACCCCGAGCTCTGTGGCCCCGTCCTCGAGCGGCTCGAGGTCGAAGGCCTCGAACCCGGTCAGCCCGAGCGACTCGGCCGACTCGCCGTCTGCGAACTGCAGCGGCAGGATCCCCATCCCGACCAGGTTGGAGCGGTGGATGCGCTCGTAGCTCTCGGCGACCACGAAGCGGATGCCCAGCAGCAGCGGCCCCTTGGCCGCCCAGTCGCGCGACGAGCCCGAGCCGTATTCCTTGCCGGCCAGCACGCCCAGTGCAACGCCGTCGTCCTGGTACTCCATCGAGGCGTCGAAGATGAACTGCTCTCCGCCCCAGGAGGGATTTGGCATGGATGCCGAATCGCTCGAGGCCTTTCGCGTGTAGCCGCCCTCGGTGCCCGGGGCCAGCTGGTTGCGCAGCCGCACGTTGGCGAAGGTGCCGCGCATCATCACCTCGTGGTTGCCCCGGCGCGAGCCGTAGGAGTTGAACTCGTGCTGCTCGACGCCGTGGTCGAGCAGGTACTGGCCGCCGGGGGTGTCGCGCTTGATCGCCCCGGCCGGCGAGATGTGGTCGGTGGTCACCGAGTCGCCGAGCCGGGCGAGGATGCGGGCCCCCCTGATCGCAGAGAAGCCCTCGGGCGTCTCGGGCTCCATGCCGTCGAAGTAGGGCGGGCGCTTGACGTAGGTGGACTCGTCGTCCCAGACGTAGCGGTCGCCCTCGGGGACCTCGAGGCTCTCCCAGTTCTCGTCGCCCTCGAACACCTTGCCGTAGCTCTTGCGGAACATGTCGGACTCCACGGCGGACTCGATCTCGGCGTGGATCTCCTCCTGCGAGGGCCAGATGTCGCGGAGGTAGACGGGCCCGCCATCGGAGTCCTCGCCCAGCGGTTCCTCGTAGAGGTCGAGGTCCATCCGCCCGGCGAGGGCGTAGGCCACGCACAGCGGCGGCGAGGCCAGGTAGTTCATCTTCACCTCGGGGTGGATGCGCCCCTCGAAGTTGCGGTTGCCCGACAGCACCGAGCACACGGTCAGGCCCTCGGACTCGATCGCCTCCGAGATCTCCTCGGGCAGCGGACCGGAGTTGCCGATGCACGTGGTGCAGCCATAGCCGACCAGGTTGAAGCCGAGCTCCTCCAGCGGCTCGATCAGCCCGGAGCGCTCGTAGTAGTCCATGACCACCTTGGAGCCGGGGGCCAGCGAGGTCTTGACCCACGGCTTGCTGGACAGCCCCTTCTCCACCGCGTTCCGGGCCAGCAGGCCGGCCGCGAGCATGACCGCGGGGTTGGAGGTGTTGGTGCAGGAGGTGATCGCAGCGATCACCACCGCGCCATCGGCGAGCTCGAACTCCTCGTCGGCGTAGGACACCGGCGCGCTGTTGTGGGGCACGTCCTCGACGGCCACGTCGCCGTGCTGGCGGGGGGGCTCGGCATCCTCGTAGTCGTCCTGGCCGACCATCGTCGTGGGCGGGTCCGACGCCGGGAAGGATCCGTTGCCGCCGTTGCCGCCGTGGTCGCCGGGCTTGCCGTCTCGCTGGTCGGACAGCTCGCCCAGGAAGTCCCGGGCCGCGTTGGAGAGCGAGATCCGGTCCTGCGGGCGCTTGGGGCCGGCCAGCGACGGCTCCACCGTGGAGAGGTCCAGCTCCAGGGTGTCGGAGTAGGTGGGCTCCTCGGCGCTCTCGTCGTGAAACAGGCCCTGCTCGCGGGCATAGGCCTCCACGAGCTCGAGCTGCCCGGTGGGCCGGCCGGTGAACTCCAGGTAGCGCAGGGTCTCGGCGTCGACGGGGAAGATCGCGCAGGTGGAGCCGAACTCGGGGCTCATGTTGCCGATCGTGGCGCGGTCGGCCAGCGGCATGTTGGCCAGGCCGGGGCCGTGGAACTCCACGAAGCTGCCCACCACCCCGCGCCCGCGCAGCATCTGGGTCACGGTCAGCACCAGGTCGGTGGCGGTGGCGCCCTCGGGCAGCTCGCCCTCCATCCGGAATCCGACGACCCGGGGCAGAAGCATGGACACGGGCTGACCGAGCATGGCCGCCTCGGCCTCGATGCCGCCCACGCCCCAGCCCAGCACGCCGAGACCGTTGACCATCGTGGTGTGCGAGTCGGTCCCCACCAGGGTGTCGGGGAAGGCCTGCCCGTTCCGGGTGGTGACCACGCGGGCCAGGTACTCGAGGTTCACCTGGTGGCAGATGCCGGTGTTGGGCGGCACCACGGAGAAGTTGTCGAAAACCTTCTGGCCCCAGCGCAGGAAAGCGTAGCGCTCCTGGTTGCGCTCGAACTCCAGCTCGGCGTTCTTCTTGAAGGCGAGCTTCTCCGCGAAGGAGTCGACCTGGATCGAGTGGTCGATCACCAGCTCCACCGGCACCAGGGGATTGATCTGGGTGGCGTCGCCGCCCAGCTGCACCATCGCGTCGCGCATTGCGGCCAGGTCGACGATGGCCGGCACGCCGGTGAAGTCCTGCATCAGCACCCGGCTGGGCGTGTAGGCGATCTCGTGCGAGGGCTCGTCGGAGGCCGCCCACGTGGCCACCGACTCGATGCTCTGGGCGGTGACCGTCTCCCCGTCCTCGTGGCGGAGCAGGTTCTCCAGCAGCACCTTCAGCGAGTAGGGCAGGCGAGCCACGTCGAACTTCGACTGCAGCGCGTCGAGACGGAAGATCTCGTAGCTCTCCCCGCCGACGTCGAAGGTGGACCTGGCGCCGAAGCTGTCGGGATGGCTCACGGCTTCAACGCTACTAAGAACCTCGTTCGGTGCTCGCCCAGGGAGAGCCTCGGTGCGGTGCTCGCCCGACCGGCGATCCCTCTCCGTAGGGAGGACAAGCGGGCGGGGGCTCCTCTCGCTGGGCGCTCCGGGGTCAATCGCGCGGCACGGCCTCCCGCGCGGCCCGCCGAGCAGCGCCCGCGCTGGCCACCACCACCAGGCCGATGGCCACCGCCTCGCGCGCGGCCAGGCCCTCGCCCAGGACCACCAGCCCGGCCAGCGCCGCCATCGCCGGCTCGGTGCTCATCAGCACCCCGAAGACTCCCGAGGGCAGGCGCCGCAGCGCCTCCAGCTCGAGCGAGTAGGGGATGGCCGAGGACATCATCGCGACGAGCGTCCCGACCGCCAGCACCCGAGCGTCGAGCAGCGCGCCACCGGCTTCGAGAACGCCGACGGGCAGCAGCAGCGCCGCCCCCACCAGCATGGCCAGCGCCAGCCCCGCGCCGCCTGGGAAGACCTGGCCGACCCGCTCGCTGAGCAGGATGTAGGAGCCCCAGAACACGCCGGCCAGCAACGCCAGAGCGGCGCCCAGCGCGTCGATGCCGCTTCCACCCAGGTCGGCCAGCAGGAGAATGCCGGCGGCGGCGAGCGTGACCCACACCAGGTCGAGCGCCCGCCGCGACCCCAGCACGGCCACGGTCAGCGGCCCGGTGAACTCCAGGGTCACCGCCACCCCCAGCGGGATCCGGTCGATCGCCTCGTAGAAGGTGAGGTTCATGGCGGCCAGCGCCACGCCGAAGCCGAGCACGAGCAGCAGGTCACCGCGGGTGTGCCGGCGGATCGAGGGTCGCCACAGGCCGGCCAGCACGAGCGCCGCGAACAGCATTCGCAGGAACACGGCGCCGCCCGGTCCCACGTCGTCGAAGAGGCCCTTGGCGAACGAGGCGCCGAACTGGGTGGAGGCCACGCCGCCCAGCACCAGGAGCGGCGGCGGGATGGCGTCGATGGCCCGCCGCTCGATCACCAACCGGACGCTACTTCCCACGGGGCTGCCAGCATGGGGCCGCGTGCGCCCCCCTCTGATCGCGCTCGCCCTCGGGCTGATGCTCCTCGTCGCCACCGCCTCCGCGTCGGCGCAGAGCACCGGCGGCGCCCCCGCCGGCCCCCGTCCGAACATCGTGTTCGTGATGACCGACGACCAGACAGTCGAGTCGATGAAGGTGATGAGCAAGGTCAGGGCCGGCATCCAGGCGCCGGGCACGACCTTCACCAACTCGATCGCCACGTTCCCGCTCTGCTGCCCGTCGCGGGCCACCTACCTGACCGGGCAGTACGCCCACAACCACGGCGTGATCAACAACGTGCCGCCCTTCGGCGGCTACACCCGGCTGGACCACTCCAACACGCTGCCGGTGTGGCTGCAGCGAGCCGGCTACCGCACGGTCCACATCGGACGCTATCTCAACGGCTACGGCGTCCAGAACCCCGACATCACCGAGATCCCGCCGGGCTGGACGGACTGGATCTCAAACCTGGACCCGACCACCTACGGCTACGACCGATGGCGGATGAACGACCACGGCCAGATTCTGGAGCTGCCCGGGCCCGACCGACCGGCTGAGTTCCAGACCGACTACCTGGGCCGCCGCGCGGCCGAGATGATCGAGCAGGCCGCGCCCTCAGACCAGCCCTTCTTCCTCTCGCTCACCTTTCCGGCGCCACACTCGGGCACGCCGGTCGACCCCGACGATCCGCCCGGGCTGGCCACCCCCTCGCCCGCTCCGCGCCACCGTGACGCCTTCGCCGGGACTCCCCTGCCCCGCCCGCCGGGGTTCGACGAGAAGGCGGTGGCGGACAAGCCGGGGTTCGTGCGCCGCCGCTCGCGATTGTCCCCGGGCCAGGCGGTGGCGGTGCAGGAGGGCTACCGCCAGGAGCTGGAGTCGCTGCTGTCGGTCGACGACGCGGTGGCCGGGGTGATGAGCGCCCTCCAGCGGACGGGCGAGCTGGACAACACGCTGGTCATCTTCACCTCGGACAACGGCTTCATGCACGGCGAGCACCGCATCCGTGCGGCCAAGGTGTTCGCCTATGAGCCCTCTATCCGGGTGCCGCTGATCATGCGCGGGCCCGGCGTGCCGGCGGGCCTGCGACTGTCCGAGCCCGTCGGCAACATCGATCTCGCCCCCACCATCCTGGCCGCGGCCGGCGCCTCCCCCGGGAGGCTGCCGGACGGGCGCTCGCTGTTCGACCGGATGTTCGATCCCCAGGCCCGGTCGGGCCGCGAGCTGGTACTGGAGAACGGCCGGGGACTGCGGACGGTGTCAGCCTTCAGCGGCCTGCGGAACGACCGCTACGCCTACGTCCGCTACGCCCGCTCGGGCGAGCGCGAGCTGTACGACCTCAAGCGCGACCCCTACGAGCTGGCCAACCTGAGCCAGAGCAAGCGCTACGCCCGGATCCAGGAGCTGCTCGACCGGCGGCTGAGGCGGCTGCGGAGCTGCCGGGGCACGGGCTGCGAGTCCAGCCGTCCCGCCGTATCGGTCCGCGGCCGGTGCGTCACGGGTGCCACGCGGCTCGCGCTCTCGGGCCGGGAGGCATCGCGAGTACGGGGCGTGCGCTACTACGCCGGGGGCCGCAGCCTGGGCGCCACCCGCAAGCGGCCCTTCCGGCTGATGGCGCCGGCATCGCGGCTCCCCTCAGCGCGGCAGGGGACCGTGCGGGCACGCGTGACGATGGTCGACGGCCGGATCGCGACCTTCGATCGCCGGCTTGCCTCCTGCCGTTGAAGGCATCTAGCTCGAGGCCGCCCGCTCCGCCTCCGCGTCGAGCTTCTCGGGGTCGGGCTCCCAGTGGGCCTCGGCGTCGACGGGCTTGTCGCGCAGGTAGGCCTCGGCGTCCAGGGCCGCCGCACAACCCGAGCCGGCCGCGGTGACCGCCTGGCGGTAGGTCCGGTCGACCAGGTCGCCTGCGGCGAACACGCCCGCCAGGTTGGTGCGCGTCGAGCGGCCCTCGACCTCCACGTAGCCTTCCTCGTCGGTGTCGACCTGGCCCTCGACGATCTCCGAGTTGGGTCGGTGACCGATGGCGATGAAGGCGCCGTCGATGTCGATCGTCCGGTCCTCACCATCTTCGGCGTTGCTCAGCACCACGCGCGCGAGCGCGCCGTTGTCCCCCTCCTCGAACCGGTCGATGGTGAATGGCGCGAGCAGCTCGATGTTCTCGGTCGCCCGGGCGCGGTCGAGCATGATGGCCGAGGCCCGGAACTCGGAACGGCGGTGCACGACCTTGACGTTCTTGGCGAACTTGGCCAGGAAGGTGGCGTCTTCCATCGCCGTGTCGCCGCCACCGACCACGATCGTCGGCTTGTCGCGGAAGAAGGACGCGTCGCAGGTGGCGCAGTAGGACACGCCGCGGGCGGCCAGCTCGTCCTCGCCGGGGACCCCGAGCTTCTTGGGCTCGGCGCCCATGGCGAGGATCACGCTCCTGGTCAGGTGCTCGGAGTCGCCCACGTGGACCTTGTGCGGGGAGCCGTCCTGCGACAGCTCGACCCGCGTGACGTCGTCGGTCACGAAGCGGGTGCCGAAGCGCTCGGCCTGGTCGCGGAGCTCCTGCATCATCTCGGGCCCCATGACGCCGTCGCGGTAGCCCGGGTAGTTCTCCACGTCGGTGGTCTGCTGGAGCAGGCCGCCCCAGGCAAAGCCCTCGAAGACCAGTGGCTCGAGGTCGGCTCGGGAGGTGTAGAGGGCGGCGGTGTAGCCCGCGGGGCCGCTGCCGATGATGATCACGTCCTCGACGGGGTGGTTCGCCGGGAGATTGCTTCCGTTCTCGCTCAAGTGGCCTCCGCCGTTACTTTACTTTGTGAAGTGTAGTCACGTCCGTGCCTTTCGCCCTCCCACCGAGCCACCGTCCGGCGCAGCGGGGACATCACGCTGCCCCCGGCTCCAGGCGCTGGATCCGCCGCCCGGCCTCGATGAGCAGCGGCGTTACGTAGGGCTCGGCCCGCAGTGCGCCCTCGGCCAGGGCCAGCCCTGCCACCAGGTCGATCACGTAGTGCTCGCCCAGATAGACCAGCCCGAAGCCCAGCGTGGCGGCGTAGGTCCAGCCCAGGATCCCCTGTAGGCGCCCCGTGTCGGACAGGACGTGGGCCGCCGTCACGGATATGCCGAAGTGAAGGGACGGCATGGCCGCGAAGGGGTTGCCCTCCAGGCCCTCGTAAAGCGGGCGCCAGAGGCCCTTCCAGAAACGCTCTCCGGCCTCGACCATGATCCGCCGCATCGGCTCTATCCGCCCGATCCGGGCCGCGTACCAGGGCGGGGCCGTAGGCAGGCCCCAGTACACGAGCAGCCCGAGGTCGAAGGTCCCCGCGATCAGGATCGCCGAGCGCACGAACTTGTCGCGGTGACAGAGCAGGGTGTACGCAGCCGTGCCGTGCGGAACCAGGAACCAGCTCCAGTGCACCGCCGCGAGGGCCATGTCGTGGGGCCGGATCACCCCGGGCCGCCCCAGGGCCTGCTGCAACCGGTGGGTGGGCAGCCTGCCGGCGCCAAGGACGCGATCGATCCGGGCCGGGTAGTCCACCCGGGTGCGGGCCAGCAGCCGCTCGGGGTCGTCGTCGGGCATGTCGTAGTGGGCGTAGTAGGCCCACATCTGCAGCGCGTATATGCCCGCATCCCGCGCGGGCGTTCGAGGAGCAGCCACGGCCAGGGCGACCGGAGCGGAGAAGCTCAGCGCGGTCACCACCGGCACCCGCAGGCTCAGGCGGTGGCGGGCAAGCGGCGCCACGACGCCGACGGCCACGACGCCCCAGGCCAGCGTTCTGAGGGCGCGTGAGCTTCGCAAGGCGGCGCCAGTATAGGGTCGGCCCCCGGGGCACTTCCGGTGCCCCGGGGAGGCACAACGGGGGGTCGGCCCCCGGGGCACTTCCGGTGCCCCGGGCAGGCACAACGGTAGGTTCGGGCTAATGGATCGGCGCGTGGCGATGGGCCTGCTCTTCTACCCTCGGGGCGGCTCCGCTCAGGTGGCGCTGTACCTGGCGCTCGCGCTGCGAGAGGCCGGCTGGGCCACCGAGCTGCTGTGTGGCTCGCTGGGGTCGGTTGGGCAGCGCACCAACGCGGCGACGTTCTTCGATGGGCTGTCGGTGCACGCCGCCGACTACGACCCGGCCCTCACGGCCTTCGAGCGGGGCGAGGACCCGATCGCCCAGCCGTTTCCGCTGCATCCTTCCTACGAGGACCGACCGGGGGGGGCGGATCGGATCTTCACGGCCGTCTCGCCCGAGCTTCACCAGCATCTGGCCGACGCGTGGGCGCGGTTCATGGACGATCAGCTCGGCCGCTTCGACGTGGCCCACCTGCACCACCTCACCCCGCTGCACGAGGCCATGGCCCGCGTCCGCCCCGACGCGCCGGTGGTCACGCATCTGCACGGCACCGAGCTGAAGATGATCGACCGCGCCGAGCGGGAGCTCGCCTCGGGGGCCGAGGGCCCGAGCTGGCGCCACACGGCCCACTGGCTCGAGGCCATGCGCCGCTGGGCGCGGGCCAGCGATCGCCTGCTGGTGATCTCGCCGCACGACCGGGACGAGGTGCAGCGGTTGCTGGGAGTCGACCCAAAGCGCGTGAAGTGGATTCCAAACGGCGTGGACATCGACCGGTTCGTCCCCCGCAGCCTGACGGCCTCCGAGCGCGTGCAGCGCTGGCGGCGCTGGCTGGTGGAGGATCCCCAGGGATGGCGCGAGGGCGGCGTGCCCGGCACCGTGGCCTACAGCGACGCGGACCTCGAGTCGTTCGTGGACCCCGGCACCGGTGAGGCCGCGACCGTGCTGCTGTTCGTGGGCCGCTTCACCGAGGTCAAGCGGGTCCCGTTGCTCGTGCGCGCGTTCGCGCGCGCGAAGGAGCGCTTCGACCGGCCCGCGCCGTTGGTGATCTGGGGCGGCTTTCCCGGCGAGTGGGAGGGCGAGCACCCCCACACCGTGGCCGAGGCCGAGGGCGCCAGAGACGTGTTCTTCCTGGGCTGGCGCGGACACGCCGAGCTGCCCGAGGGCCTCGCCTGCACCGACGTGATGGTCATGCCCTCGGTCAACGAGTCCTTCGGCCAGGTGTTCGTGGAGGCCATGGCCTGCGGCGTGGCGGTGATCGCCGCCAACGCGGGCGGCCCACCCTCGTTCGTCAACGTCGACCGCAGCCGGCCCAACGGCTGGCTGGTCGAGCCCGACGACCTGGACAGCCTGGCCGACGCCATGGTCGAGGCCGTGAACGACCCCGGCGACCGGGGGCGGCGCGCGAAGAACGGCCTGGAGGTCACGCGTCGCGACTTCTCCTGGATCTCCCTGGCCCAGCAGACGGCGGACGTCTACGAGCAGGCAATCGAATCACGCCGGGACTAGGCCCGCGCCGGGGGCGGCTCCAGGACCCGCACCTCGACGGGCGCCACCTGCGCGAACAGCTCTGCGTCCGCGCGGGTGCCCAGGTGCTCGCCCCAGTGCATCGGCACCGCCACCCGCGGCTGGATCCGTCGCGCGGCCTCGGCCGCTTCGGTCGCGGTCATCACATAGGTGCCGCTGACAGGCAGCAGCGCCAGGTCCACCCCCACGACCTGGTCCATCTCGGGGATCACGTCGGTGTCGCCCGAGTGGTACAGGCGCTCGCCCCGGATGTTGAGGTCAAAGCCCACGCACCCGGCGCTGCGCGGGTGAAAGAGACGACCGTCGCGGTCGCGCTTGGAGGTGTTGTAGGCGGCCACCGCCACCACCTCGACCCCCGAGATCGGATCCAGCTCGAGCACCTCGCCGGGGGCGATCGAGCTCACCCGGCCGCTGACTCGCTCGGCCACCGCCGCGGGGGCCACCAGCCAGGTGTCGTCACCCGAGAGGCGCTCCACGTCCTGGGGCGAGAAGTGGTCGTAGTGGTCGTGGGTGATCAGGATCAGGTCGGCCTGGGGACCGTCTCGGACCCTGTACGGGTCGATGTAGATCGTCGCTCCACCGCGAACGTCGACGCGGAAGCCCGAGTGCCCGAGCCATTCGAGCGAGTCGAGGAGCATGGGTCCAGGATACGTTTCCCTCCCCGAGCCGGAGAGGCAACGCGTGAGCTACGAGACCGTCGACTGGGAGCACCGGGACGGAGTGGGTCTGATCACCCTGAACCGTCCCGAGACGGTGAACGCCTGGAACGGCCAGCTCGGGGAGGAGCTCGGCGAGGTGATCAACGAGCGCGCATCCGATCCGCAGGTGCGCGCGGTGCTGATCCGCGGCGCCGGCAATGGCTTCTCCTCGGGAGTGGACCTCAAGGGCGGGGGGCTGACGGTGGATCCCGAGGACGACCGCCCCGATGTCCTCCACGAGCTGCACGACGTCTACCACCCGATCCTGCGGGGCGTCCGCACCCTCGAGAAGCCGGTGGTGGCTGCCGTGCACGGCGCGGCCGCGGGGATCGGCTGCTCGCTGGCCCTCGCCTGCGACCTGATCCTGGCCGCCGAGTCCTCCTTCTTCAGCCTCGCCTTCGTGCACATCGGCCTGATGCCCGACGGCGGCTCGACGCTGTTCCTGCCCGCCGCCGCGGGCAAGGCACGGGCCTTCGAGATGGCGCTGCTGGGCGAGCGCGTCCCCGCCCCGAAGGCGCGTGAGTGGGGCCTCGTGAACTCGGTGCACGCAGACGACGACCTGTTCGGCGACGCCGAGCGACTGGTGGGGCGCCTGGCCGCGGGGCCGACGCGCTCCTACGCCGGGGCCAAGAAGGCCCTGAACGCCAGCCTCTACCCACACTTGGAGTCCCAGTTCGACCTGGAGGCCGACCTCCAGCACGCGCTGGCCCGCACGGACGACTTCGCGGAGGGCGTCGCCGCCTTCCTCCAGAAGCGAAAGCCGGAGTTCACCGGAAGTTGAGCCAGCGTGGCCCGGCGGCAGCCGAGCCAGCACCGCCGCCCGGCAGTTTCCGGGCGGGACATGGATGTCCCGTCCGGCGACGGCATCCGCGGGCGGGACATGGATGTCCCGGCCGGCGAGGGCATCCAGTCCGGCGAGGGCATCCCGTCCGGAAAAGCATCGCCTGTCACGAAGTGGATCACGGGGGCGAGCGCGGGATATGATGCCGCGGCCTTGCGCTCGCGCCGCCGTACGACCCGCCTCCTGATCGCCCCTGCCGCGCTGGGCGCGGCCATGCTGGTGCTCCTGGCGCTGGCCCCGGGGGCGATGGCCGACGTCTTCACCCCGGAGTCCGGTGGCTCGCCCAACGCCGACGACATCGACTCGCTCTACAAGATCGTCCTGTACGTCTCGATTCTGATGTTCCTGGTGGTCGAGGGCGCGCTGATCTGGGCGCTGGTCAAGTTCCGCCAGCGGCGCGGGGGCCCTGAGCCGGAGCAGATCCGCGGCAACCAACCGCTCGAGCTGGGCTGGACGGCGGGCGCCACCGTGATCCTGGTGGTGCTGGCCGCGATCACCTTCCTCTACCTGGGGCCGATCAAGGACCCGCCCGCCTCCGACGCGGACGGGCTCGCCGCGGGCGTCCAGGTGGCCTCGGTCGACCAACCGGCGCCCCCCGGGGGCGCGAAGGCACCGCTGACCATCCAAGTCAACGGCCAGCAGTACCTGTGGCGCTTCCAGTACCCCGGTGGACGCGACGCCTACAGCTACTACCGCATGATCGTGCCGACCAACACGACCGTGATACTCAAGATCACGTCGTCGGACGTGGCGCACTCCTGGTGGATTCCCAAGCTGGGCGGCAAGGCCGACGCCTTGCCCGGCCATACCAACCAGACCTGGTTCAAGATCGCCAAGGAAGGCACCTACAAGGGCCAGTGCGCCGAGCTGTGCGGTGATGGCCACGCCGACATGCGCAGTGTGGTCAAGGCGGTCAGCCCGCAGCGCTACCAGGCCTTCGTCGCGCGGCGTCAGCGCGAGCTGACCGACTCCCAGAAAGCCCTCGCCCAGCAGCGGCGAGAGCGCGAGGGCGCCTCGAAGTCAGGACAGGGAGAGGTCAACTAGATGGCCACGTCCGAGTACGCGGCACGGCCGCAGATCGCCAACCTCGTGCGCCCCGAGGTGGTCGAGCACGGCGTGCGCGAGGAGCCCGGCGGATGGCTCAACTGGCTGACGACGACCGATCACAAGAAGATCGGGATCATGTACTTCTTCGTCACCTTCATCTTCTTCATCATCGGTGGCGTCGAGGCGCTGATCATGCGCCTGCAGCTGGCCCAGCCCAACGGCACGGTGGTCGACCCGGACACCTACAACGGCCTGGTCACGATGCACGGGACGACGATGATCTTCCTGTTCATCGTCCCGGTCATGGCCGGCTTTGGCAACTACATGCTCCCGTTGATGATCGGGGCGCGGGACATGGCCTTCCCGCGACTGAACGCGCTGTCCCTGTGGCTGCTGGTCTTCGCCGGAATGGCCTTCTACGGCAGCGTCTTCTTCGAGCCGCCCCAGGGCGGATGGACCATGTACGCGCCGCTCTCCGACGACGCCTACATGCCCAGCGGGGGCGTCGACGCGTGGATCTTCCTGATCCACCTGACCGGAATCTCGTCGCTGGTTGGCGCGATCAACTTCGTGGCCACGATCCACAACATGCGCGCGCCCGGCATGGGCTGGGGACGGATGCCGCTGTTCGTGTGGTCACTGCTCGTCTACAGCTACCTGCTGATCGTCGCTCTCCCCGCCATCGCCGCGGCGGCGACGATGCTGCTCACCGACCGCCACTTCGGCACCGACTTCTTCGACCCGACCGGCGGCGGCGACCCGATGCTGTGGCAGCACCTGTTCTGGTTCTTCGGCCACCCCGAGGTCTACATCATGATCCTGCCGGGCTTCGGGATCATCTCCGAGGTGCTGCCCGTGTTCAGCCGCAAGCCGATCTTCGGCTACAAGGCGATCGCCGCCTCGACCGTCTCGATTGCGTTCTTGAGCATGCTCGTCTGGGCCCACCACATGTTCACCACCCCCAGCCCGACGGTGGTGCTCGTGTTCTTCATGCTCTCCTCGTTCCTGATCGCGGTGCCCACCGGGATCAAGATCTTCAACTGGGTCGCGACCCTGTGGAAGGGCTCAATCATGATGAAGACACCGCTCCTGTTCGCGGTGGGCTTCATCAGCACCTTCGTGATCGGCGGGATCACGGGGGTGATCCTCGCGGTGTTCCCGGTGGACTGGCAGCTCCAGGACAGCTACTTCGTCGTGGCCCACATCCACTACGTGCTGTTCGGCGGGAGCGTCTTCACGATCTTTGCCGGGATCTACTACTGGTTCCCCAAGATGAGCGGCCGGATGCTCGGCGAGGGGCTGGGCAAGGTCTCCTTCTGGATGATGCTCGTGGGGTTCAACCTGACCTTCTTGATCCAGCACTCGGCCGGCCTGTCGGGCATGCCGCGGCGGGTCTACGACTACCCCGCGGACGCCGGCTGGACGGGCTTCAACCTGATCTCCACGATCGGCTCCTTCCTCCTCGGCATCGGGGTGATGGTCACCGTCGTGAACGTACTCATCTCGATGAACAAGGGCCAGAAGGCGGGCAACGACCCGTGGAAGGGCAACACGCTGGAGTGGTTCACCCAGTCCCCACCGCCCGAGAACAACTTCGACATCATCCCGCGCGTGCGCTCGGTCGAGCCGATGAAGGACATCAGGAGCGAGGTGCAGCAGGCCAGCAAGCCGGCAGGGACCGTCGCGCAGCCGGTGGCCTCCGGCACGTGAGCGCGCCCCCCTCCGCCGGTGTCCGCTCCGCCGGCTTGGCTCCCGGCTTGGCCTCCGGCGTCCGGCAGGTCGCCTCCGACTACGTGGCGCTGACCAAGCCGAAGGTCCAGTCGCTGCTGATCTTCACCACGGTCACGACCATGTACGTGGCCGGCGACCCATCGGTCGGGCTCGTGGCCCTGACCTGCGTGGGCGGCTACCTGTCGGCCGGGGGCGCCGGCGCCGTGAACCACTGGTATGACCGCGACATCGACGCGGCGATGG
>Ga0208612_1000453_pt1 | contig 17985 bp, 17 predicted proteins | sample AntDryMetagUQ889_FD_188089 | JGI IMG/M metagenome (GOLD analysis project Ga0208612, IMG submission 188089) | Polar desert microbial communities from Antarctic Dry Valleys - UQ889 (SPAdes) | ecosystem: Environmental > Terrestrial > Soil > Desert | place: Antarctic Dry Valleys | collected 2008-12-31 | reverse complement strand
GGCTCGGGCCGAACCAGCCGGGCATCACCCAGCCGGACTCCGACTTCGGCGTCGGCCCCTACGACCCCTCGGTCTGTCCCGACGGCTCCGACAACCTCGCCATCTGCAACCCGGCCGGCGGTGCGCTGACAACCGCCGCCCGCACAGCGAGTGGGAGCGGTGGCGACCCCGCCGGCAGGTCAGCGCCGCCGGGCGCTTCGCCGGCCCCCGGACCCTCCCAGACCCCGGATGAGATCCGCGACCAGCTCGAGGACTTGCTGGACCTGCCGAAGGACGCGCTGGGCAGCGTCGACACCGGCAACCGTGACACCAAGCTTGATGGCATCGGCACCGGCGCCGATGAGGCCGCGCAAGACCTCCTCGACTTCCTCTTCAAGCCATGAGACCCCGCAACCCCCTAGCCACCCTCGCAGCCTCCCCGACGATGGTCGGTGCGGTGACGGTGCTGATCGCGATCGTGACCGTGTTCATGGCGTACAACGCGAACAACAGCCTGCCGTTCGTCCCGGTCTACAAGACTTCCGTCGACATCCCGAACGCGGCGCGCCTCGGGACCAACAACGAGGTCAGGATCGGCGGCACGCGGGTGGGCGTGGTCGAATCGATCGAGCCGATCGAGTTGAATGCCCAAACCGCCCAGGCCGGCCTCGCGCCGGAGCAATCCACGATCGGCGCGCGCCTGAATCTGAAGCTCGACAAGACCGTACAGCCGTTGCCTCAGGACTCGGTGTTCCGGGTGCGCTATCGCTCGAGCTTCGGCCTTAAGTACCTGGAGATCATCCGCGGGACCGGACCGGACGCACCCGAGGGCTTCGTCTTCGATGGCCTCAACGACGCGGAAGCGGATCCGAACTTCGTCGGCTGCGACATCCCTACCGACCCCGAGACGTTCGCCGAGACGATTCCGGAGCAGGCAAAGGACGGATGCTTCCAGCCGCAGACCGAGTTTGACGCGATCGCGAATACGTTCGACACCAGGACCCGCACGGTCGCCCGCGAGAACCTGATCGAGTTCGGCAACGCGTTCGCCGGCCGCGGCGCCTCGCTCAACGACGCGATCGAGGGACTCGCGCCGCTAATGAGGAACCTGGGCCCGGTCGCGCGCCTGCTGGCAGACCCGGATACCGGGCTCCGGCGCTTCTTTGCCGAGCTCGCTGATACCGCACGAATCGTTGCCCCGGTTTCAGCGCAGCAGGCGCAGCTCTTCGCCAACGGCGCGATCGCATTTGCCGCGTTCACGGCGGACACCGAAGCCCTCCAGGAGACGATCTCCGAGGGTCCGGAAACCCTGCGGACAGTGATCGATACCCTGCCCCGCCAGCGCCCGTTCCTGGCGGACTTCGCGGAGCTTTCGCGACGCCTGCGTCCGGGCGTCAACGCCTTGCAGCTTGCCCTGCCATCCCTCAACAGCGCGATTCGCGTCGGTACACCTGTGCTGACCCGCCTGCCGGCGATGAACAACGAGTTGCGCCTGGTCCTGGTCGAACTGCGGCGCCTGGTCAACCAGCCCAGCTCCAAGCTCGCCCTGCAGCGTCTGCGGACCACGTTTGCCGAGGCGCGGCCACTGCTGGAGTTCGTCACTCCGTCGCAGACCGTCTGCAACTACTTCAACTACTGGTTTACGTTCCTGCCGTCCGGGTTCGACCGGACCCAGGTCGGCTACAGCTTCCGCCAGGCGCTCACCTCGGCTCCCCCCGGGCCGATCGGCCTGGCCAACCCCCTCGATCCCGATAATCCGATCCAGATCCCGGGCGAGGTCGAGACTCCGATCGCCGGCTACTCGGGAAACCCGGCCAATGGCATTGCCGGACCGCTGCCTGACCCGAGCAAGGACGGGGAATTCCAGCCTGAGACGCTGCCGATCTTGCACGCACCAATCAACACTCCCGCGGGGCAGAAAGGCGACGCGGACTGCGAGCAGGGGCAGGTCGGCTACCTCCTGGGCGACGGCGCGAGCGTGAATGCGCCCGGCCAGCCGAGCGACAACCCCGCGGTGTTCATCAGCGACCTGCCGGGCTCACGCGGCCCGACCACGCTCTTCTACACCGACGACGGTAGGCGCGTTTTCAGAGACACACGAGTGGAGGCGCGCCAGCCATGAGGACCGGCTCACATGGCAAGCGCATGCCGAACTGGCTCGTCGGGTTGATCCTGGTCGTGGTGATCGCTGTCGCCTCCGTCCTCTCGTACACGAAGCAGCTTCCGTGGACCTCGAAGTACGAGGTTCAGGCGGTCTTCGCTTCCGCAGGCAACGTGCGCCCCAACTCGCAGGTGCGGATCGCCGGCGTCCAGGTCGGGAAGGTCACCACGATCGAGAACCTGGCGGCTGGCGACCCCCAGATCAGGGAGGCGGTTGCCCCGGACGAGCCCGAGACCGGTGAAGCCGCGCCCTCAACCGCGGCGGTCGTCACCATGGAGCTGGAGGAGTCGGCGCTGCCTTTGCACACCGACGCGACCATGAAGCTGCGGCCGCGCCTGTTCCTGGAAGGCAACCTGTTCGTGGACCTGAAGCCGGGCAGCCCGAACGCGCCCGTGGCCGAGGACGGCTACGTGTTCCCGGCCGGGCAGACATCGCTGGCGGTCAGCCTCGACGAGGTCCTCACCACGCTTCAATCGGACGTGCGAGCCAACTTGCGCATCCTTCTCGACCAGCTCGGCAACGCGTTCGCCGACTACGGCGGAGCCGAGGGCTTCCGGGAGTTCTACCGCTCGTCCGGCGGGGCCTTCCGCTACACGTCGCAAGTCAACGAGGCGTTCCTCGGCAAGGGGCCGCGCGACCTCTCCGACCTGATCGTCAACCTTGATTCCACGGTCGAAGCACTGGGTCGCAACGAAGGCGAGTTGCAGGACCTCGTCACCAACCTGCGCACCGTCCTGGGCTCGTTTGCGGCCGAGTCGGACGCGCTCGAGCGCGGCATCGCCGAGCTTCCCCGTGTCTTGGAGGTGGGCGAGCCCGCTTTGGCCAGCCTGAACGCGTCGTTCCCGGCCGTGCGCGCGTTCGCCCGGGAGGCGCTGCCGGGCGTCAGGTCCACCCCTGCGGCCCTGGATGCCGCGATCCCCTTCCTCCGCCAACTGCGTGGCCTTGTCTCCGAGGACGAGCTGCGCGGGCTTGTCTCCGATCTGCGGCCGGCGATCCCGGACCTCGCCCGCCTCTCGAAGACCACGATCCCGTTCCTGCGCCAGGCGCGTCTCCTGTCGAGCTGTGCGAACGAGGTGATCGTGCCCTGGTCCAACGACACCGTCTCCGATCCCGCTACCCCGGCCACCGCCAGGGTCTTCGAGGAGCTTGGCTACGGCCTGACCGGGATCTCGGGCGAGAGCCGTTCGGGCGACGCAAACGGCCCCTACATCAGGGTCTTGGCCGGCGGCGGCACGAATACGGTTGTCCTCCCGAACCCGGATCCGAGCCCCGAGCCGGGGAATGAGGGGCCGTTCTACGGCGTCACGCCGGCTCCAATCGAGGGAGTACTCCCGTCGGTGGAGTCTTCGGCCAAGACGCCGTTCCGCCCCAACGTTCGCTGCGAGACTCAGGAGCCTCCTATCTTGGCGTCCGAGGTCGGCCCGCCGCCGCCATCGGCCGAGGCAGCTGGGGCCACCGGCACGGAGTTGTCGGCTGACCAGCAGAATCAGGTCTCGTCCTTGGGAGCGCCCCTGGCCGAGGTCACGGAAATGCTGGACGGCAATCCGAAGCAGGCTCGCCGTGGCTACGATGAGCTCGGCGACCTGATGGCGCAATTGGGCACGATCGTCGGGGCCGGTGAGCGATGACCGCGATCCGCAAGAACCTGCGCAACTTCATCGCCGTCCTTGCTCTGGTCGCGCTCGCATCGGTGACCAGCTACGTCATCTTCCAGGAACAGCGGCTGCGAATCCCGATTCTGGAGGAGAAGCCGTTTCAGCTGAAGGCGGAGTTCGAGACGGCTCAGGCCGTGGTTCCGGGACAGGGGCAGACGATACGCGTCGCCGGAGTGCGGATCGGCGATGTCTCCGAGGTGGAGCTTGTCGACGGCCGGGCGGTCGTCACGTTCGATATCGAACGTGACTTCTTGCCGGTCTACAAGGACGCGACCCTGCTGATGCGGCCCCGAACCGGCCTCAAGGACATGTTCTTCGCGCTCGACCCGGGCACGAATGACAGGGCGCTGGGAGAGCCATACCAGGAAGGCGACATGATCCCCGTTGCCAACACGGCGCCGGACGTAAACCTGGATGAGATCCTCGCGGGCCTCGACGGCGACAGCCAGGCCTACCTGCGGGCGCTGATCGTCGGCGCCGGCCAGGGCTTGGCGGGCCGCGACAAGGACCTCGGCAAGCTGCTGGCCGCGCTCGGCCCGATCAACGACGACCTCGACCGGCTCTCGACCGAGGTCGCCAAGCGTGACGACAACCTGAAGAACCTGATCCACAACCTCAGCACCCTGACCAAGGCGGTCGGCACGCAGGACGACGACGTCGCGCGGTTCGTTTCCGCGTCGAATGCGACGCTCGAGGCGATCGGGGTCCAGGACCCGGATGTGCAAGAGGCCACTGCCCTCCTTCCCGGGACGCTGATCCAGACGCGCAAGGCGCTGGCGGCCGCCGGCGATCTCGGGGACGAGCTTGGCCCGGCCCTTAACGATCTGCGCCCGTTCGCCCGCAAGCTGCCGGAGGTCAACGCGGCCCTGACCCGGCTCGCCAACAACACCACGCCGGCGCTGCGCGATGAGATCAGGCCTTTCGTGCGCGATGCCCGCCCGGCGGTCCCCGACCTTGCCGAGGCCGCCCGCAGGCTCTCCAAGACCGCGCCGAAGCTGACCAAGGTCACCGGCAAGCTCAACGAGCTTGCCAACATGGCGGCCTTCAACCCGAACGGCGCCGAGGCGCCGGGAGCGGCGGGCCGCGACGAGGGCTACCTCTACTGGGGCGCGTGGCTTGGCCACAACTCGGTCAGCGTGTTCGGAAGTCAGGACGCTCACGGTCTGTATCGCCGAATTTACTTCTCGGCGAGCTGTGACAACATCAAGAACCTGATCACGGAGCCGTTCGCCTCGCAGATTCCGGACGACGCCACGCGGGAGCTCATCCTCGGCAATCTGACCGGCCTCGGGGGGTTGTGCTGATGCAAAAGCACGCTCCGTCAATCGGACGGATCTTGGTCGCGGTCGGCTTCTCGCTGAGCTGTTTCGCCCTGATCCTGTTCTTGTGGGTCTCCTTCGGCGGACCGACGCCGCTGAAGTCGAAGAGTTACCGCTTCAGTGCCTTCTTCCCGGAGGCGATCACGCTCACCGCCGAGTCGGACGTGCGGATCGGGGGCGTTTCCGTCGGCAAGGTGAAGGCGGTCGAAGTCGCCCCCCGTGAGGAGCGCGTGGGCGGCTACGACACAGCCGAGGCCATCATCGAGATCAAGCCCGAGTTCGCACCGATCGCCACGGACGCGCGGGCGATCCTGCGCCAGAAGACGCTCCTCGGTGAGACCTACGTCGAGTTGACGCCGGGCTCGGAAACGCTTGACGGGGGTGAGGAAGCGCCGGTCTCCCTCGGCGCCGCCACCACCCTGACCGATGCCGAGATCGAGGCGGCCGAGCCCTTGGAGGAAGGCGCCAGCCTGGATGTCGCCCAGACGCAGAACGCGGTCCAGATCGACGAGATCTTCAATGCCCTGGATGACGAGACCCGTGAGGCGTTCCAGAGCTGGCAGGCGAGCGCATCCGTCGCTTCAGCCGGTCGTGGCCTCGGGCTAAGCGACGCCTTCGGCAACCTGGGCCCGTTCATCATCGACGCTTCGGAGATTCTGACGGTGTTGCGCGGTCAGAAGGCCGCGCTCAAGGGCTTGGTGCGCGACACCGGCACCGTCTTCGCGGCGGTGTCCGAGCGCGACCAGGAGCTGGCCGGAGCGATCACGGGCGGCGAAGGCACCTTCGGCGCCCTGGCCGATGCCGATCAGGCGCTTACTGAGTCCTTCCAGATCCTGCCTACCTTCCAGCGCGAGACGCGTGCCACGCTCGATCGCCTGGATGAGTTCCAGGAAACCGCGCGGCCGGTGGTCCAGAAGCTGCTGCCGGTGGCAAACGACATCTCCCCGACGCTGATGAGCGTCCGCGAGCTGGCGCCCCACCTCGAGCGACTCTTCCGGAATCTCGACCCGCTGATCACTGTGAGTCAAAAGGGGCTCCCCGCCCTGGCCCGCCTGCTTGGCGGCGAGGGCTTGAGGCCGTTCCTCGATGCGCTGGAGCCGTTCCTGGCCAACGTGAACCCGGCGCTGGATTACCTGGAGGAGTACAAGAACGTGGTCACCGACTTCCTTGCGGTACCCGGGTTCGGGCTCTCCAACACGCTGCGATTCGACCCAACCCAAGACCCGACCCCGAAGACTTACCTGAAGCAACTTTCCTACAACTCGGCGGAGGTGCTGTCGATTCACCCCACCCGCCTGCCGACCAACCGCGGCATCGGCTACCCCGCGCCTGACTACCTGGCCAATCTCGAGACCACTCTGGGCGGGATCTTCCCGAACTTCGACTGCAAGAACCTGGACTACGTGCCGGGCGAGGGTGGCGATCCAGACGAGGACGAGCTGGCTCTCGGAGGCCCCGCGAGGCCTGCCGACGGCGTAAACCAGCCGCAGAGCGACACGTTCGCGCCGTGCTTCATCCAGGGCCCCGTCGGCATCGCCGGCAACGGCCGAGCGCCCCAGCTTCGCGCCGACCCGTAGGCGCCACATCTGGATCAACGTCGACTTCGCTCGCTGAGACATGCGTGCCGATGCCTACGATGTAGCGATGGCCGCCGCTGACCAATCCGCGTGGGCAGAGGTCGTGCAGGGACTTGCGGCGCGGCGCGGGCTCACGTACGATGCGATCGGGGGCCTGAACCCCGCGGGCGGCCCCGTGGCGCTTTGCCCCGGGGGCAGCAACCGCCTCACGGGTGAGTTCGAGCCCGGGTTCTGGGGGGCGTCATGCGATGCCGACGAAAGCGAGCGTGGCGGAATGTTTCGCCGGACGCTGCTGCCCGGCGCCCTCCTGGTCAAGGCGCACGTGCCCGATCTGGCCGCCGTGATGCCGCCTTTCAACGTCGATTCGATCGAGGGCGTGGAAGAGGCAATCGAGCGCCGCGTCAACCGCAAGCGCGTCCAATTCGAGTCGATCGACTTCAACCGTCGCTTCATCGCCACGGTGGCGGAAGAGCACGACCCGGTGGCCTTGCGCGAGACGTTCAGCCCCGGCTTCCTCGACTGGGTCGCCGGGATCCCGGCGCAGGTCGACTTCGGCGTCAGCGAGCGCCAGCTTTACTTTCACTGGTCTCTGCGCGAGCTGAGCGAGGAGGAGTACGAGGAGGCGCTCGTGAACGCCGGGCAGCTCTTTCGCAGGATCCGGTCGGAGATGGCCGAGCACGGCATCCACACGTACGAGGCCGGCCCTTGGCACGCCGGCCTTGAGCCTTTCCCAACGTAACCCGCGGGCCGCGACCGGCATCGTCTCTCAGGGGAGGGACATCCACGTCCTCTTCGCGGGGCCGACCGCTATCGCGGGTCACGTGGGACGTTCGGCGGTGGACCCTTCCGCTCAGGTCACACGATGGGCGGGATGTAGCCCTCGTCGCCCGGCAGCAGCATGCGCCAGCCTTGCTCGGAGTCCTCATCGGCGACGATCCGCGGCATGACCGGCTCCACGGTCGCCTGCTTGGCGGCGGCTATGGCCTCCTCGGCCGTGGCGAAGGGCGCCAGGGCCTCGAGTTGCTTGATCGTCGGAAAGACCAGCTCCCGCTCCCGCTCGCCGTCGTCTGAATGGCTGAGCGCCTGCGCCGGATTTACCCACGCCGCGTCCACGATCTCGGAGCCGTCCGGCGTGGGTGGGGAGTGGGCTGGGGCGAGGGCAATGTAGAAGCGGGTGTCGAAGCGGATCGGGACCGGCTCGGGCGTTATCCAGCGGGACCACAGCCACAACTCGGCGTCGGCGGGGAGCGCGATCCCCGCCTCCTCCTCAAGTTCGCGAATGGCCGCGGCGCGGTGGGCAAGCTCGTCGGCGTCCACGTCGGTCTCCGCCCCGCTGACGCCGGCGATCAGCTCATCCGCCTCGACGGCGCCGCCGGGGAACACCCAGACGCCGGGCATGAACCGGGCGCCCGGATTGCGCTGCACAAGCAGCACCTCCAGCTCGCGGTCGGCGTGCTTGCCGCCGCGCCGCAGCAGGATGATCGTCGCTGCGGCCCGGGGCGGCGCCGGGGCGAAGTCCGGGTCGAGCGGGTTGCGCGATCCGGCGGCGTCAGGAGGGAGCTTCGGTTCGCTCATGCCCGACCATCCTGTCGCATCGCTCGCTAGTCTGGCGTCGGTGAGCACCGATACGGAGACAAAGCAGCTTTGGATCTGTACGTCATGCGGGTTCGTCTACGACCCCGACGAGGGCGACCCTGACGGCGGCATCCCGCCGGGGACCCGCTTCGATGACGTGCCCGACGACTGGTTCTGCCCCGTATGCGGGGCCCGCAAGAGCGACTTCGAGCCCTACGACGAGTAGCCCCCCGTCTCGAACTAATCCGCGTCGAGGGCGCGCTCGCGTGAGCGATGGCTCGCCCAGCTCACCAGCATGAAGGCGATCGCCGCGATCAGCGCCAGCGGGATCAGCACCGCAGCGCTGATCAGCGCGACTCCGGCTGCCACGGTCAGGACCTTGCCGGCGTCATCGATGGCGTCGGAGAATGACCAGTCGCCCTTGGCAGCGCCCTCGGATGTGATCTGAACCGTGAGGTCTGAGAGCCGCGCCCGCTTCTGCACCTTCTCGAACTCGGCCTCTGCCCGGGCGATCGCGCCCTGAAGGCTTTCCAGTCGAGCTTGCAGTTGGTCGATCTCCTCTTGAGTAGTAGCGGCCTCAAGCGCCCCGCGCACTCCGCGCCGTTCGGCGCGGAGGTCGGCGACGACGTCCTTCGACTTGACGAACGGCCGGGTGATGTCCTGTGACGCCTCGCTCAGCGCCTTCACATCCGCCAGGCCGGAAAGGTCGGAGATCACGGTGTCCAGCTTCACGCTCGGCACCACGAGCTGCAGCGTCGCCTGCGCGGCGTCGCCGCTCGAGCTCGAGTTCGACGAGAGCACGACGCCACCGTGGCCACGGACGGTCGCGATCGCGTCGTTGGTCACCTCTTGCACCTCGTCCCCCGGAGCGGTGAGCGTCAAGGACGCGTCCCGCTCGACCTTCCGCGACTCGACGCCGCGAAGCGGCCCCTGGCCGCTGTTCAGAGCGACTCGATCGCCTGCTACGGCCTTGGCTGAATCGAGCTGCGCAAGCGAATCTCGGCTGCCTTGGCCGTAGCGAAGCGCGCCCGCATCGCGCTCGGCGCTGGCTTCTCGCTCAAGAGCCGTCGGCGACACGGCATCGTCGCCGCTCTCCGAAAAGTTCGCCGCGGCGGGCTCACGGGCCGCTATCGGTCCATTCTCAGGCCCGCCACCGATGTCCCTGACCTGCGAGATCGCGACCGCGGCGACGACCACGCCTGCAAGCCCAATCGCAACGGGGGCCAGGCGCCGGGGCCGCAAAAAAGCCAGGCGCGCCCCAAGCCCAGGCCTCCCGGGCGCAGGGGGACCGAGGCCGGGGCGCTCGTCCCGGGGGAAGCCGGCCGCCGCCCAGGCGTCAAGAGCCGCGGCGAAGTCTGCGTCCTCGTCGGGGCGCATGGCTCGCAGCTCGTGGGTTAGTAGCGCCAGCTCCTCCATGCCCGCCGCGGCCTGACCGCCGGCAATGGCGTCGTCGACCGCGTCCAGCTCAGCTCGGATGCTCTCCGGCACACGGCTTGCGTCCTTTTCACCGAGCCTCATCGCAGGCCCTCCTCAGCTTCTCGATTGTGCGGTGGATCCGCATTGCCGTCGCCGCTTCGGAGACCGAGATCACGCTCGCGATCTCAGCCGTCCGCAGGCCGGCGAAGAACTTCAAGCCGACGAGCTCGCGCTCGCGCGCCGTCAGCGTCTGCATCGCCCCCTGGAGAGCGGTGCGGCGCAGCGAGGCCTCGGCGCTCTCGACGGCAGGAACGGTCTCTGCCACGGGCTCGCTCTCGAGGTCGGTCACGCGCTGGCGCCGCCGCAGCTCGTCCAGGGCCGCGTTGCGCGCGATGCCGAAAAGCCACGCGCGGCGGGAGCCGCGCCGGGGATCGAACGACGACGAGCGCCGGTAGGCGCGCTCGAAAGCGGTCGCGGTTACGTCCTCGGCCAGCGAGCGGTCCCGCAAAAGGCTGGACACGTAGACGAACACGTCCTGGCGCGACGTGCGGTAGAGCTCCTCGAAGGGGGTGTTGGCCGCGTTCCTCGCAATGCCGGCCGGGGCGATCATCGCGCTCTCCATGACCTGACTACGGCCCGCTGGGCCATTCATAACGCCGCTCTGGGCTACTTCGCGACGATTCGCACGGAAATGGTGAGCTCCGCGGCGTCAGCTGGGGTCACTTCCCGAGGGAGCTCCACGTTTGAATCCGCTCCCACCTCGCGGATATCGCTGACCGCAGCCCCGACCCGACCGGCGGGCACGACCAGCTCCAGCGGGCTCGAGGCGCCGGCCTTAAGCTGCGTCGCCGATGCCGGGCGACCACCCAAGCGCCTGGCCACCGCGATGACCTCCGCGCGAGTGCTGTGCACGTCGGAGCTGGGGACCTTCACCACCACAACCGCGAAGACTGGGGGACCCTCGCGTTCGGCGCCGCGATCAAGTTGCCCAGCGGATTCCGCGGGACTGCTCGCCGAGCCGACCGCGTCTGCTGCCGGGGAAGCATCCTCCGTCGCGGCAGGGACCTCTTCCGTCACAACCCCTCCGTCGTCCAAGGCCTCATCAGTGCCGTCGCCCATCTGCGAGACCGCCACGGCCGTCACCAAGACCGTGGCGGCGAGCGCTCCCGCGGGCGCGAGGCGCCGCATCGACAAGCCTCCGGCGCCGCGCGCGGCGAGTTGGCGCTTCTCCTCTCCAGGCCGCCCGCCGCGCGCGAAACCTTCGGAAGCCCACTCGTCGAGCTCCGTGGCGAACCCCTGATCGGGAGCGGGCCGGTCCGCGCGCAGGTCGCGAACGAGATCGTCCAAGTCCTCCATGCCCTCCGGGGCGGTCGCTCCGCGCAGGATCGCGTCCACGGCTTCGGTCTGAGCCTGAACCTCGTCCGGGATCGGCCCGTCGTCGCGCTGGCGGCGCCAGAGGTCACGCAGCGCCATCGCACGCCTCCCGGAGCTTCTCGATAGTGCGGTGCACCCGCATGGCGGCGGCCCGCTCGGAGGTGGAGATCACGGCCGCGACCTCTCTGATCGTGAGGCCCGCGAAGAAGCGCAGGCCGACCAGCTCGCGCTCGGCGTCGGTCAAGCCGGCCATCGCTTCGCGCAAGACCGCGCGCCGCAAAGCCACCTCGGCGCCCTCGTCGGGGCCGATCCCCTCGTCGACGGGCTCGGTGGTCAGCTCGGTCACGCGCTTGCGGCGTCGCAGCTCGTCGAGCGCGGCGTTGCGGGCGATCCCGAACAGCCAGGCGCGCCTGGAGCCACGCCGCCCGTCGAACGACGAGGAGCGCCGGTAGGCGCGCTCGAACGCTGTCGCCGTCACATCCTCGGCCGCGACCTGGTCGCGGAGCATGCCCGCGACGAAAGCAAACACGTCGTCGCGCGACGAGCGGTAAAGCTCCTCGAACGCGACGTCGGAGTCGCTCGGTATCGCACTCGCGGGGGCAGCCATCAGGTCCAGGCCCAGCATGCCCTTTCTACGGGCTGGACGTCATTCCATCACCCACGCGGGCGCGAGGGCGCCGCGGGTTAGGCCGCGCGTTGGATCTGTGACGGCTCGGCAGCCGCCGCAGCGGCAATTGGTATCGGCAGGCGATAGGCCGATGAAACGGCGGCGGCGATCGACTCCCTGACGATCGCGACAAGCCGGCGCAGGTCGGCCTTCGAGATCACCAGCGGCGGCATCAGGACCACCGTGTCGCCCAGCGGGCGCACGATCGCTCCGCGGGAGCGGGCCTCCAGCGTAACCCGATGGCCGAGGCGCAGCGCGGGGTCGTGTTCGCCCAAGTCGATGCCCGCCATCAGCCCGTGCACCCGTACCTCGGCGACTTCGTCCATGCGGTCGACGTCCGCGAGCAGCTCGGCCAGCACCCGGATCTTTGGCTTGAGCCGTAGCAGCGTGCCGTCGCGCTCGAACGCGTCGAGACTGGCGATGGCGGCAGCGCAGGCCAGGGGGTTGCCGGTGTACGTGTGGCCGTGGAAGAAGGTCCGGAATTCCTGGTGGGCACCCAGGAAGCCGTCGTAGATTCGCTCCGTGGCAAGGGTGGCCGCCAGGGGCATGTAGCCGCCGGTCAGGCCCTTCGCCACGCACATCAGGTCGGGAGCCACGCGCTCCTGCTCACAGGCGAACATCGTGCCGGTGCGGCCGAAGCCGGTGGCGACCTCGTCGCAGATCAGCAGAACGTCGTGGCGATCGCATAGGTCGCGGACCCGCCGCAGGTACCCGGGTGGCTGCACCCGGATTCCCGCCGCGCCTTGCACGAGCGGCTCGACGATCACGGCGGCGATCTCGCCGTCGTGGAAGTCGAGGACGCATTCGAGCTCGGCCTCGTCGCCGGGCGTCACGTGATGTGCGTCGAAAAGCAGTGGGCCGTAAGCCGAATGGAACAGGTCGATCCCCCCGACCGACACGGCCCCGACCGTGTCGCCATGGTAGGCGTCGCGCAGGCACACGTACGAGGTGCGCTTGGCGTCCACGCCGCCCCGCTGTTGCCAGTACTGGAAGGCCATCTTGAGCGCGATCTCCGTCGCGGTCGAGCCGGAGTCCGAGTAGAAGACGCGGCTGAGCCCCGGCGGCGCGATCGCGACCAGCCTGGCCGCCAGCTCGGCCGCCAGCGGGTGCGAGAGGCCCAGCATCGTCGAGTGGGCGACGCGGTCGAGCTGGTCGCGGATCGCCTTGTCGATGCCGGGATGGCGATGGCCGTGGACGTTGCACCAAAGCGAGGAGACACCGTCGATGTAGCGGCGGCCCGCGGCGTCGATCAGGTCCGTCCCTTCGGCCCGCTCGATCATCAGCGGCTCCTCCGCGCACCAGTCACGCTGCTGTGTGAACGGGTGCCAGAGGTGCGAGTGGTCGAGCTGGATTGAGTTGCTGACCGCTTCTGACATCGCTCGCCAGCGAGACTAGACCGAGCCTCGGCGGAATTTCAGGTCGAGCTGCGGCCAGGTGTCCGGCGCCCCGGCGTCGATCCACGGGATGGTGTGGACGGGTGCGCCCCCGACCCGGTTGATTGCGTCGAGGTTGGAGCGCTCGATCAACGCGGGCTCCGCCGGCCATGGGGTGAGCGCTACAGCTGCCAACTCAAGGCCCGCGGTCCGCACCGATTCGATCGTCAAGAGCGTGTGGTTGATGGTTCCGAGGCCCGGGGAAGCGGCGACGACGACGGGCAAAGCCATGTCACGCGCGAAGTCTCGGACCAGATAATCCAGCCGCAACGGGACCAGGAAGCCACCGACCCCCTCGCAGACCAGAAAGTCGGCATCGCTCCGCGCGCGTGCGGCAGCGGCCAGCAACCGCGAGCGGTCGATTGCCTCGCTCGCCAGCTCGGCGCCCAGGTGGGGTGACACCGCCGGCCCATACCGGTACGGCGCGATCTCGTGATCGTCCTGCGGCGAGTGAGCCGCCAGCCGCAGCAGTTCGTGATCCGGCGGCTGACCGCTCCTGGCGTCGTCGTCGAGCCCGCTGAGCGCCGGTTTGAAAACGCGGACCTGTTGTCCGCGAAGGCTTGCGCTTCGCGCGATCAGCGCTGCGACAATGGTCTTGCCGACTTCGGTGCCGGTCCCGGTGACGAAGACCCCGGCGGCGGACGGCGCGCTGTCAGGCGGCGGAGCGGAGCTGGGCACGGGCGGGTTGGAGGATTCCCAGTTCGCGCGCCATCCGGCCGATCTGGTGGGCCGCGCGCTGTAGCTCGTCCGCCCGATGGTTGGCCATGACGGTCAGGCGCAGCCGGGCGGTGCCATCGGGAACGGTGGGCGGCCGGATTGCCTGGGCAAAGGCCCCGCAGTCAAGGACCCGCTCGCAAAGCGCCAGCGCCAAGCGGGAGCTCCCGACGATGACGGGCACGATTTGGGTGCGCGACCGGCCGACGTCAAGGCCCTCGCCATCGAGCGCCTCACGCAGCACCGCGCCATTTCGCCGCAGCTGCTCGACCGCGCCGGGACGGGACTCGAGCAGGCTGAGCGCCGCAAGCGCAGCGCCCATCGATGGCGGTGGGGGAGCGGTCGAGAAGATGAACGGCCGGGCCGTGTTGATCAAGTAGTCGCGGAGCTCGGCGCTGGTGGCGGCGTAGGCGCCGTAGCTCCCAAGTGACTTGCCGAGCGTGCCGACCACGACGTCGATCGCGCCTGAAAGGCCCGCGGCGGCGACCGACCCGCGCCCGCCCGGCCCAAGCGCCCCCGTCGCATGGGCCTCGTCCACAACCAGCCGGGCGCCGTAGCGCTGCGCGAGTTCGTGAATGCCGATCAACGGCGCGACATCGCCGTCCATGGAGAACACCCCATCGGTGACGATCACCATCGGCCGGTTCCCGGCCTCGCGCAGGCCCCACTCGAGGTGGTCGAGGTCCGCATGGCGATAGACCTGCGTCTCGGCGCGGGCTAGTCGACAGCCGTCGACGATGCTCGCGTGGTTGAGCTCGTCTGAGAACACAACACCGCCCTCGCGGGCCAGGGCCGCAATGATTCCCGTGTTCGCCAGGTAGCCGGAACCGAACAGCAGCGCCGCCTCGGTGCCCTCGAATTCCGCCAGGCGCACCTCGAGCCGCCGGTGGAGCTCCATGTTGCCCGAGATCAGTCGCGATGCCCCCGCCCCCGCTCCGTAGCGCTCAGCGGCCTCGGCGGCGGCCTGCCGGACGCGGGGATGGTCAGCGAGGCCCAGATAGTTGTTCGAACAAAGCAGAAGGACCTCGGTGCCGTCGAGAGTCACCCGCGGCCCCTGCGGGCCTTCGACAAGCCGCAGCTTGCGATGGAGTCCGACGCGACGAAGTTCCTGGAGGCTTCCCTTGACTTCGTCCATCGCCAAGCCTGCTAGTCGCCCCAGCCTGCCGGCTGTTCCGCCTCAGTGGGCTCCGCGTCGGAAGGCCGCTTTGGATATTCGGGCACCTTGCCCTTCTTCTTGATCACGCGAAGCTGCGTCGAGGGGTCCCAGAAGTTTGCCTCCGCCTGCCGGTCGATCAGCTCGTCGATCGGAGTGGAAGGCGCCTGGCCTTCGAGCCAGCCGTCGCGGTTGTCGGGCCGCGGGTTGGCACCGTTGTCTGGCTGGCGCGCCACGTTCAGGCCGAGCTCTTCGAACATGGCCCTGTCGTCGCCGGGCTCCGAGCCGAGCGTGGTCAGGAAGTTGCCCATCATCACGCCGTTGAGGCCCGCCTTGACCGCCAGCGGTTGCAGGTCGCCCAGGTTTTCGACCCGGCCGCCACAGAGGCGAAACAGGGCGCTGGGGAGGATCAGGCGGAAGATCGCAACCCACTGGACGACCTCCCAGGGATCCATCAGCTCGCGGTCGCCGAACTTCGTGCCGGCTCGCGGGTTGAGCAGGTTGATCGGCACTGACGTCGGGTTGAGCTCCGCGAGCTCGAATGCCATCTCGACCCGCTGGCGCTTCGATTCGCCCAGGTTGAGGATGCCGCCGACGCAGCTTTCAAGCCCCGCCTCGGCCACCGCGTCCAGCGTGCGCAGGCGCCCCTCGTAGCGTACGGTCGTCGATACCTCGGGGTAGTAGGAGCGGGCGGATTCGACGTTGTGATGGACGCGCTGAACCCCCGCTTCTTTCAGCCGCTTGGCCCGGACGGGGGAGATGTGTCCGATCGAGACGCAGCGCTTAAGGTTCGTGTTCTGGCTGACCAGCTTGGCGCCTTCGACGACCTTCTCGAAGTCGCGCTTCGAGAGTCCCTGTCCCTGGGTGACCATGCAGAAGCGGTGCGCGCCGGCGGCCTCGGCCGCCTTCGCGTGTTCCAGGATCTGATCCGGTTCCAGCATCGCGTGCATGGGGGTGTCCGCTTCGGCGTAGCGGGACTGGGCGCAAAAACCACAGTCCTCGGCGCAGCCGCCCGACTTGGCGTTGACCAGGGAGCACAGATCCGTTGAGTCGCCGAACTCCTCCTGCCGCACCTCCCAGGCGCGGTCGACCAGCTTGAGGATGTCGTCGTGCTCGGTGAGTTCCCCCAGCGCAAGGGCCTCGTCGAACGTGATCAGGGGCGCCATCGAACGTGAAGGCTAGGCACGGGATCGGACGTCAGGGGAGGGACGGTCGATTGTTGAGCGGCGTTCATGTCTCTATGGCCACTTCCCCGGACGATCACACGAAAGAGATCGTCATTCGCGGGCGCGCCATGGGTGTGGGCCACACGCCGACAAGGAGCCCGAGCAACCTGTCGTAGTGCTGACCTGCTCCTGTGAACCACGCCGACAACCAGCCTCTTGTCACTTAGCGCGGCTTTTGGAAACGCGCTTACAATGGAGCTGTGCCGCTTCCCACACCGACCCTGCTCTCCGTTCAGGGGGTCCTCTCATATGCCAATCAGGTCGCTCAGGACCCGGCGGCCGATGAGCAGTTCATCGCTGCCATTCGGCATGAGTTTGCCAACGTGCTCAATCGCCAGCTCCTACCAGCGGACACCCCGCCCCAAACGCCTTACATGACCCTGGCAAGTACGTCAGCGCAGCTCGCAGTATCAGCCGCTCAGGTCGACTTTCAGGTCCGGTTCTATGGCGACTATCTGACCAACATCGAGCAGGGACTCGACTACGCAGAACGGAAGCTCACGGCTGTGCGTGGCGGCCTTGAAGCGGCGGGTCGCCAAGCGTCAATACTTGGTCTCGTCAGCGCGCTTCATTTCTCATTTGACCAAGACGACGCTCCCGATGAGGAGCCAGCCGTCTATATCCGACAACATCACCTCCAGACGGATGCGCCTGAGGACCAGCTTCAGGACGCCCTAGTCCGAGTTGCGCTGAGAGTCCGCGACACGTACTTCGTGAACTTCACGCTCTCGAACTACGAGACCCGGGTGCTCGAGCGTCCGATCATGCCTGGCCTCCAAGCTATCCGCGTTCGACCGTGGGAAGGGCGCGTGCAAGATCGTGGGCTTGAGCTTGCAGTGGATATCAACAACGGCCTTGAAGCTCGAGTCGCCAGAGACGATCCGGTAATTACCGACGACGGGATTCGCGCCGCTACCGCGATGCTCCGGAGAATCGCGGCTACCGCAGGGCCGGCGTTTGCGGAATCGGGAGCAGTGTCACTAGAAGAGCTGGTGGAAGCCAGCGCAGGCGCCTGAGATGTCTACATCCACGAGCGCAACCTCAGCCCTTCCCTTCACGGACGAGACCGAGTACGTGTACACAAGTACCCGTAGCGCGATCCAGCACCAGCCGCCGCCGGGGCTCTCCGAAACGCCGGCTGTTCGACGTGTGTTGAACCGTTTCGGTTCGACTTTTCTGCCTCTCGCCGCTGCTGTGTTCTTCACCGGATCGACCGGCCCGGCGTACTACCGGCGCACATCGGTAGGCACCGCAGGAAGTCGACACGCCTTGCGCTCGATCGCGTGGACCAGTGACCAATGGAGCTACTCGGAAGAATCGATTCGACTCAACGAGATTCGCGCGCTCAATGCACTGCTTGCGCTCCCCGCCGATGAGGGACTCGCGCTCGACCTAGACGAGTAACGGATGTATGCCACAGACCGGTGGAGCCCGGGTCTTAGGCAGGGCGACATAGTCGGACCGGCGTTTCTCCCGTTGCTCGGTACCAAGTTCGAGACGATTGGATCGAGCCAATCTCTTACCGACGCGGGCCCGGACAAGGTGGACCGCATCATAGTTAGGGGCAAGTATCACCTCTTGGTCATCATGTCCCACGACTGCGAGTTCAACGAGGGTAAGCGGCAACAGCTGCTGGTCGCTCGGCTCCAGCCGATTCCGAGCAATGTGTCCGCCGAGCAACGAGCGGAGCTTCGGGAAAGCAACGATGCTGAAGCGCGAGCCCTCGGTGGAGAGAA
>Ga0208612_1000452_pt1 | contig 17989 bp, 26 predicted proteins | sample AntDryMetagUQ889_FD_188089 | JGI IMG/M metagenome (GOLD analysis project Ga0208612, IMG submission 188089) | Polar desert microbial communities from Antarctic Dry Valleys - UQ889 (SPAdes) | ecosystem: Environmental > Terrestrial > Soil > Desert | place: Antarctic Dry Valleys | collected 2008-12-31 | reverse complement strand
GGGGCGGGCGGCCAGGGCGGCGGCGGCCAGGGCGGCCGGGGCGGCGGTCCCCGCGGAGGCGGTCGTACCCCACAAGGGGGCACAGGCTGATGCTCTCCCCCAAACGCGTCAAGCACCGCAAGCAGCACCGCGGCCGCAGGGCCGGCTTCGCCAAGGGTGGGACCACCGTGGAATTCGGCGAGTACGGCCTGAAGGCCCTCGACCGTGGCTGGGTCACTAACCGCCAGATCGAGGCCGCCCGAATCGCGATGACCCGCAAGATCAAGCGCGGCGGAAAGGTGTGGATCAACATCTTTCCGGACAAGCCCGTGACCAAGAAGCCGGCCGAGACCCGCATGGGCTCGGGCAAGGGCTCGCCCGAGGGCTGGGTGGCCGTGGTCAAGCCCGGCCGGGTGCTGTTCGAGCTCTCCGGCGTTCCGGAGGATCTGGCCCGCGAGGCGATGCGCCTGGCCGGTCACAAGCTGCCGATCAAGACCAAGTTTGTCCTGCGTGAGGGGGCCGGACAGCAGTGAAGGCGGTGGATGTGCACAATCTCGATGACCCGCAGCTCGTCGAGTTCGTCGATAGGTCGCGCCAGGAGCTGTTCAACCTGCGCTTCCAGCATGCGACCGGACAGCTCGAGAACACCGCGGGGTTGAAGGGCGCCAAGCAGGATCTGGCACGTGGGCTGACGATCGCTCGTCAGCGCGGGCTTGACGTGGAACTAGAGCTCAGGAAGCAGAAGGCCGCGAAATGACCGAGGGACAGGACTTGACCGAAGAGACCACCGAGGACGAGACCGCCGGCGCAAGTCCCGAGGACGAGGGGTCGGACGCGCCTGCCGCGACGGCAGAGGCTCCGGCCGCCGAGCCCGAGGAGCAGCTCTCCCCAAAGGAGCGCCGCGGACGCAAGCGCTCGGTCAACAGCGGCGAGGCACGGCCCGCAAAGACGATCGAGGAGCGTAATGCCGAGCGCCTGGAGCGCCGGCGCCAGAACGCCGCCTCGCGGCGCCGCTGGCGTGCGTCGCGGCGCGAGAAGCGCAAGACCACCAGCCCCGGCGAGGGGACTCCCCCCGCCGAGCGGACGGGCACCGGCAGCCCCCGCATCCGCCAGGGCGTAGTGATCTCCGACAAGGGCGACAAGACCATCTCCGTGCGCATAGACATGGCGCGCCAGCACCGCACCTACGGCAAGATCGTGCGCACCACCTCGACGCTGCACGCTCACGACGAGCGCAACGAGGCCAACGCGGGCGACACGGTCAGGGTCATCGAGAGCCGTCCCCTGTCTCGCACCAAGCGCTGGCGCCTGGTCGAAGTGGTGGAGCGCGGCCGATGATCCAGCAGGAGACGCGTTTGAGGGTCGCCGACAACACCGGCGCCCGCGAGATCCTCTGCATCCGCGTCTCCGGCGGCTCCAAGCGCCGCTACGGCGGTGTGGGCGACGTGATCACCGCCACGGTCAAGCAGGCCATCCCGCACGGGTCGGTCAAGAAGGGCGAGGTCGTCAAGGCGGTGATCGTGCGCACGCGCAAGGAGTTCGGGCGCGACGACGGCACCTACATCGCCTTCGACGAGAACGCCGCCGTCCTGATCGACGCCGCGAACAACCCGCGCGGCACGCGCATCTTCGGCCCCGTCGCGCGCGAGCTGCGTGACCGCAACTTCATGAAGATCGTCTCCCTTGCTCCGGAGGTCCTGTAACCGTGGCCGCGAGCATGAAGGTCCGCAAGGACGACATGGTCAAGGTGATCTCCGGCAAGGACCGCGGCAAGACCGGTCGCGTGCTGCGCACCGAGCCCACGCGCGGTCGCGTGTACGTGGAGGGCATCGCGATCCAGAAGCGCCACCAGCGCCCAAGGTCGTTGCGCGACACCCAGCGCGCGCAGGAGATCGGTGGGGTGATCGAGGTCGAGGGGCCGATCCACGTGTCCAACGTGATGCTGCTAGACCCCAAGTCCGGCGATCCGACGCGCGTGGGCATCAAGCGCGAGGGCGGCCGGCGCGTGCGCGTGTCGAAGAGGTCCGGAACGGAGATCGACTGATGGCCGTCAAGGATCCGGCACCGACTAAGAATGCTTCGCCTTCACGCGAGGCAGGCGTGCGCCCGCGCCTGAAAAGCCGTTACCAGGCGGAGATCGTCGGCCAGCTGCAGAAGCGCTTCCGCTACTCGAACGTGATGGAGGTTCCGAGGGTCGAGAAGGTGACGCTCAACATGGGCGTGGGCGAAGCCAAGCAGGACTCCAAGATGCTCGACGCCGCGCAGGAGCAGCTGGCGACCATCGCCGGCCAGAAGCCCAACGTACGCCGGGCGCGCCAGTCGATCGCCGCCTTCAAGCTGCGCGAGGAGATGCCCGTGGGCTTGTCGGTCACACTGCGCGACGCGCGCATGTGGGAGTTCCTCGACCGGCTCATGTCGATCGCCATTCCCCGTATCCGTGACTTCCGGGGGCTGAACCCACGCTCCTTCGACGGGCGCGGCAACTGGTCGATGGGCGTGCGCGAGCAGATCATCTTCCCCGAGATCGACTACGACGCCATCGATCAGGTGCGGGGCCTCGACATCACGATCACCACCTCGGCCAAGACCGACGAGGAGGGCTTCGCGCTCCTGCTGGCTCTCGGCATGCCATTCCAGGAGGAAGGCCGTCCCGGCCAGGTCGACGAGGCCGCGGAGGCTGAGGAGGAGGAGCGCCGTCACGAGGAGGCCCGGGCGCGGGCGGAGGCCGAGCAGGCGGCCCTCGACCAGCTCAAGGAGGAGAACCCCGAGGCCTACCAGAAGCCCGAGCGCCCCGAGGAGGGCGACGAGGCAGCCGACGGGGAGACCCCCGCATCAAAGACTGAGGAAGGAAGCGAGTAGATGGCCAAGACCTCACAGAAGGTGCGCCAGCAGCGCACCCCCAAGTTCAAGACCCGGGCCTACAACCGCTGCCGCAAGTGCGGCCGGCCGCGCGCCTACCTGCGCAAGTTCGGCCTGTGCCGGATCTGCCTGCGTGATCACGCTCACGAGGGCCATATCCCCGGACTGACGAAGAGCAGCTGGTGAGCCAGACCGATCCCGTATCCGACTTCCTCACCCGTATTCGCAACGGCCTCCAGGCCGACCACGACGACGCGGTCATCCCCGCTTCCAAGCTCAAGATCGAGATGGCGCGCATCCTGACCGAGCAGGGCTACGTCGAGAGCTACACGCTCGAGCCCGGCCGCGTCGGGCAGGACCTGCGCGTGACGCTCAAGTACACCGAGGACCGCGAGCCCGTGATCATGGGCCTGCAACGTGTCTCCAAGCCTGGGCGGCGCCGCTACGTGGCCGCCGGGCAGGTGCCCAAGGTCCAGGGCGGCATGGGCACCTCGATCGTCTCCACCTCGCACGGCGTGATGACCGGCCACGACGCCCGCCGCAGCGGTGTGGGCGGCGAGCTTGTGGCTAGGGTCTGGTAGGTGATCTGGAGCGTGACGCAAGAGCCGAACACCAAGACGCGGGGCTGGATGCCTCGTCGCAAGTAATGTCAAGAATCGGAAGACAGCCCATTCCCGTGCCCGCGGGCGTGACCGTTGTGGTCGAGCCCCAGCTCGTGCGGGTCAGCGGCCCCAAGGGGGAGCTGTCGGAGCGCGTCAGCCGTGACCTGACCGTCGAGCAGTCCGAGGGCCAGGTGCTGGTCTCGCGACCGTCGGACCGGGGCGAGCACCGTGCGCTGCACGGCCTCACCCGCAGCCTCATCTTCAACATGGTCCACGGCGTCACCCACGGCTACGAGAAGCGCCTGCAGATCCAGGGCGTCGGCTACCGCGCGCAGCTCAAGGGCAAGAGCCTCGAGCTGGCGCTCGGCTACTCGCACCCCGTGCCCGTAGAGCCGCCCGACGGCATCGAGTTCGAGGTGCCGATGCCCACCGAGGTGGTGGTGCGCGGCATCTCCAAGCAGGCGGTGGGCGAGGTCGCCGCTCAGATCCGCGACAAGCGCCCGCCGGAGCCCTACAAGGGCAAGGGCATCCGCTACCGCGACGAGCACGTCGCCCGGAAGGTCGGAAAGCGGGCATGAGTGTCAAGACCAAGCAGGCTTCGAGGCTGCGCCGCCGCCGCCGCGTGCGCGCCAAGGTGCGCGGCAGCGCCGAGCGCCCGCGGCTTTCGGTCTTCCGCTCCAACCGCGGAATGGTGGCTCAGCTCATCGACGACGACGCGGGCCACACTCTGGCGGCCGTCTCCTGGACCGAGTCCGAGCTGCGCGAGCTCGCCCGCATGGAGCAGGCCTCAAAGGCCGGCGAGGTGCTGGCCCGTCGCGCCAAGGAGGCCGGGGTGGGCAGCTGCGTGTTCGACCGCGGCGGCTACCGCTTTCACGGGCGCGTAAAGGCGCTCGCCGACGGTGCCCGCGGGGCCGGGCTCCAGTTCTAGATACCCTCTCGACACAGAGACAGATGGCCAGAGAAAGCAACAGACAGCAGGGCGGACGCCGGGGCGACAGCGACCTTCAGGAGCGCGTGGTCGAGATCAACCGCGTCGCCAAGGTCGTGAAGGGCGGCCGGCGCTTCTCCTTTACCGCGCTCGTGGTCGTCGGTGACGAGAAGTCCAAGGTCGGCGTCGGGTACGGCAAGGCCAACGAGGTGCCGGTGGCGATCCAGAAGGGCGTCGAGCGCGCGCGCCGTGACCTCTTCGAGGTCCCGATGCACGGATCCACCATCACCCACCAGGTGGTGGGCGTCCACTCGGCCTCCCGGGTCCTGCTCAAGCCGGCCTCTCCCGGTACCGGCGTGATCGCCGGCGGCGGCGTGCGAGCCGTGCTCGAGCTGGCCGGCATCCACGATGTGCTCTCCAAGTCGCTCGGCTCGCAGAACCCGATCAACCTCGTGAAGGCCACGATGGTCGCGCTGCAGGAGCTGCGCCGGCCCGAGGACGTGGCCAAGCTGCGCGGCCTCTCGGTGGCCCAGGTGCTCGGCCTCGACGACGGCCCCGTGCCGGTCAACGGTGCCAACGGCCGGCGCGAACCCGCCGCGGGAGACGGGCCCCCGGCCACCGCGCCGCGGTCGGCCGAGACGACTGCGGAGGCTCCCGCGTGATGGCCGAGAAGCTCGTGATTACGCAGGTCAAGTCGCCGATCGGCTCCTCCAAGAAGCAGCGGGCCACCCTCCAGTCCCTCGGGCTGGGGCGGATTGGCAAGCGGGTCGAGCATCCTGACGGTGAGGCCCTGCGCGGTCAGCTGCACGCCGTGCGGCACCTGCTCGAGGTCATGGATACGCGCGAGGCATCGCGGAAAGCTTCGGTATGAGAGGCCTGCACAACCTCAAGCCCGCCAGGGGCGCGACCAAGCGACGCAAGCGCATCGGCCGCGGCGAGGGCTCTGGATGGGGCAAGACCTCGGGCCGCGGCCACAAGGGCGCGGGCGCGCGCTCGGGCTCCAAGAGCCGGGTCGCCTTCGAGGGCGGACAGAACCCGGTCCAGATCCGGCTGCGCAAGCTGCGTGGTCCGCACATGAAGAAGTCGATGCCCTTCGAGAAGTTCCGCACGCACACCCAGCCGGTCAACCTCGACGACCTCGAAGCCCGGTTCGAGAAGGGCGCCGAGGTCACTCCGGCCGGCCTCTCGGCCGTCGGGCTCGCCACCCGTCGAGAGGTCCCCGTCAAGATCCTGGGGCGCGGCGAGATCACCAAGGCTCTCACCGTGCACGCCCACGCCTTCTCGGCCACCGCACGCGAGAAGATCGAGGCGGCCGGCGGCAGTGCGCAGACGCTGGGGGAATAGCTCGTGCTCAAGACGTTCCTGAGCGCGTTCCGGGTCCCCGAGATCCGTAAGAAGCTGGCCTTCACGGCCGCCATGCTGATGCTCTACCGGATCGGCGCCTACATCCCGGCGCCGGGCATCAACGTCGACGCCGTCAAGGAGATCTCGGAGAACTTCACGGGCTCCAACGTGCTCGGCTTCCTCAACCTGTTCTCGGGCGGCAGCCTGCAGCGCTTCGCGATCTTCGCGCTGGGGATCATGCCCTACATCACCGCCTCGATCATTCTGCAGCTGATGACGGTGGTGGTCCCGTCGCTGGAGAAGCTCCGCAAGGAGGGCGAGGTGGGCCAGCAGAAGATCACCCAGTACACGCGCTACCTCACGGTCGGCCTCGCCTTCGGGCAGTCGATCGGGTACGTCTTCCTCTTCCGCAGCTTCTCCACCGGCGGCACCGACGTCGTGAACGACTTCAGCTTCGGCCGGGTCTTCGTGATCGTGACCACGCTCACCGCCGGCTGCGTGATGCTGATGTGGTTCGGGGAGCTGATCACCCAGCGCGGCATCGGCAACGGCATCTCGCTGATGATCTTCGCCAGCATCGTGGCGGGACTGCCCAGCGGCATCCAGGCGTGGTTCACCAACCCGGACCAGATCTTCGTCGTGATGATGCCCTTCCTGGCGCTCGGCTGTATCGCGGCGATCGTCTTCGTGCAGGAGGGCCAGCGGCGGATCCCCGTGCAGTACGCCAAGCGGGTGGTGGGGCGGCGCATGTCCGGCGGCGGGTCGACCTACCTGCCCCTGCGCGTGAACATGGCCGGCGTGATCCCCGTGATATTCGCGGCCTCCCTGATGGCTTTCCCGCCCACGATCGGGGAGCTCTCACAGGCCGGCTGGGCGCGTGAGTTCTCGGCCTTCTTCAGCCCCAACCGCTGGCCCTACATCGTCGGCGAATCGATCTTTATCATCGTGTTCACCTACTTCTACACGGCGGTCACCTTCAACCCGGTCGAGCAGGCCGACAACCTCAAGAAGCACGGCGGGTTCGTACCGGGGGTCAGACCCGGCCGGCCGACGGCCGAGTACCTGGACCGCATCCTCGCCCGGCTCACGTTCCCCGGGGCGCTCTACCTGGCGGCGGTCGCGGCGCTGCCCACGATCCTCATCGCTCAGACCAGCGCGAACTTCTTCTTCGGCGGCACCTCGATCCTGATCGTCGTGGGCGTTGCGCTTGACACCATGAAACAGCTCGAGGCGCAGCTTATGATGCGCAACTACGAAGGCTTCCTGAAGTAGCGGCGCGATAAGCGTCGCCTGGCTTTGTCATCGGCGTCCTCGTGTGCGTTCGCACACGTCGGACTGGGGGTTGCAAAGGGGGGCGGTGCCCCCCTTTGATGGTCTTCCTCGCCATGCTCGCTTCTCGCGCCGCTACTTCGGCGCCCCTGCAGCTCGGGAGACGCGCGTCAGCCGGAAGCGCCGTCCCGCCGCCGACCGTAGGCAGTAGCCTTCCCGCTCGGCATGAGCGAGCTCAACCTCATCCTGCTCGGCCCGCCCGGGGCCGGCAAGGGGACACAGGCGGATCGGCTGCGCGCCGACTTCGACCTGCCCTACTACGCGACCGGCGACATCCTCCGCGCGGCCGTCAAGGAGCAGACCGACCTCGGCCGTGAGGCGGGCGAGTACATGGGCCGGGGCGACCTCGTGCCCGATGAGCTGATCGGCAAGGTGATGCTCGAACGGATCGACAGCGATGAGGCCCGCGACGGCTTCGTGCTCGACGGCTTCCCGCGCACGTTGGGCCAGGCCCGGGAGCTCAACGATGCGCTCGAGGGCCTCGAGCGCCGGCTAACGGCCACGCTCTTGATCGACGCGCCCGACGAGGAGGTCATCCGCCGCCTCTCGGGCCGGCGCGTGTGCCGCGACAACGGCCACACGTATCACGTGGAGTTCGACCCGCCCAAGAACAAGGGCTTTTGCGACCAGGACGGGTCAGCGCTCGTCCAGCGCGAGGATGACAAGCTCGAGACGGTCCAGCACCGGCTCGAGATCTTCCACGAGCAGACCAAGCCTCTGGTCGACCTCTATGAGAAGGAGGGGCTGCTGCGCCACTTCGACGGCACCCGCGCCCCCGACGAGGTGAACGGGCACATCCGCGCCACGCTCGCCACGTTGCGCCTCGAGGAGCAGCTCTAGTGGCGATCATCATGAAGAGCCCGGAGGAGATCGAGAAGATCGCGGCCTCAGGGCGGATCCTCGCGCGCTGCCACCGCCTGCTGCGCTCGAAGGCCCGTCCCGGGGTGACCACCGGCGAACTCGACGCGGCCGCGGAGAAGTTCATCCGCTCGCAGGACGCCGAGCCGGTCTTCAAGGGCTACCGGGGCTATCCGGGCTCGATCTGCGCGTCGCCGAACTCGATGGTGGTGCACGGCATCCCCGGCTCGTATCAGCTCAAGCGCGGTGACATCCTCTCCGTGGACATCGGCGTGCAGCTCGACGGCTGGGTCGCCGACGCCGCGGTCACCCTTCCCATCGGCCCGGTCAGCTCGGTGGCCACCGGCCTTATGGCCAGCACCCGGGGGGCGCTCTACGAGGCTGTCGAGCAGTGCCGGCCCGGCCACCGCCTGGGTGACGTGTCCGCTTCCGTGCAGCGCAGGGTGGAGTCCGACGGATACTCGGTGATCCGCTCGCTCGTGGGTCACGGCGTGGGCCGCGACATGCACGAGGATCCGCAGATCCCCAACTTCGGCCGGGCCGGCACGGGCCCCGAGCTGGAGGAGGGGATGGTGCTGGCCATCGAACCGATGGTCAACGCCGGCCATCACGAGGTCCGCCTGGGCAACGACCAGTGGGCGGTCTACTCCCAGGATGGATCTCTCGCCGCCCACTTCGAGCACACCGTCGCGGTCACGTCCGAGGGTCCCCGCATCCTTACTCCCTGGGACGCGGGGGAGGACGGCAGACCCTCGCCGAGCCAAGGCGCCGCGGTCCGCGCCTGAAGGCTTCCCACGAAAGCCGGCAGATGCGGGTGTTGCTATGCTGCGCCGTTGGCGCGTGGCCGTCTCCTGGGCCCGGCGCCGGTTCTCTCTCTATAAGCAAGTTCATGCGAAGGATTCGGCATCCTGCCTCATTCTTCAAGGAAGGTAGATTCCACGGATGAAAGTCCGAGCCTCGGTGAAGCCCATGTGCGAGAAGTGCAAGGTGATCCGCAGGGGCGGAGCGGTTCTCGTGATCTGCCAGAACCCACGACATAAGCAACGGCAGGGCTGACAAAGCACAAGGCGAGGAGCGCAGCGCGATCGTCGATCGCGTGAGCACCACAGCGAACAACACGAGGAGCGGAGCGCGATCTCGATCGCGCGAGCACCGCAGCAAGGATCAACATGGCACGAATCTCCGGCATCAACATTCCCCTGAACAAGAGGGTCGAGATAGGTCTCACCTACATCTTCGGCATCGGCCGTTCCCAGGCGCTGAAGGCGCTGGACAAGGCGGGCGTCGACCCGGACACCTACGTCCGCGACCTCACCGACGACGAGGTGCTCAAGCTGCGCGAGGTGATCGACAACGACCTCACCGTCGAGGGGGATCTGCGCCGCGAGCGCTCCACCAACGTCAAGCGCCTGATGGAGATCGGGGCCTACCGCGGGCTGCGCCACCGCCGCGGCCTGCCCGTGAACGGGCAGCGCACCAAGACCAACGGGCGCACCCGCAAGGGCCCCAAGCGCATGTCCGTCGCCGGCAAGAAGAAGGTCTCGAAGTGATGGGCCATCGCCGCCTCCTCGCCAACGCCGAGGAGGCGGATAACTAATGGCCGCACAACGCCCGGGCCGCTCGCGCGGACGCCGCAAGCCCAAGAAGAACGTCCCATTCGGGCAGGCGCACATCAAGACCAGCTTCAACAACACCATCGTGTCGCTCACCGACCGCGAGGGCAACGTGATCGCGTGGGAGTCCGCCGGCGGGGCCGGCTTCAAGGGCTCGCGCAAGTCGACCCCGTTCGCTGCGCAGGTCACCGCCGACGCCGCCGCCAAGAAAGGGATCGAGCAGGGCCTCGAGAAGGTCGAGGTCTTTGTCAAGGGCCCCGGCTCCGGCCGTGATACGGCCATTCGCTCTCTCCAGGCCGCCGGCCTCGAGGTGACCACCATCCGCGACGTGACGCCGCAGGCCCACAACGGCTGCCGTCCCCGCAAGCGCAGGAGGGTCTGAGCATGGCCCGCGACACGAGCCCCCAGTGCAAGCAGTGCCGCCGCGAGGGGATGAAGCTGTTTCTCAAGGGCGAGCGCTGCCTGACCGACAAGTGCGGCATCGAGCGGCGCAACTACCCGCCGGGTGAGCACGGCCGAGGCCGGGCGCGCCAGTCGGAGTACCGCGTGCAGTTGCGCGAGAAGCAGAAGGCGCGACGCTACTACGGCGTGCTCGAGAAGCAGTTTCGCACCTACTACCAGCATGCGTCGCGCCAGGGCGGCGTGACCGGAGAGAACCTCCTGCGCATGCTGGAGTCGCGCTTCGACAACGTGCTCGTGCGGCTGGGCTTCGCGTCCTCGCGCCGCCAGGCCCGGCAGATGATCCGCCATGGCCACTGGGCGATCAACGGCCGGCGCGTGGACATCCCCTCGTACCAGGTGCGTGCCGACGACGTGATCACCCTGAAGCCCGGCTCGAAGGCCGACCAGGTGATCCGCGACGCCACCGAGCTCGTCTCGGTGGTCCCCGCCTGGCTTCAGGCGGATCACGACGGGCTTACCGCCAAGGTGCTCCGCCCGCCCGAGCGCGACGAGATCGCCGCGCCCGTGCAGGAGCAGCTCATCGTCGAGCTGTACTCGAAGTAACCCTAATGCCCGCGGCGGTGCTGCCGCCGGGCTTGCTTTCAACGCGAAGGAACTACTCATGATCGAGTTTCAGACCCCCCAGATCTCCGCCGAGGACGTCCAGGACAACCGCGGCACGTTCACCATCGAGCCGCTGGATCGCGGCTTCGGCTACACCTTTGGCAACTCGCTGCGCCGGGTGCTGCTGTCCTCGCTGGCCGGCGCCGCGGTCACCAGCGTCCGGATCGAGGGCGTGGCCCACGAGTTCTCCACGATCAACGGGGTCACCGAAGACGTCACCGACATCGTGCTCAACCTCAAGGAGATCGTCTGCCGGATGCACTCCGAGGCTGCCGAGATCGAGGCGCCGCTGGTGATCACCGGCCCGGGTGAGGTCACCGCGGGAGAGATCGACCTCCCCTCGGGCGTCGAGATCCTCAATCCCGAAACCCATATCGCAACCCTCGAGAAGAAGACCAAGCTCGAGATCTACCTCACGATCGGCCACGGCCGCGGCTACACGCCCGCCGAGGACAACAAGACCCCCGACCAGCCGATCGGCGTGATCCCGATCGACTCGATCTTCTCCCCGGTCAAGCGGGTGGCGTACTCGGTCGAGTCCGCCCGTGTCGGCCAGCGCACCGACTACGACAAGCTCACGATGGACATCGAGACAGACGGCTCGGTCGATCCCCATGCCGCGCTGCGCGAGGCCGCCGAGATCCTGATCAAGTACCTGGCGATCTTCAGCGAGCCCGAGCGCGTCGATGCCCTCCGGGAGGCGGGGGCCGGCCTTGTCGGAGCAGGCGCCACCGGAGGCCTTGGCGGCGACCTCGGCTCGGTCGGCGGCGGCTCGATCGCCGGTGCCGACGGGATGGACGACATCCTGATCGAGGAGCTGGAACTGGGGGTGCGCTCCTACAACTGCCTCAAGCGGGCGGGCGTGCAGACAGTCGGCGACCTGGTCCAGAAGTCCGAGTCAGAGCTCAACGCGATCCCCAACTTCGGCCGCAAGTCCATCGAAGAGGTCATCGAGACCCTCGAGGCGCGCGGGCTGTCCCTCCGGCCGTAGATCTCCCGTTCGTTATGCGACACGGAAAGCAGAAAGGCAAGCTCAGCCGCGACTCGGCGCACCGCAAGGCGCTGATGATGAACCTTTCGCGCGAAGTCATCGATCACGAGCGAATCCAGACCACCGAAGCCAAGGCCAAGGCGGTCAAGCCTGAGCTGGAGCGCCTGATCACCCTTGGCAAGAAGGGCGATCAGCACTCCCGCCGGCTGGCGATGGCGCGGCTCGGCCAGGACAAGTCGATCGTCTACAAGCTGTTCGAGGAGTTGGCGCCGCGCTACGCCGAGCGCCCGGGCGGCTACACGAGGATCCTCAAGCTGGGGCCGCGCAAGTCTGACTCCACGGAGATGGTCTTCCTGGAGCTCGTCTAGGCCCTCGCGCCGCTCGGGCACACGTCCGGCTCAGAAAAAAGCAAAAAGCTAGAACGCTCCGCGGGGTGGTGGCGTCCCCGCTTCGTCGCCGGGCTTTGGTAGGCGTAGGAAGACGCCCAGGGCCGACGTCGGGCCGCCGCGGGCCGCGATCATCGCCTCGCAGGCCGCGGCCCGGCTGCGGGCCGCCACCGCGGCGATCATCGGTCCGTAGGCTACTGCGCTCTGCCTGGGCAGGTAGCCCACCAGGAGACCGCCGACCTGGACCATCACGGCGTTGGGGTCGTGTGGGTTCGTGGGCTCGGGTACCAGGACGGCCTCGACCTCCAGCCGGACCTCGGTCGCGCCGTCCGTGTCCGTGAGCGCCCGCAGCGCCTCCTGATAGTGCGACTCGCCGGCCACGTTCACCAGCTCCCCACCGCGCAAGAAGGTCAACCGGGCGGCCACCTCGAGAGCGTAGCCACCGACCGTCGCCGGGCCGCCTGTAGGCTGGGCGCCGTGGACATCGCGAAGCTCAAGGAGCAGGCCCGCGCCGGCTGGAGCATGGGCGAGTACACCCAGCTGTCGGAGATGCTGCGCCCGGCCGCCCAGCGGCTCGCCGACGCCTGTGCCGTATCGGCTGGGCAGGAGGTGCTCGACGTTGCGGCGGGGGACGGCAACTTCGCCGTCGTCTGTGCCGATGAGGGTGCCGGTGTGGTGGCTTCCGACCTCGCCCCCGGGATGGTGGAGAAGGGCCGCGCCCGCACCGAGACCGAGGGCTATGACATCGAGTGGGTCGAGGCCGACGTCGAGGATCTTCCCTTCGAGGACGGACGCTTCGACTGCGTGGGGTCGGTGTTCGGCGCCATGATCGCTCCCCGGCCCCGGGTCGCCGCGGAGGAGATGTTCCGCGTGGTACGGCCGGGCAACACGGTTGGCATGACCGCATGGCTGGCGCAAGGGCCGACCTACGACATGTTCCGGCTCACTCGCAGCTACGGTCCGCCGGCTCACGACGACCTGCCGCGGCTGGAGGAGTGGTCGCAGGAGGAAGTAGTGCGCGAGCGCTTCGACGGCCTGGCCAACTCGATCGAGCTCGAGCGGGCCACGCTGCCGTGGGCGGCCGACTCCCCCGAGGACTTCGTGGCGGAGATGGAGCGCCACGCCCCGATGCAGGCCGCGGCCAAGGCCAACATGCCGCCCGACCGCTATGCGGAGATGTACGAGGAGCTGGTGGAGATGGCGCGCGGGTGGGCGGGCGGCGACGGTCCGTTCGAGGTCGACGCCCACTACGTCCTCATCGTCGCGCGCCGGCGCGGGTGAGATGACGTCAAATCCCCCGTGGCCGCCCGGCTGCTGATCGAGTACGACGGGACGCGCTTCGCGGGGTGGGCCCGCCAGCCGGGGATGCGCACGGTGCAGGCGGAGCTCGAGGGAGCGATCGGGCGGGTGCGCAGGTCGGATGCCGCGCTCACGGTGGCGGGCCGGACCGATGCCGGCGTCCACGCCCGCGGCCAGGTGGCCAGCCACGGCGGCGAGCCGGCCGACGCCTGTTCGTTGAACGGCGTCCTGCCGTCCGACGTGCGCGTGCTCTCCAGCGAGGCGGCGCCGGCGGGCTTCGACGCGCGTCACGACGCGGTGACGCGCACCTATCGCTACCGGGTGCTCACCGGCCGTGTGGCCCGCGTCTTCGAAGCCGACCGCGCCTACCACTGGCGCTACGAGACCGAACGAGGGGCACTGGACGCCTGCGCGGAGCTGCTGGCCGGGAGGCACGACTTCACCGCCTTCACCCTCACCAGGACGACCCACAGGCACTTCGACCGCAACGTCCTGAGAGCGGAGTGGCAGGACGAGGGAGATGGGGTACTGGCCTTCTGGATCGAGGCCGACGCCTTCCTGCGCCGGATGGTGCGGACCCTCGTGGGCACGATGCTGTGGGTGGGCATCGGGCGGGGAAGCGTCGAGGGCTTCGCCGATCTGCTGCAGGGCAGGCCCCGTGCCGAGGCCGCGAACGCCGTCCCGGCGCACGGGCTCTATCTGGAGCGCGTGCGGTACTGAAACGTCACGCTGGCCCGCCCACGCGCGACTATCCTCCAGCGGTGGCCAGGCGATGAAGATCCTCCTCACCAATGACGACGGGATCCAGGCTATAGGCCTCCACGCGATCCGCCGCGCGTTGCTGGAGGTGCCTGGCGTCGAGCTGGCCGTGATAGCTCCGGACTCCAACCGCAGCGCCACGGCGCGGAGCATCACCACCCGGACCCCGCTCTGGGTCGAAGAGCTCGAGCTCGACGACGGCACCACCGCCCACGCCACCGACGGCACCCCGGTCGACTGTGTGCGCTTCGCCGCCCTCGGTCTGATCGAGTTCGAGCCCGAGCTGATCGTCTCCGGCATCAATCACGGCTTCAACCTCGGCGACGACATCACCTACTCGGGCACGGTTGCAGCCGCCCTCGAGGGGGTCGTGCTCGGGATCCCCGCCATCGCGGTCTCCCAGCAGGCCGATCGCGGCCGCGTCGACTTTCGCGAGGGCAAGGGCTGGTCGGCGGCTGACTTCGAAGAGGGGGCGCGTTTCGTGGCCCGGCTGGTCGAGGAGATCGAACATGTCCCGATGCCGCGGGGTACCCTGCTCAACGTCAACTGCCCGGCGGGCGATATCGCAGGAGTACGCTCCTGCAAGCTCGGCAAGCGGATCTACCGCGACCGCCTGGAGCTTGCCGAGGAGGCCGACGGGCGCAAGCGCTACCGCATCTACGGCGATGATCCCGGCTACCACGATGAGCCGGGCACCGACTTCGCGGCGATAGCCCAGGGATTGATCGCCGTCACTCCGCTGCACTTCGACCTCACCGATGAGGCGGGGGTGGAGGAGCTGTCGGGCTTCGAGCTCGACCGCCTGCTCCGCCCTGCCGCCAGCGAGGTGTGACCGAGCAGGCCCAACAGGACCGGGCGGCTGAGCTGCGCCGCCTCCTCGAGTACCACAACCACCGCTACTACGTCCTCGACGACCCGGATGTCTCGGACGCCGAGTACGACGCGCTGATCGGTGAGCTGCGCGACCTCGAGGAGGCCAACCCCGAGCTCCGTACGCCCGATTCGCCCACCCAGCGGGTGGGCGGGCGTCCCCTCGAGCGCTTCGAGCCGGTCCGCCACCTGCAGCCCATGCTGTCGCTGGCCAATGCCCGCGACGAGGCGGAGCTGCGCGCGTGGCTCGTGCGCAGCGAGCGCATCCTCAACAAGCAGGGCGTCGAGAACGCCGATATCTCGTTCGTGACCGAGCCGAAGGTGGATGGCCTCGCGATCTCGCTCCTCTACGAGGAGGGCATGCTCGTTCGCGGCGCCACCCGTGGCGACGGCGAGGTGGGCGAGGACGTGACCCAGAACCTGCGCACGATCAAGTCGGTGCCGCTGCGGGTGCGGGAAGCGCCCCGGCTGCTGGAGGTGCGCGGCGAGGCGTACCTGCCGCGCTCCGCCTTCGCCCGGCTCAATGAGGAGCGAGCTGGGGCCGGAGAGCCAACCTTCGCCAATCCGCGCAACTCGGCCGCCGGCTCGATCCGCCAGCTGGATCCGGAGCTGGCCGCCGCACGCCCGCTGTCGGTCTGGTGCTACTCGATCGGCGCACTCGAGGGACTGGAGTTCGAGAGCCACCTCGAGTCGCTCGAGTGGCTGCGCGACCACGGCTTCAAGGTCAATACCGACATCGAGCGCCACGGCGACCTCGACGGCGTGGTGGCCGCGTGCCGATCCTGGGAGGAGCGCCGGGAGGGGCTCGACTTCGAGATCGATGGTGTGGTGGTGAAGGTCGACGACCTCGGCCTGCAGCGTCAACTGGGGGTGGTGGGCCGCGAGCCCCGCGGCGCGATCGCCTGGAAGTTTCCCCCGATGACGGCCACCACCAGGCTCAACCGGGTGTCCTGGAACGTGGGCCGGACCGGGCACATGGTGCCGTTTGCCGAGCTCGAGCCCGTTCAGGTGTCCGGCGTGACGGTGCGGCTCGCCACGCTGCACAACGAGGAGGACCTCAAGCGCAAGGACGTGCGCGAGGGCGATGAGGTGATCGTGACCCGGGCGGGCGACGTGATCCCGCGCGTGGTGTCTCCCAGTCCGAAGGCCCAGCGCTCGCGCAGCCGCGGCCCGGTGCCCCAGCCGCCCGCAGCGTGTCCCGCTTGCGGCACACCGACGGTCAAGCCCGAGGACGGCGTGTGGACCATCTGCCCCAACCGGGCCTCATGCCCGGGCCAGCTGTTCCAGTCGGTCAAGCACTTCGTGAGCCGGGGGGCGATGGACATCGAGGGCCTGGGGGAGAAGCAGGCCTATCGCTTCTTGGCCGACGGACTGATCGAGAGCGTGGCCGACATCTACGACCTCGACGAGGAGCGGCTGACAGGTCGCGAGGGATTCGGAGAGGTGTCGGCCCGCAACCTGCTCGAGGCCATCGAGCGCTCCAAGCGCCAGCCCTTCAGCCGCGTGCTCTACGGCCTGGGTGTTCCCGGCATCGGATTCGTGAACGCGAGAGCGCTCACGGGCCACCTGCGCAGCATGGAAGCGCTGCTGGCCGCGACATCCGAGGAGATAGAGAAGACGCCGGGTATCGGCCCGATCCTGGCGCAGACGATCGCCGAGACGCTCTCGGACCGGAGTACCCGGGAGCTGATCGAACGGCTGCGGGGATACGGCCTCGAGATGGAGGAGCAGGGTCCAGCCCCCGACGAGGTGGCCGCCCCACTCAGGGATCGAACCTTCGTCCTCACGGGCACGCTGTCAAACCTCACCCGCGAGGAGGCCACCGAGCGCATCGAGGCCGCCGGCGGCAAGGTGACCGGATCGGTCTCCAAGAAGACCGACTACGTCGTGGCGGGCGCGGACCCGGGGACCAAGCTCGCGAAGGCCGAGAAAGCCGGGACCGAGATCCTCGACGAAGGCGGCCTGCTGGCGTTGCTGGAGGGCTGAAGGCGGGTGAGTCAGCGCATGCCCGCGATGGCCTGCAGCATTGCGTCCTGCAGGTTGCGGGCACCAAAGGGGTCCACGTCGTTCATCAGGATCGAGAAGACGTACACCTGTCCAGAGCGCGCGCGGCAGTAGCCCGAGACCGCCGAGACGTTGGAGAGGGTGCCGGTCTTGCCGCGGCAGTTGCCGTGGGCAGGGCCGCTGCGCATCCGGGTCCCGAGCGTGCCGTCGCGGCCGGCGATCGACAGCGAATCGAAGAACGCTGGGAACTCGTCGCGTTCACGCAGGGCCGACAGGAGCTTGGCCACGCGCACGGGCGAGGCGCGGTTGCCGCGCGACAGGCCGGAGCCGTCCGCCAGGGCGGCGGGGGCCGCGCCGAGCCGCCGCGCGAAGCCCGCCGCCAGGTCCGCTCCGCGCTTGGTGGTTCCGCGCCCGTCGGTCTGCACCGCGAGATCCTTGACCAGCATCTCGGCGAAGTAGTTGTCCGAGGACTTGTTGGTGAGCTGCGCCAGCCGTGCCATCAGCGGCGACTCGACGAGCGCGATCAGGTCCGTACCGCTGGGCCGCCGCCCCGCGCGGGGCGCGCCTCGGACCTCAAGGCCCCGGCTCTCCAGAGCCGCGTCGAGCCGGGCAGCGGCAAAGGCAGGCGGGTGAGCTTGGAAGCTGCGGCCGCTCTCGTCACCCAGCCCGCGGTTGTACCCGAGCGCGCTGAGAGGCCCGACGTAGGGCGAGGTCCCATAGCTCGATTCGGGGCCCCCGCGCAGCGAGTCGAAGTGCGACTCATCGCCAACGATGCGCCCGCTCACGCGCTCGATCCCGGTCCGGTCGAGCTTGGCGGCCAAGGCTTCGACGCTGGCGCGGCTGCCATAGGACCGGCGCGCGAACCCGCTGCTGCCGAAGGTGGGGTCGCCACCGCCCACCAGATAGAGGTTGCCGCGGTAGACGCCGTCGCCGGACAGCTCGCCGTCCCCCCTCACGTCGGTGTGCAGCCGGGCTTCGGTACCGAACCGCGCCAGTGCGGTCGCGGTGGTGTAGATCTTGGTGTTGGAGGCCAGGATCCTGGGGCGGGCGGCGCTCCAGCGAAACACCACCTTGCCGGTGGTGAGGTTCGAGACGAACGCCCC
>Ga0208612_1000451_pt1 | contig 18019 bp, 19 predicted proteins | sample AntDryMetagUQ889_FD_188089 | JGI IMG/M metagenome (GOLD analysis project Ga0208612, IMG submission 188089) | Polar desert microbial communities from Antarctic Dry Valleys - UQ889 (SPAdes) | ecosystem: Environmental > Terrestrial > Soil > Desert | place: Antarctic Dry Valleys | collected 2008-12-31 | reverse complement strand
CGGAATCGGCCGGCGGGCTCGAGGAGGCGATGGTCACCGCGGGGCCCGGCGCGGATCGCAACCCCCGGCTCGAGACCGCGGACAGAGCACCGGTCGCGGCGCGCCGGGGCACGGCCACAAGCACGCTGCGGTCGCTCTGGGGCCGGGCTCGTGCGGACACGTCGTCCGTGGCTCCGGTGCCTCCGTGGAAGACCACCTTGGTGACCCGCCGCAGTCCCGTGCCCACGACGCGCACCGAGCCGCCGGGGTTGACCGTCCTCGGCGCGGCGCAGCGGCGCACGCAGCGCACCCGCGCGATGCGGGGGGCGACCGGCGCGGCCGGGGTCCGCGGTGCGGTGGCCTCGTCGCGGCCCGCCGTCTCGCGATCGCCATCGGGGCTCGCGCCGCCGGGGGGACCGGCCGCCGCCGGGGCCGCGCCGAGGGCGACGGCCAGCACGCACGTGCCCAGCGCGAGTAGCGCACGTCGGCCGCGGCGCGTCGGACCGGCAGTGGCGTGCGAGCACGATCCCGTGCCCGCGTGGGGCGCATCGAGCAGCTTCAACTCGGTCTCTCCCTCTTCCGGCCTACGGGGTTAGCTGACGGGCTCGCGCCGTAGAAGCGGCGCTATCGGGGCTCGGGCCCCGAATTCGCCCCTCGGGAACCGCAGTGCGGCCCCGATCGGGTCCCCCGCTCCGCCACGGTCGGACCGTGACGGACTCGGCGTTGCAGGCGGGCACTATAACCCGGTGTCAAGTCACCTTTCCGTCGACTTCCGGGGCAGGACTCCTGCCCCTGCTCAGGGGCACTTTTTCGGCGCGGGCGCTCCGACCCCTCAACTCCGCAAGCGCCCGCCCACCGCCGATGCAACACCTCGCCCACGGTTCGCGATGCGCCGCCGCCGGGACGCCTCTGGGCACGCCTGCCATCATGTCTCCTCGGCCGCGGGCCGCGGCACGCCGACGCGCGGCCGGACGTGCCCCTGAATGACGCCATGAAGACCTTCGTCGCCACTCCCGCCAACCGCGAGCGCAACTGGCTCGTGGTCGATGCTGCCGGAAAGAACCTCGGACGGCTATCGGCCCAGCTCGCCGAGATCCTCCGCGGGAAGAACAAGCCCGAGTACACGCCGCACTGTGACGTCGGGGACTTCGTGATCGTGGTCAACGCGGAGAAGGTCGCGGTCACCGGCAAGAAGCGTCAGGAGAAGCGCTACTACCGCCACTCCGGATACCCGGGCGGGCTGCGCTCGCGCACGCTGGCTGAGATGCTCGACCGCCGGCCCGAGGAGGTCATCCGCAAGGCGGTGCGCGGCATGCTCCCGCGCACCCGCCTCGGGCGCGCCCAGCTTCTGAAGCTCAAGATCTACGCGGGCCCGGAGCACCCGCACCGGGCGCAGCAGCCCACGACTCTGGAGGTCAAGACGAGATGACAGACGAGGAGCGCGAGGGCGCCCCCGAGGAGGACGCTGCGGCCGAGGAGCCGGTGGGCGGGGGCGAGCCGAGGGAGGGCGGGGCCGAAGACTCCCCTGCCGCGGACACGCCGGACGCACCCGCGGCCGAGGAGCCCACCGCCCCCGAAGCGCCCACCACCGATGCGCGCCCGGCCGACGAGCCCGAGCCCGCCGCGGAGGCCGCCGCCGAAGAGGCCGCGAACGCCGAGCCCCCCTCTACCGGCGACGCCGACCCCTCCGCCGACGAGGCCCCCGCAGAGGCTCCCGCCACCGGCCCGCCGATGACCGAGCCGCCCCCGTCCGGCGTCCGGCGCCCGGTGCGCGAGCCGAGCGACTCCGCCGAGGAGGTGATCCCCGGCGCCCACCTCGAGCCCGACCTGGTGCTGGAGACCCCGAGCGTCGGGGACTCCGAGGAGAGCCAGTACGCCCGCTACATCGAGGAGGACCAGGAGCCGGTCGATCCCGAGCAGACGCTCGATGCCGAGGCGCAGGAGGCCGGCGCCGCCGAGCCCGCGACGCCCGCCGACCGCGGCCCGCTCGACCTGGCCCGCGACGCCCGTTACCGCGCCACCGGCAAGCGCAAGACCTCGGTGGCGCGCGTGATCCTGCGGCCCGGGAGCGGCATCTACACGCTGAACGGCCGCCGGCTCGAGGAGTTCTTCCCCCGACCCGCCCTCCAGAAGCGCGCCCAGGAGGCCCTCGAGGTGGTCGGGTACGCCTCCCGCATGGACGTCGTGGCGCGGCTGCACGGGGGCGGGGTGTCGTCCCAGGCGGGTGCACTCCGCCACGGCATCGCGCGCGCTCTGGTGGAGGCCGACCCCAACCTGCGGACCGACCTCAAGCGTCGCGGCTTCCTCACGCGCGACGCGCGGGAGAAGGAGCGCCGCAAGGCGGGGCTCAAGAAGGCGCGCAAGCGCCCGCAGTTCTCGAAGCGCTGAGCGCCTCCGACGCACCGTCGCCCCGCCGGTTGTTCGGCACCGACGGGGTCCGAGGCCTAGTCGGCGAGCGGCTCACCGCTGACCTCGCCCTCCGCCTCGGGAGGGCCGCCGCCGCGGTGTCGCCGGCCGCCTCCCCGCAGGTCCTGATCGTGCGCGACACCCGCGAGTCGGGACCCATGCTCGAGTGCGCCCTGGCCGCGGGGGTGGCCTCCGCGGGCGGCCACGCGCTGCTCGGCGGCGTGCTGCCCACCCCGGGGGCGGCGCTCTTGGTCCGCCGCTACGGCCTGGACCTGGCAGCGGTCGTGTCAGCCTCGCACAACCCCTACCGCGACAACGGCATCAAGTTCTTCGGACCGGACGGCATGAAGATCGACGACGACACCGAGGCCGCGGTGGAGGCCGCCGTGGACGCCCGTCCGCGGACGGGCGTGGCCCCGGGCCGCGTCCGCGAGCTTCATGGTGCCGGCGCCGACTACCTGCGTGAGCTGGAGGCCCGCTTCAGCGGGCTCGACCTCGCCGGCACGCGCGTGCTGCTCGACTGCGCCCACGGAGCCACCCACCACGTGGCCCCCGAGATATTCCGCCGGCTCGGGGCCGACGTCGGGGTCATCGCCGCGGAGCCCGACGGCCGCAACATCAACGAGGGCTGCGGCTCGACCCACACCGAGGCTCTGGCCGAGCGGATGAGGGAGGGAGCCTTCGACATCGGCTTCGCGTTCGACGGGGACGGCGATCGGGTGCTCGCCGTCGACCGGCGCGGCGATGTCGTTGACGGCGACGAGCTGATCGCGCTGGCCGCCCTCGCCCTCCGGGCCCGGGGACGGCTGACCGGCGACGGCGTCGCGGTGACGGTGATGACGAACTTCGGCTTCCACCAGGCCATGGCGGCGGCGGGCGTCCAGGTGGCCACGACCAAGGTCGGCGATCGTCACGTGCTCTCCGAGCTGCTCGACCGCGGGTGGATGCTCGGAGGGGAGCAGTCGGGCCACATCATCGACACGGCGTTCGTGCCGGCGGGCGACGGCACCGCATCCGCGCTGATGACCCTCGAGGCGCTCGCCGGCGAGGACCTGGCCGAGCGCCGGGCGATGCGCAAGCTCCCTCAGCGCCTGGTCAACGTGCGTGTGGTGGATCAGCACGGGCTGGAGAGCTCCGACGGTGTGTGGGCGGCGGTCGACGCCGAGCAGCGGACGCTCGAGGGGCGCGGCCGCGTGCTCGTCCGCTCCTCGGGCACCGAGCCGCTCGTGCGCGTGATGGTGGAGGCGCCCGGCGAGGAGGAGTGCGAGGCCGTGATGGCCCGCCTCGTGGCGACGGTGGAGCGCGAGCTGACCTGACCTGCTGAGGCGGTTCCCGGCGATCGGACCCGGCGACGACGTGGCCGCCCGATGGCCCTACGCTCCGCCCGGTGACGTTCGCCATCATCGTGTTCGGCGGGATCGCACTGGTCCTGGTCGCCGTGCTCGCCGCCGCTCGCTACTCCTCGAAGACCGGGCCTCAGATTCTCGACTGGCAGCCCACGCGTTCGTTCGAGCAGGAGATCGAGCTCGAGTCCGACGACGTCGAGCAGATGATCGCGGCTCGCAACGAGCGCCGGCGCCAGCGCGGTGACGACGAGATCTCCGAGCACGAGTTCCGGAAGGAGGTGCGGCTCGAGGAGCAGGCCCACCGTCGGCGCGCCGCCAGCTACCGGGACGACCGCGAAGAGACCGGCGAGATCAGTCCGGGCAGGTAGCAGGCGCGGCACGCGTGGCGCGCGTCCTGATCGTGGGCTGTGGCTGCCGCGGCCGGGGGCTCGCGGCCGCGCTCGTGGCCGGCGGGCACGCCGTGCGCGGCACGACGCGCGAACCCGGGCGCATCGAGGCCATCGAGGCGGCCGGCGCCCAAGGGGTCATCGCCGACCCGGACCGGCTCGGCACGGTCACCCGGCACGTGCAGGGGATCTCCGTGCTCTGCTGGCTCATGGGCACCGCGCACGGTGAGCCGGAGGCGATCGCCGCGCTGCACGGTCCGCGCCTGGGATCCATGCTCGAGGCCCTCGTCGACACGCCGGTCCGCGGGGTGGTCTACGAGGCGGCCGGGACCGTCGCGGTTGAGCGCCTCGAGGAGGGCGCCGCCGCGGTGCGCCGCGCGACGGCCGTCTACCGCATGCCGACGGAGGTGGTCAGCGCCGATCCCCTCCGGCCCGACGACTGGGTCAAGGCCATGGCCCGAGCCGTCGATAGGGTCCTCGCCGCGTAGAGGAGGACTCCCGATCCCTTGCTAGTGTGGCCTGCGGCCAGAGGGTCTCCGGGAGCCGCGTCGAGGCGGCTCTTCGTGTCTTCGAGGGAGGCCGCGGTCTCCCGCCCCCCGGCGACGTTGGAGGTAGCGCTCGAGTGTGCGGCATCGTTGGATACGTCGGCCCCCGCCCCGGTCAGGAGTTGCTGCTCCGCGGCCTCGAGAAGCTCGAGTACCGCGGCTACGACTCAGCCGGCCTCTCCCTCGTCGCCGGTGAGGGCATCGAGTCGATCCGCGCGGTCGGCAACCTGTCGTTCCTGCGCGAGGCGGTCCACGCCAGGGCTGCGGTGATCGCCGGCGGCGGAGTCGCCGTGGCCGAGCCCCCGCCCACCACCGGGATCGGCCACACCCGTTGGGCCACCCACGGCGCGGTCACCGAGGCCAACGCCCATCCCCACTCGGACACCGAGGATCGGGTGCACATCGTCCTCAACGGCATCGTCGAGAACCACCTGGACCTGCGCCGGCGCCTCGTGGCCGACGGCGCCGAGTTCACCTCGGAGACCGACGCCGAGGTCGTGGCCCACCTGATCGCCGCCCACTATGCGGGCGACCTGCTCGAGGCCGTTCGCGCCGCCTACGGCGATCTGCGGGGCCACTACTCGTTCGTGGCCGTCTGCGCGGACGAGCCGGGACTGCTGGTGGCCGCGCGCAAGGAGACGCCGCTGGTGATCGGCCTCGGCGAGGGCGAGAACTTCCTGGCCTCGGCGGTCCCCGCCTTCCTGCGCGAGACCCGCGACGTGATCTACATGAACGACGACGAGTTCGCGGCGGTCCGTGCGGGTGCGATCGAGCTCGTGGACGCTGCGGGCACGCCGCGCGAGCCCCGGCCCGAGCGGGTGGAGTGGGATGAGGACGTGGCCGAGAAGGCCGGCTACGAGACCTTCATGCTCAAGGAGATCCACGAGCAGCCCGGCGCGGTGGCCGAGACCATCGGCGACCGCCTGCCCGAGGGCGAGCGCATCGAGCTCGACGCCGGGCTCTCCGAGGAGCAGCTCGCGGGGATCCGGCGCGTCGTGGTGGTGGCGTGCGGAACGTCCTACCACGCAGGCCTGGTCGGGCGCTACGCGATCGAGCAGTGGGCGCGCCTGCCCGTCGAGATGGACATCGCCTCGGAGTACCGCTATCGCAACCCGGTGGTCGGCCCGGGCGATCTGGTGATCGGCATCACCCAGTCGGGCGAGACCGCTGACACGCTGGCGGCCATGCGCCTCGCGCGCCGGGCGGGCGCCACGGTGCTCGCCGTCTCCAACGTCATGGGCAGCCAGGCCACCCGCGAGGCCGACGGCACGCTGTTCACCCGCGCCGGTCTCGAGATCGGGGTGGCGGCCACCAAGACCTTCGTCTCCCAGGTGGCCGCCATGTACCTGCTCGCCCTGAAGCTCGCCGAGCTGCACGGCACCCTCGAGCCCGACGACCTTCTCCGCCTTGTGGAGGAGATGCGGCGTCTGCCCGACCTCCTGGCCGACGTCATCGAGTCGGTCGACGGGCCCGTCGCGCAGGTGGCCGAGGAGTGGCAGCACGCGGGCTTCTTCCTCTACCTCGGGCGCCACATCGGGCTGCCGGTGTGCCTCGAGGGAGCGCTGAAGCTCAAGGAGGTCTCCTACATCCCCACCGACGCCTACGCCGCGGGAGAGATGAAGCACGGGCCGATCGCCCTGCTCGACCAGCGCACCCCCGTGGTGTGCGTGGCCACGGACGCTCCCGTGCTCGAGAAGATGCTCTCGAACGTCTCCGAGGTGCGGGCTCGCGGCGCCCACGTCCTGGCCGTGGCCACCGAGGGGTCGCTCGAGGTTGCCGAGCACGCCGAGTCGGTGTTCTGGGTCCCGCGCACCGACTGGATCCTCCAGCCGATCCTCGCCGTCGTCCCGCTCCAGCTCCTCGCGTACCGCATCGCCCGCGCGCGCGGTCTCAACGTGGACCAGCCACGCAACCTCGCGAAGACCGTCACCGTCGAATAGGAGCACGGAGGGCGTGGAGGACGCCGCTCGCCGCTCGGCTGGCTATCGCGGGTCAGTGCATCGTGGTCGCGGGTTGCCACCGCTGAAGGCGGCTTCGAGTGGCCAGGGAGGCCGGGTGTCGCGGCCCCGGCGACCGGGAAGAACCCGGCCGTGACCCTCCCCGACTGGCTCGACCGCCTCTACGTGGCCGAGGAGATGCAGGCCGCCGACGCCCACGCGATCGAGGAGGCGGGCGTGCCCTCCCTGGAGCTGATGGAGCGCGCGGCCGAGGGACTCGCGCGCGCGGTGGGCGAGGCGGCAGGGCCCGGGGCGGTGCGCGTGTTATGCGGTCCCGGCAACAACGGCGGCGACGGCCTTGCCGCGGCCCGGCTGCTGCGCGCAGACGGGTACGAGGTGGACGTGATCGTCTGTGCCCCGCTCGACAAGGTGAAGGGCGACGCCCGCACGAACCTCGAGCGCCTGCCGGGCGAGCCTCCACGCGAGAGCGCCGACGGGTTCGATCCCGCCCTGCTCGAGCGCTCCGGCGCCGTGCTCGACGCCATGCTCGGCACCGGCTTCTCGGGGAGCCCGCGGGAGCCGATGGGCGCGGCCATCGCCGCGATCAACGACCACGGTGCCCCGGTGGTGGCCTGCGACGTGCCGTCGGGGGTGGACGCCTCCTCCGGGGAGGTCGAGGCCGCGGCGGTCCGGGCCACGGTCACCGCCACGTTCCACGGCCCGAAGGTCGGCCTCTACGTGGCACCGGGCGCCTTCTACGCGGGGGAGGTCCGGACCATCGAGATCGGCATTCCCCGCGGCGCACCGGCGCCGACCACGGCAGGGCTGATCTCCGGGCGGGCGCTCGCCCTCGTGCCGTCGCGCACGCGGGGCGGGTCGAAGTTCGACTCGGGCACCGTGGTGGTGGCCGGCGGCGCGCAGGGGCTCACCGGCGCGCCGTGCATGGCCGCGCTCGCCGCGCAGCGCGCGGGCGCCGGCTACGTCCAGGTGGCGGTGCCGGCCTCCACCGAGGCGGTGTTCGAGCTGCGCCTGCTCGAGGCCATGACCGCCTCGATGCCCGACGAGGAGGGAGCCCACACACCCGACGGCGTTGACGCGGTGCTCGCGCTCTGCGAGCGCGCCGGGGCGCTCGTGCTCGGGCCCGGCCTGTCGCGTGCGGAAAGCGCCTTCGACTTCGCCCGCGCGATTGCACGGCGGGCGCCGGCCCCGTTGCTGATCGACGCCGACGGGCTGAACGCCCACGCCGGCCGCCTCGAGGAGCTGCGCGAGCGCCCCGCGCCCACCGTGCTCACGCCACACGCCGGGGAGCTCGGGCGGCTGCTCGAGCGCGACTCGAGCGAGGTGGGCGCCCACCGCCTGGCCTGCGCCCGTGAGGCGGCCGAGCGCAGCGGCGCGGTGGTCCTGCTGAAGGGCGACGACACGATCGTCGCCGCGCCCGGTGGCCCGGTGGCCGTGTCCCCCGGCGCGAGCGCCGCGCTCGCCACCGCGGGCACCGGCGACGTGCTCTCGGGCGTGATCGCCGCGTTCATGGCCAAGGGGCTCGACGCCTTTGCGGCTGCCGCGGCCGGGGTGATGGCCCACGCCCGGGCCGGCATCGAGGCGGCCGCCCGCCACGGCGCCGACCACACGATCGCCGGCGACGTGATCGAGGCCTTGCCGAGCGCGCTGGCGCGGGGATCCCGCTAGCGAAGATCGCGGTCCGCCGGCCCGGCGCGGGGGCGCGGGACCCGAGGCGGTCCGCCGGCCCAGCGCGGGGGTCGCGGGCCGCCGCCACGAACGCCCCGGGTCCGCGGCACACGCCCACTGCGCGCTACGGTCGGCGACGTGGCCCTCAGCACCCGCAACGTCGAGCGCGCCGTGGCGCGGGTGGACGTCGGGGCGGTCGAGGGTAACTGCCGCCGTCTGCGGTCGGTCCTCCGCGCGGGCGCCGAGCTGTGCGCGGTGGTGAAGGCCGACGGCTACGGGCACGGCATGGTGCCCTGTGCCGAGGCCGCCCGCGCCGGGGGCGCCACGTGGCTGGCCACCGCCACGGTGGGCGAGGCCGCCGAGCTTCGCGCCGCCGGCCTCGTGGGACCGATCCTCGTGCAGGGCGCCCTCACCCCGGAGGAGGCCCAGCTCGCCCTCGAGGCCGGCGCCGACGTGGTGGCCTGGCGCGAGGGCTTCGTCCGCCACCTGGCCGAGGTCGCCGGCGAGCTGGAATCCGTGGGTCGCGTCCACGTGAAGCTCGACACCGGCATGGGGCGCCTGGGCACCTTCGATCCGGAAGAGGCCCGCCGGGTGGCCGACCTCGCGGCCGGCGATCCCCGCCTCGCCCTGATCGGCGCCATGACCCACTTCGCGACGGCCGACGAACCCGGCGACGAGCACTTCCCGGCGCAGCTCGAGCGCTTCGCCGCGTTCGCGGACGGGCTCCGCGCCACCCACCCCGGGGTGATCGCCCACGCCGCGAACAGCGCGGCCACCTTCCGCGATCCCGCCGCCCACCTCGACATGGTGCGCTGCGGCGTGGCCGTCTACGGCCTCGACCCGTTCCAGGGCGATCCGGCCGAGCGAGGACTCGAGCCCGCGCTCACGCTCGAGACCTACGTGGCCGCGGTCAAGCGCTTCGAGCCGGGGACGAGCGCGGGGTACGGGCGCACCTGGACCGCCGGGGGTGCGACCACCGTCGGGGTACTCCCGATCGGATACGGCGACGGCTGGCGCCGGGGCCTCTCCAACCGCGCCGAGGTGCTGGTCGAGGGCCGGCGCCGGCCGCTCGTGGGCACGGTGAGCATGGACAACGTGACCGTCGACCTCGGCCCCGACGCCGAGACGGTCGAGGGCGAGCCCGCCGTGCTGATCGGCGCGCAGGGATCCGAGCGCATCCTCTGCGAGGAGGTGGCCCGGCACCTCGCGACCATCAACTACGAGGTCACCTGCGGCCTCTCCGCGCGGGTGAGGCGCACGTACGCGTGAGCGTGCTCACCGATGCGCTCGCCGGCTCGGCGCCGGTCCGTGCGGTGCGCGAGGCACTGGCCGGGCACCCCGACCCGATCTGGATCGTGGGCGGCACGCCGCGCGACGCCCTGCTGGGGAGGGCGCTCGTGGACGTCGACCTGGCCGTGGACGGGGACCCGGAGACCGTCGCGCGCGCGGTGGCCCGGGCGCTACGCGGCCCGGTCTTCCCGCTGTCCGAGGCCTTCGGCGCGTGGCGGGCGATCGACCGCGAGCGGAGCTTCCGAATCGACGTCTCGGCGCTGCGGGGCCCGACCATCGAGGACGACCTCGGACGGCGCGACTTCGCGGCCAACGCCATCGCGATCCCGCTGGAGGGTGGCGATCCGATCGACCCGCACGGCGGGGCGCGGGACGCGGCCGCCGGGATCCTCCGGGTGCTCGGCCCCGACGCCTACGCCCAGGACCCGCTGCGGCCGCTGCGCCTCGTGCGCCTGGCCACCGAGCTGCCCCTGGCGCCCGACCGCGAGACCGAGCGCCTCACGCGCGAGGCCGCATCTCGCGTGACGAGCGCCTCCCCCGAGCGCGTCTGGGCCGAGCTGCGGCGCATCGTGGTGGCCGATCGGGTGCTCGAAGGCCTCGCCCTGGCGTCCCGACTCGGGCTGACGGCCGCGGTGCTGCCCGAGCTCGAGGGCCTGCGGGGGGTGGAGCAGAGCCACTTTCACCACCTCGACGTACACGACCACACGATGGAGGTCCTGCGCCGGACGATCGAGCTCGAGCGCGCCCCCGAGGAGCTCTTCGGGCCCTCGGCGGAGCCGCTCGCGGCGGTGCTCGACGAGCCGCTCGGCGACGAGCTCACCCGTCGCGAGGGCCTGCGCCTGGTCGCGCTCTTCCACGACGTCGCGAAGCCCGACACGCGCACCGTGCTCGCATCCGGGAGGGTGGCCTTCGTGGGCCACGACACCGTGGGGGAGGACGTCGTCACGCGGATCTTCCGGCGGCTACGCAGCGCCGAGCGGGTGCGCTCGTTCGTGGCCGCGGTCACCCGCCATCACCTCAAGCTCGGCTTCCTGGTCCACCACCGGCCGCTCTCGCGCACCGCGGTCTACCGCTATCTGTCCGCGTGCCAGCCCGTCGAGGTGGAGGTCACGCTGTTCTCGTGCGCCGACCGCCTGGCCACGCGCGGCAAGAGCGCCGAGCGGTCGATCGGCGCGCACCTCGACCTCGCGCGCGAGCTGATGACCGAGGCGCTCGAGTGGCGTGCGCAGGGCCCTCCCGCCGCGCCCGTGCGGGGCGACGTGCTGGCGGGAGCGCTCGGCCTCGAGCCTGGGCCCGAGGTGGGCGAGCTCCTCGCGGCGCTGCGCGAGGCGCGGTTCGCCGGCGAGGTGGCGACGCCCGAGGAGGCCGTCGAGTACGCGCGCCGGGTGCGCCAGAATCTCGCGCGATGAGGTCCCGGTGGCTCCGATGATCGTCGACTGCGCCGTGTACGAGGACGGCCGGCGCCGCGACGGCGACCTGGCGCTCGACGACGCATACGAGGCCGGGCGTGAGGCCGGCGCCTTCGTGTGGATCGGGCTCCACGAGCCCTCGACGGACGAGTTCGACTCCGTGGCCCGCGAGTTCAACCTCCACGAACTGGCGGTGGAGGACGCGATCAAGGCGCAGCAGCGGCCGAAGCTCGAGACCTACGGCGATTCGCTGTTCATGGTGCTCAAGCCCGTCCGCTACAGGGACGAGGAGGAGGTGGTCGAGCTCGGACAGATCATGCTGTTCGTGGGCGAGGGCTTCATCGTCACCGTGCGGCACGGGGAGATCGGGCCCCTCGACGGCGTCCGCCGCGAGCTCGAGTCGCGCCCCGAGCTGGTCCGCTGCGGGCCCGCCTTCGTCCTGTACTCCGTCCTCGACCGGGTCGTCGACGGCTACCTGCCGGTGGTCGACGAGATCGACCGCGACGTCCAGCAGGTCGAGGCCGCGGTGTTCTCCTCGACGCCGGGCCAGGCCACCGAGCGGATCTACAAGCTGAAGGGCGAGGTGCTCGACTTCCATCGCGCCCTCGCCCCGCTCGTCGACCCCCTGCTGTCGCTGGCGGGAGCCCGTCACCCGCAGATCCCCGACGAGCTGGGCTCCTACTTCCGCGACGTGTACGACCACCTGCTACGGGCAAACGAGGAGGTGGACGGGTACCGCGAGGAGCTGACCAGCGTGCTCCAGGCCAATCTCGCCCAGGTCAGCGTGCGCCAGAACGAGGACACGCGCCGCATCTCGGCGTGGGTGGCCATCGTCGCCGTGCCCACCGCCATCGCCGGGATCTACGGGATGAACTTCGAGACCATGCCCGAGCTCCGGTGGACCTACGGATACCCGATGGTGCTAGGGATCATCCTGGCGGTCTGCATCTCGCTGTTCGTGCGGTTCAAGCGCTCCGGCTGGCTGTAGCCCGGGCCAGGCTCGGCGCCCCGAGGGATAAGCTGGCGCTCGTGGCCGACGACTGCATCTTCTGCTCGATCCTCGCCGGCGACATGCCGGGCGAGGTCGTGATGGAGGACGAGCACACGGTCGCGTTGATGGACATCGCTCCGTGGACGCGCGGGCACGCGGTGGTCATCCCCCGCCGCCACGTGACCAACCTCTACGAGATCGACGACGAGGAGCTCGCCAGGGTCCACGCCACCGCCCGCCGTCTCGCGATCCGCGTGCGTGATGCCCTCGGCGCCGACGGCGTCAACACACTGAACTCCACCAACCCGGCGGCCTGGCAGACGATCTTCCACTTCCACGTTCACGTGATCCCGCGCTACGAGGGAGACCCGCTCGAGCTGCCCACGCGGCCCCAGAAGGTCTCGCCCGAGGACCTGGCGGAGGTGGCGTCGGAGATCCGGGAGTGAGCGAGTACGAGCGGGCGCGCTACGAGCGCCGGGGCGACGTCGGCGTGGTCACGATCGAGGACCCGCCGCTCAACCTCTTCGGCGACGAGCTGATCCACGACCTCGGTGCGGCCCTCGCCGAGGCCGCCGACGACTCGATCCGGGCCATGCTGGTCCGCGCGGAGGGCAGGTACTTCACGGGCGGCGCCGACGTTCACATCTTCGAGGACAAGAGCCGCGAGGAGGCCGCGGAGCTCTTCGACGGCCTGCTCGAGATCACCCACCGGGTCGAGGAGATGCCGTTCCCCACCCTCGCATCCGTGCACGGGCTGTGCCTGACCGCCGGGTTCGAGCTGGCGCTGGCCTGCGACCTGATCATGGCCGCGCGCTCCTCGAGGTTCGGGCTGATCGAGATCGTGGTGGGGCTGACCCCGGCGATGGGGGGCACCCAGCGCGTGGCCGAACGCGCGGGACCGGCCCGGGCACGGGAGCTGGTGATGACCGGGGAGCTCTATGGCGCCGAGGCCCTCGAGCGCTGGAACGTCGTGAACTACGTGGTCGAGGACGAGGAGCTGACCGAGCGCTCGAGCGCCTTCGCCGACCGCCTGGCCGCCGGCCCGACGCGCGCCAACGAGGCCACGAAGCGCATGGTGCGCGCCTTCCTCGAGCACGGTGTGCGCGGCGCCGACGCCCGTGTCGGCGAGATCGCCGCCCCGCTGTTCGGCACCGAGGACCTACCGCGTGCGGTCAAGACGTTCCTCGCGGAGGGGCCGGGCAAGGCCACCTTCGAGGGCCGGTAGCGCAGCACGGACCCATGTCGGCCTCACGGGGTCGTCGACGGCGGGGCTGCTACGTTTCGGGGCAGATTGCCGGAGCGATCCGGTGGAAACAGGTGCCGTAAGTTCGGGATGCCAGTGTGCACCGGGCAGGCGCGAATACATAGGAAGGTGCCACACGCATGGCTTCAGGAACGGTTAAGTGGTTCAACGACGAGAAGGGCTACGGGTTCATCACTCCCGACGAGGGTGATCGCGACCTCTTCGTCCACCACACCGGCATCAACGGCAGTGGATTCAAGACGCTCCAGGAGAACGCCAAGGTCTCCTACGACGAGGAGAGCGGGGACAAGGGCCCGAAGGCCGTGAACGTCTCCAAGCTCTAGGCGCCGAGCGCGTAGAGCTGTTCGCGCCTGACCAGGCGACGTTGTCCAAGGAAGAGAAGATCGAGATGGAGGGCGAGGTGCTCGAGGCCCTTCCGAACACGATGTTCCGTGTTCAGCTCGACAACGGACACGAGGTGCTCGGGCACATCTCGGGCAAGATGCGGCGCCACTACATCCGCATCCTGCCCGGGGACCGCATCAAGGTCGAGCTCTCGCCGTACGACCTCGATCGCGGCCGCATCACCTACCGCTACAAGTAGGGCGCGGGTGCCGGAGGGCTCATCGCCGCACCTCCGAGCGCTCGGAGGTGTTCAATCCCCGTGATGCGGCGTCTTCTCCTGCTCTCCGTCCTCGCCGGCCTGCTCGCGGTGCCGGCGTCGGCGCATGCCGTGGAGCTCGGTGAGGTGGACCGCGCGGCGAAGGCGAGCTGTCCGGAGCGCTGCCAGGCACTCGGGCGGGTCAGCGGCTACCAGCTGAGGCTGGAGGGTCGCCGGAGCCCGTTCAAGGTCGATCGGGCGGGCCGGGTCACCGCGTTCGCCGTCACGCTCGGCACGCCGAGCGCTTCTGCGCAGCGGTTCTTCACCTCCACGTTCGGAGGCCCTCCGCAGGCCCGCCTGTCCATCCTGCGGCGGGGCACCAAGCGCAAGCACCGACTGGTCGCCCAGAGTCCCGCGTTCGACCTCACGCCCCACCTCGGCACCACGCACCGCTTCCGCCTTCTCGAGCCGCTGGCCGTGAAGAAGGGCTACATGGTGGCCCTCACCGTGCCCACCTGGGCGCCGGCGTTCGCGGTCGACCTCTCCAGCCAGGAGGGGTGGCGCTCCTCACGGGACGCGCGCCGCTGCGCCGACGTGAGGCAGCGGGCAGCCCAGCAGCGCGTGGGCGGGCTTCGCACCTACGGATGCTTCTACCGCACCGCTCGCATCCTCTACACGGCCACGTTCGAGCCGTCCGAGGAGGGTGACGACGAGGACGAGGAGGACGGCGACCGGGACCGCGAGGATCCCGCAGAGAACCCCGACGGGGGCGACCGCGACGCGCGGTGATCCGGCGGGCGCCGTCGCGGCCCGGGGGCCGGAGCGAGCCTGGGCCGACTTCGCGCCCGCTCCCGGCAGGGATCGTCGCGCGGCGTTACCATCGCGGGCCATGTCCGCCTCGGGGTGGCTCTTCCAGGTCGGCATCCGCGTGGTGGATGTCGGACTGCTGGTGGTCTTCCTCGTGTGGATGTTCCGGCGCATGCAGGATGGCGACGAGGGGCCCGAGGACGACGGGCCCGGGGGAGGTGGCGACGGCCCGGACCCCGGGCCCGCACCGCCCGGCGACGGAGGCTCCACCCGGCCCTTCGCGCGCGCCCGGGCGGCGCGCCACCGCCTTCGCGACCATTCCGGCCCCTCGCGGTCGCGGCGGCGAGGGCACCGCGCCCCACCCTCACCCCTGCCGGCTCGAGTGCGCCGGCCGCGCACTCCCGCGCCGGCGCGCCGGACCTAGCCTCCGTCTAGCCGCTCAGCTCGCGTCGGAGCGCGCGGGCGGGTCCTGGCCCGGCTCGTCGTCGGAGGCGGGATCGTGGCCTGCGCGCTCCTGTCCGCCGGGGTCCTCGCCGCCTGGCTCTTCGCCGCGGACAACGTTCTGGCGCGCGGAGTGGTCGATTCCCCGGGCGGGCTCGTCCGTCTCCTCCCGACGCTCGGTGCGCGCGAGCGCCGGCAGCCGGCGAGCGCAGTAGGGGCAGTCGTTCAGGTCCTTCGGGACCAGCTGCTCCAGCGAGCACCCGCACATTCGGAGGTTCTCGACCGCCCAGGGAAGGTTGCTGGGGGAGGGGGCAAGCGGGAGCAGCTTCCCCACGAGGTGGAACTCCTCGCCGCTGTCGCGGTCGACGTACACGCGTCCGGGCTCGATCTCGCGCACCACCTCCCGGTCTGAGCGCGCCCGCAGGCGGTATCTCTGCCGTATCGCCACGGGCGGGGAATCTACCAGCGGCAATCCCTGCCTTTCGCGCGCACCCGGGGACGATCGCGGTGGTGCCCGGTGTGGGCCCCCCCGTCCGCCTTGCCGGTGATACTCGCCGGGTGCGCGTGCTCGTCTTCCACGGCTACCTGCTACGGGGCACGGGGTCGAACGTCTACAACGCCGCTCTCGCCCGGGCCCTGGCCGCCGAGGGACACGAGGTGCACCTGCTCTGCCAGGACCGCCAGGCCGCCGAGCTCTCCTGGGTCGACGCCGTAGGCGACTGGGACCGGGGCGAGCTCCAGGTCCGCGAGCTGCGCTCGCAGGTCCGCATCACCGCCTACCGGCCCGACATCGGGCGGGTGCTGCCGTTGTACGTGGCCGACGACTACGAGGGCTTCGACGCCCGTCCCTTCCCCGAGCTCGATGACGCCGAGGTCGAGGCCTACCTCGAGGCTTGTGTCGGCGCCGTGGCCGAGGTGGCCGAGCGGGCGGAGGCCGAGGTGGCTCTGGCCAACCACCTGATCATGGGCCCGGCCGTGCTCGCCCGCGCCCTCGGCGGCCGGGTGCCCTACGCGGTGAAGGTGCACGGCAGCGCGCTCGAGTACACGGTCCGACCGCATCGCGAGCGCTTCCTGCCCTACGCGCGCGAGGGACTGGCCGGGGCCTCGGGGGTGCTCGTGGGCTCGCGGCACACCGCCGAGTCGCTGTGGGAGGTCATGGGCGATCCCGAGCTGCCGGGGCGCACCCGGCTCGGGCCTCCGGGCGTGGACACCGCCACCTTCCGGCCGCGGCGCACGGCCGAGGCCGCCGCCGGCGTGGCCGCGCTCGCCGAGCGTCTCGAGGGGGCCTCGGGCGGGTGGGGCGGCGAGCCCGGCGCTGCCGCGGCGCTGCGCTCCCTCGACCCGGGCCGGGACCGGATCGTGGCCTACGTGGGCAAGCTGATCGTCTCCAAGGGCGTCGATCTGCTGCTGGCCGCGTGGCCGCTGGTGGTCGCCGAGGTCCCGGACGCCCGGCTCTGCGTGGTCGGTTTCGGCACCTACCGCGAGCCGCTCGGGCGCATGCTCGCTGCCCTGCGGGAGGCCGACCTCGGCGCCGTCCGCGAGATCGCGCGGCGCGGACGCGAGCTCGAGGGGGGACCGCCGGGAGAGCTCACCTACCTGGCGAGCTTCATCGACGGCCTCGAGGGCGAGCGCCGGGAGGAGTACCGCCGCGCCGGGCGTCGCGCGGCCGAGCGGGTGGTGTTCACCGGCCGTCTCGAGCACGAGGACCTGCCCGACCTCCTCCCCGCCTGCGAGGCCCAGGTCGTCCCGAGCACCTTCCCCGAGTCGTTCGGCATGGTGGCCGCCGAGGCCGCGGCCTGCGGAGCCCTGCCCCTCTCCGCCGCGCACTCCGGGCTGGCCGAGGTCACCGCCACGCTGCGGGCGTCGGTGCCCGGCGCGCTCGGCGAGCTCCTCTCGTTCGAACGCGGCCCCGCAGCGGTGGAGGAGATCGCCGCGAAGCTGGTGCGCTGGCTCGCCCTCGACCCCGGCGAGCGCGCCGCGGCCTCCGCGGCCCTCTCCGCGACGGCGCGGGCGCGGTACGGCTGGGACGCCGTGGCGCGGGGCGTGGTGGCGGCCGCACAGGGCCGCCTCGACGGGCTGCGCGAGCCGGGCGCGGAGGAGCCATGCGCCGACCCCTCCAGGGGGTAATCTTGCGCACGCCTTGAGGCCGCTCGGGACGACGAAGACGAAGGGGCTGCCCCGCAGGCTGGCCGCCGTGCTCGGCACTGCGTCGGCCCTGCTCGGCGCCGGCTGCGGCGAGGAGCCGCCCGACCTCGCCAACGGCAAGCGCCTGTACACCGGCGAGGGCCGCTGTGCCCAGTGCCACGTGCTCGAGCGTGCCGGCTCCGCCGGGAACCTCGGCCCCAACCTGGACGAGGCCTTCGGACCCGCGATCCGGCAGGGGCTCGGACAGAGCACGGTGGCCGGCGTGGTCCGCCAGCAGATCGAGAACGTCCGCCGGGGAAGCGCGATGCCCGCCGACCTGGTCACCGGCCAGGACGCCGAGGACGTGGCCGCATACGTGGCCCAGGCCGCCGGCCGGCCCGGGGAGGATCCCGCCTACTTCGAGGAGCCCGGCGGGCAGCCCGACCCCGAGGGACAGCTCGGCAAGCGCGTGTTCGTCGAGTCGGGGTGTGGCAACTGCCACGTGCTCGCCGACGCCGGGAGCCTCGGCAACGCCGGCCCGTCGCTCAACACGCTCGGCCCGGCCGCCCGCACCTACCGGCCGGGACGCCCGCCGGAGGACTACATCCGGGAGTCGATCGTAGACCCCGACGCATACCTCGTGAAGGGCTTTCGCAAGGGGGTGATGCCGCGCGACTACGGCCGGCGCCTGTCGAAGCCGGAGCTCGATGCGCTTGTCTCCTACCTCAAGGCCCAGGGCGGCTGAGCCGCGATAGGCGGCGTATTCCGGCACCCAGCGGTCGCTCGCGTGCTAACGCACGCGTCGCTTCCGCTGGGCACCGGACTACT
>Ga0208612_1000449_pt1 | contig 18043 bp, 19 predicted proteins | sample AntDryMetagUQ889_FD_188089 | JGI IMG/M metagenome (GOLD analysis project Ga0208612, IMG submission 188089) | Polar desert microbial communities from Antarctic Dry Valleys - UQ889 (SPAdes) | ecosystem: Environmental > Terrestrial > Soil > Desert | place: Antarctic Dry Valleys | collected 2008-12-31 | reverse complement strand
GCCCTCCGCGGCGCTGCGCCTGCGCGCGCTGCTCGGACAGGATCCACCGGGACCGCCGGAGGCAGAGCAGCTGACGCTGGGCTGAGCGGGGCCGCTAGTAGGCCCGGTCGAGCTCGGCCCAGACTCGGCTGACGCCCCCGGCGTTGCTGACGCCCCAGCGATCGGCGAGGCGATCGACGAGGTATAGGCCCCAGCCACCCTCGGGGCTCTGGCCGGGCGCGCGCTCCTCGAACTCGAAGCCCGGTCCGCGACTGGCCACCTCGAGCCGCACCTTCGGCTCGGTCACGTGGACCCGCAGGTCGATGGCCGTGGCATCCGCGTGGCGGACGCTGTTGGTCACCAACTCGGTCACCAGCAGGCGCACGGTGTCCAGCGTTTTGGTGCCCAGGCCGCGCTCGAGGCGTCTCAGGGCCCCGCGGGCCTCGCCCGCGGCGTCGGGGCCGCCGGCCACGCGAAGGCTGACCAGATCATCGGAAGGGCATGGAGCGGCGGGGGCGAACATGGGCGAAGAGCAGGTTGACTGACCAGTCAATACCCACCTGAGGGTCTCTCTCAACATCGGTGAGGCAAGAACCCGCCCACATGCGCGTGCCCGCCGGAGTGACCCGCGTGCGCGCGGACAACCCGTCGCCCCTCACCCTCGACGGGACCAACACGTACGTGGTGGCGGGCTGGGTGGTCGATCCCGGCCCTCTGCTCGAAGGTCACCTGGCGGCCGTGAGGAAGGCGGCGGGCGAGGTCGAGGGCGTGGTGCTCACCCACGACCACCCCGATCATGCCGAGGCCGCTGAGGCATTCCGCGTGCCGGTCCACCGGCCCGGCGAAGGGGAGCAGGCGGGCCCGTTCACCGCGCTGGCCACTCCGGGGCACTCGGCCGACAGCGTGTGCCTGCTCATGGGCCTCACGTGCTTCACCGGCGACACGGTCCTCGGCGAGGGCAGCGTGTTCATCGCGCCGGGCGAGGGCTCGCTGGCTGCCTACCTCGGCTCGCTGCGCCGCTTGCGAACGCTCGACCTCGAGGTGATCTGCCCCGGGCACGGGCCCTACGTGTGGGAGCCCGCCGCAAAGCTCGACGAGTACCTCGGGCACCGTCTGGACCGCGAGCGACGGCTGTTGGCCGCGCTGGACGAAGGTGCTCGCGGCGAGCACGAGCTGCTCGACCGGGCCTGGTCCGACACCCCGGACGACCTGCGGCCTGCCGCGGCGCTCACTCTGCGGGCACACTTGGAGAAGTTGGCGCAGGAAGGCCGGCTCCCGCCCGACGTCACGCTGGGCTCATAGGGGCGCGTTTCGTGGCTGACGCGTAACGCTCGAGGCACCGCCGTCGCACGGCAGCGGCGAGGGTGGCGGCTATGGAAGACGCGTCTGCCTTTGACCCCAATAGTCGTGGTCAAACACAGACAGATCCCGTTGACCGGGCCATAGCGGAGTTCGCCACGCCGCGGGGAGGCGTGGTGTCCCGCGCCGAGCTGTTGGGCCTCGGCCTCTCGTCGCGGTCGGTCGATTACCGGCTGTCGTGCGGTCGGCTCCACCTTCTTTACCGCGGCGTATACGCGGTTGGCCACCGTGTCGTGGCACCGGCTGGGATTCGCCTGGCGGCCGTGCTCGCCGGCGGCCCCGGCGCCGTCTTGAGCCACCGGGCGGCCGCCGCACTGTGGGGCCTCCGTCCGGACTCCCGGCCGAAGGTCGAGATCACCGTGCCACGCTCGCGCAGACCGAGGGCAGGCCTAGAACAGCACCAGGCGGTGCTCGCTGACGACGAGGTCGTGATCGTCCGCCACGTTCCCGTCACCACGGTCGCTCGCACCATCCTCGACCTCGCCGCCGTAGTCCCCAGGCATCACGTAGAGAAGGCGCTCAAGGAGGCCGAGTTCTTGCGTGTGCTCGACAGGCAGGCGGTGGAGACGCTGCTCGATCGCTACCCACGCCGAAAGGGAACACCGACGCTGCGAACACTCCTGGACGACGGCGTGGACATGCGCGTGACCAGAAGCAAGCTCGAACGCCGGTTCCTCGCCTTCCTGACCAGCGCCGTTCTGCCCCAGCCGGAGACAAACGTGACGCTGGAGCTCAACGGCACCACCTTCGAGATCGACTGCCTCTGGCGCGAGCAGCGAATAGCCCTCGAGCTCGACAGCCGAAGCGCGCACGACACCGCGACGGCCTTCGAGGGCGACCGCAAGCGAGACCGAGCCCTCAGCGTCGCAGGCTGGCGGCCCATCCGCGTGACCTGGCGCCAGCTGCACGGCGACAGAGACGAGCTCGAAGCCGACCTCCGGGCGCTCCTGGGCTCTAGCTCTAGCCTGTCCCGGGCGTGATCACCACCAACCAGTTCAAGAACGGCACCCACATCGAGGTCGACGGGGCCACGTTCAAGATCCTCGACTTCCAGCACGTCAAGCCGGGCAAGGGCGGCGCGTTCGTGCGCACCAAGCTGCGCCGCCTGCCCGACGGCGCCGTGCTCGACAAGACCTTCCGCGCCGGCGAGAAGTTCCGGCCCATCCGGACTGAGACGCGCCGCATGCAGTTCCTCTACACCGACGGCACCGACGCCCACTTCATGGACCTCGAGTCCTACGAGCAGCTGAGCCTTCCCGAGGACTCCGTCGCCGAGCCGCTTCAGTGGATCGTGCCCAACGAGGAGATCGAGCTGCTCTACGTGGACGAGGAGCCCACCGACGTCCAGGTCCCAAGCGCGGTGGAGCTCGCGGTGACCGAAACCGAGCCGGGCGTGCGCGGCGACACCGCCAGTGGCGGCGGCGAGAAGGCGGCTACGCTCGAGTCCGGGGTGGCCGTTCGAGTGCCGCTGTTCGTGAACGTCGGCGACCGCGTGCGCGTGGACACCCGCTCGGGCGCCTACGTGTCGCGCGCGTAGGGAGGGCCGTGCGCCGCTCCGACCAGCGCCGGGCGGCCGTGGTGGCTCTCTACCAATCCGAGGTGACAGGTCGCCCGCCGCTCGAGCTGGTGGAGCGCACCGCCCGGGCCTTCACGCGCGAGATCGTGGAGGGAGTCGAGCGCGACCGTCTCGACCTCGACGCCGTGATCGAGCACTACTCGGTGGGCTGGTCCCTCGACCGCATCGCGCCGCTGGAGAAGAGCATCCTGCGGGTGGCCCTCCACGAGCTGACGAGCCGCCCGGACGTGCCGCCCGAAGTGGCCATCGACGAGGCGGTCGAGGCGGCCAAGGAGCTCTGCTCGGTCGAGACGCCCAAGTTCGTCAACGGGGTGCTCGGCTCGGCGCACCGGGCCGCGACCGAGGCGCCGGCACAGTGAGCGACCTCGAGAGCCTCTCCGCCGAGCTGGAGGGGCTGGCCGAGCGGCTGCGCTCCGGCGAGCTCGAGGGCGCACCGGCCGCCGAGGCGGTCGAGCGCTGCGCGCAGTTGGCCGCCCGGCTGGGTGCAGAGCTCGACGCCACCGCCCGGAACACCGAGCGAGGCGACCTCGAGGGCCAGGAGCGCCTGCTGTGAGCACGGCGGCCCACCAAGCCACATACCCGGTCGAGCTGCAAGCGCAGGTCGAGGACTACCTGAGCAGCCTGGCCTTCACCGACGAGCCCTCGATAACGGGCCTGGTCGAGGCCATGCGCTACTCGCTGCTGGCGGGTGGGAAGCGGATCCGTCCGGTGCTCGCCCTGGCCACCGGCAAGGCCGTCGGCTGCGACACCCGCGAGCTGCTGCCGCTCGCCGGCGCGCTGGAGATGGTGCACACCTATTCGCTGATCCACGACGACCTGCCCGCGATGGACGACGACGATCTGCGTCGCGGCCAGCCCACCTGCCACGTGGCCCACGGCGAGGATGTGGCCATCCTGGCCGGCGACGGTTTGTTCGCCGAGGCGCTGCGGCTGCTGCTGTGCGACCAGGCCGAGGCGCCCGGCCGGGTTCTGGCCGCTGCGCTGGAACTGGTCACCGCCGCGGGCACCGAGGGCATGGTGGGCGGCCAGTACGTGGACGTGAGCGCGCCCGACGACCTCGAGCCCGACGCTTTGCGCCGACTGCACGAGCTGAAGACCGGCCGACTGATCGGAGCGTCGGTCGGCTGCGCATTGTCACTGGCTGGTGAAAACGGTTCTGCCACAATCGCGCTTCGCCGTTTCGCGGCAGAGTTGGGCGTCTTGTTTCAGATCGTCGACGACATCCTCGACGTGACCGGCGACGAAGCTGAGCTCGGAAAGCCGCGCGGGTCCGACGAGCGCCACGGCAAGCGGACCTATGTGAGCATGTTCGGGCTCGACGAGGCGCGCCGGCTGGCCGGCGAGTCGCACGCCAAGTCCCGCGCCGCTCTGGCCGAGGCCGGCCTACACACCCAGGAGCTGGAACGAATCTCCGACTACATCCTCACCCGCCAGACGTGACCACGCTGCTCGACGAGATCGACGGACCGGACGACCTCAAGGGCCGGTCCGACGACGAGCTCCAGCAGGTGGCGCAGGAGGTCCGCGAGCTGATCATCGACACGATCGGCGAGATCGGCGGCCACTTCGGGGCCAACCTCGGCACCTGCGAGCTCTCGGTGGCGCTGCACAGCCTGCTCGACTCCCCCACCGACAAGGTGCTCTGGGATGTCGGTCACCAGGCCTATCCCCACAAGGTCCTCACCGGTCGCCGCGATCAGCTCGACACCATCCGCAAGTACGGCGGCCTTGCGCCCTTCTGCTCGATTCACGAGTCCGAGCACGACATCATGGGCGCGGGCCACGCCTCCACCTCGGTCTCCTACGCCGTCGGGCTCAAGGAGGCCATGCGCCAAGGCCGGGGTGCAGACGGCAGGGTCGTGGCGGTGATCGGCGACGGCGCCCTGACGGGCGGCGTGGCCTTCGAGGCGCTGCACAACGCCGGTGGCATGGACCTGCCGATCGTGATCGTGCTCAACGACAACGGCATGTCGATCGCCCCGAACGTGGGCTCGCTCTCGCGCTTGTTCACACGGGCGCGGCTGAACCCCAAGCTGCACCGAGCGCGCGAGGACGTCGAGGAGGGCCTGACCAAGCTGCCGGCGGGGATCGGGCGCCGCATCGGGCACCTGGGGCCCGTGCTCAAGGAGTCGCTCAAGGCCTACTGGGCTCCCGGGCTGTTCTTCGAGGAGCTCAACCTGGCCTACGTCGGCATCGTCGACGGCCACGACGTCTCGGCCCTGCGGGAGGCCATCGGTGAGGCGCTGGAGGCCGAGCGCCCCGTGGTGGTGCACATCAAGACCGTGAAGGGCAAGGGCTTCGAGCCCGCCGAGGGCGGCGGGCTGGAGGGCATGGAGACCTGGCACGCGGCCAAGGCCAACGCAGTCCTCAACCGTGCCCCCGCGCCGAAGAAGTCCGAGGCACCCACGGCGCCCGTCGCCCCGCAGTACACGAAGGTGTTCGGCGAGTCCCTGGTCGAGGAGTGCCGGCGCGACGAGCGGGTGGTGGGCATCACCGCCGCCATGAACTCGGGGACCGGGCTGAACATCCTCCAAAAAGAGCTGCCCGACCGCTACTACGACGTGGGCATCGCCGAGCAGCACGCGGTCCTCTTCGCCGCGGGCCTGGCCCTTCAAGGCGCCAAGCCCGTGGCCGCCATCTACTCCACCTTCCTGCAGCGCGGCTACGACCAGATCGTCCATGACGTCTGCCTGCAGAACCTCAACGTGGTATTCGCCATGGACCGCGCCGGCCTGGTGGGCGACGACGGGCCCACCCACCACGGCGCCTTCGACATCTCCTGGCAGCGCTGCCTGCCCAACATCACCCTGATGGCCCCGCGCGACGAGGCCGAGCTCAAGCACATGCTTCACACCGCGCTCGTCTACGACGACGGGCCGGTCTCGCTGCGCTACCCGCGCGGCGAGGGGGAGGGCATCGCGCTGCCCGAGACCCCGGAGGTGCTGGAGATCGGCTGCGGCGAGGTGCTGCGCGAGGGCTCCCGCGTCGCCTTTCTCGGCTACGGCTACGGGGTGTCGGTGGCGCTGGGCGCAGCCGGGCTCCTGGAGGACGAGCACGGCATCGAGGCCACGGTCGCCGACGCCCGCTTCGCCAAGCCCCTGGACGCCGAGCTGATCGCGCGGCTGGTACACGAGCACGAGGTGCTCGTGACCGTGGAGGAGAACGCGCTGGCGGGCGGCTTCGGGTCAGGGGTGCTCGAGCACCTGGCCGACCGCGACCTGATGGGCTCGACCCGCGTGATGCGCTTCGGGCTGCCCGACCGCTACGTGACCCACGGCAAGCCCGCGCTATTGCGCGAGGAAGTGGGCCTCACGCCCGAGGCCGTGGCCGAGCGGGTGGCCGACGCCGTGCTGCAGCCCAGCACTCCCGTCCTGGCGTAGCGGAAGGGGCGCATCGGTCGACGGCCGGGGGAGCACCACACCTACCAAAAGAAACGACCCGCCGAAGCGGGCCGTTTCCGAGGGAGGAGTACTGCGTATGTGATCTATTGGAGGAAGCTGGGGGTGGCCGGGCCGGCCGAGTAGCGCGTGACCGCGCTCAGAGTCAGCTGGACGAGTCCGACCACGAAGAAGAAGAGGGCCGCGCCTGCCTCGCCGCCGGCGCCGAAGGCCACAGCAGCGAACAACAGGCCGATAGCCAGGCCGAGGTCGTAGGCAGCGTGGGCTGAGAGGGGAAGGGTGCCCCGGCCCTCGGAAGCGGTGCCGGCCAAGCCGAGGCCGATGGCCAGTATCCCGACGCCAACGCCGACGACGATCGCGGCCACGCTCAGGCCGAGCGCGAAAGGCACGGCGAGCAGCACCGAGCCCACGGCGACCAGGAGCCCGGCCCGCAGGCCCGGCGATACGAGGCGGAAGAGGCTCATCGCTCTGAACGTAGCCGCGATGAAAGGGGTCGAGTGTGAGGGCGATCACATGGGCGCAAGGCCGATCACACTCGGGGTCAGGTGGGCGCCGCGCGTGGCTTCTCGCGCAGGTAGGCGGCGGCCGAGCTGGTCACCGCCGCCACGGGCACGGCGATGAACGCTCCCGCCACGCCGGCAAGGACGGCGCCCGCCGTAACCGAGAGCAGGATCGTCACCGGGTGGAGCTTCACCGCCCGGCCCACCACGAGCGGGTGGACCACGTCGCCGTCGATCTGCTGGATCACGAACGTGGCCACCACCACGATTCCCGCCTCCAGGGGCCCCAGCGACACCAGGGCCACCAGGGCAGATACGAGTCCGGCGACGGTGGCCCCCACGACCGGGATGAAGGCGCCGAGGTAGGTCAGGCAGGCCAGGGGCACCACGAGGGGGACCCCCACGACGATGAGCACGAGCGAGATCAGCGCCGTGTCCACCAGCGCCACCACGGCTATGCCCCCGAGGTAGGCACTCAGGGTGCTCCAGCCGCGGTCGCCGATCTCGCGCAGGTCGTGGCGCACCGGTCCCGAGAAGAAACCGGTCAGCCATCTCCACATATAGCCGCCGTCCTTCAGGAAGAAGAAGGTCAGGACGAGCGCGAGCAGAGCGCCGGCCACGATCTCCCCCACGAAGACCGCCCCGCTGAGAACATGGCGCGTGATGGCCCCACTGTCCGCGCCGAGCTGGTCCTGAGCGCGGTCGAGGGCGCCGTTTATGTCCTTGCGGTCCAGTGCGAGTGGACCGCCCGAGAGGCTGTCGGTCACCTCGGTGATGCCCTCGCGGACACGGTCGTCGACCTGCCCGAACTCGCCGGCCAGCGAGGGCGCGACGGCGACCACCAGGACCACCACCGCCGCCACTGAGCCGAACAGCATCACGAAGGCAGCGATCCCGGCCGGTGCGCCGCGGGCGCGCAGGAAGCGGGTGGGCCGGTTGAGCAGGGCGGTGGCGAAGAGCGCCAGGATCACCGGCAGGACGATCAGCCGAACCTGCGCGAGCGCATAGATCACGACGATGACGCCGGCGGTCACCACCAGCAGCCGCCAGGAGAGAGCCGCGGCGTCGTCCAGCCAGCGTGGGATCCGGGGGTGGCGCTCAGGCGGGTCCAGAACTCCCACCGTAACCGCGCTGGCGGAGGAGCACAGGCCGGGCGTCGGCCGGCCGAGCACCGCACGCCCGGTTCAGTCTCCGGAGGAGCACAGGCCGGGCGTCGGCCGGCCGAGCACCGCTCGCTCGATCCACTCACCGCCGGGTACCCTGCGGCGGTGGCCCGGCGCCGGTTGGACACCCTCCTGGCCGAGCGCGGCCTCTACGAGTCGCGGTCGCGGGCTGCGGCGGCGGTCATGGCCGGCCAGGTGCACCTCGGCTCCGAGCGTCGCCCAGCCGCCAAGCCCGGCCAGCTGGTCACCGACGACGTCGCGGTGGAGGTCGAAGCCCCGCCGGCCTACGTGAGCCGCGGCGGGATCAAGCTCGCCAACGCACTGGACGCCTACGGCGTGGACCCCGCCGGGCGCCGCTGCCTCGACGTGGGCGCCTCCACCGGCGGCTTCACCGACTGCCTGCTCCAGCGCGGGGCCGAGCACGTCACGACCCTCGACGTGGCCTACGGTGAGCTGAGCTGGAAGCTGCGCGAGGACCCACGGGTCACGGTGATCGAGCGGCGAAACGCCCGCGAGCCCGCGGGCTCGAAGCTGCCCTACGCGCCCGATCTGGTGGTCATCGACGTCTCGTTCATCTCGCTGGCCAAGCTGCTGCCCGCGGTGGCCGGCGCGGCGGCCGAGCACTTCGACCTCCTGGCTTTGGTCAAGCCCCAGTTCGAGGTCGGTCGGGAGCGAGTGGGCGGAGGCGGAGTGGTGCGCTCGGCCTCCGATCGCCGCGACGCCCTGGTCTCGGTGGGCCGCTTCGCGCGCGAGCGGCTCGGCCTGGCGGTGCTCGGCTTCGCCTCGTCGGGGCTTCCCGGCCCGGCGGGCAACCGCGAGAGCTTCGTCTGGCTGGCCGAAGCGGCCCGCGCCGGAGCGGTCGACGACCTCGAGAGCGCCGCGCGGAGAGCCGAGCCCTGAGCGCGCCGCGCTCGATCACCGTGTTCACCAGGCGGGCGCCCGGGCGCACCGACGACGCCGTGTGTCGGGTGGCCGAGCTGTGCGAAGAGGCCGGCGTGCGCCTGCAGGTCCCCGGCGAGGAGGTGGACAAGCACGGCTTCTCCGAGCTGGCGGGCGCGGACATGGGCACCGATCCCGACGCCGCCACCGACCTCGCCCTGGTCCTGGGCGGCGACGGGACCATCCTCTCCGCGCTGCGGCGCTTCGCGGGTCGCGACGTGCCGGTGTTCGCCGTCAACTACGGGGCGATCGGCTTCCTGGCCACGATCGAGAACAGCGAGCTCGACGACGGGGTGCGGCGCGCGGTGCGGGGCGACTTCGACGTGTTGGGGATCCCAGCCTTGGTGACTGGGGATGAGCGCTGGCTGGCCGTGAACGACCTCTCGTTTCACCGCCGCGCGGAGATGCGCGTCGCCGAGCTCGGCTACTCGGCGCAGGGCACCGAGATCGGCCAGGTGCGCTGCGACGGCCTGGTGGTGTCAACCGCCGCGGGATCCACCGGCTACAACCTGGCCAACGGCGGCCCGGTGCTGGCCTGGGGCGTGGAGGGCTACGTGGTCTCCTTCATCGCGCCGCACACCCTCACCGCCCGCGCGCTCGTGGCGGCGCCCGACGACGTGCTGGAGGTCGAGAACAGGTCGCGCGAGGAGCCGGTGGACGTGGCCACCGACGGGCGGATCGTGGGCACCCTGGAGCCCCACGAGCGCATGCAGCTGCGCTACCGGCGCAAGGGCGCTCTGCTCGCCCAGTTGCCGGGATCGAGCTTCTACCGGCGCCTGCGCGACAAGTTCGGCCAGCTGGCGCACTGAACCCGCGCGCGGGGGTTGCCGGAGACCCCTCTGGTGCCCGCTCCGTCGGAGGGCGCTGCTAGAGAGGGAGGGATGCTCCTCGAGTTACGCGTCGAGAACCTGCTGCTGATCCGTCGCACTGAGCTGCGCCTCGGGCCGGGCCTGCAGGTCATCACCGGTGAGACCGGGGCGGGCAAGACCGTGCTGGCCGGGGCGCTCGACCTGCTGCTGGGCGGCAAGCCCAGGGCGGGAACGGTTCGGCCGGGGGCCGAGGAGGCGTGGGTGGAGGGGGTCTTCGAGCTGCCCGCGGGTCTGTTCGAATCCCCCGAGCTGGCCGACCTGCGCGAGCGGGTGCCCGAGGGCGCCGAGGAGGTGGTGCTCGGCCGGCGGGTCTCGGCCGGCGGGCGCACCAGCGCCTTCGTGCAGGGGCGCTCGGCCACGGCGGCCGACCTCAGGGAGCTGGGCGGGCGCCTGGTCTCCTTCCTCGGCCAGCACGAGCACCGCCGTCTCACGGTGGCTGCGGCGCAGCTCGAGGTGCTCGACGCCTTCTGCGGTGCCGCCCACCTCGAGCTGCGAGCGGCCTACGTGCTGGCGCACGAGCGCGCGCGGGACTGCCGGCGCGAGCTCGAGGAACTACGGGGTAGAGCCGGCGCTCGGGAGCGCGACCTCGACCTGCTCGTGTTCGAGATAGGCGAGATCGAGGAGCTCGGGCCCACCAGCGAGGAGCACGCCGCGCTGACCGCCGAGCGCGACCGCCTTCGCCACCTCGAGGCCCTGAGGGCCGCCGCGGGGGGAGCCGGCGAGGCGCTGGCGCCGGACTCCGGCGAGACTGCGGGAGCCACGGCTCTGCTGGCCCAGGCCGAGGCGCTCGCCGAAGGGCCGGGCGGCGTGGACCCCGCGCTGGATGTGCTGGCCGCCCGTCTTCGTGAGCTCCGCATCGAGGTCGACGACGTCGCGGCGGAGTTGCGGCGCTACGGGGCGGGCCTCGAGGGAGAGCCCGGTCGCCTCGAGGAGGTCGAGTCCCGTCTCGAGCTCTACGACCGCCTGCTGCGAAAGCACGGGGGCTCGGTGGCGAGCGTGTTCGGTCACCTGGAGCGCTGCAGGGCCGAGCGCGAGCGCCTGGCCGGGGCCGAGGAGGCCGCCGAGGAGCTCGAGGCCGCGCTCGCCGAGGCCACCCAGCGCGAGGGAAGTCTGGCCGCCGAGCTGTCGGCGGCCCGTCGCGACGCGGTGCCCGCGCTCGAGGAGAAGGTGCTCGACGAGCTCGCTCGCCTGGCGCTGGAGGACGCATCGTTCTCGGCCGAGCTGCGGCCGCGCGGTGAGCTCGGGCCGCAAGGCGCCGAAAGCGTGGAGTTCATGCTGGCCGCGAACCGCGGTGTGCCGGCGGCGCCGCTGCGCGAGACGGCCTCGGGCGGCGAGCTCTCGCGGGTGATGCTGGCGCTGTTCGGCGTGGCCAGCGCCGGCGGGCCGCAGACGCTGGTCTTCGACGAGGTCGACGCCGGGGTTGGCGGCCAGACCGCCAACGCGGTGGGCGAGCGCCTGCAGGCGCTCGGCGCCGATCGCCAGGTCCTGTGCATCACGCACCTGCCGCAGGTGGCGGCGCTGGCCGAGCGCCACTTTCGCATCGAGAAGCACCCCGAGGGCGACCTCGCGCGGACCGAGGTGGCGCTGCTGCAGGGGGACGGGGTGGTGGAGGAGCTTTGCCGGATGATGGGAGCCGAGGCCGGCGACGCCGGAGCGCGCCGGCACGCACGCAAATTGCTGGCTGCCGCGTGAGCGCGCGCCGCCAGCCCACGGCGCCGGAGCGCAGGCCGGGCGCCGGCCGGCCGAGCACCGCCGCCAGACCATCTTTCCGCCGGGTCTGCGTCTAGAATCGCCCTCCAGACCAGATGCCCGAAGAGACCTCGCAAACGCGCTTCATCTTCATCACCGGAGGGGTGGTCTCGGCTCTCGGCAAGGGCATCGCCGCGGCCTCCATCGGCCAGCTGCTGGTCAGTCGCGGACTCACGGTCACCCTCCAGAAGTTCGACCCCTACATCAACGTAGACCCGGGCACCATGAGCCCGTTCCAGCACGGCGAGGTGTTCGTGACAGAGGACGGCGCGGAGGCCGACCTGGACCTGGGCCACTACGAGCGCTTCACCGACGTCAACGCCACCCGCGCGTCGAATGCCACGGCGGGCGCGATCTACGACTCGGTGATCAGGCGCGAGCGCCGGGGCGACTACCTGGGCGGCACCGTCCAGGTGATCCCCCATATCACCGACGAGATCAAGCACCGCATCAAGCTGGTGGCCGAGACCGACGAGGTGGATGTGGTCATCACAGAGATCGGCGGGACCGTGGGCGACATCGAGTCGCTGCCCTTCCTCGAGGCGCTGCGCCAGTTCTCGGTGGACCTGGGGCGCGAGCGCTGCATGTTCGTGCATCTCACGCTCGTGCCCTTCCTGGGTCACGCCGGCGAGCTGAAGACCAAGCCCACCCAGCACTCGGTTCAGGAGCTGCGGCGGATCGGCATCCAGCCGGACATGGTCATGTGCCGCAGCGAGGAGGCCCTGGGCGCTGACATCCGCGAGAAGATCGCTCTGTTCGCGAACCTGCCGGTGGAATCCGTGATCTCCGCGCGGGACGTGCGCTCGATCTATCGCGTGCCGCTGGAGTTCAGAAAAGAGGGCGTCGACGACCGCGTTCTGAGTCACTTCGGCATCTCCGCCGGGCCGCCCAACCTGTCCGAGTGGGAGGCGCTGGTGGAACGCCACGACCACGCCGACACACCGGTGAGGATCGGCCTGGTGGGCAAGTACACCCAGCTGGAGGACGCGTACCTGTCGGTGATCGAGGCGCTCAACCACTCCGGCGCCCACCACCGGGCGAAGGTGGAGGTCAGCTGGGTCGACTCCGAGCGCCTCGGTGACGAGGAGGCCCGCCGTGAGCTGGAGGCCTGTGACGGCATCCTGATTCCGGGCGGCTTCGGCGTCCGCGGCATTGAGGGGAAGATCCGCGCCAGCCGCTTCGCCCGCGAGGAGGAGGTCCCCTACCTGGGGATCTGTCTCGGGATGCAGATCGCGGTGGCCGACTTCGCGCGCCACGTGGTCGGCCTCGAGGGGGCGAACTCCACTGAGTTCGACCCCGAGACCCCGTACCCGGTGATCGACCTCCTGCCCGAGCAGAAGGAGGTGCGCGACATGGGCGGCACCATGCGTCTGGGCGCCGACCCGGTGAAGCTGCACGACGGCACGCGCGCGCGGGAGATCTACGGCGAGGCCGTTATCTACGAGCGCCACCGCCATCGCTACGAGGTCAACAACCACCTGCGCAAGCGCCTCGAGCACGCCGGCCTGGTGTGCTCGGGCACGTCGCCCGACGAGCGCTTGGTCGAGCTGATCGAGCTGCCCGAGCACCCGTTCTTCGTGGCCTCGCAGTTTCACCCGGAGTTCAAGTCCCGCCCTCTGCGCCCGCAGCCGCTGTTCCGCGAGTTCGTGGGTGCGGCAGTGGAGCGCGCCGGGGCACGCTCCGAGAGCCTTCCCGAGGGCGAGCCCTCGGTCCGCGCCCACTAGGGCTCCGCGTGGCGTCCTGGTCTGAGGTGGAGCGCGAGGCGCCCGGGCTGGCGGCGCGGGCCCGCGCTTTCTTCGACTCCCATGTGCACAAGACGCTCGCCACGACACGGCGCGACGGCTCGCCGCGCATCAGCGGCACGGAGTGCGACTTCTCGGCCGGCCAACTGTGGATCGGCAGCATGCCCGGCGCGGTGAAGGCGCTCGACCTGCGCCGCGACTCTCGCTTCGCGTTGCACAGCGGCTCTGACGACCCGCCCGCTTGGAGTGGCGACGCCAAGGTTGCAGGCCGCGCCGAGGAAGTCGACGACGAGCAGAAGGCGAGCATCCGCAACGAAGGCGAGCCGGCGGGCGACTTTCATCTCTTTCGACTAGACGTGACCGAGCTGGTCGTCGTGGGCCTCAACGAGGCACGCGACCGTATGGTGATCGAGTCCTGGCACGAGGGCCGGGGCGTCGAGCGTCGCGAGCGCACGTGAGTGCCGTGCCGCGAGCCACCCAGGCCGAGCGCGAGCGCCTGGTCGCCGACTTCACCCGGCTGTGCGAGATCGAGAGTCCGTCGGGGCACGAGCGTCTCGTGGCCGACGCCGTGTCGGCCGACCTGCGCGAGATGGGCCTCCAGGTCGACGAGGACGACACCGGGCGGCTCACCGGCTCGGACACCGGCAACCTGTTCGCCCGCGTGCCCGGGGCGGGAGAGTCCAGCGTGCTGCTCTGCGCCCACCTCGACACGGTGCCGCTCGGCGGGCCGGTCGAGGTCGTGCGCGACGACGGCGTGCTGCGCAACCGCCACGAGGCGGTGCTCGGCGCCGACAACAAGGCCGCAGTGGCCACCGTGCTCGGCGCTGCTCGCCGGCTGGCGCGGGAGGGAGGGCCGACCGAGGTCGAACTGCTGTTCACCACGGTCGAGGAGGACGGCCTGCGAGGAGCCAAGGCCTTCGACCGCTCGCGTCTGCGCTCGGACATGGGCTTCGTGTTCGACCACGCCAGCCCGGTCGGGGAGCTGATCGTGGCCGCGCCCACCTACCAGCGCGTCGAGGCGCGCTTTCGCGGGCTGGCCGCCCACGCCGGAATCCGGCCCGAGGGCGGGCGCAGTGCCATCGCGGCGGCGGCCCGCTTCGTGTCCGGCCTGGAGCTGGGCCGCCTCGACGACGAGACCACCACCAACGCCGGCAGGATCCGGGGCGGGAGCGCGGCCAACGTCGTACCCGAGCACTGCGTGGTGGAGCTCGAAGCACGCTCGATAGATCACGAGCGGGCCGGGCAGGTGGTGGCCGGGATGGTCGACGCCGCCACCGCGGCGGCGAGCGACCTCGACTGCGACCTCGAGACGACGGTGGAGGAGCTCTTCCGGGGCTACCGGCTGCGGCGGACCGCGCCGCCGGTCGAGGCGGCGGCACTCGCGCTCGAGTCGCTGGGGATCGAGGCTCGGCCGGTGGCGACCGGAGGCGGCAGTGACGCCAACGCCCTCATCGCGGCCGGCCTGCCCACGGTGAACGTGGCCAACGGCACCGAGCGAAGCCATCAACCCGACGAGTCGGTGACCGTCGATGCCCTCGAGACGATGTTGGACGTGACCCTGGCGATAGTGGAGGAGGCGGGCCGGTGAGCTTCGAGAAGATCGGCAGCGAGGAGGTCTGGAGCGGCAGGATCGCCACCGTGCGCGTAGATCGCGTGCGCTTCGACGACGGCGAGGAGGCTGAGCGCGAGGTTGTCGCGCATCCGGGCGCGGTCGGGATCGTCGCCCACGATGGCGAACGCCTGTACCTGGTCCGCCAGCCGCGGGAGGCGGTGGGCGAGCAGGCGCTGCTGGAGCTGCCCGCCGGCAAGCTCGAGCCCGACGGGCCGCTGGAGACCGCCAAGCGCGAGCTGGCCGAGGAGATCGGCAAGGGCGCGAACGAGTGGGAGCACCTGACCTCCTTCTGGTCCTCGCCGGGCTTCGCCGACGAGGAGGTCCACCTCTACCTGGCCACCGGCCTGTACGACCACTCCGAGGACTCGGGCGAGGACGAGCGCATCGAGGTGGTTGCAGTTGGGCTCCGCGAGTTGGACGGCGTCATCCGCGACTGCCGCGACGCGAAGACGCTCGTGGGCCTGCTGTGGTTTCGGGCCTTCGTGGGCGCTTGAGCAGACCGGGCTGAGCGAAGACGTGCAGCGCAGAGGGGCGCCACGCGGTCGGGCGAACCCAGGGGCATGGCCACGCTCGAGCGCCCGCCTGTGCCCCCCGGTGGGGTGCTCGCCAGCCGACCGTACGAGCACCTCGTGCTCGACTTCCTGGCCTACTTGGAGTTCGAGCGAGGTCTTGCGCGCAACACTCTCGAGGCCTACCGGGGAGATCTGCTGCAGTTCGGGCGTCACCTCGACGCACACGAGCTGAGCGCCCTCACGGTCGGGCCGCCCGACCTCTCGGACTTCCTCACCGCGCTGGCCGGTACCCCATCACCGGGCACAGGCGCCAACCCGCCCACCCAGGGGGCCAACGGCAAGCCGGCGTCGCCCGCCACCCTGCACCGCAAGGCCGCCTGCCTGCGCTCCTTCTACCGCCACCTGCTGCGCGAGGAGGTGCGCAGCGACGATCCCACGGCGGCGCTCAGCTCGCCGCGGCGCGGCAAGCGGCTGCCGCAGGTCCTCACGCGCGGCGAGGTGGCCAAGCTGCTCGATCAGCCCCGGGGCACCGAGCCGACCGCGCTGCGCGACCGCGCCCTGCTCGAGCTGATGTACGCCTCGGGTCTGCGGGCCTCGGAGGCGATCACCCTCGTGGTCGGCGACGTCGATCTCGAGGAAGGCGTGCTCCGCGCCCGGGGCAAGGGCTCGAAGGAGCGCGTGGTGCCGGTGGGCGCGACCGCCGTGCGCGCCGTGCGCGACTACCTCGAGCGCGGGCGCGGCCCTCTCACGCGAGGGGCGAGGGTGCCCGAGCTGTTCGTGAACTTCCGCGGTGGTTCGCTGACGCGCCAAGGGCTCTACAAGATCGTCCGCCGCCACGCCGAGGCAGCCGGCCTCGCGGACCGCATGAGCCCGCACACCCTGCGCCACACTTTTGCCACCCACCTGCTCGCCGGGGGCTGCGACCTCAGGTCGGTGCAGGAGATGCTCGGCCACGCCGACGTGGCCACCACCCAGCTCTACACCCATCTCTCGAGCGCTCGCCTGAAGGACGTCTACTTCAAGGCGCACCCCCGGGCCACCGCGTAGCGGAGGAGCGCAGGCCGGGCGTCGGCCGGCCGAGCACCGCTCGCTCGGTCATTCTTCGGAGGAGCGCAGGCCGGGCGTTGGCCGGCCGAGCACCGCTCGCTCGGCGACTTCCCTGCTAGAAGAGGGCAGGTGCCCCTGCCTGTACACGCACGCGTGCCCGTCTGCGCCGCGCTGGTTCTTGCCTCCCTGCTCGGCGCCTGCGGCACCGAGCGGGCGCGCGTCCCCGACCCCAACTCGATGCTGCCTGACTCGAAGACCATCCGCACCGTGGACTTCCCCCGCGCGGGCCTCAGCGTGCGTGTGCAGCGACCCATCGGGCTCGTGCGGCGTCGCCCACCGGAGGTGTTCCGATTCTCGCTGGCCTCGGGCGCGATCGTCTCTGTGCTCGCCTACCCGCGCAAGGAACCCGTTCCCCGCAGCCCCTCGGCGCTGCGCGAGGCGCGCCGGCGGCTGGTCGCGGCCGTGCGCAAGCGCGATCCTACGTTCCGGGTGGCCGGCGCGCGGGTCGTGCGTGTGGCGGGAGCGTCCGGGGTGGAGGTGGTTGGCACCCAGAGCCTCTCCGGCGGGCGCCTGGAGACCCGCAGCGTGCACCTCTTCAAGGGGAAGGGCGAGTACGTGCTGGAGCTGATCGCGCCGCGGGCGGACTTCGGTCCCGCGGACACGCAGGTCTTCAGCCCGATGCTGCGGTCGCTCGAGCTGACCGGACGCATCAGGGGCTGAGGGCCCCGTGACTCAATAACTGGCCGGTTTGAACACCCGCCCGCGGCGCCAGACACCACCCTCGATGCTCGCAATGGCGTTGCCATTACTGTGCTCGAGTGCGGTGCCTGGCATCCACGGATCGGGCGCCCAAACCACCTACTTATTTTCGTCACGGACCCTGAGTGCCCGAGCTCCCCGAGGTCGAGACCATCCGGCGCCAGCTGGCGCCCGCGCTCGAGGGAAAGGTCCTCGAGCGCCTCGAGGTGCTCGACCCGCGCTGGTGTGAGCCGGCGCCACCCGACGAGTTGGCCGTTGCGACCGACGGGCGGACCATCGAGGCGGTTGCCCGGCGCGGCAAGTATCTGACCCTCGCGCTCAGCGACGAGGTCCACGTGGTCATGCACCTGCGGATGACCGGCAACCTGCTGCTGGTCAGCCCGGAGGAGGACGACCCCGCGCGCCCGCACCTGCGCGTGCGCTTCGTCGTCGAAGACGAGCGCCTGCTCTTCGTGGACGTGCGGCGCTTCGGCACCGGCGTGGTGCTGCTGGGATCCCAGGCCCGCGATCTGTACTTCGCCGCGCGGCTCGGGGTCGAGCCGCTGGGACCCGACTTCACCGCCGAGGCGCTGCGTGCGCTTGTCAAGGGCCGCCGCGCCCCGGTCAAGGCCTTCCTGCTCTCCCAGGAGCGCATCGCCGGGGTGGGGAACATCTACGCCGACGAAGCGCTGTACCGCGCGCGCATCCATCCCCTTCGCCCGGTGGGGAGTCTGCGCCGGGCGCAGGTGGAGGACCTGCGTGACGCGGTGGTGGCGTCGCTGGAGGCCGGCATCGACGCTCGGGGGGCCACCATCGACGACTTCCGCCATTCCGACGGCGCACGCGGTTCCTTTCAGGAC
>Ga0208612_1000448_pt1 | contig 18070 bp, 16 predicted proteins | sample AntDryMetagUQ889_FD_188089 | JGI IMG/M metagenome (GOLD analysis project Ga0208612, IMG submission 188089) | Polar desert microbial communities from Antarctic Dry Valleys - UQ889 (SPAdes) | ecosystem: Environmental > Terrestrial > Soil > Desert | place: Antarctic Dry Valleys | collected 2008-12-31 | reverse complement strand
GGGCGGCGGCATCGCCTCGATCCTCACCTACGCGATCCCGTTCATCCTCTTCATCGGGTTCTGGATCTTCCTCATGAACCAGATGCAGGGCGGCGGCTCGCGCGTCATGAGCTTCGGCAAGTCGAAGGCCAAGCGCATGTCGGTGGACGCGCCCAAGATCACCTTCCGCGACGTCGCCGGTGTCGATGAGGCTGTCCAGGAGCTCCACGAGATCAAGGAGTTCCTCGAGAACCCGAAGAAGTTCCAGGCGCTCGGTGCCCGCATCCCCAAGGGCGTCCTCCTCTACGGCCCTCCCGGTACGGGTAAGACGCTTCTCGCCCGCGCCGTCGCAGGCGAGGCCGGCGTGCCGTTCTTCTCGATCTCCGGCTCGGACTTCGTCGAGATGTTCGTCGGCGTCGGAGCAAGTCGCGTGCGCGACCTCTTCGAGCAGGCCAAGCAGAGCTCTCCCTGCATCATCTTCATGGACGAGATCGACGCCGTCGGCCGCCACCGCGGCGCCGGCACGGGCGGCGGTCACGACGAGCGCGAGCAGACGCTGAATCAGCTTCTGGTCGAGATGGACGGTTTCGAGACGAAGGACAACATCATCCTGATCGCCGCCACCAACCGCCCGGACATCCTCGATCCGGCGCTCCTTCGCCCCGGCCGCTTTGATCGCCAGGTGGTGGTCGATAGGCCAGACCGTAAGGGCCGCAAGCAGATCCTCGAGGTGCACACGCGCGGTAAGCCGCTCGCCAAGGAGATCGACCTCGATGCGCTCGCGGGTCAGACCCCCGGCTTCACCGGCGCCGACCTCGCCAATCTCATCAACGAATCCGCGCTCCTGACCGCTCGCACCGGTAAGCGTGAGATCACGACGCTCGAACTCGAGGAAGGGATCATGCGCGTGATCGCCGGCCCCGAGAAGAAGACGCGCGTGATGAGTGAGAAGGAGCGCCTCATAACCGCCTTCCACGAGATGGGCCACGCGATCGTCGGCCACATCCTGCCGAACTGCGATCCCGTCCACAAGGTCTCCATCATCGGGCGCGGCCAGGCGCTTGGCTACACGATCTCGCTCCCGGGCGAGGACAAGTTCCTGACCACCCGCGCGGAGCTCGCGGACTCGATGGCGATGACGCTAGGTGGCCGCGCCGCCGAGGAGATCGTGTTCTCAGAGATCACGACGGGCGCCTCAAATGACATCGAGAAGGTGACCGCGACCGCCAAGTCGATGGTGATGCGCTTCGGCATGTCAGAGAAGCTTGGTCCCCGCGTCTTCGGCCACGACACGACGCTACCGTTCCTCGGTCGTTCGATGGGCTCAGAGCCCGACTACTCGGACGAGATCGCCCGCGAGATCGACGACGAGATCCGCCGCATCGTCGAGTCGGCGCACCAGTCCGCTCGTGACATCCTCTCTGAGCACCGCGACGACCTCGACCGCATTTCGAACATCCTGCTCGAGCGCGAGACCCTCGACGCGAACGAGTTCGTCGCGCTGCTCGAAGGTCAGTCTGAAGACGAGGTCTTCGGCTCCGACGACGAGGAGTCCGGAGCGCCGGCGACTGTTGAAGAGCCGGAGGCCGAGGCCGAGAAAACGGCTTCCCGTGAAGGCCCGCGCCCCGTCTCCCGCCCGCGCCCCGCGTACGGCGGTGGCTCGGCCGAGATGCGCTCGGACACCTAGCCGCGGCTCGCGGCGGGGGGATCGGCCGTATACGTTCGATTCATGCGGTTGATCGGGATCGTGAATGTGACGCCGGATTCGTTCTCGGACGGCGGGCTCTATCTCGACGCCGACGCCGCGATTGCACATGGGCTCGAACTCATTGCGGAGGGCGCCGAGGTGCTGGACGTCGGCGGCGAGTCGACGCGTCCCGGTGCTGAGGCGGTCGATGCCAACGAGGAGAGGCGCCGGACCGAGCCGGTCGTCCGGGCGTTGGCGGGGGCCGGCCATGCAGTCTCGATCGACACCTCGAAGGCCTCCGTCGCCGAGGCAGCGCTTGACGCGGGCGCGCGGATCGTGAACGACGTCACCGCGTTTCGAGGCGATCCCGACTTGGCCGGGCTCTGCGCTGAGCGCCGCTGCGAAGTCGTTCTCATGCACATGCTCGGGACGCCGCGCAGGATGCAGGATGACCCGCGCTACGACGACGTCGTTTTAGACGTCAAGGCCTTCCTGGCCGAGCGGATTGAGCGCGCGGTCGCGGCAGGCGTGGAAGAGGAGCGCATCTGGATCGACCCGGGGATCGGGTTCGGCAAGACGCTCGCGCACAACCTCGAGCTTTTGCGCCGTCTCGGCGAGCTCCGCGACCTCGGCCGGCCGATCATCGTGGGGACGTCGCGGAAGCGCTTCATCGGCACGATCACCGGGCGTGAGGCGGGCGAGCGAATCGGAGGCACGGTCGCTTCGAGCGTTCTTGCTGTAGAGGCGGGCGCAGAAGCAGTGCGCGTACACGACGTGATCGAGGTCCGGGAAGCGCTCTCGGTCGCCGAAGCGATCACGCGACGGCGTGCTTGGGGCACGGACGAGCGCATGGCTCCGCCGCGAGGCGAGGCGGCTTGAGGTCGCTGACCAAGGCGAACCCGCCCCACCTGCCTAGAGTGGGCGCCTGATGGACTTCGGCGTCGCCACCTTCCCGACCGACCAATCGGTCGCACCCGACGAGACCGCGCGAATGTGCGAGGAGCGCGGCTTCGAGTCACTCTTCTTCGCCGAGCACACGCACATCCCCGCCTCGCGCGATACGCCGTATCCCGCTGGGGGTGACCTGCCCGAGGAGTACCGGCGCCTGATGGACCCGTTCGTGGCCCTCACGGCAGCCGCGGGCGCGACGCGGGACCTCAACGTGGGCACCGGCCTCTGCCTCATCATCGAGCGCGACCCGATCGTGACCGCCAAGGCGGCCGCCACCCTCGATCACCTCTCCGGCGGGCGGTTCCTCTTCGGCGTCGGCGCCGGCTGGAACCTGGAAGAGATGCGAAACCACGGCACCGACCCCGATCGGCGCTTCGGCTTGATGCGCGAGCGCGTGGAAGCGATCAAGGAGATCTGGGCTCACGACGAGGCGAGCTACGCCGGCAAGCACGTCGAGTTCGATCGCGTCTGGTCCTGGCCGAAGCCCGTCCAAGAGCCGCACCCGCCCGTACTGGTCGGCGGTAACGGCAGGACCGTCTACGACCGCGTGATCGCCTTTGGAGACGCTTGGATTCCCAACTACCTCGGCGACGTCGAGAAGCTTTTAGGCCGCATGGAATCGCTCCAGGCAAAGGCGGCCGAAGCGGGACGCGAGCGCATTCCGGTGACGATCTACGGAGTCCCGCGCGACCCGGCTGCCTACGAGCGCTGGGCCGGGGCGGGCACTACCCGCTGCCTCTTCTACCTCCAGGCAAAGGACACGGGCTCACGCGAGAGCGCGGAGGCGCGGCTCGACAAGTTCGCCGCGGCGGCCGAGGAGTTCCGGGCAGCGGGCTAGGACGAGATCAGAGCTGCGAGTTGTCCGTGTCCAGGCCCATGCGGATGCGGCCCATGAGTTCAAGGCTCGCAGGGGAGACCATCATGTGGGCACTCGCGGTGTGAATGTCCCGGAACCGGCGCTCGAGGGGGCTCCGCGCGTAGATCGCGGTGCCGCCGCCGGCCTCATACATGAGGTCGACGGCCGATCGCGACGCGCGAGTTGCATGCGTTGCCGCCAGCCGCAGCTTCGCCCTCGCGTCGGTGCCGAGCGTTCCCTCGGCCCCTGCCATCGCGTCGGCCTCTGCGATTGCCTCGTCCACAAACGCCCGCGCCGAGCCGACCGAGGCCTCGGCATGTGCGACTGCGCTCTGCACGATGGGCCGCTCGGCGAGTGTGCGACTCGATCCCCCCGGCTTCTTCGCCACGGCGAGCGCCACCAAGTCCTCGATCGCGCCGGCGGCGATCCCCATCGCCACCCCGGCGATGCCGAGCGCGAGCAGGCCGAACGCCGGAAACGCATAGAGCGGCCCGTCGTGGCGCGGGCGATCGCTGACGAGGGAGGCCGAGTGGCCCATGGGGACCCGCAGCTCGCTTACCTCGATGTCGTGGCTGCCGGTGCCCCGGAGGCCGGTCACGTCCCACGTCTCATGCACTTCGGCGGCGTCCGCGGGAAAGACCATGGCGCGAACGGCAGGGCGTCCATTGCCGGTGATCAGCGCGCCGCCCATGAGCGTCGTCGCGTGCCGGCAGCCGCTCGCAAACGGCCAGCGACCGGAGACGACGTACTCGTCTCCATCGAGCGCCGCCTTGCCCATCGGTGCGTAGACGCCGCCGGCGATGGCGGGAGGCGCGAACGCGTCGCGGGCAAAGTCCGGATCGACGTAGGCCGAAACCAACCCGCTCGTCGCGGCCACCATGGCGCACCATGCCGCCGACCCGTCGCCCTTGGCGATCGCCGAGAGCGCAGCCACCATCTCACCGGGCTCGCGCTCTCCGCCGCCGAGCGCCGCGGGCACCAGCATCGAAGGGATCGGCGACGCCGCAAGTGCCTGGGCGACGCCGGGCTCAAGCGTCCGATCCCGCTCCGACTCCTCGGCGTGCTCCGCGCCGAGGACAGCGAGCCCCACAGCCGCACTTGCCAGATCTGCGTTCACCCTCGGACCGTATCGCCGAGAGTGATATTCCGGGACACATTGTCCCGCGAGGCGACACTCGGCGAAAAGGGGTCAGGCGACTCGCGTCCCGCTTACGCTCGCGTGGGCCAGGCGATCCGCAGGTACATTGGCCGGATGGAGGCCGGTGGAAACCCCTTCGACGTGAGCGTCGACGTCGAGCTTCGCGGGCTCTCCCTCTACACGCACCACGGGGTTTCTGAGGCCGAGCAGGAAGTCGGCCAGCGCATCGAGTTCGACGTCACCTTCGACGTCCCCGATTGCGACGCTGTTCTGACCGACCGCGTCGAAGACACGATCGACTACGGCGTGGTGGCCGACATCGTCGCCCTTGCCGCCACCGAGCGGAGCTACCGGACGCTGGAGCGGCTCGCCCATGTGATCGGCGAGCGCTTGATCACGCGTTACGGATGCGAGCGGGTTCGCGTGCGAGCCACCAAGCCCGAGCCGCCGCTTCCGCTGGCGATCGAGGAGGTCTCGGTCGAGGTCCTCGTCGAGCGCCCTCTCGAGGACCCCGAGGACGAAGACAGCACTTGACGGAGCGGATCGGCTACCTCGGCCTGGGCTCGAACGTCGGCGAGCGGACTCAGAACATCGCCACCGCGCTCGAGCTCCTCGAAGAGCACGCCGTGGAGGTCGAAGCCCTCTCCTCGCTGTATGAGACCGAGCCGGTCGGCGAGGTGCTCGACCAGCCAGACTTTCTGAACGCGGCCGCCCGGATTCGGACCGAGCTGGAGCCACTCGACCTTCTCGACGCGTGCAAGGCGGTAGAGGCCGAGCTCGGCCGCGACTGCGACGGGCCCCGGCACGGCCCACGTCCGATCGACGTCGACGTGCTGCTCCTGGGCGACATCCAGCTCGAGCACGAGCGCCTCACGCTGCCGCACGCCGAGGTCACATCGCGCCGCTTCGTCCTGGTGCCCCTGCTCGAGCTGGAGCCGGGGCTCCGCCTGCCGGATGGCCGCCGCTTGAACGGCTTCGTCCAGGCGCTCGGGGATGAGCAGGACGTGCGCCGTGCCGGAGCGTTAGATTGGCGTGCGTGACTCTGGGGGGGGCCACAGAGGAGGGGCCTGGCCGGCGCACTGGCTGCGTCTGCCGTCGCGGCGGCGCTTACGGTGAGCGCGAGCGCAGAGCCAGTGGTCGACTAAGCGCTCCGGAGCGGCTCGAGCCACTCCGGGGGCAGAATCGCGGGCACTCGGCCCGGGAACTCCGGAACGAGGCGCTTGGCGAGCTCTCCGCACGGCCGTCCCTCGATCGCGGGGCGGAGGTCGTCCATCGTCATCGCGAGCGCCAGCGCCGAGGCGATCTGAAAGTCCGCCGCGTTCGGGGGCTCCGAGCCCAGCACTCCGCAGGCGATCCAGCCGTCAATCCGGTCGAGCCAGCCTCCAAAAGCGGCGAGGTCCGCCTCGACCGCTTCGTCGGTCACGTCGTTGATCCGAAGCTCGGCCGCGATGATGGGTGCCGCGGTCGCAACCGCCACGCCGTGGGGAACGCCGATCCGGGCCCCTTCGAGGAAGGAGCCAAGCGGCTTTCGGTCGCGCTTGATCGCGTTCCAAAGGATTCGCCTCACACCGTCCTGCGGGATCTCGTCGCCCCAGCGCTCCGCGTCTTCGACTTGAACCCGCTCGGCGGGATCAGAGGGAAACAGCGGTGGGGCGGGCTTGATCTCGTCGAGCGCTTTCGAGATCTCCCGCGACCCGGTGATCCTGCGGCCGTCGATGCGAAGAGACGGAATGGTGATGCCTGGAAAACGCAGCAGCTTGAGGACGCCGCGGCTGACCACCGGCATCAGGTCGATGCGGCGGTAGTCGATTTCTTTGTGCTCGAGCATTCGGCGGACGGCCATCGCGGGATGGGAGCCGGGAATCACGTAGAGGGTTGCGCGCGACACGCCGCGCATCCTATTTCCCATAATCGCGGGATGCTTCTCGCCGTTGACGTAGGCAACACCCAAACGCACCTCGGTGCCTTCGAGGGCTCCGACCTGCGCCAGAGCTGGCGCTTTCAGACCCGGGCGGGGATGACGGGCGATGAGCTTGCCGAGCGGATCTCGGGTTTCATGGAGCTGAGCGGGATGGCCCTCCGCGATGTCGGCGCCCTTGCCGTCTCGTCGGTCGTGCCGCCGCTCGGTACCCAGTACGAGTCGCTTTGCGAGCGCTACCTCGACGGCGGCGAGTGCCTTCTGGTCGGGCCCGGTGTGAAGACGGGCATGGCGATCCGGATCGACAATCCCTACGAGGTGGGGGCGGACCGGCTGGTGAACGCTGTTGCCGCGTACGACCGCTTCGGCGAGGCCTGCGTGGTGGTCGATTTCGGCACTGGCATCAACTTCGACGCGGTCTCCGCATCAGGCGAGTACCTCGGCGGGGCGATTGCGCCTGGGGTCGAGATCTCCTTGACCGCACTGGCTCAGCGTGGCGCCCGGATCCCGCAGATCGACCTGGCCAAGCCCGAGGCCGCGATCGGGAAGTCCACGCGGGGAGCAATCGAGTCGGGAGTCGTGTTCGGCTTCGCCGGCCTGATCGACGGCGTTGCCCGGCGGATCATCGAAGAGCTAGGCCCCGACACGCCGGTCATAGCGACGGGCGGCCTGGCAGACGCGATCGTGCCCTACTGCGAGACGATCACCGAGATCGACAACCTCCTGACGCTCACCGGCCTGCGTCTGATCTGGGATCTGAACGCGGACTGAATCAGCGCTCGCGCTCGGGCATGGGGCCCGACGGCTCCGGCTTGTTTCGAAGCGGGCTCGCATAGCCCATGTAGCGGGCACGGCGGCGGGCCATCGCGTAGTCCTCGGGCGGCAAGCTCGGATGCGTCTTGGTCGATTTGGCATGGGGGCCCGAGTGGTGCTTTACGAGGTAGGCGCGAAGATCGGAGCGGTGTTCGGCGCACGCATAGAGGTTTGGCCCGTACGGTCCGCGTCCGTGCCAGATCAGCCAGCCGCCGGGCCCCGCATCCACGTACTCGCCGAAGCGAAAGTGGAGGAGCTGGCGCTCGATCGAGATCTGCGTGAGTGCGTCCGGCTCACACGAGCAGAAGTGACACCGAAAGACCATCCGATAGGCCACGGGAGCCAGAGTACCTACGCTGTCGGCATGGCGCAGCACCCGCTCACCGACCCCTTCCGCATCGGGCCCGTAGAGATCTCGAACCGCGTCCTTCTGGCGCCCCTTGCCGGGATCGGCAACTGGTTCGTGCGCCTCCAGGCAAAGCGCCACGGCGCGGGCCTCGCCGTCTCGGAGATGGTCTCGAGCTACGCGCTCCACTACCGGAACGAACGCACGCTCAGAGAGCTCCTTCGCATCCATCCCGACGAGCACCCCGTCTCCGTCCAGCTATTCGGCCCTGACCCAGAAGCGATGCGCTCAGCCGCGGGCCTGGTCGCCGAGGCGGGTGCCGACCTCCTCGACATAAACATGGGTTGCCCGGTGCGGAAAGTTCTGAAGACGGGCGCGGGGGCAGCGCTTCTGGACGATCACCACCTGGCCCTCCAGGTCGCGCGAGCGGCTGCCGAGGGGTCGGGGCTCCCGGTGACAGTGAAGCTCCGCTCCGGCCTTCGCCCTGGCGACCGCTCGGGATACGAGCTTGCGATCCGGCTCGCGTCCGAGGCGGGTGTCGCCGCGATCGGCTTCCATCCGCGCCCCGCGACCGTCCACCACAAGGGCAGCCCCGACTACGCACTCGCCGCCGAGCTCGTTGCCGAGCTTCGCCGCCGCGAGCTCGAGTGCCCGGTGATCATCTCGGGCGGCCTTGGCGACGCCGAGAAGGCAAGGCACGCGTACAAGGCATCGGACGCGGACGCGGTGATGGTGGCCCGCGGTGGGATGGGCTACCCGTGGATCTTCGAGGAGCTAACGGGGCGTCGTGAGGCTTCGCCAGGGGCCGCCGAAGTGATCGCCGAGCTTCGCTGGGTCCTCGATCGCGCCGCCGAGCATTGGGGGGAGGAGCGAGCAGCGCGCAACCTGCGCAAGTTCTACCCCTGGTATCTCGATCACCTCGAAGTCCACGGCGCGGCCGCAGACGAGTTTCAGCGCACGCCCGACCTGGACCGGGTGAGAGCGCTTCTCGACGACGTCGAAACGGCGGTTCTAAGCCCCGTTTAGACCCTCGGGGCCGTCGCTATAATTCCACCTTCTGCCCGACTCGCGCGCTCGCTTTTAGAGCCCCGCGAATCGGGCGTCTTTTGCGTCAAGGAGAGGTTCCGACTCGAAGATGGCTCGCGAGATACCAATCACGAAGGAAGGCCTCGAAAAGCTCGAGGCCGAGGTCGCCGAGCTTTCGAGCGTGCGTCGTCGCGAGGTCGCGGAGCGCATCAAGGAGGCGCGCGAGTTCGGTGACATCACCGAGAACTCCGAGTACGACGACGCGAAGAACGAGCAGGCTTTGCTCGAGCAGCGGATCGCCCAGCTCGAAGAGCGCCTCCGCCGCGCGGTCCTGATCGACGACACGAAGCTCGACACCAGCGCCGTCTCGGTCGGCGTGATCGTCCACGTCAAGGATCAAAAGACCGGCGACTCGCGGAAGTTCCAGATCGTCGGCCCCGCCGAGGCAAACCCCACCGAGCAGAAGCTCTCCAACGAATCGCCGATCGGCAGGGCGCTCCTTGGCCACAAGCGAAACGACGTCGTCGCCGTCGACGTCCCGCGCGGGCCGAAGAAGAAGCTCAAGATCACGAAGATCGAAACGGCTTAGCCACCGCGGCGAGCCACTAGGCTCGCCGCCGCGTGTCCGAGACGCCTGAAACCCAGCCTGAGCGCGACGAGCCGGCGATCATCGCCGAGCGCCGGGCAAAGCTCGCGCGTCTGCGCGAGGGCGGCACCGACCCGTTCCCGCACGCCTTCCCGGACCGGGTCGAGATCGCATCGGTCCGCGCCGAGCACGACGGCCTCGAGGCGGGCGAGGAAACGGATTCCTCCTACCGCGTAGCAGGGCGCATCGCCGCCAACCGCGACATGGGCAAGGTCGCGTTCCTCGATCTGGTCGATCAGTCAGGACGTATCCAGCTCCAGTCGCGCTCGGCTGACCTCGGCGACTCGCACGCGGTCCTGACCGGCCTAGACCTTGGCGACATCGTCGGCATCGACGGGACCGCTTTTAAGTCTCGCCGCGGCGAGCTGACCCTCCGCGTCAGCGGCTGGACCCTCCTTGCAAAGAGCCTCCGCCCGCCGGCCGACAAGTGGTCCGGCCTCGAGGACGTCGACACCCGCTATCGCCACCGCGAGCAGGATCTGATCGCGAACCCCGAGGTTCTCAATCGCTTCCTCCTTCGGGCCAAGGTGATCGCCGAGACGCGCCGCTGGCTGGACGGAGAGGGCTTCGTCGAGGTCGAGACGCCGGTCCTCCAGCCGATCTACGGCGGCGCCCTCGCTCGGCCGTTCAAGACCCATCACAATGCGCTCGACCGCGACTTCTACCTGCGGATCGCGACCGAGCTCTACCTCAAGCGTCTCATCGTGGGGGGCATCGAGCGCGTCTACGAGCTCGGGAAGGACTTCCGGAACGAGGGCATCTCGTTCAAGCACAACCCCGAGTTCACGATGGTCGAGTGGTACGAGGCCTATGCGGACTACACCGACGAGGCCGGGCGCTTGGAGCTGCTCGTCTCCCATGTTGCCCAGACGGTGCTCGGCACCACCAAGGTCGAGCGTGACGGAGCCGAGATCGAGTTGGCGCCGCCATGGAAGCGGATCACCCTCCGCGACGCGATTGGCGAGGAGACCGGTATCGACGTGATCGAGCACCCGGACCGCGACTCGCTCGCGGAGGCGATGGGCTCAGAGCCGCGCCCCGAACACGGCTGGGGCAAGCTCGTCGACGACCTTCTCTCGAAGGCGGTAGAGCCGAAACTGATCCAGCCGACGTTCATCACGGACTACCCGGTCGAGATGTCCCCGTTCGCCAAGGCGCACCGCACTGATGAAGGGCTGGTCGAGCGCTGGGAGGCCTACGTGGGCGGCTTCGAGATCGCGAACGCGTTTTCCGAGCTGAACGACCCGGACGAGCAGCGCCGTCGCTTCGAGTCCCAGGCCGCAGAGCTCGCACGCGGAGACGCCGAGGCCCAGCCGATGGACTTAAACTACATCCAGGCGCTCGAGTCGGGGATGCCTCCCACCGGGGGGGTCGGCCTCGGGATCGACCGCCTGGTGATGCTCCTCACGGGAGCGAAAAGTCTCCGGGAAGTCGTGCTGTTCCCCGCCATGCGGGATTGATCTCGTGTATTTCTGCGCCGGCGATGGGGGAACGACGACGACGACTTCGGCTTTTCACTGCGTGAAGCTCGACATCAAGACCTGACTCGGTCCCGGCGGCAGCTTCACCGCGCGCAAGCCAAGCGTTCGCGCGCGCTCCGGCGAATCGCTTTCCGAAGCGCTCCGTCAGCGCTAGCCGGGCGCGAAGCCCCGGATATACTTCGTGCCTCGCCGTAGGCCCACAACCCCGGAGGTCTTATCCGCAGGCATTGCGTTGCCGATGAAGGGATAAGAACCTGCGGCGCACACGCGTTCTCGTGAGCGGCGCCGGTTACGACCACCGGGCTAGCGATACTTAACTTGAGGCAAAGGCAGGACTGAAACGTGTTCGAGAGATTTACAGAGAGAGCCAGGCAGGTGGTAGTCCTCGCCCAGGAAGAGGCGCGGACGCTCAAGCACAACTACATCGGCACCGAGCACATTCTGCTCGGGCTGCTCCGCGAGGAAGAGGGCCTTGCGGCTCGCGTCCTCGAGTCCCTCGACATCACCGTCGAGCGCGTGCGCGCGCAGGTCGTTCGCATCGTCGGCTCCGGCGAGGAAGTCACCTCCGGTCAGATCCCGTTTACGCCCCGCGCCAAGAAGGTGCTCGAGCTCGCCCTTCGCGAGGCGCTGAGCCTCGGCCACAATTACATCGGTACCGAGCACATCCTGCTTGGCCTCGTGCGCGAGAATGAGGGCGTCGCGGCTCGCATCCTGCTCGACTTCGACGCTGACTCGGAGAAGATCCGAAACGAGGTCATCCGCATGCTCTCCGGTCCCGGCGGCCGCCGCCAGGGCCAGGGCCAGGGCGGCACGGGCGAGGGTAAGAAATCTTCCAAACTGCTCGATCAGTTCGGGCGCAACCTGACCAAGCTCGCCGCCGACGGCAAGCTCGACCCGGTGATCGGCCGCGAGACCGAGATCGAGCGGATCATGCAGATCCTCTCGCGCCGCCAGAAGAACAACCCCGTCCTCCTGGGTGAGCCTGGGGTCGGCAAGACCGCGATCGTCGAGGGGCTCGCCTCGCGCATCCACGCGGGCGAGGTGCCAGAGCTCTTGAAGGACAAGCAGATCTACACGCTTGATTTGGCCGCCCTCGTCGCCGGATCGAAGTATCGCGGCGAGTTCGAGGAGCGCCTCAAAAAGGTGATGAAGGAGATCACCCAGCGCGGTGACATCGTCCTCTTCATCGACGAGCTCCACAACCTGGTCGGTGCCGGCGCCGCCGAGGGCGCGATCGACGCGGCTTCGATTCTCAAGCCCGCGCTCGCCCGCGGCGAGCTTCAGACGATCGGCGCGACCACGCTCGACGAGTACCGCAAGTACCTGGAGCGCGACTCGGCGCTCGAGCGCCGCTTCCAGCAGATCAAGGTCGAGCCGCCGTCGACCGCCGACACTTTCAAGATCCTCCAGGGCCTGCGTGAGCGCTACGAGGACCATCACCGCGTCGAGATCACGGACGAGGCGCTTCGCGCCTCCGCCGAGCTTGCCGACCGCTACATCTCTGATCGCTTCCTGCCCGACAAGGCGATCGACCTGATCGACGAAGCGGCTTCCCGCCTTCGCATTAAGTCGATGTCCTCGCCCCCCGTCTACCGCGATCTCGAAGAGGAGATCGAGGACACGCGCCGCAACAAGGAAGCCGCGATCGAGGCGCAGGAGTTCGAAAAGGCCGCGAGCCTTCGCGACCAGGAGCGCCAGCTCACCAACAAGAAGCGCGAGATGCAGGACGAGTGGTCCTCGTCAGACGAGGGCGAGCGCCCGCAGGTCGGCGAGGAAGAGATCGCCGACATCGTCTCGATGTGGACCGGCATCCCCGTCTTCAAGCTGACCGAGGCCGAGACCAAGAAGCTCCTTCGCATGGAGGACGAGCTCCATAAGCGCGTGATCGGTCAGCACGTCGCGATCGAAGCCGTCTCGAAGGCGATCCGCCGCTCGCGCGCCGGTATCAAGGACCCAAAGCGGCCCGCTGGCTCGTTCATCTTCCTCGGCCCCTCGGGCGTGGGGAAGACCGAGCTTGCGCGCACCCTTTCCGAGTTCCTCTTCGGCGACGAGGATTCGATGATCCGCATCGACATGTCCGAATACATGGAGAAGCACGCGGTCTCACGCTTGGTCGGCTCGCCTCCCGGCTACGTCGGCTACGACGAGGGCGGCCAGCTCACCGAGGCGATCCGCCGCAAGCCTTACTCGGTGCTCCTACTCGACGAGATCGAGAAGGCCCACCCGGACGTTTTCAACATCCTGCTTCAGATCCTCGAGGACGGGCGTCTGACCGACGCGCAGGGGCGCACGGTCGACTTCCGCAACACGATCGTGATCATGACCTCCAATATCGGCGCCAAGGACATCGCGAAGAACGTGTCTTTCGGGTTCGCCGCGAACGACGACTCGTCCGGGACTTCTTATGAAGACATGAAGGGCAAGATCATGGGTGACCTGAAGAAGGTGTTCCGCCCCGAGTTCTTGAACCGGATCGACGAGGTCATCGTCTTCCACAAGCTCACGAAGGAAGAGATCAAGGAGATCGTCGACCTCCTGATGATGCGCGTGAAGCTCCAAGTGGCCGAGCACGACCTCCAACTCGAATTGACCGAGGAGGCCAAAGACCTCTTGGCGGACAAGGGCTGGGATCCCTCGATGGGCGCCCGGCCGCTCCGTCGCGCGATCCAGCGCTACATCGAAGACCCGCTGGCCGACGAGGTGCTCCGCGCAGGCGAGATCGCCTCGGGCACAAGCGTCTTGGTCGAGCGTAACGAAGCGGGCGACGAGGACGACCTGCCGCTGAAGCTGAAGCTCGTCAAGCCGAAGAAGGCGCGTGCCCGCAAGAAGGAGCCCGCAGGCGTCGGTGGCCGCGGCGGCGAGGACGAGACCGATGAGCCGGCTGACGGCGATGCCGCAGCTGACTCGGACGAGTCTTAGCTTTCTCTTTCTCTTCGCTGCTCTTCTGAGCGCAGCGGGTTGCGGTGAGGAGGAGGACGTCTCACCGAACTTCGAGGACCGCATTCCTCCCGGCTTCGAGTTCGAGGTCGCCGAACGGGTGCTGAAGTTGGGCGAGAGCACGACGTTCACGGGAAACCTCACGCAGGGCGAAGAGAGGCTGAGGGCCGAAACAGTTGTCCTCGAAGCCGACCCGTACCCGTTCTCTAACGACTACTCAGAGCTCGAGTCGGTCGAGACCGACGGCGCGGGCGGCTTCGAGTTCGAGGCGTCGCCGGACGCGAACACGGCGTACCGCGTTACCGCCGGCGAGATCTCGCAAACCACCTCGGAAGAGCGCTTCGTCTACGTGGACCCGCGCACCAAGCTCGAGACCGAGCCGGCCGGCAACGGCACTCGCTTCACCACAGTGTTTACCCATCCCGAGGAACGCTCGATTCAGGGGTCGAACGTTTTCAGCTATGCCGCTACGGTGGCGAATGCCGAGGCGACTGGGAAGCTCAACTTCATCCAGTTTGACCGGGTGGAGCAAACAAGGCCTGGGCTGAGCAAAGCGTCGATCGTGCTGCCCTTCGCAGAGGAAGAAGTCCAGTACGCGACCTGCTTCGGCTACACGCCGGACTCAGGCTTGGGCGCTCCGAACGCGACCTGCTCGCAGACGAGCATCAAAGCTGAGGGTGGGTAGCCGTCGCTAGATGCCACGGACGCGCTCGCACGAGCGCTTGACCGTGTCGTTCGCATCTGCCGTCGCGACGTCCTTCTTGCCTGCGCCGCAGCGAAGCTTGTCGGCACCCTTCTCACTCGGGCCCGGGCCTTTCACCAACAACAACACGGACCAGCGGGGCTTCGCGCGGCCGAACGACCTGCCCGGCGAGCCGAACGGAAGCGGCGGCGACGGCAGCGACATCGGCGCCTTCGAGTTCTATGGAGAGTCGGCATCGCCCGAGTGCTCGGACGGCACCGACAACGACGGGGACACCCTCGTCGACTTCCCCGCGGATCCCGGATGCGCGAACGCGGATGACACGGATGAGACCGACCAGGGGCCGGTCGTCACCTGCAATGGCAAGACGGCGACCGTAGTCGGCACGCCCGGAGTCAACGACAACCTGATTGGGACCGATCAGCGGGACGTAATCGCCGCGCTCGACGGCGACGACAAGGTGAACGGCGCCGGGGGCAACGATCTCATCTGCGGCGGCAAGGGCAAGGACAAGCTCAAGGGCGGCGACGGCAACGACGACATCTTCGGCGAAGGCAGCGTTGACAGGCTCAGCGGCGGTCCCGGCAACGACGAGCTCGACGGAGGCCCGGGCAAGGACACCTGCAACGGTGGCGGCCAGAGGAACGACAAGCTAAAGAGCTGCTGAGCCTGGGGCCGCTGCGCCGAGGTCGTCATCGACGCGTCTGAGCCAAGTCGATGACGCCCTCGATCCGCCACCGCAATCGAAGTCGTGATCGCCACGGCTGAGCCAAGTCGATCACGACCTCGGCGGTGGGGGGGCGAATACGTCGGGGCTCGCGCCTAGGGTGGGGTGATGGCTCGGAACACCGCATACGTCTGTCAGTCCTGCGGGCACGAAGCGCTCCGATGGGGCGGGCAGTGCGCCGGGTGCGGCGAGTGGAACACGCTCGTCGAGGCTCCGAAGGAGGCGCCCGCGGCTCCCGCCGGCGGTGGCCGCTTGGGACGGGCGAAGGGCGCCGCGGCTAAGCCCGTGGCGCTCCGGGACGTCTCCGCGCCCGCAACGGAGCGCCACTTCACCGGTATCGCCGAGCTCGATCGAGTCCTCGGAGGGGGCCTGGTGCCGGGTTCCCTCGTACTTCTTGGCGGCTCGCCTGGCATCGGCAAGTCGACCCTGACGGGCATGGCGCTCGGGAACATGGCGGCGGCGGGCCGTAAGACGCTCTACGTCTCGGGCGAAGAGTCTGCGGCTCAGGTGCGGATGCGGGCGCAGCGGCTCGGCGATGGGGCTCTCAGCGTCCCAGTGATCACCGAAACGTCGCTCGAGAACGTCCTCGCCACTCTCGAGGCCGAGCGACCCGACGCCTGCGTGATCGACTCGATCCAGACGCTTCATTCGCAGGGCATGACCGGCGCGCCGGGCTCGGTTGGGCAGGTGCGGGAGGCGGCGAACGCAATTCTCGAGGTCGCGAAGCGGATCGGCTCCGCGGTGATCCTCGTTGGGCACGTGACGAAAGAGGGCGCGGTGGCGGGCCCGCGCGTGCTCGAGCACCTCGTCGACTGCGTCCTCTTCTTCGAGGGCGAACGCGAGCGGAGCTTTCGCACCCTCCGCGCGCTCAAGAACCGCTTTGGCGCCACCAGCGAAGTCGGCGTTTTCGAGATGCGCGGCGGCGGCCTGGTGGAGGTCGAGGACCCCTCGGCACGGTTTGTCGGAGAAGCGTCAACGGCTGCGGGCTCATGCGTTCTCTGCTCGATGGAGGGGACGCGCCCGCTCCTGGTCGAGGTCCAGGCGCTGGTCGCCCCCACCGAGATTGTCCCACCCCGGCGCATCGCGAACGGCGTCGACCGCAACCGCCTCGCGATGATCCTCGCCGTCCTGGCGCGCCACGGCGGGCCCGGGCTCGCGAGTGCCGACGTCTTCGTGAACATCGCGGGCGGCGTGCGCGTCGACGAGCCCGGCGCCGATCTGGCCGTTGCCCTCGCGGTCGTCTCCGCCCACCGCGGCGAGCCGCTCGCGGACGTATCGGGATCCCCGCTGGCCTGCTTCGGCGAGGTCGGGCTCACCGGCGAGCTCCGCTCGGTCGGTCACGCGGACCGCCGCCTCGCCGAGGCCTCGAAGTTCGGCCTAGCGCCGGTGCTGGGACCGGTCGAGCGCGAGCCGATCAAGGGCCTCTCGCCCCGCGCGACGATCCGGGCCGCGCTCAGCGCGGCATTCGAGCGCCACTCGTCCGCGCGTGCAGCCTGACTTAGCTAACGATGAAGACTACCTACAACATGCACGAGGCGAAGACGCATCTCTCTCGCCTGGCCGAGCGTGCGGCGAAGGGCGAGGTGATCACGATCGCGCGCAGTGGTCAACCGGTGGCGAGGCTAGTCTCGATCGTAGAAAAATCGAAAAAGCTCACGTTTGGTCAGTGGAAGGGCGAAATCTGGATGGCTGACGACTTCGATGCCCCGCTGCCAAAGGAGATGCAGGACGCGTTCGAAGGCAAAGGCGACTGGCCTTACTGATCGACAGTCAAGTGCTGCTCTGGGGCGCCGCGGACCTCCTTGGCCGAGGCGCCAAAGAGAAGCTGACGGCAGATGCGGTCTTCGTTAGTGCCGCCTCCGTGTGGGAGCTCGAGATGAAGCGAAAGGCCGGGAGGCTCCGCGCTCCCGAGGACATCGAGTGGCTGGTCGACGGTGCTGGATACGAGCAACTCGACATCACGTTCGAGCACGCGCGGATCGCTGGGCGTCTGCCCCTGCATCACCGCGACCCTTTCGATCGCATGCTGGTCGCGCAGGCGCGCGTGGAGGGCCTCACGCTCGCTACCGCCGATCGCGACCTTGCCGCCTACGACGTTCCGATCTTGGAGGTCGAGAAAGGCCGCTGAGCGTGGCGGACCTACGGTGGGCCGCAAGCACCCGGCTTGACAAAGCCCTTTCCGATCTATCCACACGGATTTAGCCGAAACTTAATTTCGCTGGACTTTGTGTCATCCTTGATTGAGCGATGGCGTTTCCTTCAGTCGATGAGAAGAACGAGCTGGAAGCGCGACAGGATCCGCGGCTTCTGCGGGCGCTCGACACAGTTGCGCCTGGAACTCCCTTACGCGAGGGCATCGACAACATCGTCCACGCGCGCACGGGCGGGCTGATCTTGGTCGGCGAGGCCGAAGAGGTCTCGTTCATGTTCTCGGGGGGGATCAAGCTCGATGTCGACTACTCGCCGGCCCTCCTCTACCAGCTCGCAAAGATGGACGGCGCGATCGTCCTCGAGCCCGAGACGTACCGGATCATGTGGGCAAACGTGCAGCTCATGCCCGATCCGACGATTCTCTCGATGGAGACGGGCACGCGCCATCGCACCGCCGAGCGCGTCTCCAAGCAGTCAAAAGCGCTCGTGATCGCCGTCTCTCAGCGCCGCGAAGTGGTCTCGCTCTACGTCGAGGGCATCAAGTACATCCTTGAGGACATCCCGAGCGTCCTTTCGAAGGCCAATCAGGGCCTCGCAACGCTCGAGAAGTACCGCGCCCGCCTCGACCAGGTGTCGAGCAGGCTCACCCAGCTCGAGTTCCAGGGCGCCGCCGTCCTTCACGACGTCCTCTCGGTCTTGCAAAGGCTGGAG
>Ga0208612_1000447_pt1 | contig 18083 bp, 15 predicted proteins | sample AntDryMetagUQ889_FD_188089 | JGI IMG/M metagenome (GOLD analysis project Ga0208612, IMG submission 188089) | Polar desert microbial communities from Antarctic Dry Valleys - UQ889 (SPAdes) | ecosystem: Environmental > Terrestrial > Soil > Desert | place: Antarctic Dry Valleys | collected 2008-12-31 | reverse complement strand
CGCCGGTGCGGGTCCGCTCGCGCGCCGTCACCCTCGACGCGGTCGGCGACATCAACCTGGGCGACGGCGTTGCTGAGGTGATGCGCACGCGGGGCCTTCGCTTCCCATGGAGCGGCGTGGCGCGCGAGCTGCGCTCGGTGGACCTGGCATTCGGGAACCTCGAGTGCGCGGTGTCACGACGGGGCCGGGCGATATCCGGCAAGCAGTTCACCTTCCGCGGCGATCCGGGCGCCCTGCGCGTAGCCGCCCGCTACGCCGGGATGGACGTGCTGAACCTCGCCAACAACCACTCTGGCGATTTCGGCCGCGCCGCGCTGCGCGACACTCTGGCATGGGTCAGGCGCTTCGGGATGACGACCGTCGGTGCCGGTCGCGACCTCGCCGCCGCCAGGCGGCCGCGCGTGGTCGAGCGCCTGGGGCTGCGAATCGCCTTCGTCGGGTTCTCGGACATCAACCCTGCTGGCTTCGGCGCGGGCCCGGCGCACCCAGGCATCGTGCTCGCCACACCCGGCGGCGTCGCTCGCGACACCAGACGGGCGGCACGGCGGGCTGACGTGGTCGTCGCCACCTTCCACTGGGGGGTCGAGCGCTCGTCCCGCCCCAGTGCCAGGCAGCGCGCCCTGGCCCGTGCCGCCCTCGCAGGTGGAGCCGACGCCGTGGTGGGAGCACACCCGCACGTGCTCCAACCGATCGTGCGCCGCGGACGCCGCGTGATCGCCTACAGCCTGGGCAACTTCGTCTGGTCCGTGGGTTCGCCGTCGACATCGCGCACCGGCATCCTCAGGCTGCGGCTGTCCGCCGCCGGCGTCGAGGGCACTCGCTTCCTGCCCGCCCGGATATCGAATTCGCGGCCCGCTCTGGTCGGCTCGCGCTGACGAGCTGGCGCTGGGGCCGCGGACGGGGGTGCTCGACCGGGGCCGGGCGTGCTCGACCGCGACCGCGTCGAGCGCTCAGCGCACCCGTGCGGAGGCGGCGAGCGCACCGGCGTAGAGCTCCGCTACCTGCCGCGCGACGTCGGCCCAATCGAAGCCGAGCACGTGCTCGGAGGCCTCGGCCACCAAGCGGTCGCGCAGCGCTGCGTCCGTGAGCAGGCGCTCGGCCATCTGGCCGAGCGACTCGGGGTCGCGCGAGCGGAAGCGCAGGCCGACGTCGTCGTGTGGCACGACCTCGCGCAGGCCGCCGGTGTCGGCCACCAGGCAGGGGCAGCCTGAGGCCATCGCCTCGAGGGCCACGAGGCCGAAGGGCTCGTAGATCGAGGGCACCACCGTGAGGTCGGCGATCCGGTACAGCGAGTGCAGGACGTCGTCGCCGATCCAGCCGAGGAAGCTTCCGTGCTCGTCGAGGCCGAGATCGGCGGCCTGGCGGCGCAGCTCGGCCTCGGCGGTGCCCGACCCGGCGACGAGGAAGCGCACGTTGCCCACCCGCTCGATCAGCCCGGGTAGCGCCTCGAGCGCCAGCTGGAAGCCCTTCTCGTACACCAGCCGCCCGACGAGCAGCACCAGCCGCTCGTCGGCTCGGGCGAAGTGGCCGCGCAGCGTCTCGAGGTCGTCCACCGGGACCAGCTCGCCGGGGTCGATCCCGTTGGGGATCACGGCGATCCCGCTCTCCTCGAGCCCGTAGATGTCGGCCACGTGCTCGCGCATGTAGGCCGAGCACGTGATCACGCGCTCCGCGCGCCACGCCATCCAGCGCTCGACCCCATGGATGTGGGACTGGGGGTGGTGCTCGACCCAGCCTTGGTGGCGGCCGTACTCGGTCGCGTGGATCGTCACCACGAAAGGGCAGCGGAAGCGCTTGGCGAGATGGTCGCCGGCATGGGCGACGAGCCAATCGTGGCCGTGCACGACGTCGAAGCTGTAGCGGTCGCCCACCTCGACCCCGGCAGCGAGCATGTCGGCGTTCATGTGCTCGATCCAGGTCACGAACTCGCTCAGCTCGTGCGGGCGCTCGGGCTCGCGCACGCGGTGGATGACCACGCCCTCGCGCTCCTCCTCGGTGGGCGAGTCCTCGAGGCCGCGGGCGAGCACGTGGACCTCCACCTCCTGAGCCGCGAGGTTCTCCGCCAGCTTGCGCACGTGACGCGCGAGCCCGCCCTCGATCAGCGGGGGGTACTCCCAGGAGAGGATCAGTGCGCGTGTGCTCACGGAGCGAGAAGCGGGGCGGGCTCGAGGTCGGGCGCTAGGTTGCGCAGGGCGGACTCGAGCACCGCGCCGGAAGCGTAGCCAGTGCGCCCATCCCCGATCGCCGCCAGCGCCGCGGCGTTCGCGGTGGCATGGCCGGCCACACGCCGCAAGGGGTAGTCCCCGGCCAGCTCGCGGCTGACCTGGAAGGCCCAGTCGCTCGACTGCAGCGCCAGCAGCTCACGCGCCGCGCGCGCGATCGCACCGGGCGCGCCGCCCGCCGTCGCACCCGGCGTGCCGCGCGCGCCCGCCTCCGAGACAGCGGCCACGGTGCGAAGCTCGGCCCGGCGCGCCGCGAAGGCGATCTCCGCCACCAGCGGCGAGTCCCAGGTCGAGAGGTCCTTGCCCGCCCCCCAGCTCGAGCCGAGCGGATTGCGCTCGAGCGGCTCGATGCCCGCGACTCCCTCGCTCACGGTCGCCAGGCGCAGTCCCAGCACGGATGCCTCCTCCAACACTCCGCGCAGCCATGCCTGCCCCTCGTACCACCAGTGGCCGAGCAGCTCCGTATCGACGGCGAAGCAGAGCAGGCCCGCTCTCCCCCGTCCCTCCGCGTAGCTGTCGAGGCGCGCGATGCAGCGCTCGACGAAGTCGCGCGCGTGCTCGCGCGCGAGCGCCGCCGCCGCGCGCGGGCGGTAGGCCTCGCCGGCGTTGCTCCACGGACGCAGGTCGTGCACGGTGCGGCGGTGGTAGTCGCGGTATGCCGGATGGGCCGGGTAGCACCCCACCCCGTTCCAGACGAGCTGCACCGTCGCCCAGTCGATCGGCACCGCGACGACACCGGCCGGGGTGAGCACCGGCTCGAGCTGCTCGAGCGCCCCCAAGCCGTGCGCTGTGGTCTGGTCGAGGCAGACCGCGCGTACGCCGTGGTCGGCGAGCTCGCGCTCGAGCCCGGGCTCGTAGGCGCACTCGGGTAGCCACAGTCCTCCGCCGAAGGCGCCGAAGCGGCGCTCGTGGGACGCTACCCCGGTGGCGAGCTGCAGGCGCAGCCCCGCTTCGCTCGCCATCAGCGGCAGCACGGCGTGGGTCGCGGCCGAGGTCCACAGCTCCACCGGCCCGTCCGCCGCGAGGCGCCCGAGGCGGGCGAGGAGGTCGAGCCCCGAGCCCTCGAGCGCCTCGGCGGCGGCCTCGTAGTCGCGGCCCGCCCGCCTCACCTCGGCGGCGAGCTCGGGCTTGCCGCCACGCTCGAGCCCCTCACCGTCCCGCTCGTGCACGATCCGCCGGGTCTCGCGCAGGAACCCGAGCAGCCGCTCCCCCGCAGGTCCGGGCAGGGTCTCGAGCTGATCGCAGAGCACCGGGGTGAGTCCGAGCGTCAGCGGCGCCTCGGCCTCGCTCAGCAGCTCGGCGAGCGGCAGGTACACCGTCGCGACCGCTTCCCACAGCCACTCCTCACCGAACGGCCAGCTGCCAAAGCCCTCGACGTAGGGCATGTGCGAGTGCAGGACCAGGGCGAGCGCCCCGCGGTCGCCCCTCATGCCCGCGCGTGGGGTGGGAACGGCGAGGGGGCCCTCCCCAGCCGCAGCGGCACGACCAAGCAGGCGGTGAGCACGACGGCGCCCACCACAAGCGGCACGGCCAGCCCGGTGTCGGTGCTCGCGATGGCGAAGCTGTTGAACGCCGCGTGAATCGCGATCGGCGCGAAGATGCTCCCGGTGGCCTCGTAGACGATGCAGGCGCCGACGGCGAAGACGGCGATCACCGGCAGGATCGCCAGCGAGTCGGGTCCCTGGAAGTGCAGCGCCCCGAACACGAGGCCGTTGATCAGAGCCGCCGGCGCCACGGCCAGGCCGTTGCGCAAGGAGCGGTAGAAGAAGGCCCGGAAGAAGAGCTCCTCGGTGACCGGCGCCACGACGATCACCGCCAGCGACACCGCCACGGCGGCCAGCACGCTGTCTCCGCCGCCGAGGTCGTCGGCGTTGCCCTCGTCCACGTCGAGCAGCTCGACGTAGCCGAGCTCGAAGCCGAGGATCAGGAGCCCGGCCACCACCGCGATGGTCACGGTGCGCCAGAGCGGGCTGGGGCGCAGCCCGAACTGCCAGGCCCGGGGCCGACCCCTGCGGAAGGCAAACCCTATCGCCGTGCCGACGTAGGCGCTGTCCTGGAGCAGGAGCAGCACCAGCAGCGCGAACGCTCCCGGCGTCCCGTCCTGCTCGAGCAGGAGAACGAGGGGGATGAACGGGATGACGAGGACGGCCACCACCGCCGTCCCGGCGAGCATCGCCGCAAAGCCCGACCACGCCGGCCAGCGCGGGCGGGCGCCGGCCGGGAGCTCCGGTGGGTCGGGCGGAGGGGGCAGGTCTCCGCCGCCACGGACGAGCGCTCGGCCCGCGACGGCGGGGCTCACCGCAGCACCGCGAGAAAGTCGAGCGCGCGCTCGAGCGGCCCCGCGCGGAGGGTGAAGTCGGCCGCGGAGATCGCGGCCGTGAAGCGCGCGTAGAAGGCGCGCGTGAGCCCGAGCCGGGAGTGGGCGGCGTCCCAGCCGAGCCGCAACGCGAGCTCGTGCACGCGCAGCTTGCGGGCGTGGAAGAGGCCGAGCAGCTCGACGCTCGAGAAGCGCGACTCGCAGAGCACCCGGAACTCCTCGGCCCGGTACTCGCGCAGGTGCCACGGGTTGCCGGAGCGCTCGGCACCCTCGGGGGCGAGGGTGAGCACGTTGGGTGTCGAGACGTAGGCCGTGCCCCCGGGGCGCAGCATCCCGCCGAGGTGGCCGAGCACGGCTTCGGGCTCGTGCACGTGCTCGATCGTCTGGAGGAAGACGACGGCGTCGCAGGGCTCCTCGTAGCGCTCGACGAGGTCGCGGACGAAGCGCACGCCCGGGCGGGCATACCTGAGCCGGGCGTGCTCGTGAGCCTCGGGGTTCGCATCCACGCCGGTCACCCGCGCCGCGCGGCGGCCGAGCACCTCCGTGCCATAGCCCTCGCCGCAGGCCATGTCGACGACCTCGAGGCCGCGGCAGCGCTCGGCGATCCACTCGTACACGACGAGGTGGCGGCGGTACCAGTAGTTCTCCTCGGGCACGTCGGGCAGGGTGCGCTCGCCGGTCAGCGCGAGCGGCGGAACGCCGTCCGGCTGGTCCCGCTGCGAGTACTCGGCGGCCTCGGGCAAGGCTGCCGGAGTCTAGGGCCGGCAGGCGCCCGGCCGGGAGCGGGCCCATCCGCCGGGTAGCCTTCGCGGCCGCATGGCGCCGCCGACCACCACGCGCGAGATCCACGCCGCCAACACGCGCTACCACGACCTCTCAGCTCCCAACTACGACGCGAAGTGGGGCATCGACTACGGCGAGCGCGGCCGCGGCCAGGTGCTCGGCAAGCTCGGCAAGGCGCTCGACGCGCCAGGGCCTCATAGCTTCGAGCGCGGCCTCGAGATCGGCGCCGGGACCGGCTACTTTGGCCTCAACCTCGCGCGCGCGAGAGCGCTCGGCTCCTACACGGCCACGGACATCTCACCGGGCATGCTGGAGCGGCTCGAGGCGACGGCCGGCGAGCTCGGGGTCGAGATCCAGACCACGTGCTGCGACGCCGCCCGGCTCCCGTTCGAGGACGACTCGTTCGACATCGTCTTCGGTCACGCCGTGCTGCACCACCTACCCGATCTCGATGGTTGCCTGCGAGAGCTGCGTCGCGTGCTGCGTCCCGCAGGCGCGATCGCCTTCTGCGGCGAGCCATCCCGCTACGGCGACCGCCTGGCGGAGCTGCCCAAGCGCGCCGCCCACGCACTGTCGCCGGCGTGGCGAGCCCTCGTGGGGGCGTCCCAACCGGCGCGCAACGGGCACCACGAGGCGGCCGAGGAGGAGGCGCTCGAGGCGCTCGTCGACGTGCACGCCTTCACTCCCCACAGCCTCACCCGCGCCGCCCGCGCCGCCGGCTTCGAGCGCGTGCGCGTTCGCGGCGAGGAGCTGGCCGCGAGCCTCTTCGGCTGGGCCAACCGCGCGCTCGAGGCCACCGCCGAGCCCTCCGAGGTGCCGTGGCTGTGGCACCAGTACGCCTACCATGGCTACATGACCCTCCAAGCCCTAGACCGCGCGCTGCTCGAGTCGCGCCTGCCGGCCGCGGTCTTCTACAACCTGCTGCTCTCGGCGCGCGCGCCGGCGGGCTGAGCCGGGATCCACCGATCCAGGCTCAGGAAAGGAGCACCGCGCCCGGAGCGGCAGCCACGACCACGAGCAGCAGGTCCTGCGAGCGAATCCGGAGCCACAAAACGGGGGCGGGAGGGCCCGTGCGGTAGCGCGACGCCTCGCCGGCCACCCACCCCAGCACGGCATCCACCAGCGGCACCGGGCGCCGGCTCACGCCCTCGATCGCATCCAGCAGGGAGCGACCGGCGGCGGTCAGCCGCCCTTCCGAGCCGATCGCGTCCAGGACGCGGGCGGCCTCGGGGGCGCACGGCAGCCACCCCAGGTGGCCGAGCCCCCGGCGCGAGACCTCGCGCACGCCGTCCGCTCCGGCGGCGGCACGCAGCCAGGTGGCCACGAGCACGAGCAGGGCAGCGCGCGAGGCGCGGCGTAGCGCCTGCTCGAGACCCAGGCCGGCCCCCAGGGTGAAGGCCAGGGCCCCGCCCGCCAGCAGCGCCGCGAGCACAAGGCCCGTCGGTACCGTGCCGCGATCGGGCCGGGCGAGCACCCAGGCGAGCGCGAGCCAGCCGGCCACCGCGGCGAGCAGCGCCCACTCGGTGCTCACGAGCAGGAGCGCGAAGGCCACGGCGGTGGCGAGCGCAACCGCGCGCGGGTCAAAGCGCCCGTGGTGGGGCTCGGCCGCGGGCGTGGCGGGCGCGGCGAGGGCTCCCGCCGGCGGCCAGCGCTGCAAGCCGCGACGGTAGACGCTGACCTGCACGACGCTCGCGAAGATCCCCCAGAGCAGCAGTCCGAGTGCTGTTATCAACAGCGTCCCCTGCTCGGAGAGGCTGAAGCCAAGCCGTCCTGCGAGGGCGTCGTAGCTGCCGGCGTAGGCGTCGAGCCCGCCGGCTATGACCCAGACGAAGAAGGCGACACCGGCCGCGTTCGAGAGCACCCGCATCGCCGTGCAGACGAGCACCTGCGCCGCCGCGGCCCACCCGCGCGCCTCGAGGCGACCGAGCAGCGGCGCGCTCACGGCCTGGGTGAAGGGCACGCTGAAGCGCGCGGGTCCCATGATCGCCAACGTCTCGAGCATGGCCGCCACGCTCGCCCCGTAGCCCTCGCGTGCGCCGCGACGCTGTGCCACCCGCGCGAGCGCCGTGCCGCCGGCGAGCGCGACGAAGAAGCCGCCGCTCGGCACCGCCCGGGAGGCGAGGAAGGACACGGTGGCAACGTGCGCCGGCCCCGCCGTCTCTTCGGTCGGGGGGACCAAGGCCTCGGGCGCACCGCCTATGGCCACCTGTCGGCCCCCGGCTCCACCGAGCTCAGGCTAGCGAGCGGCGATGCGGCTCAGCGCAGCGCTGAACGCGGCGTTCTCCTCGTCGGTGCCGCAGGTCACGCGGATCGCCCCGATGGCTCCGAAGCCCCGCATCGCACGTACGATGAAGCCCTCACGCAGCAGCCGGTCGGCCAGCTCGTCGCCGCTCCCGCCAGGGACGTCGGCGAAGACGAAGTTGGCCTGCGAGGGTGCGGCGCACAGCCCCGCGCCGCGCAGCGCTTCGCGCAGCCGCTCACGGGACTCGCGGACGTGCAGGACCCGTTCGGTGAGGGCATCGCGCTCGCCGAGCCCCGCGAGCGCGGCCTCTTGAGCCGGCTGGCTTACGTTGAAGATCGGGCGCACGCGGTCGAGCGCGGCGGCCACCGCGGGCGAGGCGAGCGCGTAGCCGATTCGCACTGCGGCAAGCCCGTAGAGCTTGGAGAAGGTGCGCAGGACGCACAGCCCGTCCCGGCCCTCTCGCAGCAGCGCCGGCCCCTCCGGCTCGGGCTCGGCGTACTCGGCGTAGGCCTCGTCGAGCACGCACAGGATGCTCGGTGGCAGCGCGTCGAGGAAGTCCCTCAGTTCGGCGTGGTCCAGGAGCGACCCGGTGGGGTTGTTCGGATTGGCGAGGAAGACGAGGCGCACGCGCCCACCCGCCGGCGCGGAGCGCTGGCAGACCGCCAGGACGGCCTCGAGGTCGAGCGCCCGCTCGCGCAGCGGCACGCGCACGGCGTCTGCCCCATGCACCGTGGCGGCGGTGAGGTAGCTCGGAAAGGACGGCCATGGAAGGACGGCCGCATCGCCGGCGTCGAGCGCCGCCAGCCCGCAGAGCCGGATCAACTCGTCCGCCCCGTTGCCCGGCACGACCTGGGCAGTGGGCAGGCCGTGCACCGCAGCCAGCCCCTCGCGTAGCCCAGTCGCTCCCCCGTCCGGATAGCGGTTCAGCTCCGCGGCCGCCGCCCTGTAGGCCGCCAGCGAGGCCGGCAGCGGGCCGAAGGCCCCCTCGTTGGAGGCGAGCTTCACGATCCGCTCGAGACCCAGCCGCTCGGCGAGCACGCGCATGGGCGGCTGCGGCTCGTAGGGGTCGACCTTTTCGAGCGCGTCGCGCAGCGGCACGCGGCTAGCCTACGAGCATGGGCGAGTCGATCGAGCGTTTCCCCCTCTTCCCGCTCGGACTTGTGCTGCTTCCCGCCGAAGTCGTGCCGCTGCACATCTTCGAGCAGCGCTACAAGACGATGGTCGAGGAGTGCCTGGAGTCCGACTCGGAGTTCGGCATCCTCTGGATGGGCGACGAGGGGCTCAAGCAGGTGGGCTGCACCGCCGCGATCACCCAGCTGCTCGAGCGCATGGAAGACGGCCGCCTGAACATCCTCGTGCAGGGCTCGCGCCCCTTCCGGCTGCTGCGCCGAATCGATGACCTGGAGTACCCGGCGGGCGATGTCGAGCTCCTCGACGAGGAGCCCTCGGAGATCGCGGAGGAGACCCTCATGGCCGCCCGCTCGGAGTACGCAAACCTTGTCGAGCGGGTTACCGACACCCGTCCCCCAGAGGCCGACCTCGAGGCGCTCGACGCCTACGGTATGGCCGCGACGATCGCCTTCGACCTCGAAGCCAAGCAGGAGCTGCTCGAGCTACGTACGGAGAGCGGCCGCCTCGTTCGGCTCACCTATCACTGCGTCAAGGGCCTCGAGCGCTTCGAGTACGCGCAGAAGGCGGCCGCGCGGGCGCAGAGCAACGGCAAGGTGCGCCACTAGACGGTCACCGCCACCCCGCCCCTGCGGGGATCACCACCGCCCGAGAGCTCGCCTGTGCGGGCGTCGCGGGCCACGGCCTGCACACCCCCGAAGTAGAGGTTGCGCTCATCCCAGCAGCGCAGCCGCCAACCGTCGGCTTCGAGCGAGGCGAGCGTCCCGGCGTCGATGCCCGGCTCGGCATCGACCAGGTCGTCCTCCACGTGCAGGCGCGGCGCGTCCACCGCCCTCTGCGCGGGGAGGCCGCCGTCGATGACCGCGGCCACGGTCTGGACGATGGCAGAGCGGATGCGGTTGGAGCCCGCCGAGCCGAGCGCGATCTCCGGCCGCCCCTCGCGCAGCACCACCGTTGGAGCCATCATGCTCGGCACCCGCGCTCCGGGTGGATGGCGGTGGAAGCCGCCGACGTTGAGGTCCTCCTCCCCCAGCATGTTGTTGAGGTGCACGCCCGTGCCGGGCACGACGACCCCTGAGCAGGAGCCGTTCGAGCAGGTCACGGTCGCGCAACCGCCTTCGCCGTCAAGGACCGCCAGGTGCGTGGTCGAGCCCAGACGCCCCGCGATCTCGCCGGCGACCCCGTCGAGCACGTCGGGGGCCAGGAAGCGATCCGCGAAGTCCTTGCTCGAGAGCCCTTCGAGAAACTCGTCGTCGCGGGCCTGGTTCGTGGAGGCGATGACCTCGGCCAAGACGCGTGTGTCGCCCGGCCGGTCGATGCGCTCGAGCAGCTCGAGCGCATCGGCGATCAGGATGCCGCCGGAGGAGGGCGGCGGGTTGGTGAGCACTTGGCGGCCGCGGAAGCGCGCCTGGGCGGGCTCGCGCTCCACCACCTGGTAGGTGGCGAGGTCCTCGCGCGTGAGCAGGCCGCCGCGCTGCATGACCCAGTCACTGACCGCGGCCGCGGCGTCGCCCTCGTAGAGAAAGCCAGGGCCCTCGGCTCCCAGCCGCTCGAGCAGATCCCCCAGCTCGGGTAGCCGAATGCGCTCCCCCGTCCCGAGCGGACGGCCCGCCGGCGTGTAGATCGCCGCCGCCTCGGGAGTCGAGCGCATGATCGGCGCGAGGACCTCGAAGAGGAGGGCCTGCATGGGGATCACCTCGATCCCTTCGCGCGCCGCACGCGCCGGGGCGGCGGTGAGGTCCCCGAGCGCGAGGGTGCCGAAGCGCCTCAGCGCCTCGGCGAGCCCGGCCGGCGTGCCATAGGCACCGCACGAGGACGGCCCGCAGTTGAAGCGCTGGAGCGCGTCCTCGGCGAAGGCGACGTCGATCGGCACGAGCGGCGCCGGATCGGTGTCGACGAGCCCGCGGCCGGGGGCCGCCACGAAGAAGTCGAGCAGGTGGTTCTCGCCGCTCGCGGTGTGCACGAGCATGAAGCCGCCGGCACCCGGCCCCGTGAGCGGGGACTCCGCGACGAACGAGGCGAGCACGGCGCCGACGGCCGCGTCGACGGCGTTGCCTCCCTCGCGCAGCACCGCGGCGCCCGCCTCGGCGGTCAGCGGGTGTCCGGCTGCCACTACGCCCCCCATCGAAGCCGCAGTCTCTCAGCCTGGATCGATCGGAACTGACCGGCCAGGGCGGGGAGGCGCCTCAGGATCGGTGGGGTGCGGGCTCAGCTCCCGGTCGCGGACGGCGCCGCTACGATGCCGCCGTGAGCCGCGTCCACCGAGCCGCATGCGCCCTTGCGCTAGGCGTGCTCCTCGCCCCCGTCGGCTGCGGCGGCGATGACGACGAGGACAAGGCCAAGGAGCAGGGCGGCCCCTCAGCGCCGCTGAGTACCGCAAGCAGGCCAACGAGCTATGCAGCGAGGCCATCTCCAAGACGGGGAACCTCCCGCCCGCCAAGTCGCGGGAACAGATCGCCGACTACACCGAGCGCGTCTTTGACCTCGTGAACAGCTACAACGACGACTTCGAAGCGCTCGAGCCACCGAAGGAGCTGCGTCGCGACCACGAGGAGCTCGTGCGGTTGAGCGAGGAATCGAAGCGGGAGACCGATGAGCTCGTCGAGCGTCTCCGACGCGCCAAGGATCCAGCGGTCGCGGTGCAGCGCGAGTTCGCCGGGCTCCTCCGGAGCCCTACCTTCAAACGCAGCGTGCGGACGACGCGCCGCCTCGGCCTCGATGAGTGTCTCGAGGTCGGGCAGCCTCCCCAGCGGCCGAAATCCTCTTGACCGCCATGCCCCGCCGCGCCGGCTAGCACCCCCGCGGTTCGCTAGGGCTCACGGGCGCGGCAGGAACTCAGGCACGTCGAAGTCGCTTAGCGCGGTCGGTCGTGGAGCCCTGCGCCGGGGCGCACGCGTGACGCGCGGCTCGGCGTCCACGTCGGTGGGCACGGAGGAGGGGCCGCGCTCGCGCAGTGGTGCGGGTCGCTCGCCGTACCCCGTCGCCACGACCGTGATCCACACCTCGTCCACGAGCTTCTCGTCGACCATCGCACCGAAGATGATGTTGGCATCGGGGTGGGCGGCCTCTGCCACCGCCTTGGCGGCCTCGTTGACCTCCCACAGCGAAAGATCGCGGCCACCGGTGATCGACAGCAGGATCGACTGCGCTCCTTCCACCGAGGTCTCGAGCAGGGGCGACTCCACCGCCCGCTCGGCCGCCTCGAGCGCACGCCCGTCGCCGGTGCCCATGCCGATCCCCAGCAGGGCGTTGCCGGCCTGAGACATGATCGTCCGCACGTCGGCGAAGTCGAGGTTGATGAGGCCCGGGAGTGTGATCAGATCTGAGATGCCTTGCACGCCCTGGCGCAGGACGTCGTCCGCCACCCGGAAGGCCTCGACCATCGAAGTCTTCTTGTCGAGCACCGTGAGCAGGCGCGAGTTGGGGATCGTGATTACCGTGTCGACCTCGGCCGCGAGATCGTCAACACCCGCTGCTGCCTGCGCTCCACGCCGCGCACCCTCGAAGGAGAAGGGCTTGGTCACGATGCCGACGGTGAGCGCGCCAACTTCGCGGGAGATCCGCGCCACCACCGGCGCGGCGCCCGTGCCGGTCCCTCCGCCGGCGCCAGCGGTGATGAACACCATGTCGGCGCCCTTGAGCAGACCCTTCAGCTCGTCGTACTGCTCCATCGCGGACTGGCGCCCGAGCTCTGGGTCGGCTCCCGAGCCAAGGCCGCGGGTGGAGTTGTCGCCGATGTGCACGCGGGTGGCCGCGCTCGACTGCTCGAGCGACTGCAGGTCGGTGTTGACGGCGATGAACTCGACGCCCTCGACCTGAGCCTCGATCATCCGGTTGACCGCGTTGACGCCCGCGCCACCCACCCCCACCACCCGCAGCACTGGATGGTGGGTGAGCGGCGAGGAAGGCTGGTGGATCGGAGCGGCCTCGGCGCCAACCGGTTGCTGCGCTCCCCGACGCTTGTGCGCCGCGCCGCCGTCGGGCTCCGCGACCGCGGGTGCGCGCTCGAGGATGTTCTCAGGGATGTCAGCGCTGAAGACCGAACGCAGCCGCTCCTCCGGCGTAGGCACGCCCTCGTACCTGCTGGCGGCCGGGCGTCGCTCCTCGGGCGGGGAGTCCGGCCCGAGCGCGGGCTCAGACCCGGGCGCCGGGCCAGGATTGCTGCGCGGCTCGGGACCCGCTTCGGGCTCGCCCCCGGGCTCGTCCACGTGCGGCCGCAGCTCTTGGCGAGCCACGTCCGAGCGCTCCACCGGCTCGCGCAGCACGTCCTGCTTCTCGCGCCGCGCGTCCTCGTTCTCGCGCCGCACGTACTCGTTCTCGCGCGGCTCGTCCCCCACGCCATCGGCATCCGTGTTGCGGAAGAGCGCCGCCAGCGGCCCCTCCCGCATGCTCGCCCGCTTACCGTTACCGCTTGGCATTTTCGAGGACCTCCTTTGCGAGCTGGCGGTAGGCGTAGGCGGCCTTGCCGTCAGGGTCGTACTTGAGCACGGACATTCCCTTCACCGGCGCCTCGGCGAAGCGCACGGTCTTGTTGATGCGGGAGGCGAAGACGCGATCCCCGAAGTTCTCCTCGAGCAGCTCGATCGCCTCCTTGGCGTGCACGGTGCGACTGTCCACGAGCGTGGGCAGGATCCCCTCGATCTCGACGTCCGGGTTGAGGTTCTCGCGGATCATGGAGAGCGTGTTCTGGAGCTGGACCAGCCCGCGCATGGACAGATACTCGCACTGCACCGGGACGATCACCTTGTGCGCCGCCGTGAGCGCGTTGATCGTGAGCAGCCCGAGGCTCGGTGGGGTGTCGATGCAGATGAAGTCGTAGTCCTCGCTGACGGGCCGGATCGCCTTCTCGAGCGAGCGCTCACGGCCGATCTTGGTCGACATCGCGATCTCGGCGCCGGCGAGGTCGATCGAGGCGCAAGCGACGTCCACCTCGCGCGTGCGGATGACCTCACGGATCGACATGTCGTGTACGAGCACGTCGTACATCGACACCTCGAGCGAGTCGGGGTCGATGCCCTGGCTCATCGTGAGGTTGCCCTGGGGATCGAGGTCCACGCACAGGACGCGGTGGCCGCTCTCGACGAACGCGGCGGCCAGGTTTAGCGTGGTCGTGGTCTTTGCGACGCCGCCCTTCTGGTTGGTGAACGCGATGACCTTGGCCTTGGGCGTCACTGATGCCTCCGGTTCGCCGGACGGGTAGTTGGCGCTGCCATTACGCAGTGCCTATTCGACGCGCGAGGGCGAATCCTTCCCAGTGCCCTCGGGGTTCGTGCTTATCCGGGGGCTCGGGCGGGTCGCCGCGACGGGCTCGGGGCTGTTACCCGGCCCGGCGGGGGCCAACCGCAGCTCGCCCGTACCCTTCCACAGGTGAAGGGAGTGCTCGACAGGCGCTTGGTCTACGTGACCGGCAAGGGCGGGGTCGGCAAGACCACCGTGGCCGCCGCCCTGGGCCTCGCCGCCGCGCGCACGGGCAAGCGCACGGTCATCTGCGAGGTCGCCGAGCAGGAGCGGATCACCCAGTCCTTCGGTCTTGCGCCGGCCGGCTTCACCGAAACCAAGGTGGCCAAGCGCCTGCACGCGCTCTCGATCGACCCGGAGGCCGCCAAGCAGGAGTGGGTGCGCTACCAGCTGCGCTCGAGCGCCTTGGTGGCCCTGCTCACCCAGAGCCGCATCTTCCAGTACCTGACCGCCGCTGCCCCCGGCCTCGCGGAGGTGGTGACGATGGGCAAGATCTGGGAGCTGGCCCAGCTCGAGCGGCGCACCGCCGGGGCCACACCGTACGACCTCGTGATCGTCGACGCCCCGGCCACCGGCCATGGGCTCGCCCTGCTGCGCGCGCCGCGCACCTTCGCCGACATCGCGCGCATGGGGCCGATCCGCCACCACGCCGAGCGGATCCACGCCTTCACCGCCGACCCCCGCGTGAGCGCGATCGTGGCCGTGGCGCTGGCCGAGGAGATGCCCGTGAACGAGACGATCGACCTGCAGGATCGCCTGGCGGCGGACATGGGGCTCGGCCTCTCGGCCGTGCTCGTGAACGGTCTGCTGCCAGACCGCTTCAGCGACGACGAAGCCGCAACGATGGCAGCGATGGACGGCGCGGGCAGTCCGGCGGCGCAAGCGGCACTGACCGCTGCGCTCGCCGCGCACGAGCGCGCTCGCATGCAGCGCTGCCAGCTGGAGCGCCTGAAGCGCAGCGTGGAGGCCCCGGCGAGCACGCTTCCCTTCCTGCTCGCCCCCGAGGTCGGGCTCGAGGATCTCGAGCGCCTCTCGCGCGAGCTCGAGGGCAAGCTATGAGCCCCAAGCCCGCTGGCGTCGGCCGGCTGATCGCCCGCAAGCAGGTGGTGATCTGCGCCGGCTCGGGCGGGGTGGGCAAGACCACGGTCTCCGCGGCGATCGCCGTCGGGGCCGCTGCACGTGGCAAGACGGCCGCGGTACTCACGATCGACCCGGCCAAGCGCCTCGCCAACTCCCTTGGGCTGCCGGAGCTGGGAAACGAGGAGCGCCAGGTGCCGATCGCCGGCGACGGGGAGCTGTGGGCGATGATGCTCGACGCCAAGCGCACCTTCGACGAGCTCGTCGACACCTACGCGCCCGACGAGCAGGCGCGCGACGCCGTGCTCGCAAATCCGATCTACCGCCAGCTGTCCAATGCGGTCGCGGGCTCGCAGGAGTACATGGCAATGGAGAAGCTCCACGAGCTCCACCTCGAAGGACGCTACGACCTGCTGGTGCTCGACACTCCGCCGACGCGCAACGCGCTCGACTTCCTCGACGCCCCGCGGCGTCTGGAGCGCTTCATCGACTCGCGCTCGCTGAGCTTCTTCCGCTCGTCCGGGCGCAAGAGCCTCGGCATCGTGGGGCGGGGCACCGGTCTGCTCTTCGCGGCGATGAAGCGCGCCACGGGGGTCGACCTGCTCAGCGACCTCGCAGAGTTCTTCAACGCCTTCGGCGACATGGCCGACGGCTTCCGGGAGCGCGCCGAGCATGTGAGCTCGCTGCTCTGCGACAGCCGCACCACCTTCCTGCTCGTGACCTCCCCGCGCAGCGCCGCAATCCAGGAGGCCACCTACTTCCACCGCAAGCTGGCCGAGGAGGACCTGCCCTTCGGCGGGGTGATCGTCAATCGCATGCGTCCGGCTGTGGGCAGCGAGCCCGCTCGCGAGCTCGAGGCAGAGCTCACGCAGCACCTGGATCGCGACCTCGCGGATAGGGTCGTCCGCAACCTCGAGCAGCAGCGGGTTCTGGCCGAGCGCGATGCCCGCAACGTCGCGGGCCTGCGAGAGCGCCTGGGACGCAAGCCGCTCCTGACCGTGCCCGAGCTCCCGGGGGACGTGCACGACCTCGCGGGCCTCGAGGAGCTGAACGGACATCTCTTCTCCGCGCAGGCCATGCGGGTAGCCACGTAGGCCCTGGCCGGGGCGCCAGGGCCTACGGCCAGCTCGACCGCTAGCGCTAGCGCTCGAGGTCTCCCTCGGCCTCGATCTGCTCCGCGCGAACCTCCTCGGAGACGGTCTGGTCCTCGACCACGGTGTCCTTGTCGAGGCGCACCCGCTCCTTGGGCACGACGCGCTTATCGACCACCACCTGCTCCTCGTGGAGGGTGACCTCGTGCTCCTCCTCGGAGAGCGCCGGTCCATCGGTGGCCTCGTCCACGTTTGCCTCGGTGACCGGCTCGCGCTCGAGGCGCACCTCCTCGCGCCGCACCGGCACGGTCTGCTGGACCTCCTCGGTCACCACGTACTTCCTCAGGCGCACCCGGCCACGCTCGCGGTCGGCCTTGCCAATGCGCAGCTCCTCCTCCGAGCGCGTCATCGCATCGTCGGTTCTCGGGCCGCTCGTGTCACGGCCTACGCCCTCGGGCAGGCCGGAATCGGACCTTGCCTCGGAGTACTCGAATCCGTAATGGCGGTAGAGGTCGGCCTCCTCCTGCTGGGAGAGCTCGCCGTCGGCCTCGGCACTCGGGGCGCCCTTGACCCGCTCCTTGTCGTAGGGCACCCGAACGTCGTCGCCCACCTCGCTCGCCCCGGCGATCGCTCTCCTCCTAATCTTGATAGCCGCTAGCGGCATTGCAAGTTCCTCGCTGTCAGATCTCCCTTGCCGCGCCGGGGGGCCGCGCGGACTGGGCTGCCACACCCAAGACAGGGATGGGCCGCTACTAGTTACGCCGCCGGCGAACCTGGGCTGGCGAGGGGAGCTCGCCGGCCCGCAGCTCGCGCGCGGGCGGGAGCGGCGGGTTGTCTGCCTCCAACGGGGCTACCTCGCCCCCGTGCACACGCGGGCAGAAGTTGGGCGGGTTGTCGACCCCGCCCGCTCGCTGCTCGCGCAAGCTCTGCTATTGACCGCCGAGATCGCCTGGATGCTAGACCGGCGCCGAGTAGCTCGCCGGGTCCTCGTCGAAGGCCAGCGGCGGCGGGGGCTCGGCCTCTATGACGCCGATCTTCTCGTCGCGCTCGTCCTCCAGCGCCTCCAGCTCGGAGGTGACCGACTCCGGCTCGGGGTCAGGCGCCGGCTGGGAGTCAAGCGTGGACTCGAGCTCAGGGTCAGGCGCCGGCTGGGGGTCAAGCCCGCGATCGGGGTCGCGAGCGAGCTCGACTTCGGCCTCGGGCGCGACGGCGACGCTCACCGGACTCCCCCGCAGCGCTCGCGCCCGGATCGCAAACGGCTCGGGCTGCTCGAGCAGCAGGTCGTCGGCCACGCCGCGCAGGTCGGGGTCGAGGTAGCCGCACAACACGTCGCGGAGCAGCGCACGCAGATGGCGCTCGACCTCATCCACGAGCGTACGCGGCGAATCCGAGCCGACCGCGTCGAGGTAGGCGTCGTCCGGCCCGTCGCCCATCACGAAGCGCTCGAGCGCCTGCGCCAGCTCGATGCGCCGCTGCACCCGCTTGCGCTCGCCCTCCTCCGCGCACAGGACGGCGACGCTCAGGGCGAGGTTGGAGCGGCCCGTCTCCGCTCCTGCCTCGAGCAGCGCCCGCAGCCCAAGCAGGTAGTCGGAGAGCGCCTCGGCCTCGAAGCGCCGGCTGGTGCCCATCTCGAAGCGCGATAGCGCCCAGGCCACCGCGCCCCCGTGGGTGGCGCGGGCGATCGCCTCCAGGAACCCGCGTAGCTCGGCCTCCTCGCCTTCGACGAGGATCCAGGGCTCGCCGCGGGCGGCGCCGCTCGACTCGAGCTCGAAGGGCTGCCAGCGCCCGTCGCCGCTGCGCCGCCAGGCGAGGCATCCGAGCGCCACCCCGCCCGGCTTCCACAGCCGCAGCCCGGTGAGCAGCCGGCGGAAGCGCGCGGGCGCCTCGCGCGCGGGCATCGGGTCGTCCGGCGCGACGTCGCGGGTCAGCATCAGCAGGGCGTTCGGCTCGCGGTGCTCGCCTTCGGCTGCGGGATCGGCGGGGGC
>Ga0208612_1000444_pt1 | contig 18119 bp, 15 predicted proteins | sample AntDryMetagUQ889_FD_188089 | JGI IMG/M metagenome (GOLD analysis project Ga0208612, IMG submission 188089) | Polar desert microbial communities from Antarctic Dry Valleys - UQ889 (SPAdes) | ecosystem: Environmental > Terrestrial > Soil > Desert | place: Antarctic Dry Valleys | collected 2008-12-31 | reverse complement strand
CATCGCAGCCTTCGGCTTTGGTCTGGCGTATCTGCGCAGCCGCACGCGCAGCGTCTATCCCGGCATCGTCATCCACGTGCTGGTCAACCTCGCCTCGTCATCGCCGTAGCAGTGCGCGCGCAGCGCCCATCAGACGGAACACGGCCGCTCCGCGAGCCCGCTGCCGCCGTCGCCGTTGCCGCGAGCCTGATGCCGCCTCTGACGGCTGCCATTTCGTTAACCGTCGTGCGGCGGACCCGCATCGTTCTTAGCAGGCACGTCGAGAGACGGGAGCGACGGGAACTCGAACCCGCGACCGCCGACATTCACCCGAGCCTCCTCACGGAATCCTCGGCGTTGCGCGCGAAGCCAAACGGCGTACGTGCATCACCGGTGCATCACGAGGGCGTCCCTTAACGCATTTCTACGAGGTCATGAGGGAACCGATTACCGCATGGTTGAGCCAATCGCGGTGTCACGCGTGACCCTGGAACGAAGAATCCGGCTTACAGGCCTGCTACGGAAAAAGCCCTGGAAACGGGGCTTTTCTATGCTGCCGTTTCGCCGGCGACTCGTCAGGCTGGCCCCGTGGCGGGCCCGATGGCGGTTTCATGGAACCGGCCCCGCTATGCGCTCTGATATCGGTTGGCGCTCGTTAGCATGAAGCCCCAGCTTTGCTTCGTGACCAACGGCGCAAGACCTCGCCGGCGAAGTCGAGGAGGATTCTCGTGCGGCGTAGCGCCGTCGTCAGCTCGCGCCGGGTGATCGGGATGAGGCCGTACTGCGCGGTGTCCTTCAGGTTGAGCAGCTCGACCAGGGTCTACGGGCTCGTTGGTGGCGTGCCCCTCTACCTGGAGTGGTGGGACCAACGCGCAAGCGTCCGGGACAACCTCCTTCAACTGGTGTGCACGCCGGGTGGTCGGCTCCTCACGGAGGGAGAGCTGGTTCTTGCCTCAGACCTCGACCTTTCGGATCTTGGTCGGCGAATCGTGTACGCGATCGCGGCCGGCAGGACGAAGTTCAATGAGATCCAACAGGTGGTGAAGACTGATCCCAGCCGCACACTCGATCGGTTGAGCCAGCTACGCATCGTCGAGAAGGTCGTCCCTGTGACGGTCGATCCGAGGCGCGCGCGCACGAGCTACTACCGGGTCGCCGACAACCTCCTGGCCTTCTGGCTCGGGATCGTGGATCGGTACCGGGCCGACGACCGCGGGCTTTGGAAAATCGGTTCTCTCGGTCTCGTCTCCGATCTGGACGATCACCTGGGGGAGCGATACGAAGAGGCGTTTCGGTTCCATCTTCGCCGGCTCGCCGAAGCCGGCGAGCTGGGAGAAGGCGTCGTCGCGATCGGCCCGTTCTGGGCGGATCGACCACAGCAGGTTGAAATTGATGCCGTCGCTCTGGCCGGAAGTGACCGCGAGGCGGTCCTGGTCGGAGAGAGCAAGTGGGCGAGAACCGAGGACGCCGGCCGGCTCTGCCGTGTGCTCGCCGCCAAGGCGCAGGCACTTCCGAACCGCGCGCCCGACCTTCGCTACGCCGTCTGCGCCCGGGAGCGCCTAACCAATGTGCCGCGCGACGCGCTCGCCGTCACTGCGGCCGACATCTTCCGCGCTGCGGCCGGCTGAGAACCTACCCACGGCGTAGGCTTCCGCCCACGTAGGTTGCGGTCAGGACTCAAGCGCTGCCGGGCTGAACGAGCAGGCGCTCGACCTCGCCCATCGTCAGCACGTCCGGGAGCGGGGCAGTGCCGGGTCGCGCACGAGGCGCTCCTCCTCGCCGAGGAAGCGGAAGAACGACTTGAGCGCCCCTCGTCGGCCGTGCCTGGCTCGAGACGGCCGGGCGGCTTCTGCTCCTGGGCCAGGAACGTGCGCAGGTGCGTCACTCTCACCTCCGCGAGGTCCTCGATCCCCTGACCGTGGAGGTAATCGAGGCACGCCGAAAGGATCACGCTCGGCGCACAGCCCTGTTTGAACTTAGCGAATGCCGGTGTCGATGTCGAAATTGGCGACGCGAAAGCGGCCGGAGAGCACGGTCACGACACGCGGCGTGATGACCGAGCCGATCCGGGGAGCTCCTGCCGTCCTGATGTTCCACTTGCCCGGGGTGAGGGCGATGCGATAGCGGCCGGTGCTGTCCGTCCGCGTTTTGACGACTTTGCCAGCGCGGAAGAAGATGAGCGGCGTGGCGGCTATGGCTCGAGCCCGTGCTGTTTCCCTGAGCCGCGCGGCCGGCTCTCGGCCGGCAGCCTGATCGAGACGACCGCCCCCCCGCCAGCGCCGTTCTGCGCGTCCACCGTGCCGCCATGGGCGTGGACGATCGCCTGCACGATCGAGAGCCCGAGGCCTGCCGAGGCGCCGCCGCGGACGGTATCGCCGCGTGCGAAGCGGTCGAACGCGCGTGGCAGGAAGTCGACCGGGAAGCCCTCTCCGTCGTCGCTCACACGTAGCTCCACGGTGTCGTGTAGACACCCGATCTCCACCCGGACCGCACCGCCTCCGTGCCGCAGCGCGTTGTCGATCAGGTTTCCCAGTGCCTGCTCGAGTCGCACCCGGTCGGCGTCGATCGTTCCGTTCTGCGAGGTTGCGACCGCAAGCGAGCGCGCCTCCGCCTCGGCTCGCGGGGCGAAGCGCCGCGCGACGCTCTCGATGAGATCCGCGGCGAGGAAAGGTGACCGGCGAATCGTCAAGCGGTCGTCATCGGCGCGTGCAAGCACGAGGAGGTCTTCCGCGAGCCGGCTGAGGCGATCGACCTCGTCCGCGGCCGATCTGATCGCCACTTCGAGCTCCTCCTGGGTCCTCGGGCGCCGCAACGCCAGCTCGAGCTCCGTCGTGAGCAGGGCGAGCGGCGTCCGCAGCTCGTGGCTCGCGTCAGCGACGAAACTGCGCTCCCGCGCTATCCCCGCCTCGAGCCGCCCGAGCATGGCGTTGAGCGTCTCCCCCAGGCGGTGGATCTCGTCTCGCGCTGCCGGCAGCGGTAGCCGCTGGCCCGTCCGTTCACTCGATACCTCCTCGGCACGTCGGCGCATCGCCTCCACCGGAATCAATGCCGCCCCTGCGAGCAGGTATCCGGCACCCGTTGCGAGCAGGAGCGCGAGCGGGCCCGCGACGAGCAACTCCCCGAGCAGTCCGGCGAGCGCCTCGTCGCGGTCTCCCAGCGAGGCACCGACCAGGAGGAACAGCGTCGTGCCCTCGTCCGCCACCGGCCTGACGAGGACGCGGGCCGGCTCGCCCTCGAGCGCCGCCAAGGAGTCCCGCTCCAGGAAGGCCGTGCCGGGCCGGGCCTGCTCGAGCTCGGCAGATGAGGCGAGCGGCGCGGCCGCAGAGGCCGGCAGCGATCCGAGCACCGTGCCGTCGGCACCCAGCACCTGGACGACGGTCTCGTCGTCGCGGGCTCCGGCCCCGCCAATCCGTCCATCACGCTCCCGAGTGAGTGCCGTGAGCGCGTCGGCCCGGACCTGCAGCGTCTCGTCGAGCTGCTCCTCGAGCGCCGTTCCGAGCCGTACGTACAGGAAGACGCCCACCGCGCTGAGCACGACCGCCATCGCCGCCGCGAACGCGAGCGTGAGGCGCAGGCGGATTGGTAGCCGGCTCACGGCTGCGGAAGCTCCTTGCGCAGCCGGTACCCGACGCCGCGGACTGTCTCGAGCGAGGCGCGCCCGAACGGCCGGTCGATCTTGTCGCGTAAGTAGCGGACATAGACGTCGACGACGTTGGAGCGGTTCTCGTAGGCGTAGTCCCACGCGTGCTCGAGCAGCTGATACCGCGAGAGCACCTGACCAGGCCGGCGCATGAACGTCTCCAGCAGGGCGAACTCCTTGCCCGAGAGCTGGATCTCGGTCTCTTCGCGCCACGCTTGCCGGGTCGCCGGATCGAGGCGCAGGTCGCCGACCTCGAGGACTGCCGGCCGCTCCGTAGCGCCTCGGCGGATGAGCGCGCGCAACCGGGCAAGCAGCTCGGCGAACGAGAATGGCTTCGGCAGGTAGTCATCGGCGCCGGCATCGAGTCCCGCGACCCGGTCTTCGATCGCATCCCGCGCCGTCAGCATCAGTACCGGCGTCCACACACCGCTCTCGCGAAGCTGTCGGCAGACGTCAAACCCGCTGATGCCGGGCAACATGAGATCAAGGACGACGGCGTCGTACTCAACCGATCGCGCCATCAGCAGCGCCCCGTCGCCGGTTCGCTCGACGTCGACTACATGCCCTTCTTCCATCAACCCGCGAGACAGCAGGCTCGCCATCTTCAGCTCATCCTCGACAATCAGAATTCTCACGCCACCTCATTCTCGCGCCGGAGATGAGACTTTGATGAAAGTTGCCGTCTCGGCCGGGATCGCTTTCGCGCCGCAGCCGGAGACGACGACCAATCGCTTCTCATGGTCATTTCATCGGCGCTCTCTACGTTGCGGGATGCACGGTCATCACTCGCAAGGAAGGAGACGATTCATGAGACGCAAGTTCGTGCTCATCAGCGCTCTAGTCGCCGTTCTCGGCGCGATCGCGGGTGGAGCCGCGATCGCCTCCGGGGGCGACGACGACGCCACTGATACCGCCATCACAGGCTCCGACCTGAGCCGGGCCAGCCAGGCCGCTCTTCAGCACACGGGCGGCGGCAGGGTCACCGAGACGGAGGTCGGCGACGAGGAAAGCTACTACGAGGTCGAGGTCACTCTCGACGGGGGCCGCCAGGTCGACGTCCAGCTTGACAAGGGGTTCGGCGTGGTCGGCTCAGAAAGCGACAGCGACGGGCAAGGCGAAGACTGAACCTCCGCTCCCGCTCCCCGGGGTGGCAGCCGCCTGCAGGGCTGCCACCCGATTCGTTTCCACGTCGCTGTTAATAGGTCAGGCGCGGAGCGTCACTTCTACCGCAGTTCCCCAACCCGGCCGCGAGCGCAACGAGAGCCCGCCGTCGATCGTCTCCGCTCGCCGGCGCATGTTCTTGAGGCCCTGACCGGCGGCCGTCTCCTCGCCCTCGAAGCCGGTCCCGTCGTCGCGGATACGCACGATTCGCTGCCCCCGACGCTGCCCTATCCACACCTCAGCCCTGCGGGCGGCCGCGTGCTTACGGACGTTCGTCAACCCTTCCTGGACGATCCGGAAGACCTCGATCTGTTCGTCGGGAGCGAGCAGCGTCGCGTCGTCGATCTCGACATCGACCTCCAGCGCGCCGTCGGCGGTCAGGAACTCGATGTACCGTCGGAGTGCTGCGTCGAACGGCGCGTTCCCGCTCGCAGAAGAGAGGGCGAGCACCGCGAACCGGGCCTCCTGTTGGGCGGCCGCAGCTGCTTCCTTCAGCTTCGGCAGCGTCTGCTCGAGCGAGGCGCCGGATTCGAGCATGCTCGCGTGCGTCGAGACGGTGAACAGGTACTGCGCCAGCCCGTCATGGATCTCGCGCGCGACCCGCGCTCGTTCCTCCGCCACCGCGCGGCCGAACTCGGCGGCGCTGATGGCGCGCCAGATCCCCACGAGCAGGAGCGTGTACGAGAGCAGGCGCAGGAAGTCGCCCTGCGAGACAAAGTCGGTCGAGTGCGGCGAAGTCAGCACGTAGTGGAGCTCCGCAAAGAGGGTCAGGGTGGCTCCCAGCGCGAGCCAGCTGTCGAGGTCCTCGCCCTGGCTGCGGTAGCGGAGCGCGAATCCGATCACGGCTACGAGGGCGAGCAGGGCGAGCATGGAGAGCGTCAAGGAGAGCTCGAACGAGCTCGCACGAAGCGGCCCGAGTGACTGGCGGAGCGCGTTCAGGGGGAGCCAGATGGCCAGAAGCGCGAGGACGATCGCCACGATCCCGGCGACGAGCGCCCGCGCCGGCACTCGGATGCGGCGTCCGGGCAGGACCGGCGCGAGCGCGATCATCGTCGCCGCGAGGACGCGTGCGCCCAGGGCCGCCCATGCCTCAGGCGTATCCTGCGGCTCACCTCGGAGGATCGGCAGGATCGCGAACGCGAGGGTGCCGGCGGCGGCGAAGCTGAATCCTCCTGCGAGCAGCAGGTCGAGCCTGCGGCCGTCGACGAGGAAGCGGACGCCCACGAGGATCGCCACGATGGTCGCCGTCAGGACGACCGCCGTGTCGAGCACGAGTCGGCCCGCCGGCAGCTCGTAGGTGTTCCGTAGGGACGGGCTCGTGAGAAAGAGCGTCATCGCGGAGGCAAGCAGCGCAACGAGCAGCAGCTCCCCCATCAGCCAGGCCTCGAAAGTGTTCTTGGCGGCGCTTCTGCGCATGTGCCTCTAATCGGCAGCCGGACACTTGCCGATGAGAGTGGCGATGGCAGTCCGCATTCTCGTCGTCGACGACCACCCGCTCACGAGGGATGCGCTCGCGTCTCTGCTCGCGCAGGGAGGCTTCCAGGTGGTCGGCGAGGCAGCCAACGGGTCGGAGGCGCTCGAGCTGGCGGAGAGGCTGCAGCCTGACCTCGTCCTGCTCGATCTCTCCATGCCGGGCCTCGACGGACTCGCGGTCTTGCCACGGCTTCGCGCTGCGTGTCCCCGTTGCGAGGTCGTAGTCCTGACCGCATCGGGAACCGAGGAGAACCTGCTCGCCGCGATCCGCGGCGGGGCGGCCGGCTACCTGCTGAAGAGCGAGCCGCCCGAGCGGATCGTCGCGTTCCTGCACGGCGTCGCAAAGGGTGAGGCCGCGCTCTCGGGGGAGGTCGCGCGCCGGCTCCTCGATCAGGTGCGCATCGGCGGCCGGCGGGGCGGCGGCGTCCCGGACCACATCGCTGGTGCTCTCTCCGCGCGGGAGGTGGAGGTGCTGCTGCTCCTCGACGACCACCTCTCAACCGACGACATCGCGAAGCGCCTCTACATCTCTGAGCATACGGTGCGCTCCCACGTGAAGAGCCTTATGCGCAAGCTCGGCGTCTCGTCTCGACGCGAGGCTCTCGAGCAACTCGCCTTCGCCCGTCGCTAGCGGCTCTCGAAGCCGGCGTGGGCGGCCGCGACGAGGTGCGGCAACGTCTCGGGATTGTAGCCACCCTCGAGCACGGCGACGACCCTGGGTGCCAGCGCCGAGCAGCGGGCTGAGAGAGCGCGGAACCCTGCCTCCGTGAGCTTCATACCGCCGAGTGGGTCCCGCTCGTGCGCGTCGAAGCCGGCCGAGACGAGCAGGAGGTCTGGTTGGAAGGAGCGGATGGCCGGCTCGGCGCTCGCGGTAAAGGCCTCGGCGTAGGCCTTGTCGTCCGAACCGGCGGGAAGCCCGATGTTGACCGTCGTTGCATCGCTTGTCTCCTGGGCTCCCGTGCCGGGATAGAAGGGCCACCGGTGCAGCGACACGAACAGCACCGACTGGTCGTTGCGAAAGATCGCCTCCGTTCCATTCCCGTGGTGCACGTCGTAGTCCACGATCGCTATGCGCTCGTGCCCTAGCTCCGCTTGCGCGTAGCGCGCCCCGACGGCGATGCTGTTCAGGAGACAGAAGCCCAAGGCCCGGTCTGGGAGAGCGTGATGGCCCGGGGGCCTGACGAGGGCGAAGCCCCCTCGATCGACGGCCTCGAGGGTGACACCTGCCGCCAGCACGGCCGCTTTCCAGCTCGTCTCGGTGGCCACTGTGTCGGCGTCGAGCAAGATGGGCCGATCGATGCTCTGCAAGAACTCGAGGTAGCTGCCGTCGTGCACCCGCTGCAGTTGCTCCAGCGTTGCTTGCCGCGCGACGTGCACGCCCTCCAGCACCGCCAGCCGTTCCCCGCGCTCCGGATGGGCTCCCGTCGGATGGAGCTTCGCGAGCAGCTGGTTCGTCAGGAGCTCGACGAGGCCTCCAGCGCGCGCAGGCGCTCCGCCAACCTCGCGAGGCCCCAATCCGACGCGAGTTCGGCGCCACGCGCCCACGTCGGTGCCCGATCCTCGAGGGACGGCAGCGGAGCTGCTGCGTCCATCGTCGCGATCTTGCGGAAGAGCCGCAGCGTCTCGGCTTCGTGCTCGAAGCGCCCTTCCGCAAGGGCCGACTCGAGGCTGCCGTAGCGCTGCAGAAGGTCGGCAGCTGTCTTCGGGCCGACCCCGCGGGCGCCCGGGATCTTGTCGGACGGGTCGCCGCGCAGGGCGATGAAGTCGGGCACCTGTTCCGGCTCGACGCCGTAGCGCGCGCGCACGTCTGCCGGCCCGATTCGGGCGAAGGCGCCCCCGCCGCGCTGCGGCTGAAGAATCGTGGTTCGTTCACTCGCAAGCTGGAAGGTGTCGCGGTCGCCGCTGGCAACAAGGGCGCGACCGCCGCGTGCCTCCTCGTGGCCAACCGCTGCGGCGAGGAAGTCGTCCGCTTCGTAGCCGTCGCCCTTTGCGGCCGGGAAGCCCATCGCTTCGCAGAGCTGCGGGGCCAGCTCGAGCTGCTCCAGCAGGTCCGGCTCGAACTCGCGCCCACCCTGGTAGCTCTCCAGCGCGAGATGTCGATAGGTCGGGACCGTGAGGGTGTCCCAGGCGACGACGAGCGTGCGCGGCGACTCCTCCTCCCACAGCCGTAGGAGGACGTTCCCGATCCCGACGAGCAGCCCGGCAGGTCCCCCGTCGCCCCGCCGGATCGACTTCGGGAGGGCGTGGTAGGCGCGGTGCGCAAACGAGTCGCCATCCACCGCGAGAAGAGGCTTGGGTTCCAGGATTACAAGCCCTCCCTCACCGACGTTTCCAACCCTCCGATCGCTGCCATCAGCCGCTCGGTGGCGATCTGGCCCGCGTCCTCCCCCGCCAGGTCCTCCAGCTGGATGGCAGGGCCATACTGAACTCGCAGCGGTCCCAGCTTTGTCAGCCGGTCCGTGCCAACGATCGCAACGGGGATCAGCGGCACCCGCGCGTCCAGCGCGATCCGCGCCGCCCCGGTATGTGCGCGCGCCTCCCACTTCTTGCGCAGGCCCTTCCGCCGCCGCGTGCCCTCCGGGAACATGACGACGATGTGTCCTTCGCGGCACAGCCCGACGGCCGTCTCGATCGCCTCGCGGTCACGCTCGCCGCGGCGCACCGGAAAGGCGCCGCAGGCAACGATGAACTGCCTGAGAGGTGTGAAGAACAGCTCCGACTTGGCCATGAAGCGAAGGAAGCGCCGCGGATACAACGGGATCCCGAGTGGCCACGGGTCGAAGTTCGAGGTGTGGTTCGCCGCCAGCACGAAGCCGCCCTCCGGAAGATGCTCGAGTCCGCTCGCGCGCAGCCGGAAGAGGCCGCGAACAAGCGGCAAGCTGATCGCCCCGATCAGGAGATACGCCGGGCTTGGCGAGGGAGCTCGCTCGGGAGGCGGCATCGAAGGAGTATCCCAGGGGGTCGCTAAGGTGGGCGCGTGCCACAGGCGCCCAAACGGCTTGTCATCGTCGAGTCGCCCGCGAAGGCGAAGACGCTCGCCGGCTATCTCGGGAGCGGCTACGTCGTCGAGTCCAGCATCGGTCACATCCGGGACCTTCCGAACCGCGCCTCGGAGATACCGGAGAAACTGAAGAAGGAGCCCTGGGCCCGCCTCGGCGTCGATGTCGAACACGACTTCGAGCCCCTGTACGTCGTCGACCCGGACAAGAAGCAGCGCGTGAACGACCTCAAGCGGAAGCTGAAGGACGTTGACGAGCTCTATCTGGCGACGGACGAGGACCGGGAGGGCGAGGCGATCGCGTGGCACCTGCTGGAGGTGCTCCAGCCGAAGGTGCCGGTACGGCGCATGGTCTTCCACGAGATCACCAAGGATGCGATCGACCGCGCGCTCGGGGAGACGCGCGAGGTCGACAAGCGGCTCGTCGACGCGCAGGAGACGCGGCGCATCCTCGATCGCCTGTACGGCTACGAGGTCTCACCCGTCCTCTGGAAGAAGGTGATGCAGGGCCTCTCCGCGGGTCGCGTTCAGTCCGTCGCCGTCCGCCTCGTCGTCGAGCGGGAGCGGGAGCGCCGTGCCTTCGTCTCCGCCGCCTACTGGGACCTCAAGGGAGTTTTCGATCCGGGCTCGTTCGAGGCGCGCCTCGTGACTGTGGATGGCAAGCGCGTGGCTCAAGGACGAGACTTCGCCCGCGACGGGACGCTGACGACGCAGGATGCCCTCGTGCTCGCCGAGGGCGAGGTGCGAGACCTTGCGAAAGAGCTCGCGGGCGCGACGTTCTCCGTTCGCTCGGCCGACGAGAAGCCGTACACACGCCGGCCGGCACCGCCGTTCATGACCTCGACGCTGCAGCAGGACGCGAGTCGCAAGCTCCGTTTCTCGGCGCAGGCGACGATGCGCGTCGCCCAGCGGCTGTACGAGAACGGCTACGTCACCTACATGCGGACGGATTCGACCACGCTGTCGGAATCGGCGCTCGCAGCCGCCCGCAAGCAGGCCGTCGAGCTTTACGGCGCGGATACGGTCCCGGCTCAGCCTCGGCAGTACACGCGCAAGGTGAAGAACGCGCAGGAAGCGCACGAGGCGATTCGGCCCGCGGGAGAGGCCTTCCGGACACCGAAGTCACTCGCGCGGGAGTTGAGCCGCGACGAGCTTGCGCTGTACGAGCTGATTTGGAAGCGCACGATCGCCTCGCAGATGGAGGACGCGCGCGGGCTGACGGTCTCGCTCCGATTCGGCGCATCGACGGCCTCGGACCGCGACGCAGAGTTCGGTGCCTCGGGAACCGTCATCACCTTCCGCGGCTTCCTCGCCGCCTACGAGGAGAGCCGCGACGACGAGCAGGCTGCCGAGGTGGAGCGGCCGCTGCCGCATCTGGCGGTCGGCGATGCACTGGAGGCCCTCGAGCTCGAGCCCGAGGGCCACGCGACGACTCCGCCGGCCCGGTTCACCGAGGCGAGTCTCGTGCAGGCGCTCGAGGAGCGCGGCATCGGCCGGCCCTCGACGTACGCCTCGATCATGGGCACGATCCTCGACCGCGGCTACGTCTTCAAGCGCGGAACGGCGCTCGTTCCTTCCTTCTTGGCCTTCGCCGTCGTCTCCCTGCTCGAGCAGCACTTCGGGCAGCTGGTCGACTACGACTTCACCGCCCGGATGGAAGACGATCTCGACCGGATCGCCGCAGGCGACGAGGCTCGGATCGAGTGGCTGCGGCGGTTCTACTTCGGGAACGGCGAAGACGAGGGTTTGAAGGAGCTCGTCTCGGATCTCGGCGAGATCGACGCTCGAGCAGTGAACACGCTGCCGGTCGGCAACGGCATCTCGCTCCGGGTCGGGCGGTACGGCCCCTACCTCGAGCGCGGCGAGGAGCGCACGAGCGTGCCGGAGGACCTCGCCCCTGATGAGCTGACGGTCGAGAAGGCCGAGGAGCTGCTCGCGGCTCCCGCGAGCGAACGTATCCTCGGCACCCATCCCGACTGGAACCGGCCGATCGCGGTGCGGACGGGACGCTACGGCCCGTACGTCAGCGAGGTCCTCGAGGACGGTGCGACCGAAAAGCCGCGCGCCGCCTCGCTCTTCAAGACCATGGCGCCGGAGACGGTCACCCTGGAGGAGGCTCTGAAGCTCCTCTCGTTGCCGCGCAGCCTCGGTGTCGATCCGGGAGACGGGGTGGAGGTGACCGCCCAGAACGGACGGTACGGACCGTACGTGAAGAAGGGCACGGAGTCGCGTTCGCTGGAGAGCGAGGAGCAGCTCCACACGGTGACGCTCGAGGAGGCGCTGGCGCTGCTGGCGGAGCCGAAGCGGCGCAGAGGTCAGGCGGGCGCGCCAAAGGCACCCCTCAGGGAATTCGGCCCCGACCCGGTCAGCGAGAAGACGATCGTCCTGAAGGAAGGCCGGTTCGGCCCTTATGTCACCGATGGCGAGACGAACGCGAGCCTGCGGCGAGGCGACGATCCTGAGACGCTGACGATCGAGCGTGCCGCGGAGCTGCTTGCCGACCGACGCTCGCGCGGCCCCGCGCCGAAGAAAACTCGCCCTAAAAGGGGTAGCAACCGCCGATCCGCTGCGTAAGGTGCGACAAAAGAGCAAACTTTCCGTGTCAATCGCCGTCAATACGTGGCGAGGGCGGGATCAGCGCGCTAGGTTCGTGCGCGCGACCAAAACCTCCCCTCGCCGGAATAGCAGGTACGACCCGCACGTTTGAGCTTGTAACACCTCCCCGGCGCCAGTTCCCCTGGCACAGGCAGGAAAAAGCTCCTATGGTGAGTAAGTTTGTTGCTTAGCCGCCAAGAAGCATGTGAAAGGACTGACGCTTTCCCTTGACGCAGAACCAGTTGATCGAACTGTTGGAGTCGGACCAGGTCAAGTCGCTCGTCGAGCGGTCTGAGGAACGTGGATTCATCGAATCCGCGGATTTCGAGGCGTTCGCTCTCGAGCACGACCTGACGGACGAGGAGCAGGAGCAGCTGACGCGCGAGCTCGAGACGATCGGCCTCGACGTTGGCCAGGCGCGTGCGGCCGAGCGCGAGAAGGAGAAGGAGAAGGAGGCCGATTCCGCGACGACCGCCGAGGTCACGGTCCCGAGCGGCGCGGCCGACAGCCTTCAGCTCTTCCTGGCCGACGTTGGCCGCCACAAGCTCCTGAACGCGGCCGAGGAAGTGCAGCTCGCAAAGCTGATCGAGCGCGGCGACCTCGTTGCCAAGCGCCGCATGATCGAGTCGAACCTGCGTCTCGTGGTGTCGATCGCCAAGGGCTATCGCGGCCTCGGCGTGCCCTTCCTCGATCTGATCCAGGAGGGAACGCTTGGGTTGAACCGCGCGGTCGAGAAGTTCGACTGGCGGCGCGGGTTCAAGTTCTCCACCTACGCGACCTGGTGGATTCGCCAGTCGGTGCAGCGCGCGGTCGCGAATCACGCTCGCACGATTCGCGTGCCGGTGCACGTCGTCGAGCGCCAGCAGAAGCTGTCGCGTGCGGCCAGGCGGCTCGAGGTCGAGCTCGGTCGTGAGGCGACGAAGGAGGAGCTCGCGGAGGCGACCGGCCTGCCGCTGCAGCACGTCGAGGAGGCGCTCGGCGCCGCCCACGCGTCCGTCTCGCTCAACCAGACCGTCGGCGCCGACGACGAGGGTGAGCTCGGCGACCTGTTCGCCGACCGCGAAGCGAGCGATCCGTTCGACGAGGCCGAAGAGTCGCTACGCAAGCAGGGCGTACGGCGCGCGCTCGACGCGCTCCCGGAGCGGGAGCGGCGGATCCTCGAGCTTCGCTTCGGCTTCGAGGGCGAGCCCTGGACACTCGAGGCGATCGGGCACGAGCTCGACCTGACGCGCGAGCGTGTGCGCCAGCTCGAAGGGCAGGCACTCGCGCGGCTTGCCGCGCTCCGTGATCTGGCGAGTCTGGCGGCGTAGCTTCGCGCAAAGAAAGCGTTAAGGGCGGCCACGGCCGCCGCTTCCGCTTGCCGCCGCGCTCAGCCTCCTGAATACTCCTCCTCGACCCCAACCTGGGAACCAGCGAAAGGAGTCATCTTGAGGACGAAGTGGCACTGGCTGCTGCTACTCGTTGTCGCGGGCGTGCTCGCCCTGGCGGCGGGTTGCGGTGGCGACGACGACGACGACGGCGATGCCGGTGGCACGACCGCGGCAGAGACGGAGGGCGGCACGGAGGGCGGCACGCTCGTATTCGGTACCTCGGCCGACCCGGTCGTTCTCGACGGCGCGCTCGTCTCTGACGGCGAGTCGCTCCGCGTGATCGACCAGATCTTCGAGACGCTCGTTTCCCTGAAGCCGGGGACGACGGAGCTCGATGCGGGGCTCGCAAAGAGCTGGGAGATCAGCGAGGACGGTCTCACCTACACGTTCGAGCTGCAGGACGGCGTCACGTTCCACGACGGAGAGACGTTCGATGCGGAGGCTGTTTGCTTCAACTTCGACCGCTGGTTCAACTTCTCCGGTTCGTTCCAGAACCCCAGCGCGTCGTACTACTGGCAGACGGTGTTCGGGGGTTTCGCGAAGCCCGAGCCGGATACGCCGGAGGACAGCTTCTACGAGAGCTGCAACGCAGTTGACGAGAAGACCGTCGAGCTGCACCTGGCGAAGCCCTCTTCCTCGATCCTGGGTGCCCTCTCGCTCACGGCCTTCGCCATCGCAAGCCCCAAGGCACTGGAGGAGTTCAACGCCGACGAGGGCGAGGTTGACGCGGATGGCATCTTCTCTCCGACCGGCACCTTCGGGACGGAGCATCCGATCGGCACCGGCCCGTTCAAGTTCGATTCGTGGGTTCGCGGAGATCGCTTGACGGTCTCCCGCTTCGACGACTACTGGGGCGACAAGGCAAAACTCGACAAGGTCATCTTCCGGCCGATCGACGACAACGCCGCCCGCCTGCAGGCCCTGCAGACCGGCGAGATCCAGGGCTATGACCTGGTCGAGCCGCAGGACATCGAGACCCTCGAGGGCGACGAGAACCTGCAGGTCCTCGACCGCCCGGCGTTCAACGTCGCCTACGTCGGCTTCAACCAGGCGAAGCCGCCGCTCGACAAGCTCGAGGTGCGGCAGGCGATCGCGCACGGCCTGAACCGCCAGGAGGTCGTCGAGAACTTCTACGCCGGCCGCGGCGAGGTGGCCAAGGAGTTCATGCCGCCCGAGGTCGTGGGCTACGCCGACGACGTGACCGAGTACGAGTACGACCCGGAGAAGTCGAAGCAGCTGCTTCAGGACGCAGGCCTGACGCTGCCGGTACCGATCACGTTCTGGTACCCCAGCGACGTCTCGCGACCGTACATGCCGGATCCGAAACGGAACTTCGAGGCCTTCGCGGCCAGCCTGAACAAGGCCGGCTTCAAGGTCACGGCGAAGACCGCGCCGTGGAGTCCCGATTACCTCGGCCAGGTCGACGAGGGCAACGCACAGCTGTACCTCCTTGGCTGGACTGGCGACTTCGGCGACCCGGACAACTTCATCGGAACGTTCTTCCAGTCCAAGCAGAAGGCCTGGGGCTTCGACAACCCGGAGATCTTCGACCTCCTGGACCGGGCGGAGGCAGAAACCGACCTGGACAAGCGCGAGGAGCTCTACCAGGAAGCCAATCGCGTGATCATGGACTTCCTGCCGGGCGTCCCGTACGCGCACACGAAGCCCGCGCTCGCCTTCCAGGCGAACGTCTCGGGTTACGAGCCGAGCCCGGTCTCCCTCGAGTCGTTCGCGACGGTCTCGATCGAGGAGTAGGTAGGGGAGCTAGAGTCGGCGGACGGCATGCTGCGCTTTGTCGTCCGCCGGCTTCTCCTGCTCGTCCCGATTCTGATCGGGCTTTCGATCCTGGTCTTCTTCTGGGTGCGCGCGCTGCCCGGTGGGCCTGCACAGGCGCTCCTGGGCGAGCGGGCGACGCCGGAGGCGGTGGCGGCAATCGAGCGCCAGTACGGGCTCGACAAGCCTGTCTACGTCCAGTACTGGCGCTTCGTGAAGAAGGTCGGCCGCTTCGACTTCGGCGACTCGACGACATCGCGCCGCCCCGTGGTCGAGGAGTTGAAGCAACGCTTCCCCGCGACGGTCGAGCTCGCGCTGGCCGCCATGATCTTCTCGGTGGTATTCGGCATCCCGCTCGGATTCATCGCCGCCAAGCGTTACGGGACCTTCACGGACCACGCGAGCCTTGTCGCGTCGCTCCTCGGAATCTCGATTCCGATCTTCTTCCTCGCGATCCTGCTCAAGTACGTCTTCGCGGTTGAGCTCGGGCTGCTGCCGACGGTGGGGCGGCTGTCGGTGCTGATCGACCTCGAGCATCCGACCAACTTCTACCTGCTCGACGCGCTCGTGAGCGGGAATCTCGAAGCGCTCTGGGACGCGATCAAGCACCTGATTCTCCCGGCGGTTGCTCTGGGCTCGATCCCGCTGGCGATCATCGCCCGGATCACCCGTGCGGCCGTGCTGGATGTCCAGAACGAGGATTACGTTCGCACCGCCCGCGCCAAGGGGATGTCTCCGGGGATCGTCGACCGCCGCCACGTGATGCGGAACGCGCTGCTGCCGGTGACGACGATCATTGGACTGCAGGTCGGCTTGCTTCTCTCGGGCGCGGTTCTCACCGAGAAGGTGTTTGCGTGGCCGGGGATGGGCACCTGGCTCGTGGACGCGATCGCCGATCGGAACTTCCCCGTCCTCCAGGGCGGCATCCTCTTCCTCGCGATCGTGTTCGTGCTCGTGAACCTGCTCGTCGATCTCTCATACGCGCTTGTCAACCCCAGGATCCGCTTGTCGTGAGTGTTGCCGAGCTCGAGGCCAGGGAAGTCCAGCTCGAGGCGCCAAGTGGCCTCTGGTCCGACGCGTGGCACCGCCTCCGCCGCAATCCTGGCGCGATCATAGGGTTCGTTCTGGTCGGCATCTTCGTGCTCGTCGCGATCTTCGCCCCGCTCCTCGCGCCGTACGACCCGCGCGCGCAGCTTGGTCTCGCCAACTCCTTCGACGGCCCCTCACGCGATCATCTGCTCGGGCTTGACGAGTTGGCGCGCGACGAGCTCTCCCGCATCCTCTACGGCGCGCGCTTCTCGCTGATCGTCGGGGTCGTCTCGGTCGCCGTAGGCCTCTCGATCGGCCTCGTGCTGGGCTCGGTCGCGGGCTACTTCGGCGGGATCCTGGACACGCTGATCATGCGCTCGATGGACATCATGCTCTCGATCCCCGGCTTCCTGATGGCAATCGGGATCGTCGCGCTGCTCGGAGCAGGCCTGTTCGAGATCATGATCGCCGTCGGTGTCACCCAGATCCCGATCTTCGCGCGCCTGCTCCGCGGATCGGTACTTGCCCAGCGGGAGAACGACTTCGTTCTGGCCGCCCGGTCGGTGGGCGTCCCGCGTCGGACGATCCTTGCGTCGCACATCCTTCCGAATGCGATCTCGCCCGTGATCGTGCAGGGGACGCTCGCGCTCGCGACCGCGATCATCGACGTCGCCGGCCTGGGCTTCCTCGGCCTCGGGCCGCAGGATCCGGGAACGCCCGAGTGGGGCACCATGCTCTCCGGAGTCAACCGCTACTTCCAGACCGGTCCGCACCTGGCGCTCGCGCCTGGAATCGCGATCGTGATTTCCGTGCTCGGCTTCAACCTGATCGGAGACGGCCTTCGCGAGGCGCTCGACCCGAAGCTGCGCGGGCGTGGCTGACGCTCCTGACCGGCAGCGCCTGCGGGCGGCGGAGCCACCCTCCGGCGCGGCCTCGCGCCGCTCGCGGCGCTCCAGCCGGCGGCCCGTATGTCCATACTGTTCCACCGGCCTACGCACCGCGAGCGACGCGTCATGAGCGTCAGCTCCGCAAGGCAGCCACTCCTGACGGTCGACGACCTGCACGTCCAATTCGGGACGAGCAGGGGTCTCGTCTACGCGGTGAACGGGATCTCGTTCGACATCGCGCCGGGCGAGACGCTCGGCATCGTCGGCGAGTCCGGCTGCGGCAAGAGCGTCACCTCGCTCGCAATCCTCGGCATCCTCGCCCGCAACGGCCGTGTTTCGCGCGGGACCGCGAGCTTCGGCGGGCGCGACCTGCTGAAGCTCAACGACGTGGAGCTGCGGCGGATTCGCGGGCGGGAGATCGCGATGATCTTTCAGGATCCGATGACCTCGCTGAACCCGGTGCTGACGATCGGCCGCCAGATCCGTGAGCCCCTGGAGGCCCACTTCGGCATGGATCGCCAGCAGGGCGATCGCCGGGCGGTAGAGCTCCTCGATCAGGTGGGGATTCCGAGCGCGAGAGACCGACTCAAGGACTATCCGCACCAGTTCTCGGGCGGCATGCGGCAGCGAGTGATGATCGCGATCGCTCTCGCGTGCGAGCCGAAGCTGCTGATCGCGGATGAGCCGACGACCGCGCTCGACGTCACGATCCAGGCGCAGATCCTCGCCCTCCTGCGCACGCTTGTTGACGAGCTCGATACCGCCTTGATCATGATCACGCACGACCTCGGCGTCGTCGCCGGCATGTGCGAGCGGGTGAACGTGATGTATGCGGGCATGTTCGTCGAGACCGGCAGCGCCGACCGGCTGTTCGCGCAGCCGCGCCATCCGTACACGCTCGGGCTGCTCCAGAGCGTGCCGCGGCTCGATGCCGGCCGGCGGCAGCAGCTCCAGCCGATTCCGGGTGCGCCGCGGAACATGCTCAGCGCCCCCACCGCTTGTCCGTTCGCGCCGCGGTGCCGCTACGAGGTGGAGCAGTCGCGAGAGGAGGTGCCGCCGCTGGAGGAGGTCGCGCCCGGCCAGCAGGTCCGCTGCTTCAACCCGGTTCCCGCCGACGAGTGGCAGAAGACGCGCCTGGGCGGAGAGGCAGCGTGACACAGTCGCGCTGCCAGGAGGGGGTTCGGGGGAACCCGAGGGTTCCCCCGTCGGGACCC
>Ga0208612_1000443_pt1 | contig 18151 bp, 17 predicted proteins | sample AntDryMetagUQ889_FD_188089 | JGI IMG/M metagenome (GOLD analysis project Ga0208612, IMG submission 188089) | Polar desert microbial communities from Antarctic Dry Valleys - UQ889 (SPAdes) | ecosystem: Environmental > Terrestrial > Soil > Desert | place: Antarctic Dry Valleys | collected 2008-12-31 | reverse complement strand
TGTCAGTGCCGGTCCTTGCCCTCGCGCGGTACGCGCCCCGCGCCGGTCCCCGCCTCGGTAGCCGGTCCTCCGGGCGAGGTGATCCCGAGCACCCGCATGGCCTTGAGGCCGAGGGAGAGCCGCTCGCGGCCGTCGCTCGACCCGACGTCGAGGCCCGACAGCTCCCTTATGCGCTCGAGGCGGTAGCGGATGGTGTGGCGATGGGTGAAGAGCCGCTGGGCGGTGCGGGCCACGTTGCCGTCGGCCTCGAGGAAGGACTCGAGCGTGTGGACGAGAGTGGTCTCGTACTGCTCGTCGTAGCTCACCAGCGGCGCGACGGTCTCCTCGTGGAAGCGCTGGAGCTCCGCCCGATCCTCGCTCATGAAGGGAAGGAGCAGGCGGTACGAGCCGGTCTCCTCGAAGGCGATGAGCGGTACCCGCTGAGCCTCGGCCACGTTGGCCGCGAGCAGCGCCTCGGACCCGGCGCGGTGGATCAGCCCCGGGTCCTCCGCCGGACGCGAGTGCGCCACGCGTGAGGTGAAGTGGTGAAGGGCCGACTCGAGCTCGCGGAGCACGGAGGCGGCGGCGCGGCGGGAGGCCTCGGGGTCGGCTCCGGGGACCAGCACCGCCACCTCTCCCGGGCCGCCCCGGCCGGCGGCTTGCGCTGCCCCTCCGCCGTCCCCCTCCTCGCCCCCGCCCGTGGAGGCTCCGGACCGAATCTCGGGCGCCATGTCGATTGCGGCCGCCAGGGAGCCGCGCTCCACCGCCCGAGCCCCGCGCTCGGCGGCACCCAGGACCCGAGAGCGCCAGTCGCCCTCCTCGGGCTGGTGCGGGTGCGCGCGGGCGACGATCACGGTCGCTCCGCCGCTCAGGTCGCTCCCCATCTCCTGACCGCGGCGCACGATCACCTCGGGATCGCTCACACGACGGTGCAGCAGATCGGCGACGAAGCTCCCGACCGCCTCCTCGCTCGCCCGCTCGGGCGCCCGGGCGCGCTCCACCTCGAGCGCGATCAGCGCGCTCATCATGCGGAGCAGCGTGGGCGGCGGCGGCTCGCCTCGGGTGCGAAGGAGAAGATGGCCGACCACCGCGTCGGCCACGCGCAGCTCGACCCGCTCGCTGACCGGCGGCCCCGACAGGACGGCGCGCTCGTCGTCCGGCGAGGCGCACGCCACGGCCAGCACGCTGCTCGAGGAGTCGACGATGGCCACACTCGCGTCGATGGCGCGGCCGGTGGCGCGCGCCACCTCGGGCAGCCCCGCCCCCGACTCGACCGCGTCCGAAACCCCTTCGAGCTGGTCGAGGAGCTCGAGCGGCGCCGCTCGGGCGGCGCCGCTGGGCGCGGCGGACATGAGGCGGATTGTAGGTCCGGGCGCTGGTCGGTCGTCGCGGCGACGCGCCCCGGAGGAGGGCTCCTACGCCGGTGAGTCGAGCGCGGTCCTACGCCAGGCCCGCGTACGACCAGAAGACCGCTAGCCCTACGGCCACGCCCAGCGCGACCAGCGTCACGAGCATGAACAGGCTCAGGAAGCTCGCCGCGAGCTTCTCCCAGATGCGACCGTACGAGGTCCACGCCGGCGCGAGGATCAGCCCCCCGTAGCCGGCCAGCACCACCAGGCCGCCGAGGAGCAGCGCTATCTCGATCGAGCTCATCCCTGGGTACCCCGCGCGCGGAGGGTAGCCCCGCCCTCGGGCGGTCCGGCGTTCTCGGGCGCGGGCTGCGGCCCGGCGGATGGAGCCTCGGGCGGGGCGAGGTGCCCCACCACGATCGCCACCGCCGCGCACACTCCGTAGACGCCGGCGCCGAGGCCCCAGCCTCCGGACACGTCCGACAGGTAGTGCGCGCCGAGGTACACGCGGGTGAGACCCACGAGCACGGCGAGGGCGACTCCGACGAGGACGATCGCCGCGGGCCGCCCCGCGCCGGGTGCGCGGCGAGCGATGACGAGCGCGACGGCGACGAACGTGACCGCATACGCCGCGTGGCCGCTCGGGTAGGAGGGGAAGTCTCCGCCGAGCAGTGCCTCGGCGGGCCGAGGCCGGTCGACGGCGACCTTGGCGATGTTCACCGACGCGAGGACGAGCGCGAAGCCCGCGAACAGGGCGACGGCCTCCGGCCACCGGCGCCGGAACGCGAGCCACAGCGCCGCCACGACCGCGAGCGCGGCGGTGACCGACGAGGACCCGGCCTCGGTGACCACGGCCGCCACATCGACCAGCGCTCCCGCGGGCAGCACGGCCACCGCGCTCCGAGCGAGGCCGTCCAGGGGAGTGAGGAGGTCGGGGTCGGGGGCCAGCAGGGAGACGTAGAGTCCGAAGACGTAGAGTCCGACGCTGGCGGCCGCCAGCGTCGAGGTCAGCTCGATGCCGAGCCCTCCAGGGGTCAGCCGGTTCACCGCGAAGCGGGCGGGACCGGTGAGTACCCGGCCGGCCGGCGCGAGGACGGTCCGGCCGAGCCACCCCGCCACGCGCGCGAGGGGCCGCAGCGCTCCTCGGCGGGACTGGGTCTCCCACCAGTCCCGCAGCCGCCGGCGCTCCTCGGGGTGGCGCAGGCGCCGGTAGGCGTAGACGCTCCCGCCGATCACCACGATCACCGCGCCCAGGACTCCTCCGGTCCGACCCGCGAGCTCGGCCACGCGCGCGAACGAGGCATAGAAGAAGTACCCGAGCAGGAGGAACGTGGTCGACCACAGACCCGTGCCGACCAGCGTGTAGGGCAGGAAGCGCCGGTAGCGCATGCGCGAGGACCCGGCCACGAAGGGGGCGAGGGTGCGCAGGGGGCCGACGAACCGGGCGATCACGATGGCCGACCCACCACGGCGATCGAAGAAGCCCTCCACGCGCTCGAGCCGCTCGGGGCCGAGATGGAAGCGATCGCCGTGACGCACGAGGAAGGAGCGCCCGAGCCGCCGCCCGAGCAGGTACCCGGTCGAGTCTCCGAGCACCGAGCACAGCCACACGAGCCCCACGAGGGGGACGATCGACACGTCGCCGCGGGCCGCCACCACGCCGCCGAGGAGCATGGTGAGCTCTCCGGGCGTGATGAGCCCCAGGAAGGCCGCGGTCTCGAGGTAGGCGAGCGCTCCGACCAGCAGGTACGCGTAGGGACCGATCGCACCGGCCAGTCCGCCGAGGATCCGCTCGGGGCTCGGCAGGGGCGGAAGGACGCCGGCCGCGTACACGGCGAGCGCCGCGGCGAGCGCCGTCCAGGCGGCCACCTTGCCCCCGCCGATGCGCCCGCGCCGGTACCGCACGAGCGCCCTCGCGAGCACCGCCAGGGCGATGACGGCGGCCGCGACGCGCCCGGCGATCACGGGCCGGGACTCCGCGACGAGCGCGTGGCACTCGCGCCTCGCACCTCCTGATGGATCACTTCTCGCACACGGCGGTCACGAGCGCGCCGGGAATGGCGGAGGCGGCCCGCGCGGCCCCGGGCCGGTCCGCGAACACACCGAAGGCCGTGGGTCCCGACCCGGTGAGACGTGCGGCCAGCGCGCCGCGATCGGCCAGGGCGTCGAGCACGCCCTTCAGCTCGGGTCGAAGGGAGAGGGCCGCAGGCTCGAGGTCGTTCTCGAGCGCCGCCGCGAGCTCCGGCGCGGGTGCGCCGGCGACGGCGCGGACCGCATCCGCGTCGAGCTGCGACCGGACGCTCTCTACCCGATCGGCCTCCCGGTAGACCTCGGCCGTCGAGAGGCCGACCGGCTGCGGGCAGAGGACCAGCCACATCGGCGCGAGCGCGACGGGCTCGACGTGCTCTCCCGCGCCGGTGACCACCGCGTGGCCGGGCTCGACCTGACTCGGGACGTCCGCGCCCACCCGGGCGCCGAGCGCCCTCAGGCCGGTGGCGTCGAGGGGCCGGCCGGCCAGCTCGTTGGCCGCCCGCAGGGCGGCCGCGGCGTCCGCGCTGCCGCCGCCGAGTCCGCCGGCCACCGGGACGTGCTTGTCGATCTCCACCCGGAGAGGGGGAAGGTCGAGCGCGAGCTCGGCGCGGAACGCGTCGAGCGCCCGATGCACCAGGTTCGGCTCCGGCACGCCCGGACACACCACGATGTCGCCCCCGTCGTGGCGAGGAGCGCGGGCTTCCTCGATCCTCAGCTCGTCGGCCAGGTCGATCGAGGCGAACAGCGAGCAGATCGCGTGCAGTCCGTCGTCGCGGCGGGGACCGACGTGGAGCAGAAGGTTGACCTTCCCGCACGCCCTCTCCCGGATCATCGCCGCCCCGGCGCGCGGGTCGCCAACGAGCCCAGCACCTCCGGGCCGAGGCGCTCGGCCAGCGCGGAGAGATCCCCGGGACCGAGTCGCTCGGCGCGCGCGTCCGGCGGATGCCCGAGCGCCTCGAGCGCGGCGCGGGCCGAGCGGCGGACCGCCGCGCCGTCGCTGTCGCCGGCGACCAGGGCGAGCGATCCGGCCAGCGTCTTTCTACGGTGGGCGAAGGCCGCGTGCACGAGCGCCGCGACCTCCGCCGGCGGCGACGGACCCCGACGTCGCAGGACGCACAGCGCCGACTCCACCCGCGGCGGCGGGGCGAACGCGGTCGCCGGCACGCGCCGCGCCACCCGGACCTCGCAGGCGAGCTGGGCGATGGCCGACGACGCCCCGTAGGTCCGCGTCCCCGGCGGGGCGGCGAGGCGCTCGGCCACCTCCCTCTGGACCATCGCGACCCAGAGGCCCGCACCGGGCAGCTCGGCGATCGACTTGAGGATCACCGTGGCGGCCACGCCGTAGGGAAGGTTGGCGACGACCTTGTCGGGCACGGGCGCCAGCCGGCCGTAGTCGAGGGCGAGCGCATCTGCGAAGTGCGTCGACGCGTTGGCGTGTGGACCCAGGGCGTCCGCGAGCGCCGGCTCGAGTGAGCGGTCGATCTCCACCACGTGCACGTGCCCCACGCGCTCGGCGAGGTGCTCGGAGAGCACGCCGAGGCCCCCGCCCACCTCGAGCACGACGTCGCGGGGGCCGAGCTCGGCGAGGGTCCCGATGATCCGCAGGACGTTGTCGTCGATGAGGAAGCTCTGGCCGAGGTCGCGGTTCGGCCGGATCCCGAACTCACGCATGCGGCGAAGGCTGGCCTGGCCGGTGCGACGCGCCTCGAGGTTCGCGGTGTGCCCGGCGTCGGGACCCGAGCGCGTGCCGCCTCCCCTCACCAGCCGAAGACCCGGCGCGCGTTCTCCTCCACCGTGCGCTCGAGCTCCGCGTAGGAGACCCCGCGCAGCTCGGCCAACCGCTCCGCCGTGTGGACGACGTTCGCGGGCTCGTTTGACCGGCCGCGGACGGGCTGGGGAGCGAGGAACGGCGAGTCGGTCTCCACGAGGAGGAGGTCGTCGGGGACGAGCCGGGCGGCGGCCCGCAGGTCCTCGGCCCTGGGGTAGGTCACGTTGCCGGCGAAGGAGCAGAGCCACCCGCGTTCGGCGCACTCCTCCACCCGGCCCGGGGCGGAGAAGCAGTGCATCACCACGGTCACTCCCTCGGCCTGCGCGGCGAGCATCGCGAAGGTCTCCTCCTCGGCGGCCCGGGTGTGGATCACGAGCGGGAGCGAGGTGCGGCGGGCGAGGTCGATCTGCGCCTCGAAGGCGCGGAACTGGGCGTCGCGCGGAGCGCGGTCGCGATGGAAGTCGAGGCCGGTCTCCCCGATGGCGCGGACGCACGGGTCGGCGGCGGCGGCCTCGATCTCCTCGAGGCCGGCGTGATCGAAGCCCGTCGCCTCGTTGGGGTGGCGGCCGACGATCGCGACCACTCCCTCGTGCTCGCGCGTGGCGGCCAGGGCCCGCTCGATGGAGGGACCGTCCATGCCCACCGCTCCGAGCCGCCGGACCCCGGCCGCCGCGGCGCGGGCCACCACCTCGGGCACGGGCGCCTCGCAGTGGTCGAGGTGGCAGTGGGTGTCGACCACGACGAGGCCAGGTCGCGATTCAGACGACCGGCGAGGCCGCGGGCCGCTCGATGCGGGGGAAGAGCGGCGCGAGCGAGGAGATCGTCGCACCGCCCGACCCAGCACCGAACCGCGCCGCCTCGAGCCCACGCTCCTCGCTCCCCAGCGCCGCCAGCAGGCGCTCGGACGCGGCCGGGACGAACGGCGCGAGGAGGATCGACACCACCCGCAGCCCCTCGACGAGCGAGTAGAGCACCTGATCGAGGTGCCCGGCGGACGCCGGGTCCTTGGCCAGGCGCCACGGCTCCTCGTCCTGCACGTACCGGTTCAGCCGCCGCACCGCGACCCAGACGTCCTCCAGCGCGGCGCTCACCTCGACCGCGTCGAAGCGGGCGGCCACCCTCTCCTGGAGCCCGTCGAGCTCGGGCCGCAGCTCCTCGGCCGGCTCGGCATCGGGCACACGGCCCTCGCGGAAGCGGGCGATCATGGCGAGCGTGCGGCTGGCCAGGTTGCCGTACTCGTTGGCGAGCTCCGTGGTGTAGCGGGTCTCGAAGCCCTCAGGCGAGACCGAGCCGTCCTGCCCCAAGGACACCTCGCGCATCAGGTAGTAGCGCAGGGCGTCGGTGCCGTAGAGGTCGATGACCTCGAAGGGGTCGATCACGTTTCCCAGCGACTTCGACATCTTCTCCCCGTCCATCAGCAGGTAGCCGTGCACGAACAGGCGCCGCGGGAGCTCGATGCCGGCCGCCATCAGGAGGGCCGGCCAGAACACCGAGTGGAACTTGAGGATGTCCTTGCCCATCACGTGGACGGTCGGGGGCCAGAAGCGAGGGACCAGGTTCTCGGGGCGCGCGTAGGTGAGCGCCGTGTAGTAGTTGAGGAGCGCGTCGAACCAGACGTAGAACACCTGGCGGTCGTCCCAGGGCACAGGGACACCCCACGAGGTCCGCGAGCGCGTGAGCGAGATGTCGTTCAGCCCGCCGCGGATGAACGCGAGCGCCTCGTTGTAGCGGCCGGCGGGGAGCACGAAGTCCGGCCGCTCGGCGAACAGCCGCTCGAGTGGCTCCTGGAAGGCCGAGAGACGGAAGAACCAGTTGTCCTCCCGCTCGCGCTCGAGCACGACCTTGTGGATCGGGCAGCGATCGCCCTCGAGGAGCTCGGCGTCGGTCTTGAAGTCCGCGCAGCGGGGGCAGTAGAAGCCCTCGTAGGTGCCGGCGTAGACGTGCCCCCTCTCGTACACGCGCTCGAGCACCTCCTGGACCCCGGCCACGTGCTCGGGGTCCGAGGTGCGGATGAAGAAGTCGCTCGTGGCGTCGACGCGGCGCACGAGATCGCGGAAGCGCTCCGAGTTCCGGTCGGCGAGCTCGCGAGGGGTGACGCCGAGCCGCTCCGCCACCTGCGCGACGGGCTCTCCGTGCTCGTCGGTCCCCGTCAGGAAGAAGACGTCCTCTCCTCGCTGTCGCATGTGCCGGGCCAGGACGTCGGTCGCGATCGTCGAGTACGCATGGCCGAGGTGAGGCTCGGCGTTGACGTAGTAGATCGGCGTCGTGACGTAGTAGGGCACGCCGCGTCGATGCTAGTCCGGCGCACCCGCCCGACCGTGTCTCCGTGCGCGCTCGCGGCGGCTCCTCCGACCGCCGCCGACCGCGTCCGCGGAAGGCCGGGGCGCCGACCGGCGGCCGCGTCCCGGCCCTGCGGCCCCTGGGGGTCCGAGGACCCGCCGGCGACCTTGTCGCCCTCGGCGGTGCGCCCCTCGACGGAGCGCCCCGTCCGGCCGCGACCCAGCCGCCACGTGAGGGCGAGGAGCGCGAGCAGGATGACTGCGAGGCACGTCGCCCACCAGCCGAGCCCCGGGCCGGTGCCCTCGCTCGGCGCCGGGGCGAAGGGACGCTCGACCGCCGCCACGGCCTCCTCCTGCGCCGGCGCACCCTCCGCAGCAGGGCGGGCCCGGGGCCCCGAGCCGAGGCGCGCACGCACCCTCTTGCCTCCCCTCGACAGGAGGGGAGCCGGCCCGGAGCGGGCGGCCGAGCGGGCCGGCTCCGAGGAGGGCGATGGCGTGGATGGGCTCGCCGGATCGGCGCCCACCTGCCGCGCGGTGGGAGCGCGAGCTCCCCGCGGGGCGGCCGCGCCGGCCGGAGCGCCCTCGCGCAGCGGCGGGGCAACGGGTCGAGCCGGGGCCGACCTGGGCGCGGCGTCGGACGAGCCCTCCCCCTGCGCGGGTGTGCCTCGGAGCGCCGGGGAGGGTCGGCGCGGCGCCCGGTCGCCCGTGGCGGGCGGGACGGGCGCAGCCACGCCCGGAACGGGTGCCGGCGCCGGCGGCGGTGCCACGACCGGCGTCTCCGACAGGAAGGCGAGCGGGTCGAGATAGGCGTGGTCGGTCCCCGCTTCGCGCACGCCGAAGTGAAGGTGGGGAGCGTCGACCGATCGGCGGCCGCTCCGGCCCACGGTCCCGAGAGGCTCGCCGGGACGCACGGGCTGGCCGGCGCGGACGTCGGCCGAGGCGAGGTGGAGGTAGGAGACCTCGTGGCGCCCGTCGGCGGTGCGCACCCCGACCGTGAGACCGGATGAGCCGGCCAGGCCCGCGAACGTGACGGTGCCCGGCGTGGAGGAGGAGACCACCTCGCCCTCCGCGGCGGCGATGTCGATGCCCCGGTGCTGCCCGCCCGCGTAGGGGTCCGCGGCGTTTCGGTAGGGAGTGAGGACCTGACCGGCGACCGGCCATGGCCAGTCGCCCGCAGCTACGGCCACGGCCGGGGCGAGGACGACGGAGAGCAGGACCGCGGCGAGGAGGGAGAGGAAGGTGGGCTTCATGGCCGGGCAAGGTAAGCCCCGTTTCGCCCCGTGGCGCCCGCGCCTTCACACGTCCGTGCGCTCCTTCGCTGCGTTGTCACCGTCCGTCACGCGGGAGTGCGTCGCAGGCGCTGATCGGTAACCCTTCAGCGGGTGCACCGAGGGCGGCGGCGGCGCCGATCACAGGCCTCGAACGGCGAGCTACCCCTTCGCCCGCCGCTCGGTCGCCGCGCGGTAGAGGTCGTTCGCCTTCCCGCCCACGAGCTCGGCGACCGTGGCCGCCGCGACGCGCGGGCGCGCGCCGGCCTCGATCAGGCGCACCACCGCGTCGAGGCCCTTGACCATGCCGCCTCCGACCTCCCCGGCGCGACCGACCGTCGCGGGACCCACCACCAGCACCACCTCTCCGCGTGGCGGGTCGGACCCGTATCGCTCGGCGAGCTCGGCGGCTTGTCCACGCGCGACCTCCTCGTGGACCTTGGTCAGCTCCCGGCACACCGCCACGTCGCGCTCGGGGTCGATCCCGGCGAGCACGGCGAGCGTGGCCGCCACCCGTCGCGGCGACTCGAAGGCCACGAGCGTCTCCTCGGACCCCTCGAGGAGCCGGCGCAGCTCGCCCTCGCGCCGCGGGAGGAAGCCCGCGAAGCGCCAGCGGTCCGCGGGCAGGGCGGAGGCCACGAGCGCCGCGATGGCCGCCGAGGGCCCGGGGAGCACCTCCACCGCCAGGCCCGCACTCGCACAGGCGCGCACGAGCGCGAAGCCCGGATCGGAGACCAGTGGCATCCCGGCGTCGGAGACGAGGGCCACGACCTCCCCCGTCCACATCCGCTCGACGAGCTCGGCCGCCCGGCGATCCTCGTTGTGCTCGTGGTAGGAGACCAGGCTCGCGCTGACCCCGTAGCGATCGAGCAGGATGCGCGTGCGGCGCGTGTGCTCGCAGGCCACCACGTCGGCCTCGCGCAGCGCCGAGAGCGTGCGCAGGGTGATGTCCTCGAGGTTGCCGATCGGAGTCGGACAGACCACGAGCCGCCCGGGCGCCGCGCCGGGAGAGCCGCTCACCGCGGATCCCTCTCCAGCGCGAGCAGCGCCGCCCCGAGCATTCCCGCCTCCGGGCCGAAGTGCGCCGGCACCACCCGTACCTGGTCGCGATTCGGCCTCAGGCCCCGCTCGGCGAGGATCGCCCGCGCGGGCCCGAGCAGCAGGTCGCCCGCGGCCACCGCGCCGCCCCCGATCACCACGACCTCGGGGTTGAAGACGTTCACCAGGTTCACGAGCCCCGCCCCCAGCCGCTCCCCCACCTGCTCGATCGCCTCACGGGCAGCGGAGTCGCCGTCGTGAGCCAGCTCGGTGACCAGGGCACCGGTCACCTCCTCGCCGGCGGCCGCCGCGCGTCCGAGGGCCGAGTCGGCCCTCCGGCGCGCGATCTCGACCCCGGCCTCGCCGATGGCGCGACCGGAGGCCACCGTCTCCAGGCACCCACGGTTCGGGCATCCGCTGCGGCACGGCGGGCCGTCGAGGTCCACGGTCATGTGTCCGAGCTCGGCCCCCGCGCCGGTGCTTCCGCGGTATAGCTCACCGCCCAGGACGAGACCGCCGCCGATGCCCGTCCCGAGGGTCAGCATCGCCACGTGCGATGCACCGCGGGCTGCTCCGTAGCGCTGCTCGGCAAGGGCCGCTCCGTTCGCGTCGTTGTCCACGACGACCGGCAGCCCGAGCCGCTCGCTCATCAGGTCGCGGAAGGGAACTCCGTCGAGGGGAAGGTGCGGCGACATCACCGATTCGCCGGACCGCTGGTCGACGAGCGAGGGGATGCCGAAGCCGACGGCCTCGATGTCGGGCGCGACGTCTCGGGCCTCGGTCACCACGTCGACCATGATGTCGAGCAGCCGCCGCGAGTCCTCGCCCAGCCACAGCCGGTGGACTCGATGCTCGACGGCGAGCCGGTCGTCGACGACTCCCCCGAGGAGCTTCGTCCCCCCGGCGTCGATGCCGATCACGCGCCGTCGCGGCATCCGCGCACGGTATACACCTGCGGGTGAGCCGGCCCGAGTACAACGTCTACCGCTCGCGGCCCGGCTTTCTCTCGCGCCTGCGCCCCGGGCGCCGAGACGCCACGCCCGGAGGCCTGCGCCCCTCCGGCGGGGGGCGTGGAAGGCTACGCCGGGCGCTGAGCCCGGGGCGCGTCCTGAAGTACGTCCTGGCTGTGCTCGTGGCGTGGCTCGTACTGACCGCCGCGGTGTTCTTCCTGAGCGCCGCGCTCCAGCCGGGCGTGTCCTCCCGCACGCAGAGCGCCCTTCGCACCGGGCCTGCGCAGAGCCTGCTGACCGGCAGCACCATCCTCGTGCTGGGGTCCGACGCGCGCTCCGCCCAGACCAAGGAGCCCGGCGCCGGTGGGCCGCCGCGCGCGGACTCCATCCTCCTCCTGCACGCCGGCCTCGGTCGCGTGCGCCGCCTCTCGATCCTGCGCGACTCGGCCGCCGACATCCCCGGCCACGGCACGCAGAAGATCAACGCCGCCTACGCCCTCGGGGGGCCGGCCCTGACAGTCAGGACGGTGGAGGGATTTCTCGGGAACCAGGTCGAGGTGGCACACGTGATCGAGGTCTCCTTCGACGACTTCCCGAAGCTCATAGACGCCATGGGGGGCATCGACGTGACCCTCAGACGCTGCGTTCGCTCCGCGCCGTTCGGCGGGCGCAAGTTCTCACTGAAGCGCGGGGAGCGCCACCTCAACGGCCGCCAGGCCCTGGCCTTCGCACGCGTGCGCAAGAACCTCTGCGCCCCGAGCGAGGACGACCGCGCGCGGGCCGCCCGTCAGCAGCAGGTGCTGTCCGCGATGCGATCGCGGCTGCTCTCTCCGCTGGCCTTCCCGCGCCTGCCGTTCGTGGCCTGGCAGGCGCCGCGGACCCTGGGCTCGGACATGCAGGGACTCGGGCTGTCGCTGTTGTTCCTCGACGTCGCCACGGCGGGCGGCGCCGAGACCGAGGTGCTCGAGCCGATCGCCGACGGCCCCGGCGGCACCCTCCAGATCTCCGACCAGGAGAAGCAGGAGGCCGTCTCGCGCCTGCTCGGGGACTGAGCCCCGGACCCCGGCGCGGCTAGTCCGACGCCGCGCCCGTGGATGCGGCCGAGCTCTCCTTCTTGGCGTCCTTCGCCCCAGAGTCGACCTTCTTCACGTCGCCTCCGGCGCTGTCGCCGCTCGAGGACGATCCATCGTTCGCGGCCTTGTCCGCGGCTGATCCCGCCCGGCCGTAGTCCGTGTTGTAGAACCCGGAGCCCTTGAAGTGGACCGCGAACGGGTGGAAGACGCGTTTCACCGGAGCCTCACAGGTGGTGCACTGCGTGACCGGGTCCTCGCTCATGCGCTGCATGACGTCGAAGAGATGGCCTCGCTCGCAGCGGTATTCGTAGAACGGCATGGCACTCTCAGTATAGGAGTGCCGAGGGCCGCCTCCGGAGGGCGGAGGGCCCGTGCCCGAGGCCGGGGATAGGGTTTCGAGCATGAGCTCCGAAGCCCTCCACGAGCCGGTCACGATGGAGAAGATCGTCTCTCTTTGCAAGCGGAGGGGCTTCGTCTTCCAGTCCTCCGAGATCTACGGGGGCCTCGCCTCTACCTACGACTACGGGCACTACGGCGTGCTGCTGAAGAGCAACGTGAAGGCCGAGTGGTGGCGGGCCGTGGTGCAGGAGCGCGACGACGTGGTGGCCCTCGACGCGGCCATCCTCATGCATCCGCGCACGTGGGAGGCCTCAGGCCATCTCGAGGGGTTCAGCGATCCGCTCGTGCAGTGCCTCGGGAAGTGCAAGCGCCGCTGGCGCGAGGACCATCTGCGCGAGGACGCCGTGGCTCACGAGGGCCCCCCCGACGCCGAGCTGCGCTGCCCGGCGTGCGGCGGCGAGCTGTCCCCGCCCCGCCAGTTCAACCTCATGTTCGAGACGCACATGGGGCCGGTCCAGGACGAGGGGTCGCGCATCTTCCTGCGCCCCGAGACCGCGCAGGGCATCTTCGTCAACTTCAAGAACGTCCTCCAGTTCTCCCGCAAGCGGCCGCCGTTCGGCATCGCCCAGGTGGGCAAGTCGTTCCGCAACGAGATCACGCCGGGGAACTTCGTCTTCCGCACGCGCGAGTTCGAGCAGATGGAGATCGAGTTCTTCGTGCCCCCGACCGAGGCCCCGGACTGGCACGAGCACTGGCTCGAGGAGCGGATGCGCTGGTACGTCGAGCTCGGCCTGCGGCCCGACCACCTGAAGCTCCGCGAGCACGGCCCCGAGGAGCTCTCCCACTACTCGAGCGCCACCTCGGACATCGAGTACCTGTTCCCGATGGGGTGGTCGGAGCTCGAGGGGATCGCGAACCGCGGCGACTTCGACCTCACCCAGCACGCACGGTTCTCGGGCGAGAAGCTCGAGTACGTCGACTCCGCGACCGGGGAGCGCTACGTGCCCCACGTGATCGAGCCCTCCGCCGGCGCCGACCGCGGCTCCCTGGCCTTCCTGGTCGACGCCTACGACGAGGAGGAGGTCGAGGGCCGCGAGCGAGTGGTGCTGCGCCTCCATCCCCGCCTCGCGCCGGTCAAGGCCGCGGTGCTGCCGCTGGTGAACAAGGACGGCCAGCCCGAGCTCGCTCGCCGCGTGTACGAGGAGCTGCGGCGGCGACTGCCCGCCGAGTTCGACACGGGCGGGTCGATCGGAAAGCGCTACCGCCGTCAGGACGAGATCGGGACCCCGTACGGCGTGACCGTGGACCACCAGTCGCTCGAGGACGAGACCGTCACCCTCCGCGACCGCGACTCGCTGACGCAGGAGCGCCTGCCGATCGCCGGGCTCGCGGACGAGCTGGTGCGGCGGTTGGCGGCGGACTGGCGCTCGCCGAAGCTGGGGTAGGGCGGACGGCGCTCGAACGAGCGTCGAGAGGCGCCGTTCACGGTTTATCGCGCCGCCGGCGCCGGGATCGAGAGCGCGCTGCTCGAGCATCCCGCGGTGGGGGCCGTACATGGCGTCGTGGCCGAGGTTCAGCCCGATCACCGTGGCCAGCACGATCAGCGGGATCGACTTCAACCGTCCCGCGGGCGGGCGGCGGGTGGACTGCCGCTGGCCGGCGCATCCCGTGACCGTGGAGCTCGACAGCTACCGCTTCCACCACTCGCGCCACGCCTGGGAGCAGGACCGGCGGCGGGAGCGCGAGGCCCGCGCCCGAGGCGACGAGTTCCGCCGCTACACCTGGGGCGACGTGTTCGAGCGGCCCGCACTCATGCTCGCGGAGCTGCGCGGACTGGTCGCCGCTTGAAGCGTGCCGCCCTGGTGGTCCAGGACAACACCCAGGTGACCCGCTCCTCGTGACCGGGGCGCCCGAGTGGTGGTGGAGGGTCGGGCGGGCCGTGCGTCGAGCGGACAACGCGCCCCGACCGTTCGTGCCGGATCACCGCCTACCCGAGCGCGGCCAGGGCCGCGAGCTCGACCCGGACGCCGCGGTCGGCCTCGGCGGCCCTCTCCTGACGCCAGCGCCACGCCGCGGGGGCCAGCATCTCGGTGCGCCCGTCGGCGAGGTGGTCCTGCACGTGCTCCACGCGGAGCTCGAGCGCCGCCAGGGGACCGACCTCCATCGGCTCACGGATAACCTCTGTGCGCCCGTGCGCCGTGAAGGCGACGCCCTCGGCCATGAGGCAGAGAGCGGCGCTCGGGCTCTCTCGCAGTGTGGCCAGGGTCGCCCGGCTACCGCCGAGCGCGAAGACCAGGCGCTGCTCGCCGGCGCGCAGGGCGGTGGACACCGGTATGGCGTGAGGGCCGGTCACGCAGAGGACGGCGGCCGAGCCCTCCGGCCAGTGGGGAAGAGACGCGCTCATTCGGGGCGGTATACCCCTCGTCCGCGTCGGTCACCCGTCGCATGAAGCGCGCGCCGGCTTCTGAGAGGACCATGAGAACGACGAGAGGCGCCCCGCGGGGCGCCTCTCGAACGGGCTTGCGCCGGCCCGAGGGCCGGCGTGGGGCCTGGTCGCCTAGACCGACGGCGGGGGCGTGGTCGTGGCGGTGTACTCGAACTCCTCCTCCGCGCCGAACACGAGATCGAGCACCTTCTTGCGCAGGTCCTCGGACGCGAACAGGGCAGCCACCGTGCCGCCGACGAGCAGGATGAGCAGCTTCCCGCCCCGGCGCTTCTTCTTCTTCCTCTTCTTCCCACTGAGCCCCTCGGCGGCGGCCCTCAGGGAGACGGCCGCGTTCTGCAGCTCCTTCTGGGTCTTCTTGTCGTCGAACAGCGCCTTGGCCGGGCCTTTGCCGTTGATCCGGCCGTACGCCTTGCGCGCCGACTCGTAGGCGTCGCGCAAGTTGTCGCGCAGCGCGGCATCCTCGATCAGGCGCTGGAGGTACTCGTTGTCGCGCACGGCCTGGCCGGCCGACACCGCACCCTTCTTCGCCGCCTTCGTCTTAATCGCCATGCCTCTCCTCGCAGATCCGCTTGCCTTGCGGCACCATACCCGGCTTCGCGCTCTCGTTCACTCGAACCCCCGCACGGGCCGGTCTATACCGCCGCCCGCTGCTCCGCTCGGCGCCGCGTTCGCGGGCCCTCCGGCGCCGCGCCGTCGCGGTCCTCGAGCGCCGCGACCAGCACCTGATCGATCGCGTCGACGAACACGAACTCCATCTCCTCGCGCAGATGGGCGGGGATGTCCTCGAGGTCCGGCTCGTTGAGGCGGGGAGCGATCACCCGCGCGATGCCGAGGCGCTGGGCGGCGAGCGCCTTCTCCTTCAACCCGCCGATGGGAAGCACCTGCCCGGTGAGCGTGATCTCGCCGGTCATGGCCGTGTCCGAGCGCACCGGCCGGCCGCTGGCCAGCGAGGCGAGGGCCGTTGCCATCGTTATCCCCGCACTGGGGCCGTCCTTCGGGATCGCACCGGCGGGCACGTGGAGGTGGAAGTCCCGCGCCCGGAACCACTCCTCGTCGCGGTCTGCCCCCAGGGCGCGGGCGTGGCCCTTCACGTACGAGAACGCCGCCTCGGCGGACTCGCGCATTACATCGCCGAGCTGGCCCGTCACCCGCAGGCGGCCCTCCCCCGGGAAGTCGGCGGCCTCGACGAACAGGACGTCGCCGCCCGCGGGCGTCCAGGCCAGCCCGGTGGCCACGCCGGGCTCGCCGGTGCGGCGCGCCACCTCGGCCGGGCGGCGCCGGCGGCCCAGGAGCTCACGCACCTGCTTCGGGCGCACCACCCGCCGGCGCGAGCGGGGGTTCTCGGCGACCTCGCGGGCGATCTTGCGGCACACCGACCCGATCTCGCGCTCGAGCCCGCGCACCCCGGGCTCCCGCGTGTACCCGTCGATGATCTCGCGCAGTGCCTCCTCGGTCACGTCGAGCGAGCGGCCTCCCAAGCCGCCCCGCTCGAGCTGGCGTGGCACCAGGTAGCGCTTGGCGATCTCGAGCTTCTCCTCCTCGGTGTAGCCGGCGAGCTGGATCACCTCCATGCGGTCCTGGAGCGGACCCGGCACGGTGTCGAGCTGGTTGGCCGTGGTGATGAACATGACCTTCGAGAGGTCGAAGGGCAGATCGAGGTAGTGGTCGCGGAAGGTGCCGTTCTGCTCGGGGTCGAGCACCTCGAGCATCGCGCTCGAGGGGTCGCCGCGGAAGTCCGCGCCCATCTTGTCGACCTCGTCGATCATCAGCACCGGGTTGTTGGTGCCCGCGTCGCGCATGGCGCGGACGATCGTTCCCGGCATTGCCCCGATGTAGGTGCGCCGGTGACCGCGGATCTCGGACTCGTCGCGCACGCCGCCCACCGACAGCCGCTGGAAGCTACGTCCCATGGCGTCCGCGATCGAGCGCCCGATCGAGGTCTTCCCCACCCCCGGCGGTCCCACCAGGCAGAGGATCGAGGATCCGGCCTCGGGGTTCAGCTTGCGCACCGCGAGGAACTCGAGGATGCGGTCCTTCACCCGGTCGATGTCGTAGTGGTCGCGATCGAGGACCGCGCGGGCGGCGTGCAGGTCGATGTGGTCCTCGGAGGACACCGACCACGGCAGGGACACGATCCACTCGAGGTAGGAGCGGATCACGCCGTGCTCGGCGGCCTGCGGCGGGAGGCGCTCGAGGCGGCCGAGCTCCCGGTCGGCCTGGGTGCGGGCTCCCTCGGGCAGCTCGGCGGCCTCCACCTGCTCACGCAGCTCCCGCGCCTCGGCCACGGACTCGTCCACCTCCCCCAGCTCGTCCTGGATCGCCTTCAGCTGCTGGCGGAGGAAGTACTCGCGCTGGGTGGCCTCCATGCCCGACTGCACCTGCTCCTGGATCCGCGAGCCGATCGAGATCAGCTCGTTCTCGCGGGCCAGCAGCTCGGCCAGGCGGCGCAGCCGGCGCGAGAGGTCGCGCTCCTCGAGCAGCGACTGCTTCTCGTCGAGGTCGATGCGAAGCGCACCGGCGATCATGTGCGCCAGCTCGCCCGGAGAGTCGATGTTTGCCACCGCCATCTGGAGCTCCTCGGGCAGATAGGGCACCTTCTCGACGATCTCCGAGAACGTGGCCTGCACGTTGCGCGCCATCGCCTCGAGCTCCTGGGACTCCTCCACCACGTCGGGCGCGGCCTCGACCTCGGCCACGAGGTAGGGCTCGGTGGCGGTGAAGGGACCGAGGCTCACGCGCTGCGAGCCCTGGACGAGCACGCGCAGGGTGCCGTCGGGCACCCGCAGCATGCGGGCCACGATCCCGGCCACGCCCACGCGGCGCACGCCGTCGGGGCCCGGGGCCTCGACGCTCGGGTCGGTGGAGGCCGCCATCACCAGCATGCGGTTGCCGGCCAGCACGTCGTTGATGAGCTGCATCGAGCGCTCCTGGCCGACCGCGAGCGGCGTGACGGTGTCCGGGAACGGCACGGTCTCGCGCAGGGGTAGGACCGGCAGGGTGGCGGGCAGCGTGCTGACGCCCGAGGGATCGCCTTCGGACTCCTCGACCGCGCCGTCCGAGCCGCCGGGGGTGCTGACGTCCACGGTCACGACTCCTCCCCCTCGCCGAGGCGGGCTTCCTCACGACCGCCGCGCCGGGCCTCGATCGGGACCGGGCGGGCCCGCTGGCTCGGCCGGGCCACGGGGATCTCGACGCGGAGGATGCCGTCCTCGTAGGTGGCCCGTGCGTCGTCGGCCACGACATCGGCGCCAAGGCCGACCACCCGGCGGAAGGGGCCGTGCGGTATCTCCACCTGCTGGAACACCCGCCCCTCGGCCCGCTGCGGCCGGCGCTCCCCGACGATGGTGAGCTCCCGTCCCCGGACCTCGAGGCCGACCTCGTCGGGGTCGACTCCGGCGAGGTCCGCCTTCACCACTGCGCGGGGCGGGTCGCCCGCGTAGTAGACGTCCACCCGCGGGGAGAACCCGTGGCGAGGGGCGAAGCCGGTGCGCGAGAACACGTCGCCGAACAGCTCCTCCATCTCCCGGCGCATGCGCTCGAAGTTCGCGAAGGGGTCGCGTCCGGGCGGCATGGAGCCGAGCGTACCCGCGGCCGGTCGGACGCTATCCGGCTCCGGCTCCCGATACGACCC
>Ga0208612_1000442_pt1 | contig 18169 bp, 22 predicted proteins | sample AntDryMetagUQ889_FD_188089 | JGI IMG/M metagenome (GOLD analysis project Ga0208612, IMG submission 188089) | Polar desert microbial communities from Antarctic Dry Valleys - UQ889 (SPAdes) | ecosystem: Environmental > Terrestrial > Soil > Desert | place: Antarctic Dry Valleys | collected 2008-12-31 | reverse complement strand
CAGCTCCTCGTTGTACCGCCCCATCGCGGCGAGGAGCTCCTCGCTCGGCATGACCCCCGCCTCGGTGTCCTCGTTGCCCTTGACCATGACCATGAATCGCATCGTCGCCTCCTGGTGGCTCGTGGTTGTCGTGAGCCCTCCGAACCGGTCTCGTCCGGCTACGTGGACTCTCTTACCTCGACGTCGAACGGGACAGGGCGAGATCGACACGAGTTTTCGAGCGCGCCGTGCGCGTCCGCTGCCGAGCTTCCGGTACGGCCGACTTCGCGATCGACGTCAACGCGCCCCTCGGTGGCTCCTCGCTCGACCAGCACGATGTCCAGGACCCGAGGCCCATGCACTCCCTCCACGCGGTCCAGCTCGATGTCCGAGGTGGCCGACGGGCCGGAGACGAGCGTTATCGGCGCGCGCCGCTCGCGTACCGCGCCGGCCACACGGGCGATGGCCTCGGGCACGAGGGCCAGCACCTGCTCGGCCTCGACCACGCACAGGTGGTGGTCGGGCACCAGGGTGATCGCTCGCCGGCCCGAACGGGCGCCGCCGTCGAGGACGATGGTCCCGGTCTGAGCGATCGCGCTCGCGCAGCCAGAGAGCACTCCGTCCATGCCGTCGAGCCGGGAGACCTCGAGGTCGTGGTCCTCGACCAGCTCGATGCCGTCGGGACGCCACTGCTCGGGCAGTGCCGGCGGCACGACGAGCTGGCGGAGCCGGCCCTCTCGGCACAGGCGCCCGATGGTGTCGGCGAGGTCGGGTGCCGCGACCCGATGCACCCGGGCGTTGTAGTCCTCGACCATCGCGCAGAACCGGTCGACGATCTCCTCGCGCGAAGCCTCCGCGTCGCGCGTCCGGTAGCCGCGCGCGACGGCGACGTCCTCCGGGTCCTCGCCGGCGGGCACGTCGACCAGCGCCGCGCGCACGCGCCGGAGGATCTCCGCCCGGGCGTCGCTCACCCGTCCTCACCGGGCTCCGAGCGCCGCCGCCACCACTCCCGGAAGGACTCCGCCGGGACCGGCCTCAGGTCGCGCATCGTCGTCCAACCGGCGAGCATTCCCGGGAGACGCTGGATCCGCCCTCCGTGCGCGAGCGGCCACTGGCCGAGCCGGGCCGCGCGCTGGGCGGCCTCGTAGCGGCGGCGGCTACCGAACACGCCCGCCATCACCCGCATGGCCACCCGCTCCGGACCGAGCCGCGCTCGCAACCCGCCCTCGCGAGCGGTGTGCTCGACCTCCAGGTGGCGTAGGTGCACGAGCACCCGCGGGATGTCGATCTTCACCGGGCACACCGCGTAGCACGCGCCGCACAGCGACGACGCGTACGGGAGCGACCCGGCCCGGTCGATCCCCTCGAGCATGGGCGTGAGGATCGCCCCGATCGGCCCGGGGTAGACCGAGCCGTAGGCGTGACCCCCGGTCCGCTCGTAGACGGGGCAGACGTTCAGGCAAGCCGAGCAGCGGATGCAGTTCAGCGCTTGGCGGCCCACCACGTCGGCCAGCACGTTCGTGCGCCCGTTGTCCACGAGCACGAGGTGGAACTCCCGCGGTCCGTCCTCCGGCGCCACCCCGGTCCACAAGGACGTGTAGGGGTTCATCCGCTCCGCGGTCGAGGAGCGCGGAAGGGTCTGGAGGTAGACCTCGAAGTCCTGCCAGCGCGGGATGAGCTTCTCGATGCCCATCACGCTGATCAGCACCTCGGGCAGCGAGGTGCACATGCGCCCGTTGCCCTCGGACTCGACGACCGAGACGGTGCCGGTCTCGGCCACCGCGAAGTTCGCGCCGCTGATGCCCACCTTCGCCGCGAGGAACTTCCGCCGCAGGTGCCGGCGCGCGACCTCCGCCAGCGCACGCGGGTCGTCCGAGAGGTCGTCGGGGGCCTCGTCGAGCGTGCGCATGAACAGCTCGCGGATCTCCGCGCGGTTGCGGTGGATGGCCGGGACGAGGATGTGCGAGGGGCTGTCCTCGCCCAGCTGGATGATGAGCTGCGCGAGATCGGTCTCCCAGCAGTGGATGCCGCGCTCGGCGAGCGCCTCGTTGAGCTGCGTCTCCTCGGTGGTGATGGACTTGACCTTCACCACCTCCTCGGCGCCGTGGGCGGCGACGAGGTCGCCCACCACGCGGTTGGCCTCGTCGGCGTCGCGCGCCCAGTGCACGTGGCCGCCCGCGCGTTGAACGGATGTCTCGAGCTCGACCAGGTAGTCGTCGAGATGGCGCAGCACGCGCTCCTTGATCGCCCGGCCCGCCTCGCGCAGGGCCTCCCAGTCGGGCAGCTCGCCCACCACCCGCGCGCGCTTCTCACGGATCGTCTTGGTGGCGTGGCCGATGTTGTGGCGAAGCTGCTCGTCGGCCAGGGCGCGCCGAGCGGCGTCCGGGAACGGCTCGCGCGGCCCGGGCGTCCGCGATCCGGCCACGGGCAGGCTCGTCGGGGCGCTCATGGCGGCGCGTCCGCGGTCCACGGCAGGGTCACGGCGGGCTCACGGCCGCACCTCGTCGGTGGAGGCCAGGATCTCGGCCATGTGCATGGCCCGCACGCCGGCGCGCTGGCGCGACAGCGCCCCGCCGATGTGCATTAGGCACGAGTTGTCGCCGGCCGTGCACACCTGCGCTCCGGTGTCGAGGACGGCACGCACCTTGTCGGTGAGCATGGCCATCGATGTGTCGGCGTTCTTGACGGCGAAGGTGCCGCCGAACCCGCAGCACTCCTCGGCCTCGGGCAGCTCGACGAGGTCGATGCCCGCGACCGCGCGCAGGAGACGCAGCGGACGGTCTCCTACGTGGAGGATGCGGAGGCTGTGGCAGGTGGGGTGGTAGGTCACCTGATGCGGGAAGTACGCGCCGACGTCCTCGACGCCGAGGCGGTCGATGAGGAACTCGGAGAGCTCGAGCACCCGCGGCTGGAGGGCCCGCACCTCTTCCTTGAGGGCCTCGTCGCCCGAGCGCTCGGCGACGTCGGTGTAGTAGTCGCGGACCATGCCTACGCACGAGGCCGAGGGGGCGACCACCACCTCGCTGTCCGCGAACACCGACACGAACCGGCGTACGAGCGGCACGGTCTCGTCCGCGTAACCGCTGTTGAAGTGCATCTGCCCGCAGCAGGTCTGCTCGCGCGGAAAGTCGACCTCCACGCCGAGGCGCTCCAGCAGGCGGACCGTCGCCTGCCCGGTCTCGGGGAACAGGGTGTCGTTGAAGCAGGTGATGAAGAGGGAGGCCTTCACCGGCGGGTGGCTTCGAGCAGACCGCGCTGCGGCGCCGTCGCGACTGCCGGGAAGCTAGCCATCAGCCGGCAAACTAGGAGATCGAGCGGATCGAGGTACTTGCACCGATGAGTCCGGCCCTCGCGGCCGGTCTGAGGGACAGGCCATGATCCCGTCCGTATCGACGCCCGTCGTCCACCTCGAGCTGCACACCGGAGGTCTCGCGCGTGCCCGCGCCTTCTACGCGGAGCTCTGCGGGTGGCAGCCGGAGCAGATCGACACCCGCCACGGCTCGTATATTGCGCTCGACCTCAGCCGCAGGCTCGGGGGCGGCATCGTCGAGTGCGACGCCGAGCGACCGGTCTGGCTCCCCTATGTCGAGGTCGCCGAGATCGGTGAGGCTACGGAGAGGGCGGGCCGGCTGGGGGCCTCGATCACACTCGCGCCCCGAGAGGGCCCCGCGGGCTGGCGCAGCGTCGTGGCTACCCCCGCGGCCGGCGAGATCGCGTTCTGGCAACCAAAGCGATGACCTAGTCGCGCCCCTCGCGCGTGTAGGTCAGGTCGTCGAAGAGCGGCATCATCGCGTGCCCGTCGTCCTCGACGGTGCGGATGCCGAAGTGGTCGAGGTCGGCGCCCGCCTCGCGGGCTTCCTCGCTGACGGCGAGCCTGCTCTCCCTGCCGTCGAGCGTGACGGCGATCTCGCCGTGCTCGCCCGCGTCGGGGTCGTAGTGGAGGGTGAACGCGTGCCAGCCGGCGGGATGGATGGTCGGTGTGCCCGCTGCGCCCTCCACGAAGCCGAACGCATCCTCGTCCTCGCTCCCGTATACGGGTCGCGCGTACCAGCCGACCTCGCTCGGCCCCTCCACGAGCATCGCCAGGGAGTTGGTCGGCACGTGCATCGGACCGCCCTCCTCGATGGACTCGGAGTCCTTGCCGAACCACCCGAGGTACACGCCGCTGTCCGAGTTGGCCCAGGCCAGGCGCACCCGCCCGCTGGCGTAGAGCTCGTCGTCGAGATCGAGCGAGACCCCGTCCCCGTCGCCGTACCACGCCCCCAGCTCCTGCTCGGGATCGGTGCGCCAGACGAGCCCTCCGGCGGCGGCGCTGGCGTCCCCGAAGCCGAAGTTGTGAAAGGTCTCGACCTCGCAGTCGCGGAACGCACGGCGGTTGCCGCGACCCTCCCAGGCCGGCTCAGCCTCGGCGGCGACCGGAGCCCCGTTCAGGCGGAGGTCGCCGAAATAGGCGTCCATCGACCCGCTGACCTCGTGCTGCTGGTTGAGCATCCCGAAGCGATCGAGGGCAGCCCCATCGCGGCGGTGACCGGGTAGGAGGTCGAGGACCACCGCCTTCGGCACCCCCTCCACCGAAAGCGTGATGCGTCCGCGCCCGCCGGCGGCCGCCGGGTCGTAGTCGAGCCGGAAGCGCCGCGGCTGCCGCGGGTCGAAGGTCACCACGTCGGCGCCCTCAGGGTCCTCCACCCCGGTGCCGGCCGACACGACGAGCTGATCGGTGCGGTACTCACGGGTGCCGTACTCGGCCGCGATGCTCACCTTCCCGGGATTCCCGCGGCTGTCGAACACCCGGAGCACGGTTGACTGCGGCGTGCGCCAGTCGTGGGCCGCGTGGTTGAACAGGCCGAACAGGACGCCGCTCGAGCCCGCCTCGGACAGCCGCTCGACATCGAGGGTGCCCTCGAAGGAGAAGCGATCCTCGAGGGTCAGCGGGCGGGGCAGCGGCTTGGCGTAGTAGGCGGCCTGATGCGTGCGGAAGACGCGCCCTCCGACCGTACCGGCGCCGGCGCCCGCCTCATCCGCCGGGCGGAAGCCGAAGTCCTGGCGCACGGACGGGCAGCCGGGAGGCAGGCTGCGGTTTCGCTCGGCCTCCCAGTCGGGATCGGAGGAGAAGTCCTCGAACCGGGTCTCGGTGGCCTCCGGGTCGACCCCGGGCGGAGGTGCGACAGGCACGCCGATCGCCGGGGGAGCCGGCTCTCGGACGGGTGCGGGAGAGGGCGTGTCGGCCGTGGGTCCACCGCTCGTGAGGGGAGCGAGGAGCGCTCTTACGGGGTCGGCGGTGACCACCCCGACCGCGAACGCCGATGCCACCGCAGCGACCAGTCCCAGCGTCCGCCATCGTCTTCGGCCGCCTCGCACCCAGCGAGACTAGACAGGCGGCGAGCGGACCGGGGCACTCCCCGGACGCCTTTCCGGGGAACTGGGAGTACTGAATTCCGACAGTTCAGGACTAGGGGTGAGCGACGGGACTCGAACCCGCGACCGCCTGGACCACAACCAGGAGCTCTACCAACTGAGCTACGCCCACCGAGAGACGCCGAATCTATCAATCGGTGCGGGCTCCGACGCTCGGGGCGAACGGGTCCTCCGGCCCAGCGCGACCCCGTCTCGGTCAGGCCACGAACGCCGCTGCGTAGCACTCGAGGAGCAGCGTCCACCCGGCCGGGGAGTCGAGGCCCGCCCGGTAGTCCTCGGCCCCCTCTCCGTGGCGGGCGAACCCGCGATGCTCGAGCTCTACGCGGGTCCGGGTCTTACCCTCCGGCTCGAAACGGACCTCCACCTCGCTTGCTCGTTCCGGGTTCGGCTCGGGCACGCGCTCCGGGCTGATCTGCCAGGCGAAGGCGAGGCGACCCGGCGGCGCCCAGGTCAGCACGGTCCCCCAGTCCGAGCGGAAGCCCCCCGGCCCGATCTCGAAGCAGTGTCCACCCTCGCAGGGCTCGATCCCGATGGTCTCGAGCACCTCACCGGACCAGGTGTACCCCGAGGGCCACCAGGTCGCGAGGCCTTCGGTGAAGACCGCGAAGGCCCGGTCGAGCGGGGCCTCGACGGTGACCGTGCGCCGGACGGGCGGCCCGGACTCGCCCGTCATCGCTCGGCGGCCGCGAGGGGGCGGCCGCGTTCGATCGGGGGCCCTCCTCGCGCTCCCCGCCGGTACGCGGGCCGGGCGTCGTGGAGGTAGAGCGCGAACGGGACCCACCAGACGATGTTGTAGACGCCCGCGGCCACGAACGCCGCCCGGTGGAGCCTCCGCCGGGCGATCATCCTCCCTGCTGCTCCACGACGCCGCGCGGGGGCCACGGCCAGTGACCGTGGGGCAGTCCGAGGGCGGCGTACAGGTCGCGCACGCCGGAGAGGAAGACCCCTACCGCCATGGCCGTGAGGGCCCACTGGAGCAGCCAGGGGACGTCCGGGGCGGGCCCGAAGGCGGTGGGACGTGACCACCAAGCGACCAGGACGGGGATCAGGAAGGCGGCCATCGCGCCGTAGAGGATCCCCATCACCGCGTGCGTGACCCTCTCGCCCGCGTACACGTCGCCCATGGTCTTACGGGCGGCGATCTCGGCCACGAAGTCCCTGGATCGACAGGAGCACCAGGGCCGTGGTCATCGCCCGGCGTCCGTTTCCAGGTACCCGCCGTAGGCGACGAGAAGACCGACCCAGGGAACGGTGACGGCGACCGATACGCGCGTGCCCTCCGTGCCCTCCGGCTCCTCCCGGGCCTCGATCCGCGGTGCGAGCGCTCGCGGGAAGGGGATGCGCACGGTGCCGACGCTCAACGCGGCGCCGGCCTGTAGGTAGTGGAGCGCCCCGTTCCGCACCTCGAGCCGGAAGCCCAGCTCGAGCGGTCCGATGCGTTCGACGAGCCTGCCTCCGTCCTCTCGCTGCGTGCTGACCAGAGGCGCCCCGTCGAAGGTGCGCACCCAACGCTCTCCCCGTCCGAGCGGCGTGACGAGCAATCGAAGGCTCGCGGCCTCGTTTGCGGACGGGAGGCGAAGGAGCCGTGCGAGAAGCGCTCCGATGGGACCCGCCCCGTGCCGGACGCGGAACCGGCCGGCCCCGGAGAAGGGCGCCCCGTCCAGGTGCAGGCCGCGCACGGGCGCGGCCAGCTCATGCCAGGAGGGGCCCAGCAGCCGGGGTACAGCGCCGGGTGCGCGGTGATCGAGGTATTCCGTCGCCGCCTTGCGCCGGGCCTACCTACGCACCTGCGACCCGCCCACGATCGCGTCCTCCCCCGACCCGAAGCGCACCCACGCCTTGTTGGTGCCGTCGTAGTCGGGCGCCCAGAGCACGAGCGTGGCCTCCGTCTCATCGCCCCCCACGCGGCATGTGTCGGTGCCCTCGTCGTCGAGTCCGCGCCAGATGCGGATGAACGGGTTCGACTCCCACTCCTCCCCCACGGTCGTCCCCTCGACGTGGCCGGGGTGCAGGCGCGTGTCGGCCGGCAGCTTCATCAGGCGGTCCATGATCGAGCCCTTTAGGTCCTCGAACCCGGTGGCGCTCGGCGCGCGCGTTCCGCCGACCGTGCCCTTGAAGAGGACGTCCGCGGTCAGGCAGTCGGTGCCGTCGAAGAGCAGCGCCAGGTGGCCGGCGGCGTGGCCGGGGGTGTGGATGGCCTCGATCTCGAGGTCACCGGAGCGGACCACGTCCCCGTCGGCGAGCGACTCGTCCACGAGGCCCTCACCGAGGTCGGCGGCGGTTGCCTCGTGGGCCAGAACCGAGACCCCGAAGCGCTCGGCCAGCTCCTCGACGTCCACCACGTGGTCGGCGTGGGAATGGGTGAGAATCACGTGGGTGATCGCGATGCCGTCGCGCTCGACCTGCTGGAGCAGCGGCTCGACCACGCCGTTGCCGTCCACCAGCACCCCGCTGCCCCCGGGCCCCTCGGCCACCAGGTAGGCGTTCGAGAGCCAGTCGGGTTGCTCCGCGCGCTCGATGATCACCGGCGCCTCCTCCTCTGGGTCGTGAAACAGGTCATTCCGTCGGATGCAGGATGCTGCGGATCCCGTCCTGGGCCTCGAGCAGCTCGAACCCGCGGTTGACGTCGTCGAGCGATAGGTGGTGCGAGATCAGCGGATCGACGTCGATGTCGCCTGCCATGTAGCGCTCCACCAGCTTCGGCACCTGGTCGCGTCCCTTCACCCCGCCGAACGATGAGCCGCACACCCGCCGGCCGGTGATGAGCAGACGGGGGACGATGTCGAGGGTCTCCCCCTGCCCGGCCACTCCGGCCACCGTGCACAGCCCCCACCCCATGCGCGCCGCCTCGACGGCCTGGCGCATGACGGCGACCAGGCCGGTGGCCTCGAACGTGAAGTCGGCGCCGAAGCCGCCGGTCATCTCGAGGATGCGCTCCACGGTGTCGGGACCGCCGAGCATGACCTCGGTCGCGCCCTGGCCGCGGGCGAGCTCGAGGCGATCGTCGGAGAGGTCCACGCAGACGATCCGCTCCGCGCCCTGCACGCGACACCCGGCCACGGCGCCGAGCCCGACGAGCCCGGCGCCGAACACGACGCAGGTCGATCCGGGCTCGACGTTCGCGGTGTACATCGCCGCACCGAGCCCGGTGGACAGCCCGCAGGCGAAGATGCACGCGCGGTCGAGCGGCGCCTCCGGCGAGACCTTCGCCAGCGCGATCTCCGGCATCACCGTGTACTCCGCGAACGCCGAGCAGCCCATGAAGTGGCGGATGGGCTCGCGGTCGCGCGAGAGGCGGGTGGTGCCGTCGGGGAGGTAGCCGCGGTTCTGCTCGGCGCGGATCGCAAGGCAGAGGTTGGTGCGCGGGCTCATGCAGTGGATGCACTCCCGACACTGGGGCGAGAAGAGCGTGACCACGTGGTCGCCGACCGCGAGCGAGCGCACAGCGTCCCCCACCCGCTCGACGACGCCGGCGCCCTCGTGCCCGAGCACGGTGGGCGCGTAGCCCGACGGGTCGGCTCCGGAGGCCGTATAGGTGTCGGTGTGGCACACGCCGGTGGCCTCGAGGCGAACCAGCACCTCGCCGGCGGCCGGCTCGGCCAGGTCGAGCTCCTGCACGGCGAGCGGTGCACCGAACTCCTCGAGCACCGCGGCGCGGACCTTCACCGGCCCGAGCCCCGGTGACTCACGAACGGAAGGGGTCCGTGCGGCCGGGCTCGGCCGGCGCCGGGCCCACGGGCACGAGCTCGGCCGGCACCGGGTCCTCGGCCACCGCCTCCACGATCTCCTCCTCGGGCTCGAGCTCCTCGCGCGCGCACACCACCCGGAAGGCTCCGGTGCCCACGCCCGGGTCCTCGCGGATCGGCAGCCCGCGGATCGAGTCCCAGCCGAGGCGCTCGACCTCGAACGGGTTCATGGCCACCGCGACGGCCGGGTACTCACAGGTCGCGTTGTGCTGGTCGATGGCCTTGGAGATGGCCTCGAGGTTCTTCGCTTCGGAGGAGGAGGCCATCAGGCGGGGCGCTTGAGCTCGTCGACCGCGAACGCGATCGTGCGGCGGAGACCTTCCGGAATGTCGATCTCCGGCTCCCAGCCGAGGAGGTTGCGGGCGCGTGTGATGTCGGGCTGGCGGATCTTCGGATCGTCCACGGGAAGGGCCTCGAAGACGATCTCCGAGCGTGACTCGGTGAGCTCGATGACGAGCTTCGCCATCTCGAGGAGGCTCATCTCCTCGGGGTTACCCACGTTCACCGGGTCGTTCACGCCCGACTCCGCGAGGGCCACCAGACCGCGAATGAGGTCGTCCACGAAGCAGAACGAGCGAGTCTGCGAGCCGTCGCCGAACACGGTGAGCGGCTTGTCGGAGAGGGCCTGCTGCAGGAAGGCGGGGATAGCGCGGCCGTCGTTCGGCCTCATCCGGGGGCCGAAGGTATTCTTCGCCATCACTCCGGTGCCCGCCCAGAAGTTCTCGAGGCCGGGGACCGAGAAGTCGTAGACCAGGCTCGTGGCCTCGACCTCCTCGATGCCGGTCACGACCGCCCATACCAGGTCGCCCGTGCGGCGAGCGTTCAGCTCCTGCTCGACGCCGCGGTCCCACTCGAGCGGGCTCCAAGGGCTGACGTTCGACAGTGTGAGGCGCCAGAACGGATAGCGGCGCTCTCCGGTCCTGGCCCGCAGGCGTGAGTGGTAGAGGCCGACGGACGGCACGAGCCCGAATCGGCCAAGGGCGACGACGAGGTCGTCCTTCAGCTCGTCGTAGACGGTGGAGAACTCGTGCCGTACCCCCGCGGCGAGCTTGGCGCCGGAGTGGACGCCGTCACCCTCGCGGTATCCCTCGAGGAACCACTTGAGCCGCCCAAGGGGGAGCCCGAGGATCCAGCCCGGGATCCGCTTGCGGTTCTCGTCGAAGCCGAGGTGGTCCATGAGCCGGAGCAGGAGCTTCGAGTGAACGGTGATCGCCGCGGAGCGATCGGCGCTCGCCTCGGACCAGACGACGTGGAGGCCGAGCGTCTCCTCCACGACGTCGGCAGCACGGCGCAGGAGCGACTCCTCGCCGCTCAGCGTCATCAGCGCGTTGCCCGGGCTCTCGTGGAGGCAGCCCTCGGCCACGAACAGACCGAGGAACCAGAGGAGGTCGTCGGTGATCGCGATCGTCGCCGGGACGGCCACGTTGCGGCGGCGCTCCCACGCGAGCGACCCGAGACCGGGGGCCTCGACGGCCAGATCCCACGGATCACGCTCGAGGTGGCGCCAGACGTCGAGCATCGACACCTCGGCGCGGTCGCGCTCCGGGACCTCGATGCGCCCGGCGATGGCCACGCGATCACCCACCTCGAGGTCGTCGACCGGCATCGGCTCGGGCTCACCGTCGGCGCCCTCCACGAACAGCGAGTGGTCTCCCGTCACGCGGATCGAGCGTCCGTAGCGCGTCCCGACCTCGAAGCAGCGCTGCGAGGTCGGATGGGCGATCAGCGCGTTGGCGGTGGCGGCCTCGATGCGGCCGCCGGCCGAGAACGACGGCACGGTGACGCCTTCCAGCGGGTGCTCGACCGCGGGTGCGGCGGGATCGAGCAGCGCGGTGGTCCCCCCGCGCGAGCGCGGTTCGTACCGAGCAGCGAGGGCATGGCCGGCGAAGTGCCTCGCGGCCTGCTCCGCGGTCTCGCGGCGCAGCTCGCGCCCGTCGTCGTAGAGCACCTGCTCGTCCGCGAGCACCGAGTTGAAGATCCTCGAGATCGACGTGTCCACACCCTGCTGGCGCTGGTAGGCCATGGTCAGCGCCTCGGCGTAGCGCTTGGCCTCGTCGTAGACGCCGCGCGGGCCGATCGGGTTGACGTTGCCCCAGTAGGTCTCGGGCTGAGGGTGGACGAGAGGGTCGCCGTAGACCTCCGAGGTCGAGGCCAGGAGGAAGCGGGCGCGCTTGGCCTTGGCCAGGCCGAGCGCGTTGTGGGTGCCGTAGGCGCCGACCTTCAGCGTGTGCAGGGGCAGGCGCGCGTAGTCGATCGGGCTGGCCGGCGAGGCCATGTGGTAGACGAAGTCGACCGGCTCGTCGATGTCGAAATGGCTCGTGATGTCGTGCTGGAGGAAGCGGAAGAGCTCGTCGCGGATGTGCGCGATGTTGCGGAGGGAGCCGGTCTCCACGTTGTCGACGCAGATCACGCGGTGGCCGGCGCCGAGCAGGTGGTCGCAGAGGTGGGAGCCGAGGAAGCCGGCCCCGCCGGTCACGAGGCAGGTGGGCACGGGCCGGAAGCTACCAGCGGGGGCCCGCGAATCTCCGAACGGGCGCCGCGGATCGATGGCGCGCCCGGAGCCCGGGTGGACTGGGCCGCGCCCCTCGGGCACCGAGCAACCCGGATGGGCGTGCGCGCGGCGGTAGGCTCCTCTGGTCGAGCCTCCGTAGCTCAGCGGATAGAGCAGGGGCCTTCTAAGCCCTGTTTGTCGCAGGTTCGAATCCTGCCGGGGGCGCTGCAGGGCCGGAGCCGCCGGTCGGTGCTCTGAGCGCAGCCGCGCAGCCGGGGCAAGGCCGCAGCGGCGAAGTCGCCCTGATTGGACGGCTTTTGAACCGCGACGCTTCCGCGCGACTCAACGCGCTGTATCGGAGCCTGGGTCGCGGGGACGCGACCGTCAGGCGGTGACGAATTCGGGCACCGGCGCGACCTCACGCTCGGGCTCGTCGTCCGGAACCTGGCGCTCGATCCCGATCAGCAGCTGTTCGTCGAGGACGCCGAGGATTCGTTCGAGTACCGGAATGGTGGGGATGTGCCCACCGCGCTCGAGCTTCGAGATGAACGAGTGCGAGGTTCCGGCGCGCTCGGCGACCTCCTGCTGGGTGAGCTCCAGCTCGTAGCGCCGTTCGCGGATGTGGGCGGCGATCCAGTTCTTCGTGCGCAGCTCGCGGATCGAGGCGTACTCGTCGCGGGCCTTTCGGTATTCCTCACTGCGACGGGCACGGCCCTTCGCCGCCTCGGCGGCAGGTGTCCCTTTCGGACTGATGGGGAGGTTCGCCTCGGTGTCCACGATGGAAAGCTTATCTATATCGATAAGCGAGCGAAACCCTTCATCGGTTCCTCGACGGCGCATCTTTACCCGCCGCCCGCGGCGGCACCCTGCGCTCGGCGTCCATTCGACGCTTGAACGCCATGCGCCGCCTGGCCAGCTCCTTGCCGGCCTCCGACACCGCCGCGGTGTGCTTCTCGATCGCATGCAACAGCACGGTCAGGTTCCCTGAGCGCTGATAGAGGATTCGATACCGGGTGTTGGCAAAGCGCACCCGTAGCTCCCGAAGCTCCCCCTCGATCTGAGACGTGATCGGGTACTCCGGCGGTGGCGCGTCGGGCGGCTTGCGGTTCAGGTGCTCCTCTACGTAGTCGTCGATCTTCGCGGCACGCTTGCTCGGCAGCGCGTCGATGAACCGCTGATCGCGACGCTCCCTGAGAAGGCTTCGCTTGAGGCCGGCACTTCTCAGGCAGCAGACAACCGCTCTAGCCTCCCCGCGAGTGAGGTTTCGGGGCGCGACTCCCGGCTCGCGCTCCGTACTTCCCTGAGGAGCCGCACGATTTCCCTGTCTACGGCTTCGCCTCCGAGCTCTTGGGCGCGGGCCAGGGCTGTGAGGGCAATGTCGCCCTCGTCGGCGTCGATCGCGATCTCAGCGAGCGCGAGGTAGGCGTCTGGCCCACACCAGTCTTCGTCACCGATGCGGTGCGCGGCGTGGATTGCGCGCGTCATGAAGCCCAGCGAAAGGTCATTGAGGCCGAGTCGGTTCAGCGCCGAGGCAAGATTCCATGGGTAGGCGGGCTCGTCGGGATCGAGTCGCATGGCACGCCCATAAAGCGTGAGCACACGCTCCAAGCGATCTTCTTCCAGGAAGCGCTCGACGGTTCGTCGCTGCGGCCACCGACCGGGCTTGAGCGCCTCGGATACGAGGTCATCCGCCTCGCCCACGAGCTCGACCGCGGCGGCGACCTCGTTACGTGCGGGCGCGTGGCCTCCGGCCGCGCGCGCGTCTGTACTGCCTCCGCTGCTCATCGGTCAGCTCGCTCCACCAGGATTGCCATCGTGATGCACGCTCGGGATTGTGGCGGACGCCGAGGATCCCTTCGCCCCTTCGCACGAGATCGGCCACGCGAAGGTCGCGGCCAGTCTCCGGATCCCGCCCGGCCGGGTCGCTCCAGTTGCGCGGACGCCTCGCCAACGAAGGCGAGTGTGTCAGCTACCCCTGACAGAGCTCACGGCCGAGACGCTCCCAGGCGCGTGGTGGCGGTCGAACAGCCACGACTGCTTGTAGGCGCGGGCGAACGCCCTCACAAGCCCCTTGCCTGCGAGATCGGGGCGGCCGGATTCGAACCGGCGAACCTCCGCGTCCCAAACGCGGCGCTCTAACCAGGCTGAGCTACGCCCCGAGGGGCTCAACTCTAAGGGCTCGCCCGGAACCCCAGCACGCGCCCGTCGCAGCGTCGGCGGTCCTGAGGGCCGGGCCGTACGCCTGAGCCGGGTCGTGGGCTCACCCGCCTAGACCATCCGTCCAAGATCCTCAACGGCCGGCCGCGGGGACCGACACAGAGAGCATGAACTCGCTCTCGGTCACGCTCCCCCGCCGTCCTCTCACCCTCCTCGTCGGCCTCGTCGCCCTCTTCGTGGCGATGCTCGGGCCCGCCTCGAGCGCCTTCGCCGCCTGTGCAGGTACGGCGTCGGTGCCCACCACGGCCTCCGCCGCACAGGGCGCAACGCTCTGCCTCGTGAACGACGAGCGTCGCTCCCGCGGACTCTCCCCGCTTCGCAGCAACGGCGTCCTCGCCACCGCCGCCGAGCGTCACGCGAGGGACATGGCCGCGAAGCACTACTTCGCCCACAACTCGCAGGACGGCCGCTCGTTCCTCGACCGCATCAAGGCGGCCGGGTACGTCAGGGGTGCCCGCAGCTGGACCGTCGGCGAGAACCTCGCCTGGGGCAGCGGCGACCGCGCAGCTCCCGGCCGCATCGTCACGGAGTGGATGAACTCGCCTGGGCACCGCGCGAACATCCTCTCCGCCAAGTACAAGGAGATCGGCTTCGGGATGGCCACGGCCGGGGCCGGCGGCTCGCTCCCCGCCCGCACCCTCTACGCCACCGAGTTCGGCGCCCGCCGCTAACGCGTCACCAAGCACAATCGAGCCGGCCAGGGCCGGGGCCTCGCGCCCCGGCCCTCGTGCGTTCGGGGGACGGCTTCGCCCGGGGCTCCGAGCCGGTCAAGGCCCCATGGGCATGCTCTAGGGTGCCGCGCGGATGGCCGAGGTACTGCCGCTACGCGCCCTGCGCTACGAGCTCGGTGCGGTGGGCTCGCTCGGGGTCGTTGCCGCGCCCCCCTACGACGTGATCGATCCCGCACGCCGCGCCGATCTGGCCGCGCGCAGCCCGTTCAACGTGGTGGAGATCGACCTTCCCCGCGCCGACGGCGGCGACCCCTACCTCCACGCCGAGACCACCTTGCAGGCCTGGCGCCAGCAGGGGATCGTCGTCCAGGATCGAGAGCCCGCGCTCTGGGCGCTGACCCAGGAGTTCGTGGGCCCCGACGGGGAGCGACGCACCCGCCGCGGCTTCTTCGCCCGGGTGCGAATAGAGGAGTACGGACCGGGGCGCATCCGCCCGCACGAGCGCACGCATCCGGGCCCGAAGGAGGACCGCCTGGCGCTCACCCGCGCCACCCGGACGAACCTCTCCCCCATCTTCTGCCTGTTCGCCGATCCGCTCGAGGCGGCGTGGTCGGCCATCGAGCCCTCCACCACGGGCGAGCCGTTCGGCGGACTGAGCGACGACGACGGCACCGAGCACCGGCTCTGGCGGGTGGAGGACCCGCGGGTGCACGAGCTGGTGAGCGATGTCCTCGCCGACGCCGAGCTGCTGATCGCCGACGGCCACCACCGCTACGAGACCGCGCGCATCTACGGCGACGAGGTGGGGGGCGATGGTGAGCACCGTTACGTGCTCACCTTCCTGTGCGCGCTCTCCGATCCGGGCCTCGCGGTCTTCCCCACCCATCGCCTGGTCTCGGGCCTCGACGAGAGCCGCCGCCTCGCTCTGGGCGAGGCCCTCGAGCGGCTGTTCGAGGTCGAGGAGGTCTCCCACGAGCAGCTCGAGCCGCCGCCCGCCGCGCCGGGGATCGCGATCGGCTATCTCGACTCCTTCGACGGCCGCCCGCTGCGGCTCACCCTTCGGGACAACGCGGCGGTGGATGCCGCCCTCCCCGACCATTCGACCGCGTACAGGCACCTCGACACCGCGGTGCTGGAGGCGCTCGTGCTTCGCGGTGCGCTCGGGATGAGCGAGGACGACATCTCCCACCTGAGGGGAATCGCCTACTCCAAGGACACGAACGACGCCCGGGACGCCGTGGCCGACGGCCGCGCGCAGGCCGCCTTCTTCATGCGCTCGACCCCGGTCGACCTCGTGCAGGAGATCGCGCGCGAGGGGGAGTCCATGCCGCCCAAGAGCACCTACTTCTTCCCGAAGGTCCCGACCGGACTGGTCTTCAACCCGTTGCAGTGACGCGGACTCCGGCCGGGGGCACGACGCGGCCGGCGGGCCGGGCCGCGACGCGGCCCGGCCACCGGGACGGACCCGCCCGCTCCGCCGGTACCATCCCCGCCCGCCGATGAAGATCTACACCCGCAAGGGCGACGACGGGTCCACCGGCCTCTGGTACGGAGGCCGGGTGTCGAAGACCCATCTCCGTCCCGAGGCCTACGGGGCCGTGGACGAGGCCGGGGCCGCGCTCGGACTCTGCCGCGCCGCGGCAGGCGCGGACCCCGAGCTGCACGCCGACATCCTCCGGCTCCAGACCGACCTGTTCACCGCCGGCGCCGAGCTGGCCACCGCACCCGAGGCCGCGGGGCGGCTCGAGGACGGGGTCTCGAAGGTCACCTCCGAGATGGTCGATCGCCTCGAGGATGAGATCGACCGCTACATGGACCGGGTCGACCTACCTCCGAAGTTCGTGATCCCGGGTGGCAGCGAGCTCTCTGCGCGGCTCGACGTGGCCCGGACGGCGCTGCGACGCGCCGAGCGGCGGGTTGTCGATCTCAAGGCCGCGGGCGACCTGGCCGACGACACTGTCCTGTGGTACGTCAATCGCGCATCCGACCTTCTCTTCGCGATGGCTCGCTACGCCGACGAGCCGGAGCCGGAGCTGTTCGGGGGAAGGGACGGATGAAGGCCACCGCACGTCGGGCCGACGAGTCCTTCGAGCATCGCGTCAGCGTCCGCGGCCACCGCCTGACCTGCGACGAGCTCGCCGCGCTCGGGGGCTCGGACACGGGGCCGAGCCCTCAGGAGCTCCTGGCTGCGAGCCTCGCCTCGTGCACGGCGATCACCATGGAGATGTACGCCGAGCGCAAGGGGTGGGACATCGGGCGCGTGGAGGTCGACGTGGACTACGAGCCCGCGCAGCGCGGCTCGTTCAGCCGCTTCTCGATCGACGTCCGCCTTCCCGGCAACCTCAGCGAGGACCAGCGCCTCAAGCTCATGCAGATCGGCGCGCGGTGCCCGATCCATCGCACGCTCGAGGGCGAGGTCATGTTCGAGGAGAGCGTCTCGATCAAGTGATCGTCGCTCCGAGGCCGCGCAGCTCCTGGAGCGCGCGCTCGGAGTCGCCGGCCTCGAGGTCGATGCCGCGGGTGCCCTCGCGGTCGACGGTCACGTGAAAGCCCTCTCGGAGCGCGTCGCGGCCGGTGTTCAGCACGCAGACGTCGGTGGCCAGGCCGACCACCGTCACCGAGTTGACCCCGCGGGCGCGCAGCGTCTCCGCGAGGCTCGTGTCCTCGAAGGCCGAGTAGCCGTCGGAGCCCGAGTGCTGTCCCTTGTCGAGGATCACGTCGATCACGTGGCGGTCCAGGTCGGGATGGAGCTCGGCGCCCTCGGTCGCCTGAACGCAGTGCACCGGCCACGAGCCGCCCTGCTCGTCGAACTGGGAGTGGTCGGGCGGGTGCCAGTCGCGGGTGGCCACCACGAGCTCGAAGCGCTCCGAGCGCGCCAGCTCGTTGACCCGCGAGACGATCGCGTGCCCGTCGGGGACCGCGAGCGCACCCCCGGGCTCGCCCGGGGTGAAGTCGTTCTGGAGGTCGACCACGATCAGAGCGCCCGCCACGGCTCGATAATAGGTGGGTGGCCACCTCGGGCGAGCTCCGCCGGCTCCTGCTGACCCCCGAGGAGTCGGCGGCCATGGACGCGCCCGGACGCACCCCCGCCGCGGTGCTCGTGCCCCTCTACGAAGAGGACGGGGCACTCCACGCCGTCTTCACCAAGCGCCGCGACGACCTCGAGCAGCACGCAGGTGAGATCTCCTTCCCGGGCGGGCGCCACGACGACGGGGATCCCGACCTCGTGTTCACCGCGCTGCGCGAGAGCGAGGAGGAGATCGGCCTGGCCCGCGCGGACGTGGAGCTCGTGGGCGCGCTCCCGCCCATCGGCACGTTCGTCACCTCCTACCGCGTGCACCCCTTTGTGGGGCTGATCGCCCCCGGCCAGGCGTGGACCCTTCAGCCCACCGAGGTCGACGTCGTGCTCGAGTACTCGCTTCCGGCGCTCGTGGCCGGCCACGAGATGAAGCGGCTGCTGCGCAAGGGGGTCCCCTTCCGGACCCACACCTACACGGTCGGCGAAGAGCTGATCTGGGGCGCGACGGCCCGGATCCTGTGCCTGCTGCTCGAGCGGCTCGGGTCGCTCGTGAAGGCGTCCGGCCGCTGATCGGGTAGACAGGGGACGTCGTGTCCAAGGTCCGCTCGCAGCTCACGCCGGTCTTCTGGAT
>Ga0208612_1000440_pt1 | contig 18198 bp, 15 predicted proteins | sample AntDryMetagUQ889_FD_188089 | JGI IMG/M metagenome (GOLD analysis project Ga0208612, IMG submission 188089) | Polar desert microbial communities from Antarctic Dry Valleys - UQ889 (SPAdes) | ecosystem: Environmental > Terrestrial > Soil > Desert | place: Antarctic Dry Valleys | collected 2008-12-31 | reverse complement strand
GACGCTGCGTGCGCTCCGCGCGCGCGGCGTCAAGGTCGGCGTGGTGAGCAATGTCCCGCGCGAGCTCGTCACGATCTTCGAGAGGCGTGGCCTCGGCGGGCTCGTCGATGCGTTCACGCACTCGTACGAGGTCGGCGCGGAGAAGCCCGACCCGCGCATCTTCCTCGCCGCCTGCGAGAAGCTCGCTGTCCCCCCCGACCTGGCGCTGATGGTCGGTGACCATGCCGTCGCGGACGGCGGCGCGGTCGCGGCCGGGCTGCGCTTCCTTCACCTTGATGGCGAGGCGCCGGTCGGTGGGCAGCGCGGGCTCACCGCGGTGCTCGCCGTCGTGGATGCGTCGCGATCGGGCGGGTAGCCGGGCCTCGCATGTGGCGTCCCCTTGGCCACCCTCGCGGCAGCTCGCGGGACGACAGCCCGCATACTTGCAGCGAGTGCGTCGTCACGACATCCGCAACGTCGCGATCATCGCGCACGTCGATCACGGCAAGACCACCCTCGTGGACGCGATGCTCCGCCAGAGCCGGATCTTTCGAGAGAACCAGCAGCTGACCGAGCGCGTCATGGACTCGAACGATCTCGAGCGCGAGCGTGGCATCACGATCATGGCCAAGAACACCGCCGTCATGTACCGGGGCACCAAGATCAACATCGTGGATACCCCGGGCCATGCGGACTTCGGTGGCGAGGTCGAGCGGGTGATGAACATGGTCGACGGAGTGCTGCTGCTCGTCGACGCCGTCGACGGCCCGATGCCGCAGACGACCTTCGTCCTGCGGCAGGCACTGCGCCGCGGCCATCGCGCGATCGTCGTCATCAACAAGATCGACCGCCCGCAGGCGCGCCCGAACCACGTCTTGAACGCCACCTTCGACCTCTTTCTCGACCTCGGCGGGAGCGAGGAGCAGTGCGAGTTCGAGACCGTCTACACCAACGCGCTGATCGGCGCCGCCGGGACGGATCACCGCCACATCGGTGAGACGCTGGAGCCGCTGTTCGACGCGATCGTCGAGAGCATCCCGCCGCCCGATGTCGACCCAGACGCCCCCCCGCAGCTGCTCGTCACGACGACGACGTACGACGACTACAAGGGCAAGATCGCCATCGGCCGGCTGCAGGCAGGAACGCTCAGGCGCGGTGCGCCAGTCGCACGGATCGACCACCTGGGGACACTCACGAAGGGCCGCGTCACGCAGCTCTACACGTTCCAGGGTCTCGGGCGCCAGGAGGTCGAGGAGGCCGCGGCCGGGGACATCGTTGCGGTCGCGGGTGTCCCGGACATCCGCATCGGTGACACGATCGCGGACGCGGACGATCCGCGATCGCTGCCTCCCATCAGCGTCGAGGAGCCCACCCTGCGCATGACCTTCGCGGTGAACACGAGCCCGTTCGCGGGTCGCGAGGGGACGCACGTCACGAGCCGCAAGCTGCGCGAGCGGCTGTACTCGGAGCTCGAGCGTGACGTGGCGCTGCGCGTCGCGGACACGGACAGTCCCGACACGTTGGTGGTGAGCGGGCGCGGCGAGCTGCACCTCGCGATCCTCATCGAGAACCTGAGGCGCGAGGGCTACGAGCTCCAGGTCTCGAGGCCGGAGGTGATCTTCAAGGACATCGACGGGAAGAGGCAGGAACCGTACGAGATGCTCGAGGTCGAGGTGAGCCAGGAGCTTCTCGGAGCCGTCGTCGAGCTCGCGGGCCGCCGCCGCGGTGCGCTCGTCGACATGAAGTACCGCGACGACGGGACCGCGCACTGCGTGTACCGGATCCCTACACGGGGCCTGCTCGGGTTCCGGCAGGCATTCCTCACGGGCACGCGCGGTGAGGGTGTCATGAACACGCTCTTCGCGGATTACGGGCCGCACGCGGGCGCGATCGAGCCCCGGACATATGGCTCGCTCATCGCGTTCGAGGCAGGCACGACCACCACCTTCGGTCTGAATGCGGCGCAGGACCGCGGCACCCTCTTCATCGGCCCGGGCGTGGAGGTCTACGAGGGCATGGTCGTGGGCGAGCACATCCGTGACCGCGACCTCGAGGTGAACGTCGTACGCAAGAAGCACCTCACGAACATCCGCAGCAGCACATCAGACATCGCGGTGCGCCTCGACGGCGTGCGCGATCTCTCCCTGGACGACGCGGTCGAGTTCCTCGCGGACGACGAGCTGCTCGAGGTCACGCCCGCGGCCTACCGGATCCGCAAGCGCCTGCTCGCGAAGCAGGACCGCGACCGGATCGCGGGTCAGCGCAAGAAGGCGACGACCGTCTAGGTCCAGTTACGCGGCCGGACCGCGGACCACGCGAGGAGGAGCGCAACGGCGAGCATCGCCGCGCCGATGACGGCCCACGTTGGATCGCTGGTCATGACGGAGCCGCGCAGGAGACCGATGCCCTGGAGCAGGAAGACGCCGCCGACGAGGGCAAGCGCGGCCGCGAGAATGAGGCGCCTCACCAAGAGATCACTGAGCGGGTGACGGGAATCGGACCCGTGACTGAACTTTGGGAAAGTTCCTTGTTACCACTACAACACACCCGCACGTCGGATTGTACGAGGCCTGTCCTGGCATCGGCCATGATGTGCCGCTCGATGAGGCGGCCCCCGCCGAGCCTCTGCGTCACGGCGGTGGTCTGCGCGGCGCCGCAGCTGGCCCGCTCCGAAAAGTAGCCGCACGGCGCACACAGTTCCCCCACATCCGTGCGCGAGCCTTCGAGGCACAACACACTCGGAGGGAACACATGGACAAGCGGCTCGGCGTCATCATCCTCGCGATCCTCGGCGCGATCGCCGTCGGCATCGGCGCGTTCCCGGCAGGTCTCGCGCAGGGAGCGGCCACGGCGGGTCAGGCAGGGGCCGCGGTGCCCTACGCCTCCCACTACGGTCCGGGAATGGGCTTCGGCTTCTTTGGCTTCCTCTTCCCGCTCCTCTTCATCTTCCTCATCTTCGGCCTCATCCGCGCGGCCTTTGGCAGGGGCCCGCGCTGGGGCGGTGGCGACTGGAACGGCGGCCCGCGGACAATGTTCGAGCAGTGGCACCGCGAAGCGCACCCGGACCGACCCCGATCGGACCGCGGCAGCGCACCACCGGCCTGATCGCTGTGCGGCGCGGGCGGTGAAGCGTGTGCTCGTCGTCGATGACGAGCCGAACATCGCCCGCGTCGCCCGTGACTACCTCGAGCGGGCGGGTTTCGTGGTGACCGTGGCACCGGACGGCAGGGCCGCGATCGCGGCTGCGCGTGCGGAGAGGCCCGACCTCGTCGTCCTCGACCTGGGTCTGCCGGACACCGATGGTCTCGACGTCGCGCGCACGCTGCGCAAGAGCTCCAACGTCCCACTGATCATCCTCACCGCGCGAGGTGAGGAATCCGACCGGATCGTCGGTCTCGAGCTCGGCGCCGACGACTACGTCACGAAGCCGTTCAGCCCAAAGGAGCTTGTCGCGCGCGTCCGAGCCGTGCTCCGCCGCGTGGATGCGACGGCGGCCGGCCCGAGCGAGCTGATCCGGGCAGCCGACCTCACGCTCGACGTCACGCGGATGCGCGTGAGGGTCGGCGAGCGCGATATCGAGCTCACGAGTACCGAGTTCACGCTGCTCGCCGCGCTCGTTCGCGAGCCGGGCCGCGTCTTCACGCGCGCCCAGCTCCTCGATACGTTGCACGGCGTGGCCTTCGAGTCGTACGAGCGGGCGATCGACACCCACGTGAAGAACATCCGCCGGAAGCTCGAGCCGGACCCGCGGCATCCTCGCTACCTGCTGACGGTGTACGGGGTCGGGTACCGATCGATCGACGCGTGAGGGGTCATCGCGCACGTGAGCGTCCACCATGGTGGCCGGTGGATGAGCACTGGCCACCGGACGGGGAGGGCTGGCGCCACATGCGCCAACGTTTCGCGCGCCGGTTCATCCGATCCGTCCTCTTCGCGTCGCTGTGGATCATCGGCATCTTCGCCCTCGGGGGCTGGCTTTTCGGCCGCGCGATCGACGGTGACCGCCCGCCGTTCCCGTTCTTCTTCGTCTGGCCGGTCGCGATGGTCGCCCTGCTGCTGCTGGTGGGCTCAGCGCTCGGGGGGCGCGCGCTGCGCCGTTTTGCCGAGCCGATCGGCGAGCTCATCGACGCGTTGGGAAGGATCGCCGGTGGCGACCACACCGCTCGAGTTCGCGAGACCGGACCACGCGAGGCGCGCGAGCTTGCGGGCGCCTTCAACACGATGGCCGAGCGGCTCGCCGACGCCGAGGCGCAGCGCCGGCGGCTGCTCGCAGACGTCACGCACGAGCTGCGCACCCCGCTCACGGTCATCCGAGCGCAGCTCGAGGGCATCGTCGACGGCGTGTATCCCGCCGACCGCGCGCACCTGGAGCCACTGCTCGAACAGGCTCACGTGCTGTCCCGGCTCATCGACGACCTTCGCACGCTTTCGCTCGCGGAGTCCGGCGCGCTCGCGCTCCATCGAGAGGTCACGGACATCGGCACGCTGATCGTGGACGCCGTCACTCCACTGCAAGGTGCGGCAGGCGGGAGTCGGATAGCGGTCGAGGCGGACGCCGGCCTGCCGGAGCTTGAGGTGGATCCGGTCCGGATCCGTGAGGTCGTGACCAACCTCGTGGGAAACGCGCTCCGGTACACACCGGCTGATGGCCGCATCACCGTGACGGTGACGCCGTACGCGCAGGGCGTCGCGGTCGAAGTGAGGGATACCGGCGCGGGGATCCCGCAGGGTGCGCTGCCGCACGTGTTCGATCGGTTCTGGAAGTCAGGCGATTCGCGCGGGAGCGGACTCGGTCTCGCGATCGCGAAGGGCCTCGTCGTCGCACACGGCGGCGAGATCAGGGCAGCGAGCGAAGGAGCCGACCGCGGCACGACGATGCGGTTCACCCTCCCGGCACGTGGCGGCCGATGATGGCCTAGGGCACCGCGATGCGACCTCCCGCCAGCGCGGGGCTCGTCTCCTCCTGCGGTACCGGTGGCTCGGCCGCGCGGATCACAACACCGGCAATGAGTGCGAGCAGCCCACCGGTGACCGCGGACAGGAACAGGATGTCGTCCGCAACGCGCCCGGGCGCCCGCGCGAGCGGCGCAATGGTCACGAAGAGTCTGTGGAGCACCATCCCGCCGGTCGCAACGCCCAGTGCGGTCGCGAAGGCGCACAGGCTGAACCAGGCACGACGGCCGAGCAGCGCGCCGAAGAGCGAGCGCAGCAGGCCCGTCACCATCCACACGACGAGCGCCGCGACGATCCACCCGAGGATCGCCGCGAGTGCCGTGAAGTTGGTGGCGCCGATGCGCGAGATGAGCCCGCCCATCTCCCCGACGAGCTTTGCGGGATCGAGCTGGGCCATGAGCGCGTGGAATGGGCCATCGCCCGGCGACGGAACGATGAGCCGCAGGAGCGCGGACTTCGATTCGACGGCGTCGACCGCACCGAACAGCGATTCCTGCTCGAGCGCGAGCCCGGTCGGCGCGAAGGGTCCGAGCGACTGGCGCCCTGACGCGATCGCGAAGACGAGCGTGAGCACCGCGCCCCAGGCAACGGTGGCCACCCCCGAGAGTCCGTGGACCGCAGCGGACCCGAGCACCAGCGCGGGCGCCAGGCCGAACGGTGCGGCGACCGGCATCGCGAGAGCGAGCGCGGTCTGCTCGGCTTTCACGCCGCGGAGCCAGATCACGACACCCATGACGGCGAACAGGAGGGCGAGGCCCGGGACGAACAGGAAGACGAGCGCCGTCTCCATGATCCAGCCGGTCGCGAGCGCGAGGCCAAGCCGTCCGACGAGCGCGATGCCACCGACGACCGCGGCGAGCACGAGCGATGGCACAGGATGCACTCCTGCCAGGAGCGACAGCGCGAGGACCGGGACCGCGGCCATGGCCGCGAAGAAGGCGTGGCGGATCGGCTGACCGTGGGTCGAGAGCAGCCGCACGACGGGACCCCGTATGGCCGTCGGCACAAGACCCTCGACCGGCTCGGTGCCCAAGCGGCGGCCGGTGGCGCCGAGCTCTTGGACCTCCCGCAGCGCGGCCGCCATCTCGCTCGCGCGGCGCCAGCGGAGCGCAGGATCCTTCGCGAGCGCCTTCAGCACGATCGAGTCGATCTCCTTCGGCAGCGAAGGCCGCAGATGGCTCGGCGGGACCGGCTGGCGCACGACGTGGTCGCGCAGGAGCACCGCGGCGCTCGCGCTCGTGAAGGGCGGCTTGCCGACGAGCATCTCGTACACGATGAGGCCGAGCCCGTAGATGTCGCTCGCAACCGTTGCGCGCTTGCCCAGAGCCCGCTCCGGCGAGACGTACAGCGCCGTCGCGAAGAGCTGCGGCGTCTCGGCGTCCTCCTGGGGTATGCGGGCGATGCCGAAGTCACAGATCTTCGGACGATCCACGCGGTCGAGCAGGATGTTGGATGGCTTGAGGTCGGCGTGGACGATGCCCTGCGAGTGCGCGAATTCGAGGCCCTGTGCGATCTCGGTCGCGAGACGCAGCGTGTCGGACAGCGTGAACGCGCCGATGCGCTCGATGCGCTGCTTGAGGGAGACCCCGTTCACATGCTCCATCGCGATGAACGGCCGCCGGTCCACCTCACCGACGTCGTAGACTGCGACGACGTTCGGGTGGGAGACCTGTGCCAGCGCACGGGCTTCCCTGGTGAAGAGCCGTCGCAGATCGTCCTGCGCAGCAGCTCTCTCGTCCAGGACCTTGATCGCGATCTGCCGTCCCAGCGTGAGGTCATGCGCGAGGTAGACCTGCGACGATCCGCCGCTGCCGATCGGCTCAATGACCTTGTACCGCTCCGCGATGACCCGATCCACTGCGAGCTCCCACCGCGGCGTCTCGGCCGGAGTGCGCTCCCTACGTACCATCCAGCTATGGAAGATACCGCCGGGTGAACTCGATCAGTGAGCTCGAGGCGCTCCTCGGCGGTCTCCCGCCGCCGGCGCGGTCGGCGGCGCGCCGGATCTTCTCCGTCTCCACCTCCACCGCGACACTCGAGGCCCCCCAGGCGATGGCGGGGTGGATCACGAGCGTCTTCGGGTCGGTCGAGGCCGTACGCCGGCAGCTGGTCGTCCGCGTGACGAACGTCGTCACGCTTGAAGGCGCGCTGTTCAACGAGCTCCGAGCGCGCCGGCCGAAGGACCTGAAAGGTGCTGTCGATGTCCGGAGGGCCATCGCCGAAGCGCGGGGCGATCCCTTCTGCCATGTCGAGACCGGCACGCCGAGTGACACGTTCGGACACGTCGCGGGCCGCCACGGGACCGCGGTGGCCAACGTCGCCAAGTACGACGGGCTGCACGGCGTCATCGTGTTCAACGAGCACGACCCGCTCGCACCGATCAGCGCTGACGTGCTCGCGGATCACCTCCGGACGGGGCGCGGCTGGGCGGTGAAGGGCGTCGCTGCGGACCCGGATGCTCGGTACTACTTTCTCTTGTGGAACTCGCTCTGGCGTGCGGGCGGTTCGATCCTGCACGGCCACATGCAAATGACGCTCACGCGCGGCCTCCACTATCCGAAGGTGGAGGCGCTGCGGCGCCAGTCGCTCGGCTACTGGTCCGATCACGGGTGTGACTACTTCGAGGACCTCTGGTCCGTCCACGAGGCCCTCGGCCTCGGCACGACGGTCGACGGAGCGCGCGCCCTGGCGTACCTCGCACCTACCAAGGAGCGCGAGATCTTGGTCCTCGGCCGGTCCGGCGAGGATGAGTCTGCCCTCGCGGGAGGCATCGCGCACGCGCTCGCGACGCTTCGCCGCGAGGGCGTCATGGCGCACAACCTCGCGCTCTACCTGCCGCCGCTTTCCGCAGACGGGAGCGACTGGTCGCGGTTCCCGCCGCTCGCGCGCATCGTGGACCGAGGCGACCCGGCAGACCGGACGAGCGACATCGGAGCGATGGAGCTGTACGCGGCGAGCGTCATCTCCTCGGATCCCTTCCGGATCGGCGAGGCGCTCAGGAGCTGATGTCCGGCTGCACCCGCACGCGCGATTGACTATCGCTCTCTCGCCTGCTTAGCCTGCGAGACGGATGGCGGACGTCACCTTCGTATCCCGTCGCGACTCGAGCTTCCGGGAGTTCCCGCCCGCCTCCGCGCACCTCGCCGTCGTGCTTGCCTTCTACGGGGAGCTCACGGTCTGGGTCCGCAAGCCGGGATCGGCGGGCTGGCACCTTCCGACCTCGGGCCGGAGGTCGCGCGAGACGATAGTCGAGGTCGCCAGGCGCGAGCTCTGGGAGTCCGCGCGGGTGCTGGCCTCCCGGCTCGATCTCCTCGGTGCCATCACGCAGGACCTGCCCAAGCCTTCCACGGGCTATGTGTACATGTGCGACGTCCAGCACCTGCCGTGGTCCTACGAGCTCCCGCAGGGCGTCGACGAGGTCGGCGTGTTCAAGGTCCCGCCCGCGCAGACTGGGTCTGAATGGAGTCAGACGGTCCTCGACCACGCGGTCCGGGCCCGGCGGCTGGGGCTGCGCTAGCAGCACCCGCGCAGCGGTGGCATCCCGTTGCGTGGCTGCTCACGCTGCTGGTCCCGTTCGTCGTCTTCGGCGTCACCGCGGCGCGCCTGGCGAGGGCCTTCGGACTTGGATCGACGCCCGTGGCCGACATCTCCGCCGAGGAGCTCTTCGTGCGGGCACTCATCGTGGACGTCCCCCTCATCGTCGGAACGCTCGTCCTCGCGCGGTGGCTGCTGCGGGCACGGCCGGCTGATCTCGGCCTGCTGACTCCGCGCCGCGCCGACCTGCGCTATGGGGTCATCTTCGGCACCGGCCTGTTCGTCGCGAGCGTCGCCATCGGTCTGGTGCAGGCCGCCGCGGTGGGGAAGGAGCAGCAGGCCATCGCGCAGGCGCTGCTCGGGCATCGCGGGCTCGCCGCGCTTGCGCTCGATCTCGTCTCGGTCGCAGTGCTCACTCCCATCGCGGAGGAGCTGCTCTTCCGTGGGGTGCTTTTCGGCGGCCTGCGCCAGCGCCTGCCGTTCGTCCTCGCCGCGGTCGTGGCCACGACGGCCTTCACGCTGGTCCATGAGCCGCAGGCCTGGCCGGGCGTGTGGGTGCTCGGCTTCGGCCTGACATTGGCGTACGAGCGGACGCGGACGCTCTGGGCGCCGATCGCCACGCACGCGACGGTGAACGGGCTCCCGTTGCTGCTCATCGCCATCTCGGGGCGGTGACGATCGGAGAGCCCCTCACGGGAACGCGTCACGCAGCGCACGCGCTAGCTCCGCGGGCGTAAGCCCGTTCCCCAGGTACGAGTCCCCGATGCGGATCTCGAAATGCAGGTGTGGGCCCCCTTCGGGGTAGCCGCTCGAGCCGACGGTGCCGATGACCGCGCCTGTCCCGACGTGATCGCCCACGGCCACCGCGACGCTTTCAAGGTGCACGTAGCGCGTCACGACGCCCTTCCCGTGGTCGATCCATATCTGTCGGCCGCGGATCCGATCGAGCGTCCGCTCGGGAGTGTGACCCACCTCCAGCGCTTCCTGGAACGCCGCCGCCCGCTCGTTGGCGGTCCAGTCGCTGAACTCGGTGTCGGCGCGGACGACCCTCCCAGCGGCCGCGGCGAGGACCGCTGTGCCAGCCCTCGCCGGGAAGTCGACCCCCTCGTGGATGCCGGAGCGGTAGTCGCGCGTGGCCTCGGGCAGCAGGACGGCGTCGGCCGGGAGCGACTCCCCGGCCAGGGGGATGCGGAGCGGCCCGACTCGTGGGCGCACGCGAGTCCCTCGCCCGACGCCCGCCTCCGGCGGTCCCGCGGACGCGAGCGCCGGCGCGCTGTGCGGCGGCGTGGCTGTCGCGGTCGCATCGCCTCGCGGCGATGACAGCGGCACGGCGGCAACGAGGCCGAGCGCGAGGGTGAACGCGAGCGCGCCGGCGAGCGCGATCCGTGCCTGCATATACTCCACGAGGCTATAGCGACGACCTTTAAGTCCGGTCCTGAGAGGCCGGGAAGGAAGTGGCGAGTGTCCATCCTGCTCACGGCGGACGATGTCCGTCGGGCCATCACGCGGATCGCGCACGAGATCGTCGAGCGCGAGCGTGACTTCTCCCAGCTGGCCATCGTGGGTGTCCGCGCGCGCGGCGACATGCTCGCCACGCGTCTGCGCGACGCGCTCCGCGCGACCTGTGGCCGTGAGGTGCCGCTCGGCCTGCTCGACATCACCTTGTACCGCGACGACCTCACGCGCATCGGCTACTCGCCGACGGTCCACCGTACCGACATCCCGTTCCCCGTGGACGATCGTGTCGTCATCCTTGTCGACGACGTGCTCTTCACCGGGAGGACGGTGCGAGCCGCGATGGACGCGCTCTTGGACTACGGCCGTCCGCGGGCGATCCGCCTCGCCGTCCTCGTCGATCGCGGCCACCGGGAGCTGCCGATCCGCGCCGACTTCGTCGGCAAGAACATCGCGACCGCGCTCGGTGACGATGTCCGCGTTCGGCTCGTGGAGAGTGACGGACGCGACGAGGTCGAGCTCGCGCAGAAGGTACCGGCGTGACCGTCGCCACGTGGGCACGTCGCCACGTCCTCTCCACCGAGGACTGGTCGCGCGACGAGATCGAGCTCGTGCTCGAGAACACGAGCGCGATGACCGAGGTGCTGTCACGCCCGGTCCGCCGCGCGCCACCGTTGCGCGGACGCACGGTCGTGCTGTTCTTCGCGGAGGCCTCGACCCGCACACGCGTGTCTTTCGAGCTCGCGGCCAAGGCGCTCTCGGCGGATGTCGTGAACATCAGCGCGGCCGGGTCGTCGGTCGAGAAGGGTGAGACGCTGCTGGACACGGTCCGCACGCTCGATGCGCTTGGCGGCGACGTCATTGTGATGCGTCACAGCGCGTCGGGCGCGCCGTACTTCGTCGCTGCGCGCACCACCGCGGCGGTCATCAACGCCGGCGACGGCTGGCACGCGCACCCGACGCAGGGGCTGCTCGACGCGTACACGCTCCGCGCCGCGCTCGGGGACCTTGCAGGCCGAAGGATCGTCGTCGTCGGCGACGTGCTCCACAGCCGCGTCGCGCGGTCGGACATCCACACGCTCGTCCCGCTCGGTGCCTCGATCACGCTTTCAGGCCCACCCACGCTCATGCCGTCCGCCTGGCGATGCGGCGCGCTTCCACCCGGCGTGACGTACGAGCCGGACCTCGATCGTGCCCTCGATGGTGCGGCCGCGGTCATCGCGCTGCGCCTACAGCGGGAGCGCGCCGAGTCCGGTCTGCTCCCGTCGCTCCGCGAGTACGCACGCACGTGGGGCCTCAACGAGGCGCGCGTCGCGCGGATGCGCCCTGACGCTCCGGTGATGCATCCGGGTCCGATGAACGAAGGCATCGAGATCGAGGCCTCCGTCGCCCACGGCGCCCGCTCGCTCATCGCCGCGCAGGTGACGAACGGTGTGGCCGTGCGGATGGCGCTCCTGTACCTCCTCGCCGGGCACCCATCCTGATGGTGCTGCCGGCACGTGCGGACCTCGAGCGACGCGGGCTGCTCGTGGTCCCCGGCTTCGTCGACCTACACGCGCACCTGCGCGAGCCCGGGTTCGAGGATTCGGAAACGATCGCCACCGGCGCCCGCGCCGCCCTCCGTGGAGGATTCACGACCGTATGCGCCATGCCGAACACCGAGCCGCCGATCGACTCAGCAGGGCTTGTCGCGGAGCTCATGGCCAAGGGCGCGGCGGCGGATGCCGCGCGCGTGCTGCCGATCGCGTGCATCACCCGCGGCCGGCGGGGCGCCGATCTCGCCGATCTGGTGGAGCTCGCACGGGCCGGCGCGGTCGCCTTTTCCGACGATGGGTCGCCGGTGAGCGATAGCCGGCTCTTCCGGAGCGCGCTGGAGTACGCACAGGTGGCCGGCCGCGTCGTCATCGAACACCCCCAAGACGTGTCGCTCTCCGGGAACGGCGTGATGCACGAGGGCGCCGCGTCCGCGGGCCTCGGCCTGCCCGGGATGCCCGCCGCCGCCGAGGAGACAGCCGTCGCCCGGGATCTTGCGCTCGCGCGTCTCACCGGCGCGCGCCTGCATCTCACACACCTTTCGACGCGCACCGCGATCGAGCTCGTCCGGCAGGCGAAGGCCGACGGCCTCGCCGTCACGGCCGACGTCACGCCACACCACCTCGCGCTGACCGACGAATGGGTCAGCGGGTCGAGGCGCTTCGCGTGGGAAGGATCGGAAGAGGACGCGCGTCAGGGTGCCGCCATCCCCTACGACCCCAACACGAAAGTGAACCCGCCGCTCCGCACCCGCGCCGACGTCGAGGCGTGCTGGGCGGGACTCCGCGACGGCACGATCGATGCGATCGCGACCGACCACGCGCCTCACGCCTCCATCCGCAAGGAGGTCGAGTACCAGGACGCCGCCTTCGGCATCTCCGGCCTCGAGACCGCGCTGCCGCTCATGCTCGCCGGCGTCAGCGCGGGCCGAGCGCCGCTCGAGACGGTGCTCCGCGCGCTGAGCGAGGCGCCCCGCCGGATCCTCGGGCTGGCTGACACCGGCGACTGGATCGCGATCGACCGTGACGCGGAGTGGACTGTCGACGCGCTGGAGCTCGGGTCGAAGGGAAAGAACACGCCGCTCCTCGGTCGGCGCCTCACCGGCCGTGTCGTCATCGCGGTCGTCAACGGAAAGGTCAGGTATGACGCTGGCGCGTCCGCCGCGTTCGCCTAGGCCGCCGCGTCGTCCGCGCGGCCGACCGGGATGGGATGCCCTCTGCACCGAGTGGCAGTTGCATCTTTATTCATTCAACTCGTATAGTTATGCACCCATGACACGGACGGCGGTGCTGGGGCTGGAGGACGGCTCCGCCTGGTGGGGAGAGGCCTTCGGAGACTCGGCGGGCGCGTCGGGTGAGGTCGTCTTCAACACGGCGATGACCGGATATCAGGAGGTCTGCTCGGACGCCTCGTACAACGGGCAGATCGTCGTGATGACATTCCCGCTCATCGGCAACTACGGCGTCTTCGATCGCGCCGCGGAGTCGCGGGTGCCCTGGGTCGAAGCCCTCCTCGTGCGCGAGCTCAACTCCACCTGCCGCGAGGGGACGGGGGACCTCGACACCTACTTGCGGTCGCACGGTATCCCGGGCCTCGCCGGCGTCGACACGCGCGCGCTCGTGCGGCGACTGCGATCGCAGGGAACCGTCCGCGGCGCGCTGCTCCAGGTCCCGCCGCATCTCGCGCACGATCCCGGGGTCGCCGCGGAGGCGGTGGCCAGCGCCCGCACGTCGACTCCGCTCGCCGAACGGCCGCTCGTCGCTGAGTCAACGGGTGCGGTCCGTCAATTCGGCTCCGGGCCCAAGATCGCGCTCCTCGACACCGGCGTGAAGGAGAGCCAGATCCGCTGCCTGACGGATCGCGGGGCGATGGTGCGCGTCTTCCCCGCGACCGCCGGCGGGCACGAGGTCCTGTCGTGGGCGCCCGACGGCATCGTCGTGAGCAACGGACCGGGCGATCCCGCGGCGATCCCGCAGGTCGCCGCGAACGTGAAGGCGATGCTCGAGGCGGCGGTCCACCGCGGGTCCCGGCGGCCCCTGCCGATCCTTGGCATCTGCCTCGGGCACCAGCTCATCGGGCGTGCGATCGGTGCCTCGACGTCGCGGCTGCCATTCGGGCACCACGGCAGCAACCACCCTGTGCGGGACACGGCGACCGGTCGGGTGGTCGTGACCAGCCAGAACCACGAGTTCCAGGTCGACGAGGCGACGATCCGCGAGCAGTCGGGCTTCGTTGTCAGCTCGCGAAACCTCAACGATGGGTCCGTGGAGGGCCTGCGCCACTCCGTGCTGCCGATACGCACCTACCAGTACCACCCCGAGGGCGCGCCGGGCCCGCGCGACAGCGAGCCGGCGTTCGACGAGTTCCTGCGCGACGTCAGACACGCGGTGGCCTGTCGATGAACGGGCGGCGGCCGGAGGTCGAGGAAGGGGTTGTGCTCGCGAGGGAGCGGCCCTGCTGCCGTGATGCGGCGGGCGTGAGCGGGCCGACCGAGCGAGCACGCCCCGACCGAGGCAACGTTCGGCCGACGCAGAGCCGCGTGTCATGAAAGTGCTGCTCATCGGCTCGGGTCCGATCCTCATCGGCCAGGCCGCTGAGTTCGATTACGCCGGCACGCAGGCCTGTCGCGCGCTCCGCGAGGAGGGGATCACGACCGTCCTGGTGAACTCCAACCCCGCGACGATCATGACCGACCCGGGTGTGGCGGACGTGACATACATCGAGCCGCTCACCGTGGAAGTCATTGAGCGGATCATCGAGCGCGAGCGTCCTGACGGCCTCCTCGCCACGCTTGGCGGCCAGACCGGCCTCAACCTCGCCGTGCAGCTGGCGGAGGCGGGAATCCTGGAGCGCTACGGCGTGCGGCTGCTCGGCACGCCGCTGCGCGCGATCCAGCAGGCCGAGGACCGCGAGGCCTTCAAGCAGCTGCTCGTCGGGATCGGCGAGCCCGTGCCCGAGTCGGCGACCGCGACCTCCATCGACGACGCGCTCGCCTTCGCCGCCCGTGTCGGCTACCCACTCGTTGTGCGGCCCGCGTACACGCTCGGCGGCACGGGCGGCGGGTTCGCCGGCACCGACCTGGAGCTCCGCACCGTCGGCGCTCGCGGCATCAGCGCCTCGCCGATCGGGCAGATCCTCATCGAGCGATCGCTGGTGGGCTGGAAGGAGCTCGAGTACGAAGTCATGCGCGACGCCGGGGATACCTGCATCACGATCTGCAACATGGAGAACGTCGACCCGATGGGCGTGCACACCGGCGACTCCATCGTCGTCGCTCCATCGCAGACGTTGTCGGACAAGGAATACCAGCAGCTGCGGAGCGCCGCGCTGCGGATCATTCGCGCGCTCGGGATCGAGGGCGGCTGCAATGTGCAGTTCGCTCTCCATCCGGACCGGCCTCCCTCCGCGGACCCCGACGCCAAGGTCCCGTACTACGTCATCGAGGTGAATCCCCGCGTGTCCCGCAGCTCGGCGCTCGCCTCGAAGGCGACCGGATACCCGATCGCGCGGGTCGCCGCGAAGATCGCCATCGGCAAGCGGCTCCACGAGATCCCGAACGCGGTCACGAGGCGGACCACCGCCGCTTTCGAGCCTGCACTCGACTACGTTGTCGTGAAGATCCCGCGCTGGCCGTTCGACAAGTTCCGTGGCGCAGACCGTCGCCTCGGCACCCAGATGAAGGCGACCGGAGAGGTCATGGCGATCGACCGCACCTTCGAGGCCGCGTTCCTGAAGGCCCTTCGCTCGCTCGAGGTGAAGGGTCAGGGGCTCCTCTATGAGGCACCGGCCTGGTCCGAGACGCGCGAGCCCGCGGCCTTCGTCGCCAGGTACCTCTCCCCGGTCGCCACCGACGACCGGCTGTGGCGCGTGTTCGCCGCGCTGCGGCGCGGCGCGACGGAGGCGGAGATCAACGCTCGGACCGGCATCGGGGTCTGGTTCCTGCGGAAGCTGCGTGCCGTCGTGCGATTCGCCGAAGAGGAGCTGCAGGGCCGGACGCCGACTCCCGGGCTATTGCGGCGCGCCAAGCGCCTCGGCTATGCCGACACCGACATCGCCGCGCTCGTCGGCATCCTCCCGTCGGACGTGCGGCGCCTCCGGTCGCAGTGGGGGATCCGCCCCGTGTACAAGATGGTGGACACGTGCGCCGCGGAGTTCGAAGCGGTCACGCCCTACTTCTACTCGACCTACGAGCAGGAGAACGAGGCACTGCCGCTCCCGGGGCGCAAGGCCATCGTGCTCGGCAGCGGCCCCATCCGGATCGGGCAGGGAATCGAGTTCGATTGCTGCTGCGTCCAGAGCACTCTCGCGCTCCGCGAGCTCGGCGTCGGCTCGATCATGGTGAACAGCAACCCCGAGACGGTCTCGACCGACTTCGATTCCTCCACCCGCCTCTACTTCGAGCCGCTCGACGAGGAGTCCGTGGCGTCTGTCATCTGGAATGAGTCTCGGGCCCAGCCCGAGGCCGAGGGAGGATCGCTCGGCTCGGACGTGGATTCCTCGCCGATCCCCGTCCTCACGCAGTTCGGCGGTCAGACCGCGCTCAACCTCGCGGATCGCGTCGAGGCGCTCGGCGGCCGGGTCATCGGCACGAGCCCCGATGCGATCGGCCTCGCCGAGGACCGGCGGCGCTTCCATGAGTTCGCGAGCGCGCTCGGCATCCCGCAGCCGCCGGGCGGCACCGCCGACTCGGCCAGCGAGGCACTCGCGATCGCAGGCGATGTCGGGTACCCGGTGCTCGTGCGCCCGTCATTCGTCCTTGGTGGGCGAGGGATGGAGATCGCGTACGGCCCGGAGGATCTGGAGCGGTTCTTCCACCACGCGCTCGATGCCGGCACCGGGCGTGTGCTCGTCGACAAGTACCTGCACGGCCGCGAGATCGAGGTCGACGCGGTGAGTGACGGCACCGACACGCTGGTCGCCGGGATCATGGAGCACATCGAGCGTGCCGGCGTGCACTCAGGCGATTCGTTCGCGGTCTATCCGGCTGCGGACCTGACCCCTGTTGAGCGCGACCTGGTGGTCGTGCTCACCCAGCGCATCGCCCAGGCGCTCCCGGTCCGCGGCCTGCTGAACATCCAGTTCATCCTGACCGCTCAGTCGGGCGAAGCCCTCCCTCGCTCGAATCCCGCTCGCAACGCGGCTGCGCCTGCTCTGCTCGCCGGGGGCCCGCCCGAGATCTATGTGCTCGAGGTGAACCCGCGCGCCAGCCGCACGGTGCCATTCCTGACCAAGGTGACCGGTGTCCCGCTCGTGCGCCTCGCCACGGCGATCTCACTCGGCGCGACCCTCCGCGGCGAGGGGTTCGCGCCGGGTCTTTGGCCGTCGCGCGGGCTGGTCGCGCTGAAGGCACCGGTCTTCTCCATGGCCAAGCTGCTCGACGTCGACACCTACCTCGGTCCCGAGATGAAGAGCACGGGCGAGGTGATGGGGATCGACATGAGCTTCGCGCCGGCGCTCTGGAAGTCGCTCGTCGCTGCGGGGCTCGCGCCCCCCTCCTCCGGCAGCGTCCTCATCACGATCGCGGACAAGGACAAGCACGAGGCGGTGCCGGTCATCGAAGGCCTGCACTGGCTCGGGTACGACATCGTCGCCACACGCGGGACCGCCGCGCTCTGCCGGACCCTCGGGGTGCCCGTTCGCGAGATTCCGAAGCTTGCCGACGGGGACGACGCGATCCTGCGGCTCATCCGCTCGGGGTCGTGCGCTGCCGTCGTCAACACGCCGACTCTTGGCAAGGATGTCGATCGGGATGGCTTCCTGATCCGGCGCGCCGCCGTGGAGGCGCGTGTGCCGTGCCTCACCTCGCTCGATACGGCGTTCGCCGTCGTGACGGCGCTGCGCACGAGCGCCGTCTCCTACACCGTCGCGCCGCTCCTCGAGTACCGGGCGGCCGAGGCCGTGACCGCCGCAGAGTGATGGACGCCGTCGAGTACGGTCGGACGCTCCAGGGCCTGACCCTCAACCTCATCGTCCGCGACGTCGCCCGAAGTGTCCCCTTCTATACGGAGGCGCTCGGCTTCGCGGTCGTTCACCAGACCGGCGACTACGCCGCGCTCGAGCGCGACGGCGCGAAGATCCAGCTCCACGCGGATCACACCTATCGCCGGACGCACTGGGCCGCCGATCTTGCCACGGGTATCCGCCGCGGACTCGGCGCGGAAGTCCGGCTGTTCGGCCTGGCTCCCGAAGCGGTCGAGCGTGCCGCGCTGCAGTACGGGTCGGTGCTGCTCACCACGGGGGAGCGGGCGGGGCATGGCTGGCGTGACGTCGTCGTCGCCGACCCGGACGGGTACACCTTCGCGGCGGGGGTGTCGCTGTGATCCTCGAGGAGGGCCGTGTCCTGGCGACGTTCGACGTCGGGCAGCTCGGCACGGTCATCCAGGTCGCCGCACCGGGCGTCGCCGGACGCGCGCACGCCGGGCAGTTCGTGCATGTGCGGCCGGGCCCGCGGTTCGATCCCCTCCTGCGGCGGCCGTACTCCTTCAATCGCATCGATCGGAAGGCGGGGGAGATCGAGCTCATCGTGAAGCCGCTCGGCGAGGGCGGTGACCGCCGTACGAGACGCGTCGACGAACGACGGCCGGAACGCGAGGTCCTCGATCGGGTATCCCGTGACCGCCATCTCCGGCAGCACGACGAGGTGGGCGCCCCGGGCGGCGGCGTCGGTGACGGTGGCCAGGATCAGGGCGGAGTTGGCCTCGAGCGCGCCCACGGTGGGGTTGATCTGGCCGAGCGCGACACGCA
>Ga0208612_1000439_pt1 | contig 18206 bp, 22 predicted proteins | sample AntDryMetagUQ889_FD_188089 | JGI IMG/M metagenome (GOLD analysis project Ga0208612, IMG submission 188089) | Polar desert microbial communities from Antarctic Dry Valleys - UQ889 (SPAdes) | ecosystem: Environmental > Terrestrial > Soil > Desert | place: Antarctic Dry Valleys | collected 2008-12-31 | reverse complement strand
CCGGTCTTCGTCGAGCCGGTGAAGGCGATCTTGTCGACTCCGGGATGACGCACCAGATACGCGCCGGTCGTCGGCCCGTCACCGGGCACGACATTGAGCGCGCCAGCCGGAAAGCCGACCTCGGTCGCAAGCTCGGCCATGCGGATCGCGGTCAACGGCGTCTGCGGGTCGGGCTTCAGCACGATGGAGCAGCCGGCCGCGAGCGCGGGAGCGAGCTTCCACGTCGCCATCATCAGCGGGTAGTTCCAGGGCACGATCTGCCCCACGACGCCGACCGGCTCCTTGAGCGAGTAGAAGAGGAGCGAGCCACCGATCGGGTTCGCACGGCCGCCAATCGTCGCGATCGCGGAGGCGTAGTAGCGGAAGTTCTCGACCGCCTGGTGGAGCTCAGCCTTCACCGAGGAGATCGCCTTGCCCACGTTCCGCGACTCGAGCTCCGCCAGCTCGGCGCGGTTGGCGACGATCGCGTCGGCGAGCGCGTGCAGGAGACGGGCTCGCTCGGTTCCGGGGGTCTTTCCCCAGTCTCCATCGAGGGCGGTGCGCGCAGCATCGACCGCGCGGTCGACATCCGCCTCGCCCGCCATCGCCGCACGTGCGAGCGGCTCGCCCGTTGCAGGCTCGGTCAGATCGCTCAGCTCACCAGACGCAGGCTCCGTGGCCTCACCGCCGATGAAGAGGAGAAACTCGCGGTCGGTCGCAACGGCCATCGCCGGAAACATAACGTCGGCCCCGACTCAGACCGACGTCTGACCGTTCGCGCGTGCGACCAGCAGCCGCTCGATTGCAAGCGCCACCCCATCCTCGTCGTTCGCCTCGGTCACCTCGTCGACCTCGGCGAGGACCGAGGAGTGGGCGTTGGCGGGGGCGATGGACTTGCCCGCCCAGGCGAGCATCGGCAGGTCGTTCGGGTAGTCCCCAAATGCTACCGCGTGCCGCGAGTCGATCCCGAGTTCGGCCGCCAGCTCTTCGAGCGCCGCCCCCTTGCTCACGCCCGTCACGTTGATCTCGACGACCCAGCGGCCGCCATGCGAGACGACTGCGCGCTCGCCCACGACCTCGGTCGAAATTGCGGCGAGCTCGTCCGTCGGCCGCGTCGCGTCCCGCGCAATCAGCTTCGTCACTGGGACAGTGACAAGCTCGAGGGCGTCGCCGAACAGCGTCCCCGGAGACAGCTTCCACCCTTCCCACGCGCCCTCGAACGCCGGCTCGAGCGCGAACCGCGACTCGGTCTCGATCGCGAAGCACACGTCGGGCATGCGCTCGCGGAGCGCGTGGATCACCTCGACGGCAATCTCCGAGGGAAGGGGCCGATGGCGGAGCACCCGTTCGCAAGCGAGATCGAGGACGAGAGCGCCGTTCGAGCAGATCGCCATTCCGTCCACGACGCCAGCGTCCTTGGCTACGAGCCTTACTCCCGTGTGGCCCGCGCGCGCTGACGAGGACTACCACGATTCCGGCGTTGCGTGCGCGAGAGAGCGCCCCGCGCGTGAAGCCCGAGACCGTTCCGTCGGATCGCAGGAGCGTCCCGTCCAGATCGGTTGCGATAAGTCGAACCAGGTCCAGGGTCCGACCCTAGCGACGAGCGATGCGTCAGGCGCTCGTCGTGTCTGGATTCGGAACCGACGCCTAGCGCTTGAACAGCGCCGCTACACCCTGGCCGACGCCCACGCAGAGCGTGGCCAGCCCGTATCGCCCGTCCCGTCGACCGAGCTCGTGCAGGAGCGAGACGACGAGCCGGGCTCCGCTCATCCCCAGCGGATGTCCCATGGCGATGGCGCCGCCGTTGACGTTCACCTTGTGCGGATCCAGGCCGAGCTCGCGAATTACGACGACGCTCTGCGACGCGAATGCCTCGTTCAGCTCGACGAGATCGAGCTGATCGGGTTCCATCCCGAGACGGTCGAGGAGCTTGCGCACCGCCGGTATCGGACCGACCCCCATCACACGAGGATCGACTCCGGCAACGGCCGAGCCCACGAACGCTCCCAGGGGCTCGATCTCGAGCTCCTGCGCCTTCTCCTCGCTCGCGATCACGAGTGCCGCCGCGCCATCGTTGAGCCCGGCCGCGTTTCCTGCGGTGATCGTCCCGCCCTGCCGAAAAGCTGCCTTCAACCCGGCCAGCGCTTGCGCCGTCGTCTCCGGGCGCGGATGCTCGTCCGCGGCGACGTCGCCGACCGGGACGATCTCGTCCTCGAAGCGACCCGCCGCGTGCGCCGCCGCCCAGCGCTCCTGCGACCGAAGCGCGAACGCGTCCTGATCCTCGCGCGACACCCCCCAGCGCTCGGCGACGTTCTCCCCCGTCTCGCCCATCGACTCGAGCGGAAACAGCTCCTCGTGGCGCGGGTTGGGGAACCGCCACCCGAGCGTGGTGTCCCAGACGGTCTGGTTGCCGCGCGGGAAGGCCTTCTCCGGCTTCGCCATGACGAGCGGGGCCCGGCTCATCGACTCGACTCCGCCCGCTACCACGATCTCCGCGTCCCCGGAGATGACTGCGTGCGAGGCGGAGACGACGGCCGAGAGACCCGACGCGCAGAGCCGATTGACGGTGACCCCGGCGACGGAGTCCGGGAGGCCGGCGAGCAAGACGGCCATGCGCGCGACATTGCGGTTGTCCTCGCCCGCCTGGTTGGCGCACCCGAAATACACGTCGTCGATCGAGGACCCGTCGATGCCCGCCCGCTCGACGGCGGCTGCGATCGCGCGAGCAGCTAAATCGTCAGGCCGAACGCCCGAAAGCGCGCCACCGTAGCGTCCGACGGGCGTCCGGACGGCGGAGAGAACGACGGCTTTGCTCATGCGTCTGACGCTAGCGGATGAAATCGATCTTGACCGTCTCGGGAAATGCCCCGAGCTCCTCACCTCGGCGCAGGAGCTCGGTCACCGCTTTTCGGCCCTCGTCCCCGTAGTCCTGGGTCAGCTCATTCACGTACATGGCCACGAACCTGTCTGCCACGTGAGCGTCGATCCCGCGGCCGAACTGAAGCGCATACTCGAGCGCCTCGGCGCGATTGTCGAGCCCGCATTGGATCGCCTCTCGTAAGACACCGGAAAGCTCCGCCAGCACCCTGGGCCCGAGATCGCGCCGGGCGGCATTCACTCCGAGCGGCAGCGGCAACCCGGTCTCGAGGAGCCACCACTCGCCGAGGTCGAGCACCTTGACGAGGCCGTGATCCTCGAAGGTGAGCTGACCCTCGTGGATCAGGAGACCTGCGTCAGCGCGCCCCGACGCCACCTCTTGCGGAATCTCGTCGAACGGAAGCTCTCTGTGCCGAAAGTCGCCGAGGACAAGCCGGAGGGTGAGAAAGGACGTGGTCATCGTCCCCGGCACCACGATCTCGAGCTCCGCGAGCTCTTCGCGGGCAAGCGAGCGACAGGCAACGACGATCGGCCCGTACCCGGAGCCGATGCTCGCACCGTGCGGAAGGAGCGCGTAGTCCTCCTGCACGAACGGGTACGCAGCCAGCGAGAGGGCGGTCACTTCGAGCCGCCCGACGCGCGCCCACTGGTTCAGCGTTTGAATGTCGGCGAGCACCTGCTCGAACTCGTGGCCCCGCGCCTCGACCCGCTTGCTCGCAAGGGCCCAGAACATGAACGCATCGTCGGGATCGGGGCTATGGCCGACGCGGATCAGCACGAAGCGCGGCACGCTAGCACTGCGATCCCGGCTAGCGGTTGAAGAACCAGCGCTCCAGGAGTGGCAAGACCTCTTTCCGCGTGAAGGGCCGCGTATCCGCCTCGCGTCCGTCGCCCTCGAGCACCACGACATCGTCCTCGAGCGCCTCGTTCGCGTGCTCGAGCGCATCCTCGAGCTCATAGCCCTCGAAGATCAGATCTTCGGGGCGCGTGTCGTCCGACTCCCGGAGGTGCGGGTTGACGACTCGAGCCACAGCCCAGACGCCCTCGGTCCGGCGCTCGATCCAGAGGACGATCCGTTCCTCCTGGCCAGCATCGTCCACCCCGACGAGCGCGCGCTCCGCGTATCGACCCTCACGCGAGCTCCGTTTCATGTGCCCGGGATACAATCGCGTTTCGTGGCCGTATTCAAGAATCTCTTCTCGTTCCTCTTCCAACGAAACTCAGCGGAGGAGCACGTCGCCAGGTACGTGATCCGCGAGCATGACCGCGGCCGCTCGCTCGACGAGATCCTCCAGGACAAGTACGTTCAGAATCGGCTCACGCCCGAGCAACAGCGGCGCCTGCTCGATCGCCCGGAGATCGTCGGCGCGATCTCGGGCGAGAAGATCGAGGCCGCGAAAGCGTCGGTTTCGTCTCCGTAGGGGAGCCGGGCATGCCCGGCCTCTACAACGTCGTCCCAACCGCTTGTTCACGAGCGCGCCGTAATGCCTCCGCGCCGAGCGCGACGTCCCAGGCCGCGATTCCGTTCGACTTGAAGACGACGACATCGTTGTCCGACTGACGGCCGGCGACCTCGCCCGAGACAACCTCGTGCAGCTCGTGCACCTCGAGCCAGTCGAGCACACCCGCCTGGATGGGCTCGATCAGGTCTCCTGACTCGAGCCGCGCCGTCTCCAGCGAGTCGCAGCACACGAACGACGCACGCTCGAGGACGGCATTGTCGAGCTCGCGGCGGCTCGCGACGTTCGCTCCGGCCGCGATCACCAGCGCGCCTGGAGCAAGCCACTCGCCGCGCAGGACGGGGTCGGGCGAGTTCGTCATGGTGACGACGATGTCCTGCGCGCCCGAGTCGCGGTGACTGTCACCGGGCTCGGAATCGACCCGCTCGCAGAACTCGGCCAGGCGCTCGGGCGTCCGGCAATACGCGACGACACGCTCGATGGACGGAACCGCAGCCCTAACACAAGCAACCTGCGTCTCGGCCTGGTGGCCACAACCGAGCACCCCGAGCGTCCTCGCGCCCTCACGCGCCAGGAACCGGGCGGCGACGCCGCTCGCCGCGCCCGTGCGGAGCCGCCCGAGCTGGTCGGCTTCGATCACGGCAGCCAGCTCGGACTTCTCGGCGTCGAACAGGCAAACGACGAAGGTGGCGCCGGCGGGCGACGCCGTGTACAGCTTGCCACCGGCGACCCCCAGCTCGCGGTCCGACGCCGCCATATCGGCGAGCGACCCTTCCTCGAGCCTCAGGCGGCGACGGGGCGCGTTGTCGATCGCACCCCGAGCCATGCGCCGGAAGCACTCTTCGATCGCCTCCACCGCGTCAGCCGGCTCGAGCAGCGAGGAGATATCGGACTCGGTCAGGTAGAGCGGCACAAACGGGAAGTCTAGGAACCCCCCGCTCGTGCCGTCGTAGACTCGTTCTGCTCTGGACACCGAGAACTACCTCGAACTGCGGCTAGGCGCGTTTTTGGACCGGCTGTCCGCCGGGTCCGAAGCGCCTGGCGGAGGCTCGGCCGCGGCGCTTACGGTCGCGTTCGCGGCGGGACTCGTGGCCATGGTCGCGCGCTGCTCGAAGGAGTGGGAGGAAGCGGGCGGGATCGCCGCCCAAGCGCTGGCGTTGCAAGCTCGCGCAGCGCCGCTTGCGCACGCCGACGCGGAGGCGTGGGAGGACGCGCTGAGCGCGCTCCGTCGTGCGGGAGCGGGAGGCCGAGACGACGGTGGGGCGCGCCGGGACCACGCGCTCGAACGGAAGCTCGAGCGCGCCGCAGTCGTCCCGCTCGAGATCGCAGCGCTCGGCGCAGACACCGCGGAGCTCGCCGTCGTCGCAGCGGAACGGTGCGACGGTGCATATCGAGCAGATGCCGCGGCCGCAGCAGCTCTCGCGGCAGGTGGCGCGCGGGCCGCGGCGCATCTCGTCGAGGTCAACCTCGGCGTGCGCGCAGGAGACGAGCGGCTGGCGCGCGCACGCGGCAGTGAGCAGGCAGCGGCCGAGGCGGCAGACCGGCTGCTGGCTGCGATCCGGTGAGCAGGTGCAGATGAGCTCGCTCGACACGCTCACAGATGCCGAGCTCGTACAGCGCTGCCGCGCCGGGGATCCCGAGGCCTGGAACGCGCTCGTCGAGCGGTTCAGCCGCTATGTGTACGCCATCTGCGTCAAGGGGTTTCGCCTGCAGGAAGAGGACGCCGAGGACGTCTTCCAAGACGTGTTCACGCGCGTCTACACCCAGCTCGAGAAGCTGCGTGACGACGCGGCCGTACGACCGTGGATCGCACAGCTCACGCGCCGGCTCTGCCTCGACTCGATCGCGCGGGGCAGCAGGGAGCAGCCGGCCCCCGAGCAGGACTTGGAGGAATCGAGCGACGATTTCGCCGAGATCGAGGAAGCGTTCGCGGTGCGCGAGGCGGTGACGACGCTCGGCGAAACGTGCCAGGAGATCCTCGACCGCTTCTTCGCTCGAGACCAGAGCTACCGGACGATCTCCGCCGAGCTCGACATTCCTGCGGGGACGATCGCCAGCCGAATCGCGCGCTGTCTTAGAAAATTGCGTGAGGAGTTGGAAGCCTGAGTGACAGGCCGACCCGCCTCGCGCAGCAGCCGGCTATAGGTCCTGCGCGAACGGAATCCGCGCGAGCGGATTCCGTTCTTGCGCAAACAAGGAGGGAAGAAGTGAGCCCTCCGGGGAGTCTAGGGAGTAGATGAGCCGGATCTACGACGAAGAATGGCTTGGCCAGCGCCTGCGCATCCTGCGTCCAGCGCCGCAAGGGTGGGTGCGCGCCGCGCAGGAGCTGCCGGAGGCCCGCCGCTCGCTCGACGAGATCGTCGCGCGCGCTGAGGCCGACCTCGAGTTTCGCGCGGCACTCATCGCCGACCTCGAAGACGCCCTGGCTCAGGCCGGATACGAGCCGCATCTCCGTGTGGTCGACGAGCTGCGTAGGCATCTCGCCGATACGTAAGAGCTTACGATCCTCCCCGTGAGCGACGTGGCGGGGCATGGATGGGACGCGAGCCATGCTGCGCTGCCCGCCTGGAGCCTTCCGAAGGACGCCGTCGAGCGCATCTCGCTTCCTTCCGAATGGCCGGAGCGCGTCACCCGCGACTGGGCATGGGGTGAATCGACCGGAGAGGGAGCGCGTGTCTGCATCCTCGACTCGGGGGTCGAGGCGAGCCATCCGCTCGTCGGCGGGCTCGAGAGCGCGGTGGCGATCTCCGTCGGCGAGAACGACGAGGTGATCGCCGAAGAGGACACTGAGGGAGACGTCTCCGGGCATGGAACCGCGTGCGCCGGCATCGTCCGCGCGCTCGCCCCTGGGTGCAGCCTCTCGAGCGTGCGCGTGCTCGGATCGAGCTTCACCGGCAGCGGCGGCGTTCTTCTCGCGGGTCTCCGCTATGCGATCGAGCAGGAGTTCGACGTGATCAACATGAGCCTCTCGACCACGAAGAAGCCGTTCGCAGGCGTCCTCCACGAGCTCGCGGACAGCGCCTACTTCCGACGTTCGGTGCTCGTCGCCTCGGCGCACAACATGCCGGTCGAGAGCTACCCGTGGCGGTTCTCGTCGGTCATCTCGGTTGGAAGCCACGAGGAGCCGGAGCCGCTCGCGTTCTTCTACAACCCGAGCCCGCCCGTCGAGTTCTTCGGGCGCGGCGTGAATGTTCAAGTCCCTTGGCTGGGGGGCAGAGCGCTCACTGTGTCCGGCAACAGCTTCGCGACACCTCACATGAGCGCGATCTGCGCGCTGATCCTGGCCAAGCATCCTGAGCTGACGCCCTTCCAGCTGAAGAGCGTTCTCTACCTGACGGCGACCAACGTGGGGGGTGGACGATGAGCGAGAAGTCTGAGCTGCAAGCCGCTGTCGCGGCAGGGGTGATCGGCTCCGAGGAGGCGTTCCGCGGCCTGTTGGCCGCGATCGTCGAGGTCGCGCGCTCGATCTTCGGCGCGAAGGCCTCTTCAATCCTCCTCCTCGACGAGGAGACCGAGGAGCTGGTCTTCGAGGCGGTCGTCGGGGAGGGAGAGGAGGAGCTGCTCGGGATGCGCTTTCCCGCCGGCAAGGGCATCGCGGGCTGGGTGCTCGCGACGCGGACACCGCTCGTGATCGAGGACGTGCGCGAGGATCCACGGTTCGCCACCGACGTGGCCGAGGACACGGGCTACGTCCCGAGTGGCCTGATGGCGGCGCCGCTCCTGCACGACGAGCAGTCCCTCGGCGTGCTGGAGGTGCTCGACCGCCCGGGCGCGTCCCTCTTCAGCCTGCAGGAGATGGAGCTCCTCGGGCTGTTCGCGAATCAGGCCTCGATCGCCGTCGACCTGATGCTGAGAGCGCGGAAGGCCGGCCGGCTCCTTGATGCGGACTCCGGTGAGCTCCAGGTCGTGGCACGACTCGCGGCCGCCGTCGACAAGCTGGAGGACTCGCAGCGTGAAGCTGGCTTCCGGCTACTCGGCGAGCTCGCGGACACGCTCGGCGAGTAAGAGTTCCACCCGGTGACTGTCACCCGTTGGGTTAGAGTCACCCGCTTTCTCGCCGTCGACAGACCGCGCCAACGACTACGGAGACTCCAGCACGACCTTCCTGTAGGGAGGGGTCAGGTCTGACCCCAAAAAAAGGCCCGGGCGCCACACGGTCGCCCGGGCCTCGAATCCTTCAGCCGCAGTCGCTATTCCGCGACCGGTCCCTCGGCGACGGGACCCTCGGCGACCGGACCTTCTGCCACTGGCCCGTGAGCCTCGAAGTCCGGCTCGTCGTCGTCGTTCCGCTCAGCGACAGGACCTTCCGCGACGGGGCCTTCGGCAACTGGGCCCTCTGCTACTGGCCCGTGGGCCTCGACCTCATCCTCTGGGCGATTCGCCTCGTCCGACATTCGATGCTCCTCCTTTTCGGCGCAGGATGCGCGGTTCTGCCCAACAAGACATGGGGAACCGCCGAAATCTTCCCTGCGCGACTTCAAATATGCAAGGTGGGGTGAGATGCTGCCGCGGTGCGCGGGCTCGGCAAACGGCTGCGGGACACCGGCGCAGCGTTCGGCGCAGTCGCGCGGAACGCCAATCTGCGCTGGCTCGAGCTCGCATGGACTGCCTCCATCGTCGGGCACTACGCGTTTCTCATCGCCGTCTCGGTCTATGCGTACAACGAGGGAGGGGAGAAAGCGGTCGGTCTCGTCTTCCTCGTGCGGCTCATCCCGGCTGCCCTGATCTCCCCCTTCGCCGGCCTCCTCGGCGACCGCTACCGAAGAGACCGTGTCCTGCTCATCACCAACGCAACACGCATCGTGCTGGTCGGGGCGGCCGCCGGCGCCGTGTTCCTCGACGCGTCCTCGACCGTCGTCTACGCGCTCTCGATCGCGGCGACGATCGCGACGACGCCTTTCCGTTCGTCTCAGGCGGCCCTGACCCCCGCGCTCGCTCAGACTCCGACGGAGCTGACCGCGGCGAACGCCGTGGCAAGCGGAATCGAGAGCATTGCGATCTTCGTAGGACCCGCCCTCGCGGGCATCCTCCTCGGCGTCGCCAGCACCGGACTCGTCTTCGCGTTGACGGCGCTGATGATCGTCGCTTCGACCGTCTTTCTCCTCCTGGTCAGGATCGAGCACGTGCCCAGGCCGAAGCACGAGATCGAGGCCGGAACCATCCTCTCCGAGGCGTTCGCGGGCTTCACGACGCTTGGGCGGCACCCTGCGCTCCGCGTGATGATGGTGCTCCTCACCGCGCAGACCGCGATCGCCGGCGCCGTCCAGGTGTTCATCGTCGTGTCGGCGATCGAGCTGCTCGAGCTCGGAGAAGGCGGGGTCGGCTACCTCAACTCGGCCATCGGAGTCGGAGCGTTCATCGGCGCAGTCGGGGCCCTCTCGCTCGCCGGCGCCGACCGGCTCAGCACCCCATTCATGGTGGGCATCGCGCTCATGGGTCTGCCACTGATCGCGATCGGAGTCTGGCCCAGCGTCCTCACCGCGATTCTCGTCCTGTCGGTGCTGGGGATCGGAAGCTCGCTCGTAGACGTCTCGGGCCTGACGCTCGTTCAGCGCGCCGTCCCCGATGAGGTGATGGCGCGCGTCTTCGGCGTCATCCAGATGCTCTGGCTCGCCTCGATCGGCATCGGCGCCGCGCTCGTCCCCGTGCTCATCGCCTGGCTCGGCATCAAGGCCGCCCTCATCGCGGCGGGTGCGTTCTTGCCCGTCCTCGTCGTTTTGCTCGGCGCCAAGGTCGCCAGGATCGACGCTGCTGCATCCGCCCCCGGCGCGGATGAGCTCAGGATCCTCGCCTCGGTGCCGATCTTCGCCCCGCTGCCAGGCGGCTCACTCGAGCACTTGGCAGGGCGTCTCGTCCCGATGCGCCTGGAGGCGGGCACGATGATCGTCCGCGAAGGCGACTCCGGTGATCGTTTCTACATCGTGGCCGAGGGCGAGGTCGAGGTCTCGCAGGGGGGCGCACTCCTCTCCGAGCTCGAAGCCGGCGGCTACTTCGGCGAGATCGCGCTGATACGCGACATTCCGCGGACCGCGACAGTAACGGCACGCACCCCGGTCGTCCTGTATGCGCTCGATCGCGAAGACTTTCTTGCCGCGGTGACCGGCCACTCGCAGGCGGCAGAGGCCGCCGAGTCGGTGATGAGCGCCCGCTTGGCCGGGCCGGCAGCGATGGGCTACCGGTCGACGGCGTCGTGACTGCGGACAGCGAGATCGCGCGCATCGAGACGGTGTTGGACGGTTTCCATGCGGCTGCCGTGAGCGCTGACGAGGCTGGATATCTGGCGCTGCTCTCCCCCGACGCGGTCTTCCTCGGCACCGACGGAGGCGAGCGCTGGGCGGGCGAGGCGTACCGGGCCTTCATCCACTCGTACTTCTCGCGTGGGATCGGCTGGACATACGTGCCGTCGAAGAGATCGGTGGGTATCGCCGCCGACGGCCGAACGGCGTGGTTTGACGAGCGCCTCGAAAACGAGTCGTTCGGCGCCTGCCGCGGCACGGGGGTCCTGCAGCTTCGAGACGGCGAGTGGAGAGTCGAGCAGTACAACCTCACCATTCCGATCCCGAACGAGCTGGCCGGAGAGGTCGTGGCGAGGATCCGGGAAGCGGAGTAGTCGCCGCAGCCGAGCTATCGCCGCTCGATGAAGCTGATACGGCCGCTCGTCTCGAGAACGGCCCACTCGATGCGATCGAGCGATCCGATCCCCTCCTGTCTCGCCGCGGCTAAGAGCTCGCCGAGCGTGATCCTGTTTCGCGCCAGGTTCCGGTCGATCGGCTCGCCGTCCTGGACGACGATCACCGGCTCGCCGTCGAGCACCGGCCGTAGGAATGGCACCCTAAAGCTGCCGTAGGAGACGACCACGGTAAGCACCGCGATCGTGCCGCCCGCGAGCACAAGCCCGGTCACCGAGAAGTCGTTCTGCGTCACGCCCTGCTGAACGAGATCGCCGATCATGACGAGGAGGATCAGGTCGAACGGCTGCAGCGACGCCAGCTCCCGCCGGCCGACGATCCGCGTCACGAAGAGGACGAAGAAGAACGCGAGCGTTGCGCGGAGGACGATGTCCATTTGGAGTCAGGGCCAGACGATCGCGTCGCGGTCGAGGGAGAGCAGGAGACGCCCGCCGTCGTACAGATCGACGTCCTGCGAGCGCTTTCCGAGCCCGGTCGGGTTGACCTGGAAGTGGAGGTAGAGCCGGTGCTCGTCACCTGCGGGAATGCGGCCGAGCTCGAGCGCGATGCGGCCGTCTCGGCTCGCCTCTCCCACAGGAGACGGCTCGACGGTGTTCAGCGTGATGTCCTCGAGCCAGTCCGGGTGAAGCACAACCGTTGCGTTGGCGATCTCCTCGACCGCCTGGATGCGGAAGCGCGCCTGGAAGAAGATCCCGCCGCGAACCTTCGTCGGAGCCGAGACCTCGAGTCGCGCACCGGAGGTTTCGGCGGAGCTGGCGTCGACCCGCTGGCCGAACAAGTTGAGGAGCCCGAGGAGGAGAATCCCGGCCAACAACGCGACGAGCACACGACGAACGACCGGGCGTCGCTGGCGACCTTCCAGATTCCGGTGGTGCTCGAGCGTCAGCCCTTGCGGAACAGCCATCGACCGTGCCGTTCGTCGTTGGGGGCACCGTTCCTACCGGACGAGGCCGGGCTAGGTAGGAGAGCTGGCTTGATCGCTGGCCTCGTCGTTGTGGTGCCGAGCCTCCTGCGAATGACCGGGATTCCCGAGCACGCCAGGTGTGCCGGACGGTCGCACACAATGCTGCTCGATAACTCCGGCTGTACTCTCTGCTCCAAGATTCCTGAAACTCGAGAAGCGAGGGTCTGCACTGCTACCTGATCTCGTTCGCCGGTCGCGGCTCAAGCGACGCGCCCTCCTCGCGGCGCTCTGCCTGTTCGCCGTCGGCTGAACGGTCGATCGAGCCCCCGGGCGGGGCCGACGTGAAGCCGAAGCCGTTGCCTGCCGGGCAAGCGCATCTCGAACGGCGTGAAGGATTAGCCGCGCGGCAGATACGGTCAGCGATGCGCCCGGCAAGATTCGAACTTGCGACCTCTGCCTCGGACGTGACGGTTTCGCTGCGTTTGCTGCCCCCCGCCGGGCACCGGATGGAGGAGGGGCAGTTACAGCACGCGGAGCGGGCCGCGATCTACAACAGCCCTCATCGTCTCTCGGTCGGCAGGCTGGGCCCACTCGACCCACCAGTCGGCGCCGGCCTCGCAGATAGCAGTGACGTGCTCACGCTCGGCGTCCCAGTCGACGCGGCGCGGGCTGCCGCCGACGGCGATCGTCCACGACCGCTCGCCGGCCCGCGTGCGGAGATCGGCCACAGCCTCGGGCGGTAACGGGCCGCGCCGCGCGTTGTAGAGGCAGGCTCCGTCCCAGCGTAGCGCGCGTTCGACCGGCCGGGGATTCGGATAGCCGCCGCCGACCCAGATCGGTGGGCGCGGCTGCTGCACCGGTCGTGGCAAGAACCTCACCTCGTCGACCGTGAAGTGCTTGCCGTGGTAGGAGAAGGTTTCGCCCGTCCAGAGGCCGGTGACGATCTCGAGCGCCTCGTCGAGCAATTCCCCGCGCCGCCGCGCGTCGCGCTCCTCGCCGAAGTGGGTGAAGCTCGCGTCCGCGGTAACGTGATCGCCCACGTCGCCGAGGCCCACACCGAGAACAACGCGCCCCTCGGAGAGTTGGTCGACGGCCGCTACTTCGCGTGCGACGTTCCAGGGACGGCGGCGAGCAAGCGGTGTCACCTCGACGCCGAGCACGAGCTGACTAGTTCGAACGGCGACAGCCGCGAGCGTCGGCCAGGTGGGACACGTCGGCATGCTCGGGTCTCCCTGGTAGACGACGTAGTCCTCGGGGAAAATGCCGTCCCATCCGGCCGCCTCCGCTCTCTCCGCCAACTCGACGAGGAAGCGCGGGTCGCCGCACTCTCCGCCCGTCGGCAACGCAATGCCGTAGCGCACACGCCGATTCTCACACTCCAGCAGATCGACAGCCATCTCGCGGAAGTGATCGCCTCCAGCCGGAGTGCGTCGAAGAGAGGTGGGTTCACGCAAACAGATGGCTTTGCAGGCAATCCATTCAGGCATCCAGGCGCTTAGGCTGCCAATGCGGTAAGACCGCATACGCCCTGGCGGCGAACTCGTTGTGGCTTCGACGCTTGGGCGGTCGCGGCGGGCGAGGTCTGAGCGCGGAGTACAGCGATCACGTCACTGGATCCCGACGACTACGAACTGGGATTCCTGACGCCAGGTTTCTTCTAGCGACGCTAGGTTGTCTCTTGCACGTCTCGAGAGATGCGCCCGGCAAGATTCGAACTTGCGACCTCTGCCTCCGCAGGGCAGCGCTCTATCCCCTGAGCTACGGGCGCGGGGAAGGCAAGTCTAGCTGCGTGGCAGAGCGACTCTCGAGGTCGAGAACGGCGTCGTGCGGGACTTCGACTCGCACGAAGGCAAGCGCGACCGCATCCTCGCCATCACGAGATGCGCTCGTCACCCGGCCCACAGTCTTACCCTTGTACGTCAGCTCGGCGTCGTATTCAGGCAGTTCCTTCCCCTCCAAAGAGAGCACGCGAAGCGAGCGGTTGATCCGGCCCCGGTAGTGCTGGCGCGCGATCGGCTCCTGGCCCGGGTAACAGCCCTTCTCGAAGTTCACGGCCCGCACGTCGAGCGCGGCTTCCGCCGGGAGCACACGATCGTCGATCTCGCGGCCGAAGCGAGGCGTACCCGCGCGAATGCGTAGGAGCTCCAGCTCCCCGTCACCGACGGTCGGCTCGAGGCCGGCGTCGAGCACCTCGACTGCCGGAGTGCCGTAGTCCGCGATCGGGATCCCCTCGCCGTCTCCGAACACGACCACTGAGCTGTGCTCCTCGGTCGTGACCTCGCACTTCGCCGCGAAGCGCATGCGCGTGAGGCCGGCCCGCAACCGCTCGCCGAGCCCCGGCTCGGTCAGGAGCAGGAAGTCGTCCGCCGAGCGCCGGAGAACGATCATCGGCGCGATGACCCGGGCTTTGGGCGTCAAGAAGAGCGCTTCGCAAGCCTCACCCGGGCCGAGCGCTTCGATGTCGTTCGAGACCATGGCCTGCAAGAACGTCTCGGCGTCGGGGCCCCGAACGGCGACGAAGTCTCGTGGACGACGGGCTACGCGTGCCGTGGTCACAGCCATGGGACTACTGTAGGGACGTGTTCCGCGGCCGCGCAGAGCGTAAGGTAATCGCAGCGGGATACGACCCCGCAAGACTGCCGCCCGGCCAGTATCTGACCGAGAAGTGGCCGGTGCTGCACGCGGGCGGCATCCCGGACACCGATCTCGCGACCTGGGACTTCTTCGTGAGGGGCGAGGTGGAGAGCCCGATCAGCCTGAGCTGGGACGAGCTCAACCAGCTTCCCCGGACCGAGATCACCGAAGACATCCACTGCGTCACGCGCTGGAGCCGCTTCGATGTGACCTTCGAGGGCGTCCACTGGAGCGCGCTCGAGGAGCTCGTGCGGCCGAAGGGGTCGGCCCACTTCGTCGTCGCCCACTCGGAGCAGGAATACACGGCGAACGTGCCGCTCGCATCGTTGCGCGACCCGCTCGCCCTCCTCGCGACGCACGCCGACGACGCGCCGCTCACGCCCGAGCACGGATGGCCGCTCCGTCTGGTGATTCCCGGCAAGTACTTCTGGAAGAGCGCGAAGTGGCTGCGGGGAATCGAGCTCACTTCTAACGACCGGCCGGGCTTCTGGGAGCGGTACGGGTACCACAACGAGGCCGACCCCTTCGAGGAAGAGCGGTACGGGTTCTGAATTCCCCCAAAAGGGGGAGGAGGACACGGCTCGTATCGACGAAAACCTGAGCAGTAACCCATCCTCCCTAGTTCTTCCCCTTAGAGTGGCCGTCCCAGCGGCCACTCTTCTTTTTGCGCAAGACCGGGATCCGCTAGCGCAGATCCCGGTCGCGCCTCGAGCACACCCCTTCATTTGGAGCCCGGGAGTCGGAATCGTCGGGGTGTGAAGCAGTCAGCTCTTGAACAGGAGGGGTGGGGCGGCTCGGGCGACGCCGATCATCGAGTCCCGCGTCACGAGCGCCGCAAGCTCCTCCTCGCTCATCCCCTCGGTGCCCCCGGGACGGCGCGGGATCACGAGATAGCGGATGTCGGCGGTTGAGTCGACAACACGCACCTCGATGTCGTCGTCGAGCGCGAGCCCGAACTCGCTGAGGACGCCGCGCGGATCGGAGACGGCGCGCGATCGGTAAGGAAGGCTTTTGTACCAGTCCGGGGGCGGGCCGAGAAGCGCTTTCGGATAGCAGGAGCAGAGCGTGCAGACGACTACGTGGTGGACCGCGTCGGTGTTCTCGAGCGCGACGACGACCGGAGACGGGCCGGGGTCGAGGCCGACCTCCAGCGCAGCTGTGCGCGCATCGACGAGTAAGCGTTCTTTGAAGGCGGGGTCGACCCAGGCGCGCGCGACGAGCCGGGCTCCGTCGGCAGGCGAGCGGGAGACGAGCCAGTCGATTCGGTGACGAACGTCGTCGCGGTCGATCACGCCCTTCTCGACGAGCAGCTCCTCGAGCGCCCGAGCACGCGCGCCGGGCGGCGGCTCGTCGGCCGCAACGGGCTCGTGCGGATGATCGTGGTCGTGATGGCTCATGCCGTTTCCTCCAGCCAATGCTCGAAGACGTCGACGTAGATCCGGTCAGTCGCGTGACGAGAATCACCCGGCCAAACGTCGTCGAACGCGAAGCCGACGAGGTAGAGATCCTTCTCCGGGAGCCCGTCGCGCCCGTACGCACGCGTCTCCGGGTTCGTGAACGACGCATGGGCTCGCTCGACGCGCCCGGTCTTGCCCTTGATGTAGCTGGGCGTACGGTGATGGCCGTCATGCGACCGCTCGGCAACCCGCACCCGCTGGCCAGCCCGATAGCTCATCCGGCGAGCCTCCGGTCGACCTCGCCGGGTGCGAGAACGCCTTTCTCGGTGAGGATCGTCTCGACCGAGTAGAGCCAGCGCTCGTAGTACGACGCGCGCTCGTACTCGGTCGGAGGCATGCTCTCGATGCCGCGCCGTAGCTCGTCGACGTTCATCGCGTCGCTCCGCTCGAGGGCGTCGACGATCGCGTCTGTCAACAGCTCCCAGTCGGCCAACTCGTGCTCGCTCCGGTCGATCGGCGCATCCGTCGGCCACCCGCCACGATCATGCACAGCGCGCTTCACGCGGCGATCGTAGACCAACTGCATTACGTACCCTGATCGACATCGTGACTCGGCGGATCGGCTTGCTCGTCGTTTGCGTCGGTTCGATCCTGTCGGTCGTCGCGTGCGCTGGCGGCACGAGTGCCACTGAATCCACGAGCGACAGCATCGCCTTCACCGCCAACCGCGACGGCTTCGGCGAGATCTGGGTGATGGATGCGGACGGCGGAAACCGGCTCCAGTTGACGGAGTCGAGCGAGCCTGGCGTAGATGCGAGCGGCAGCGGCAGCCCGGCTTGGTCGCCCGACAGGACGCAGATCGCGTACCCGAGTAGCGGCGACGCCGTCGCGGAGGATCCGCAGGACGAGGAGATTTACGTCATGCGATCCGACGGAAGCGAGAAACGGCGCCTCACGAACGACCGGATCGCCGACGGCTCACCGGCCTGGTCTCCGGACGGCGAGAGAATCGCTTTCGCCCACACACCGGGATCGGGCTCCGAGGAGGCGAAGGGCGTGATCGTCGTGATGAATGCGGACGGAAGCAGCCGAGTCGAGATCACCGACCACTCAGGCACCGAGGACATCGTCTACGACTCGCTACCCGACTGGTCCCCGGACGGAAGCTTGATCGCGTTCACGCGCGCCAGATTCGTGCGGACGGGTGAAGCGAGCGGTGACATCTACACCATTGATCCAGCAGGCGACGGCGAACGTCTGCTGATTGAGAATGCGGCAGAGCCCGCGTGGTCCCCGGACGGGAGCAGAATCGCCTTTGCGAGCGCGAGGGACCGCTTCGGGGAGACCTGTTTTCATGATTGCTCCCTGAGCGGCGAGATATACGTTGCCGACGCGGACGGCATGGGCGCCCGGCGCCTTACCCGGAGCGAAGCGAGTGACAGCTCCCCGGCCTGGTCGCCTGATGGCCGGAGCATCGCCTTCACGTCCGACCGCTCGAACCGGGCGAAGCACGAGTACGAGATCTACGTGATGCCCGCTGACGGCGACGACGTTCGGCGACTGACGACGAGCGACGTCTGGGATCTGTCGCCAGCTTGGCGCTGAGTTGGAGTCCGAATTACGTGCTGTTTGCGCACGTCTGATCGCAGAACGACGAAGGGCCGGCAGTGCCGGCCCTTCGTTATCCCTCCGGAGAGAGAGCTGGACTTTCTAGAAGTCCATCCCGCCGCCGGGCATGCCGGCGGGCATGGCCGAACCCTTCTCGGGCATCTCCGCGACGATGGCTTCCGTCGTCAAGATGTTCTTCCCGATCGAGGCGGCGTTCTGGAGCGCCGAGCGGGTGACCATGGTCGGATCGATGATCCCGGCCTTGATGAGATCCTCGATCTCGCCCGTCTCGACGTTCAGGCCCTCGCCCTTCTTCGAGCTGCGGACCTTGTCGACGACGACAGAGCCTTCGAGGCCCGCGTTGTACGCGAGCTGGCGAAGCGGCTCCTCGAGCGCGCGAATGATGATCTGCGCACCCGTCTTCTCCTCGCCCTCGAGCGTGTCGACGAGCTTCTTCACGGCATCAGCGGCGTTCAGGAGAGCGACGCCGCCGCCAGCGCCGATGCCCTCTTCGAGGGCGGCACGGGTGGCCTTCAGCGCGTCCTCGACGCGATGCTTCTTCTCCTTGATCTCGACCTCGGTGGCTGCGCCGACCTTGACGACGGCGACACCTCCCGAGAGCTTGGCAAGGCGCTCCTGGAGCTTCTCGCGGTCGAAG